>Ga0208623_100192_pt1 | contig 73441 bp, 76 predicted proteins | sample HotLakConsUCCL28_FD_184737 | JGI IMG/M metagenome (GOLD analysis project Ga0208623, IMG submission 184737) | Hypersaline microbial mat communities from Hot Lake, Washington, USA - Hot Lake Consortium UCC-L28 (SPAdes) (version 2) ...
CCTTGAGGTGGTGATTGAGTTCTCCTGCCAGGGCGCGCTCCACCAGGCGTTTGGTGGGCTATTTCAGCAATCCAGACTCGCCCAGGATGTCTTCGGGGCTCTGGCAATCGGACAACAGATCGTCGAGCAGGTCATCGACACGATCAGGTTCTTGCTTTCGTCTTGGCATAATGCGGTCTCCTGAGTTATCGGGATTGTAGACCGCTTACACAAAATTCTGGACGGTCTCTCTAAGTGCGGGATCAGGCCAGACCGTGAAGAATTCGCTGCATCTATCCCCTCCTGGGATGGGCAGGGGTGGGTTAACGGTGGCGATGAGCCATTTTGTCCGCAATAGGAAAGCCCTTTTTGGTCAAAGAATGCCCCCCCCGCCCTGCGGGCACCCCTCCGGGGAGGGGATTGAGATGGAACTCCTGCGGTTGCGGATTTGGCCCCCCCCCTGGGGGCACCCCTCCGGGGCGGGGATTTAGCGATGATCTATCCTTGATAGTAATCCGCCCCTTTGTTGACAAAGTCCAGGGTAAAGGCCTGGGTGTAGTCCATATCAGGGGAGACTACTTCGGCCTCGACCAGAGTATTGAAGAAGGACTTCCACCGTTCATCAGTCATGGCCCCGATGCCCATGGTTTCGGCATCCCCTGACATCACAATGCCGTACTCTTTCATTTTTTCAATGCCGTAGGCAATCTGCTCGTCGGTCATCTCAGGATTGTCTTGCTTGATCAGCTCATTACCGGGGGTGGGGTCGCCATTCAGGTAGCTGTACCAGCCCTTGATGGAGGCATCTACAAACCGCTGCACCAGGTCAGGGTCGGAATCTACAATTTCCTGACGGGTTTCAATGGTGGTGCTGTAGGGGTCGTAGCCATAGTCGGCCAGCAAGAAGACTAACGGCTCAAAACCCCCTTCTTTCTGAATTTTCAGAGGCTCAGAGCTGAGGTACCCCTGCTGGGCCGAATCTTTATTGGCCAGAAACGGACCAGGATTAAAGTTGTAGGGACGCTTCATATCATCGGTGAAGCCGTACTTTGACGCCAGCAGGGGCCAGTAGGTAACATTAGCCGCGGCAGAAATATAGATGGGTCGGCCCTGTAAGTCTTCCAGCGACTTGATGCCCTGATCGGGGTGGGCTAACAGCACCTGGGGGTCTTTCTGAAACATAGAGGCGACCGTTACTTTGGGAATGCCTTCCTCCACGGCCTGAAGAGCATCCGCCCCATACCCCATAAAGAAATCGATACTGCCGCCCATCAACAGCTGGGTGCCGTTGACCTGGGGACCGCCCGTTTCAATGGAGACATCGAGACCGTGGTCTTGATAAATTCCTGTGGCTACGGCCTGGTAAAAGCCACCATGTTCGGCCTGGGCGTACCAGTTGGTGCCGAAGCGGACGGTCTGTAGTGCTCCGGAACCAGATTCTGTCGCCGGGGATTCGGTTGAGGCTCCATCGGTACCGGCGTCCTGGTTATCGGCGCAGGCTGCGATCGCGCTCGCCCCCAAAAACAGGGAACCATACTTGATAAATTGTCTGCGTCTAAATTGCTGTGAAATAGCCACTGGCTGTAGTCCCCCTAAATTCACCATCTTTAATGATTACTTAAACATCAGCAGAAAAGCCAGGTCAGGCCGGTAAGGTAAGATCCTATCCAACCGAAGCTTAAGTTCCGCTCATTAGGCCGTTCTCACAGCATCAGCCCCATGACATCCACCCTGGCTCAAGCATTTCGTTCTACCCTTTCCCTGGGCACCCTGCGCAAAGTGCACCATATTGCCCTGAATGTGAAAGATATGGATGCCTCCCGGCAGTTTTACGGCGGGCTGTTGGGGTTAAAAGAATTAACTGGCGATGAGGTACCCGAAACCCTTAAAGACTTGGTAGAGACCGGCAAAGTAGCCAACTTTGTAACACCTGACGGGCTGATTCTGGACCTGTTCTACGCGCCCGATCTGGAGCCGCCCGACCCCGATCCTGAAAAATCCTTCACCAGGGCCTATCACCTGGCCTTTGACATTAGCCCCGAGCAGTTTGACCAGGCGGTGGAAGTGCTCAAGCAAAACGCCATCACCATCGCCCATGGTCCCGTTAATCGACCTACGGGGCGGGGAGTTTATTTCTACGACCCGGATGGGTTCATGGTTGAAATTCGCTGCGATCCAACCTGAAAGGTCTAAATCTTCTGCAGAGGTTCAAGCCAGACTGGCACCTGCTGTTCAAGCTTTCTGATTCCGCTACTGCTTTTGATGTCTACTGCCCCAACTGCTTAATCACAATGCCTACCAGGGCAATTGAGGCGCTAATGGCCAACCCTGCGCTAACGCCCCCAACCCACTTAGGAATGAGGATTTTATAACATCCAATTTTTGTAGGGCAGGCATCTTGCCTGCTCTTGGACAGCCGAGACGGCTATCCCACGTTATTGCATCCCCATTCCTTAACAACATCCCATGTTCTGTCATGCCATTGCTGAGCCTGCTCTAAGGCTTTAGTCAGGCGATCTAGCTTATCGGCCAAGTCTTGTAATGTGGGTTCTCTATCGGGTGTGGATGTCATAGCCACCTCTCTAATTTTTAATTCGCTAGCACCAGTACCATACTGATCAGCAGCAGGGCTATCAACGCCACCAGACCGGTATGGCCGCGCACCCAGAAGCGGATCTTTTGGCCCACAGAGAAAGAGACCGGTTCCAATTCCGGTTCAGCGTTCACCGAGCGATAGAGCGTGCAGGTTTGAGCATCCGGTCGTTGGGGAAAGTTGCAGGTATCATCAGCGTGGTAAACGCAGGTCATACAGAGAGATTCTTCCCCTTCGGTACGGTGCAGGGGAATGCCGGGGTGACCAAACGCCTTGAGGGAAAGTCGGCAGCGGGGACATTGAATTGCGGTGGGCTCGACGGTAGCCTGGCAACGGGGACACGACGGCATAGGGCAATGGACAACGCTGACCGTATCCTAGCGCACTAACTTCTGGGATAACGCCGTACCTGGTATTCTCTGGAGTCGACCATGGCGTAGTCGAACTCAACGACTTCGTCAAAACGGGTCTCGACTGCGTCCAGTTCATCCTGGGGGATGGATTTCCACTGGTCGCGGGTCTGCCAGTGGACGACAAACACCACCTGTCCCAGGTTTTCTGGAGAAATCCAAACTTCTTTGGACAAAAAGCCGGGATACTGACTTAACGCTGCCGTCCAGATCTCATCGTCGATCTGGATAAATTGCTCCCGATGTTCTGGAGCGACTTCGAAGGTTAACCACTCAATGACCATAGATTGTTTTCGGTGAACACATGCACAGGACCAGAGACAAGGTAACGCAGGTGGAGATTGGCCGCATTTCTCGTTCCTCCGCTCAGGGCACCACTCGCACTGTACCCACGACCTCAATCAGTTCTTCTCTTAAGGTCAGGGTCTGAATCTTCACTTCTGAACCGAGGTCAATCACAACATCGTCCAGGTTGATCGATGACGGTGATGTCTGGTCCTGCTGAATCACCGTTACCTGGGGTTGGGTTAAATATAATAGAGAGCCTGCTTTAACCTCTAACCCGGTAGTCAGAATCACCTTTTCCCCCACGGGCTGCGCGGGTCTCCAGATCAGGGTGAGCTGATTCTGGCCCAAATGAATGTCGGTAGTAGCCGAGGCTTTAGAAAAATCCGTCAGCAGTGCGCGAATATGACTGTTTTCAGGAAACATATCCGGCTGAGCCTTGACCAGCCGCAGCAGCACATCCTGTAACCCCTCGGCCAATAGCCGTGATTGAAGGGATGCCAGCAAATCATTAGCATACAAACAAACTTGCCCCTCAATGGGAAATGCCTGCAGCAGGCGTAATGGCTTGCCTCTCAACATTTGGCCCAGGTTAAAACGAATTTCGGTCGCGGTGGCCATGACCTGGCTGAGATGCAGCCCGGCATAGACCGCTTTGGCGGCAGAAAGACTGACTTCAGGCACATAGCCCGACACAATCTGCCGGTCTTTCCCCTGCAGGGTAAATTCTAGAGACTCAACATGATCTAACTGGGACTGAATCCACAACCTCACTGCCGGAGGCAATACCCGGCTGATCAGCCGACTGCCCCCCTGGTTTTCAGAAGTATCCACTCCCGTTGTGTTTACAGAATCTGACAAGTTTCCAACTTCCTCACTCGCTACCGGCATTCTATGCGCCTGGATAATCTCGCCAGGGCAATAGCTGCACAAATATCCATCCGACCTTAGCAGAAAGCTTCCCTTGCCATGGGGGATCAATTTGTCAGGGTTTCAAGACTTATTGATTTTAACGATCCCCATTTGTCATGAATGCATGACAAATTGATCCCCAAACCCCTGATCTTTCGATGTTCAGCCTGTAAAACCCTTGTCAGACAGTTGATCCCAGCCGTTATTTTTGGCATAGTTCATACAAGCATTTGATCCCCACCATTGATCCCCATGGCGGTATTTGATCCCCAAATCGCCACCAAGCATGAGACTTGCATGCAGTGGGAATATGAGCAGGGCATTTGACGTAAATTAAAGGAGGCCATTGGTTATGTCATCTCAACGTCCACCCCTTGAAGAAATGACCCTGCGGCAGCTGCGTAAAGTTGCCAGTGAGTGCGAGGTATCTCGCTACAGCCGGATGCGTAAGGTTGAACTGATTGCAGCCATTCGTGCCATTGAAGGAAGCCAGGAAGAGGCACCCGCGCCTACTGCAACTCCCGCTCCTGTCCCTACCCCTGAACCGGCAATGGTCGGTCAGACCCAGGTAGAAGCGTCTAAGTACACGGCTCCTGCCCCTGCAGGGCCTGAAGTTTTGGCGACCGTAGATGAAGGGCTGGCCGATTTACCTGGGGGTTACGGTGAAAGCCGCATTGTGCTTATGCCCCGTGACCCTCAATGGGCCTATGCCTACTGGGATATCCCCTACAGCCACAAAGAAGAACTGCGCAGCCAGGGCGGGGCTCGACTGGCTCTGCGGTTTTACGATGTTACCGACATTAACCTGAGCTACCAGTCGCCCCACAGCCTGCAGCAGTACGAATGTGACGAAATGGCGCGGGAATGGTACCTGCCGATTCCCGTTAGTGATCGCGATTACGTCGTCGAAATTGGCTACCTCTGCAACGATGGTCGCTGGCTTATTCTGGCTCGCTCCACTCCGGTTCACATTCCCCCGGTCTACCCCTCCGACTGGATTGAAGACCACTTCATGACCGTCGATTGGCAGGAGGACCTGCGCGGCAAGACCCTGATCGCCCTGCAGCATCCCAGCCAGCGCGCCGCTGCTGAAAGTAACGCCATTTACGACAATATATTCGGCATGGCTGAATCCGCAGAGGCTCAGCGGGTGGCCGGTTCTCTGTTTGGCTCCATGCAGCATGTGCCCGGTTCCATGGTGCCCCAGCAGGCGGTCAGCTCCTACGTCTTCCCCTCGGGAGCTGGGCTATGGGCTGGCGCAATCCCAGGCGTAGGCGTCCCCGGCGTACCCACCATGTCTGGCCTGACCATGTCTGGGGTGGGCTTCTCGGCTTCGGCTCCGCCCATTCGCCCCAGCAAGTTCTGGCTGATTGCCGATGCTGAGCTGATTGTCTATGGTGCTACCGAGCCCGATGCTACGGTCACTATTGGTGGCAAGCCCATTAAGCTCAACCCCGACGGTACTTTCCGCTTCCAGATGTCCTTCCAGGATGGCAACATCGACTTCCCCATCATGGCGGTAGCATCTGACGGTGAGCAGACCCGCTCAATCCACATGACCTTTGATCGGGAAACGCCCTCTCGCCACACCAACACTAAAGACGAAGCCGTGTTGGAATGGTTGAACTAAACTGGTAGCGATGATCAGCAGGGGGAGCTTCAGCCCTCTGGCTGGCATCAGAATTGTGCTTTCCAAAACCAAACTGCAATGCAAGAGTACCTGAGGGTACTCTTTTTTTGTTTCGGAACTCTTTGCGGGATGAATACCATTTCTTAAAGTGCCCTGCGCCCAGGGTTCTTTGGCTAATGGCGGAGACTGTGGTTGATCCAAAGGTAGAACCCTGGGCGCTGAAATCCTTGAATCCGGATCGACGATAAAAAAACAAGGGGGCCGTTTGACCAACGACCCCCTTGGCGTTTCAAAATGCGAAATACAGCGTTAAACTTCTGCCAGCATAGTTTTAGGAGCAAACTCCAAAATTGGCCTGAACCCGTGTCGAACCGAGGCTTCCCCAATCAGGTCCATTTTTTCGAGGGTGATCTGGTTGCGCCCCCAGGAAAAGTTGGTGTACCACTGCTCAAACTCCAGCAGCATAGCCTCGGCAAAGCAGGCAAAAAGCTGACGGGCCGGCACATCCATATTGACAATGTTCATGATGCGCCAGTCGATGTCAAGGGAATGTTCGACAATGCCTCCCTTAAGTACGTGAATGCCTTCGTAGTTGAACTGGCTATCCATATTTTTGGGATATCCGCCATCAATCATGAGGCACGGGCGTTTCAGCGATTCAGGATCGACCTCAACCCCTTTTGCCATGCTGGCGACCCAAACCACAATATCGGCTTTGGGTAGGGCGGCTTCTAAATCCATAGGGGTGCCCCGACCCAACTCTTCTTTGAGGTTCTGTAGCCGTTCCTGGTTACGGGCAATGAGTAATAGGTCCTTGATATCAGTGCGGCTAGTTAACCAGCGGCAAACAGCGCTGCCAATATCGCCCGTTGCTCCGCAGACGGCTACCGTTGCCTGAGATAAATCAATGCCAAGCTTTTTAGAAGCTGTTTCGACCTGGCGACAAATGATGTAGGCGGTGTGGGTATTCCCTGTGGTGAAGCGATTGAAATCGAGGGTTACGTTACGAACCCTCTGGATCTGCTGCAGGTTGAAATTTTCGAAGATGATGGATGAGAAGCCCCCCAATGCCGTAATGTCAATATCGTGCTTTTGGACATGGGCCATAGCGTTAATAATTTTTCGAGTGGCCGCTTTAATGCGCCGTGTAGCAAGCATTTCGGGCAAAAAGCAGGACTCAATATATCGTCCTTCGATCTGTTGCCCGGTAGCACTGGTCACCTTAATTGTGTCAACAATTTGAGGCGGCGCGCTACACCAAAACTCTAATCCCTGGTCGGCATATTCTGGGTATCCCAGATCTCGAGCCACTGATTGAGCATGAACCAGACTAGTTAAATGACCGATTAAACCAAACATTGCGGATTTTCGTAATTGCCTCATATACCAGGGTGGATGAAATGAAAGCCTGGCTGAACAGGGTAGCAACGGTGGAACCCGGGTCTAGGGATTAGGCTCCACCGCTGCCCACAGACCATTAGGCGGTTGCCAGACCTTGGGCAGAGAGCTTCATGACCTCTCGGCTAGAAAACCCGATGTTAGCCAGGGCCTCCCCGTAGGTAATCATAAAGTCTTCGACCAGAGCGTCTTTTTCCATTCCCAGCACTTTGGCATCTTCGGCCACCTGATTTAGCATGGCCCAAACAATGGGTAGATTTTGGCGGTTGGCTTCTTCTAGCTCCGCTTTAGATGCCTCAAAGTTAGCCTTTAGCCACTCTTCCCCAAAATTGAGGTGGCTGTATTCGTCTTTGACAACCCCTTCCGTAATTTTACGGGCAAAGTCGTCGGCCACTGGAATGTAGATGTTGTAAGCCGAGATGGCAAAGGTTTCGATGATTAATGCCTGAATTAAGAGGCAGGTCACAATTTTGCCTTCGGCCCAGGCTTCCTGGAAGTTTTTATGGAGTTGGGCAAAAAACTCTTCCGCAAAGACCATGTCAGGGGTAACGGAAAGGTTTTTGCCGCAAGCCTGAAAACCCTTCTTATGACGGTTCTCCATCTTAGCCAGACGCAAGAGTTCGTCCTTAAAGTCGGGCAGTCTTTCCGCTAGCTGGCAATAGTTCTGATGAGCCTCCTGCTCACCTTCAATAACGATGGCATTGATGCGGCTGTAGGCATCTTTGTATGTCTCTGATTGATAGTCGAGGGTGGGAGTTGTTTCTAGCTGTTGCATAGCGTTGTAAATTCCTGCTGTCTAGCTATAAAATCCTCAATGTATTCGCAATAATACTACGATAAAGTAAATAAATCGAAGTCTAACACAGGCCGGCAATCTCCTATCGTCACTTACCTCTCCGCAATACCTGATTACAGGTCCAGAATCTGGGGCTTTCATAGAAATAAATGAGGGTCAGGGGGGATGTCCAATAAGAAATCCTAATCTCTGTAAAGTGCGACTGGATATCAGTGTTTTTAAGGGTGCGGTAGCTCATTAAGCTGTTTTAGCGGGCCGGAAGTTTTTTCTCTAATCAATGCCAGGACTGCTCAAATAAACTATTTCACATTGACCTACGGCTTCTGCTCTGGTTCCTTTAAAGGCTTAGTTGACTCAGCAGGGCAGGTTATTACAAATCATATCTGCGACATCCCCGAGATGTGGTAATTGCCTTTGATTAAAGGCTCCAGAGAGATCTTTTACAAGCCGATATGTCCAACTATTGCGACAAAAATGGAATCTAAAAAATGACGACTTCATGGAATTGGTTGGGGTAGAGCCCTATCAAAAGTTGTTGGGCTTTTTGGCCGGAAGCTGACCAGTTGTCTTACCAGTTCATCACATTATTTTCAAGACTTTTTGGCCTGCCCTGCATAGATTTACTTTTATCAAAAGGATTGTATTTAACCCCTGTTCAAGTTCAGAAGTGGAGTTTTGCCTGAGGGAAAGCTACAGTTTTCGAGCTGGCCTTGGTATCGTTAATTTTTAGGGATAAAGGTCGTAAAAGATTTACCTATCCCAGGTCCAGCTCAAAACAGGGATTGACAGATGCCCGGTTTCATCATAAAAGTTTGAACCAGATCAACGGAGATATATTGATCAGATGACCCCTAGCTGGGGTAGAGTCATGCTTACTGCTTGGCTACCAGAGAACCCTACCGGTATGGCCGAAACAGGGGCAGGTACCATGTCACCACGAAAGTCGAGGAGCTGTACCAATAGCAAGTAGGCCAGCGCCAGGAGCAGAGAAATAGCGCCAGTAACAATAGCTACAATTTTTGACCGATCCATAGCGTCCTAACGGGAAGAACAGTAGCATCATAAACCAGTCCTGCTCGTAAGCTGCCGACTATAAGACAGATTTTTGACCGTTTTGGGTTCAGGCAGAGATTCCCCGGAGGGAATCAGAGTGAAATGCCCCCTAACCGGAGCTAACCGCCAGGGACTTAGCATTGGCCATGGCTATGGGGCAGTTGCCGGTCTGCAGCATCAGGCCATATTCCAGGCCTTCGGTAACTGCCTGGTAGGAGGCTTCGATGATGTTGGTGGATACCCCCAGGGTAGACCACCGCAGGGTACCATTGCTTGACTCTACTAGAACTCTGGTTTTTGCGGCGGTGCCAGCCCCACTGTCGATGATTCTGACCTTGTAATCGGCCAGGTAAAAGCTGGCCATGTCCGGATAGAAGTTCAGTAATGCTTTTCGCAGGGCGGCATCCAGGGCGGCAACCGGGCCATTGCCTTCGGCGGCGGCTAGAATGTCTTGCTCCTCGACTGCGACTTTAATGGTGGCGAGGGATTGAGTGGTGTGACCATCGCCATTGGCCTGACGCTGGCAGGTGACCTGAAACCCCTTGAGCTGAAAATAGGAGGGTCTTTGACCCAAAGCCTGCCGCATAAGCAGTTCAAAGCTGGCTTCAGCGGCCTCAAACTGATAGCCCTCGTGCTCTAGCACTTTTAGCTGTTCTAGCAACTGTCGTGCGGTGGGGTCGCGGCGGTCGAGGGGCAGGCCAAAACTACGGGCCTTGGCCAGCAGGTTGCTGAGCCCGGCCTGGTCAGAGACGACAATGCGGCGGCTGTTGCCCACGGCGGTGGGGTCGATATGCTCGTAGGTCTTGGGATTGCGCTCCACCGCGCTGACATGAATGCCTCCTTTGTGGGCAAAGGCCGACCGCCCGACGTAGGGGGCATGGTCATTAGGGGCCAGGTTAACCACTTCGCTAACCAGACGACTGGTTTCGGTCAGATTTCCCAACTGTTCTAAGGAAATGCAGGCATACCCCATCTTGAGCTGCAGGTTAGGAATCAGGGTGCAAAGGTCGGCATTGCCACACCGTTCTCCGTAGCCGTTGATGGTGCCCTGCACCATAGTAGCCCCGGCCTCTACGGCAGCCATAGCGTTGGCAACGGCGGTGCCGCTGTCATTGTGGGTGTGAATGCCCAGGCCAGCATCCTGGGCCTTTGACTGGGCTTGCAACCAGGTGTAGACCTCAGTCACGATAGCCGAGACCTGATAAGGCAGGGTGCCGCCGTTGGTGTCACACAGAACTAGCCACTTGGCCCCGGCCTTGACAGCCGTAGTGAGGGTTTGTAAGGCATAGTCTGGGTTGGCTTTATAGCCATCAAACCAGTGTTCGGCATCGTAAATGACCTGTCGCCCCTGGCTACGGAAATAGCGGATGGTGTCGTCAATCATGGCCAGGTTTTCTCCCAGGGTGGTTTGTAACCCAGCAGTGACGTGAAGATCCCAGGATTTGCCAAATAGGGTAATCCAGCCTGTGCCTGCGGCGAGTACCGGCTGCAGCATAGAGTCTTCATCTGCGGTTTTGCCAGGACGCCGGGTAGAACAAAACGCCGTCACCTGGGCCTGGGTGAGGGTAACCTCCTGCAGCCGCCAGAAAAACTGCACATCTTTAGGATTAGCTCCAGGCCAGCCGCCCTCAATAAAGGGGATACCCATCGCATCGAGCCGCTGGGCAATGCGCAACTTATCGTCGATTGAGAGAGATAATCCTTCCCGCTGGGCACCGTCCCGGAGGGTGGTGTCGTAAATTTGCAGGGTCGACCGGGCGGGAGATTGCTGAAATTGCTGCGCCATGGCGGGTTAGGAGAGCTGTGCAATTTTAGCTTAACCGGGGGATTTAAGAGCGCTGTAGGGAAGGGGAGATTGTGACATAAAGGTACATATTTGGGGGAAGAGAAGGCAGGGGGGAGGAGGTTGGAGGGAGGGAATGGCACAATGGAGGAGAGATTTTGGGAGGTTAGAGGAGGATTGTTATGCCTACGGTTTCGGCCCAGGGAAAGACGTTTCAGTGTGAGCCGGGCGCTAATTTAAGGAAGGTTTTGCTGGCCAATAGGGTGGATGTCTATAACGGGCAGGCTCGGGTGATTAACTGCCGGGGCATAGGCACCTGTGGCACCTGTGCAGTGCAGGTTGAGGGTGAGGTGTCGGAGCCGAATTGGAAAGATCAGGCCCGTCGCTCACTGCCGCCCCATGACCCGAATCGGAATCTGCGGTTGTCTTGCCAAACCGAAGTTTTGGGGGATGTGAAAGTAACCAAATATGATGGTTTTTGGGGGCAGGGGGAGCAGGTGGTCTGGTAAGCAGGAATTGGCGAATTAACGGAGTTCCAGCATCGTCCTCAGGGGAAGGATTCAGGATTGGCACAGGTTCTGGCGATCTCAACACATTCCCCAAAAGACGCATCGGTCTTGATCGCCTGCCAGTCTACGTGGGTTGGTGTAGCTCTGTGGCCTTGCTGGCGCAGGGCGGCAATCAGTCGGTCTCGGTTAGGAATATCCATGGCACCGAAATGACCGATAGCGCCCAGAGAATAGTAGTAGGGTGGCAGGGTCGCCTCTTGCTCCATGACAGAGAGGAGTTTGGTCTGGGATACCCATCCCCACTGTTCTGCCAGGGACTGCATGGCTTTGACCCAATCTTCTCCATGGAGGGGGCCAATCCACAGAGGGCCGCTCACCACTGGAAACGCATCGTCTTGAGGATGACAGCTGGGGCACATGACCCGGCCCAGTTGCTTCCACCCCACCGTTTGGAAATGGCCGCAGCGGTGGCAGTAGGCAATGAAGCCGTAGGTATTCTCAGTCAGGGTGGGCTTGGGTACCAGCTGCACCATAGCCCGATGCACCTGGCCGGTGAACAGGGAAAACACCGGCTGTATCCCCATGCCCCTGGCAGCGGCGACTTGAGCCGCCTGGCCAATCAGTAACCGTAACCCCTGCTCATGGACGGCCCGATGGGAACGGGCATAGGCTCCGAAGCTTCTAAGGCTGCGCTGGGGGTCATGGCCTCCGGTAGACCGTCCATCGGTGCTGGTCAAATAGAGCAGCCCTCCTTTGCGGGTAGCCCAAAGCCCGGCATCGATATAAGTCGATGGCGCACCGAAGTTGTCAATATCAACCAGGTCAAAAAAATCGCGGTTTTGATAGCAGTCAAAACAAACTGTTCTGGCATCCTGATGGGTAATGCGGACCCTAGCCCCCGGGAGGGTCGCCAGGTTCTGCTGGATAAGCCCATGGAGATCAGGATTAGCCTCATTGGCCCAGACAAAGTCAGCGGCTGACTCCAGACAGTAACGCAGGGGTCTCACCCCACAGCCGGTCATGGCGTCCAGTACTCGTAATTGCCCATTTTTGAGCCGGTACAGGTTTGCCGCTAAAATTGCCAGGTCGCGGGCGATTTTGCTTTTCGGACGGTAGAATGCGCCAGTAATGGCAAATTTCGCTTCTCCTTCCTGCCGCCAATCGGAGGCCGAAGCCGTAGTCATCCAGCCGCCTCAATCGCTTGCTCCAGGGCGCTTTCTAGCCGCTCTTTGGCCAAGTCGGTTAAAACAAAGACTTCCTGAACGGTCTTACCTTTACGGGCAATCAGCTTAAAACCACCCCGAATGGGCACAGATACTTTGATGCGCAGGTGAGGGGCGTGGGCTCTAACGTTGGCAATCACGCCGGGGGTGACCGTACCGATGCCGGGTTGTTCAATCAGCTTTTCTAGAATCGGAATCAGCCCCGGAAGATGGGTGGAATGATTCCAGACGATGCGAGCATCGGAGGCCTTTGACATAAGAAAATTGAGAAATGATTTTATGGGAAACGTCAATGCATACCCCTGATAGCCCGCTAAGCCTGCTCCAGGGGAGCCATTGTTAACCCGGCTCGACTGAGTTGCGTGTGATAAAGTTCGGCCTGCTCCAGGGGACCTACCCAGACAATGGCCTGCCCTTCATGGTGAATTTTGTTAGCCAAATCCCAGGCGGTGTCGCTGACCATGCCGGGAATGTATTTCACTAAACAGTCCACCACATGCTGAAAGGTATTGAAGTCATCGTTAAGCACAATGATTTTGTAATTGGGATAGGGCTTACGTGTTGTCTGGCGTGTTTTTTCAGGTGCCAGAGTCGTCCCTGGTGCAACCGCTTTAGGCATGACCGCAATCATAGACAGAGTAGTGTGGGTCAAATCAATAAATGAGCAATATACATTAATTATTTTATCGAATTCTGCTTAGGATGCAGTCCATGTTTTACGCAATGCTGACTCTCGCCAGAGGTTATACCGTTGCTCTTGATCAGGATTACCCAGGGAAGCGGGGGAGCAAGGGGGCAGGGGAGCAAGATGGGTCGTCGCCCTTGAGAGAATTAGGGTTAACCCTATTCACCCATTAACATGGCTGATGGCAGCATTGGTAACGATCATGCCAACGCTGGCTATGTAGGAGTTTCAGGCCTGACGGCAGGGGGCAGTTCAGCCCCGAGCTAGGCTGCCAGAGTGCCCAATCAAGTTCGCAGAAATGAACCGCATGATTAATCCTGTCTATAGATGACATCGAGAAACGGTATCGTTGACAGCTAACATTCTCGAAACATTATGTTAAGTTAAGTAACAGGGCTATTGAATTGATTGCCATTTTATCCAGTTAGGAGTTAACCATCATGGAAAATAACGAAACTAAATTCGGATTTGTCTCTTTTGCTGAAACCTGGAACGGTCGTCTAGCCATGCTTGGCTTTGTGATTGGTGTAGCTACCGAATTCCTGACCGGCCAGGGTATTCTGTCTCAAATCGGTTTAATGTAGTCCCCAGACTTCTAAACTGAGGTTTGCAGTCTTAGGGCGGCATGCCTTTAGACTTGGGTCTATCTTCAATAAATGAGATTAGCTGAGTTAACCCTAGCTCAGCTAATTTTTTTTGGCATGTACCAAGTCCAAACTATGAAAAACGTTTACACCATCACCCACCCCCTGGTTCAACACAAACTCACTCTGATGCGGCGAGCCCAAACCAGCACCGCTAAGTTTCGGGCGCTACTGAAAGAAATCAGCATGTTGCTGGCCTACGAGGTTACCCGAGATTTGCCGCTCAGGTTAGAAACCATTGAAACACCCCTGGCCACCATGGAGGCCCCGGTTCTTTCTGCTGAGAAAAAGCTGGTGGTGGTCTCTATCATGCGGGCCGGGCAGGGTATTTTAGATGGCATTTTGGAGTTGATCCCCTCTGCTCGAGTTGGCCATATTGGCTTATATCGCGATCCTCAGACCCTGAGGGTGATTGAGTATTACCTGAAATTTCCCCACGATATGGAAGATCGGGATGTGCTGGTGGTTGACCCCATGATCGCCACAGGGAATACCGCGATTGCCGCGGTACACCAACTCAAACAGGCCCGACCCCGTTCAATTCGGTTTGTTTGCCTACTTGCGGCTGCCGAAGGCATTGAGCAGTTCCATATTGAGCATCCAGATGTCGACCTCTATACCGCTGCGGTCGATGACAAACTCGACGATCATGGCTACATTCTTCCAGGTTTGGGGGATGCCGGAGACCGACTGTTTGGCACCAAGTAACAGCATAGGGCGGGGACGGGGACAGTCTGAAGATCGCCTATCCTAAAGCTTTATGGAAAGCTTTTTTATTCATAAAAATTCAACAATTCAGCTCTCACCTGAACATTTGAACCTATCGATAGTTAGATTTTGCCCTGCCCTAAAAGGTAATTATATTCTCTTTACACAGCCCTAATCAGAAAGTTGCCCTTATCTGATATAGAGAGCATCGGCATGGGGATCAAGAATAATTCGACTTTTTGCAGAACTTAAGCAAATATTAAGAAGAATGGCCATGGCCAAGTGGGGTGGCCATAATAAAAGTAACCCAGATTTAAACCTTGTCCAAGTCTAGAAGTGGAGTTTTGCCTGAGGGAAAGCTACAATTTTCGAGCTGGACTTGGTACATAGTCTGCGAGAAGTTTCGTGATGTAACACCATTGCGGACTTCTTTTTAGTTGTTCTAGCGCCACGACCTTCTAAGTTTCTTGATCGATTAACACTGAGCCGGAGTTACACCATGATTCTCACTTCCCACCAGGTGCATTGCCCAAACTGTGGACGATTAGCAGAGCGTCAACGCCTCGACCGAGGCCAATTGGTTCGCACCCAGTGCGCCGAATGTGACTATCTCATGATTACCTGTGCCGTCTCTGGGCAAGTTGTCGAAGCCTACGCCCCCGGCCTTTGTGTGGAGGCGATGCGTTAAACTAAGGCCGGCTCGAAAGCTGTCCCTTCCCCATGGGCAAAACTGCATTGCTGAACTTGCACCAGGTTTAGTTTGGCTGGTTTGCTGTTCATGACCTGAAGCTCGCCCTCTATCGTCTTTTTGTGTGATTAGGGTTTGCCCCCAACGCCAACCGGCTCAACAAACCGGTTGGCGTTTTTCTAATAGAGTTGTTGTGAATTAAGCCGAAAAATCCTCAAAAGCCTTACCAAACATGGCTTTCAGCGATCTGCAAAAGAAATTCCTGAAACCCAATTCTGATAAGGCTTTCAGCGATTTCAGTGTCTATTTCACAACAGGCCTAATGTATGGTTGATGAATCAGCCAGGACCGTTAGAATTTTGAGCATCTGCCCTGTTGAGAGTGCGTTATGGCTTCTAGTTCTCTAGATTTGATCCTCAGGCAATGTCGTTTGTTGGGTGATTCAGGTTTAGTCGACATTGGCCTGCAGAATGGTCGAATTCGGGCTGTTGCCCCTCAACTCGATACCCTGGGGCACCAGGAGATTGATCTGCGGGGTAAGCTGGTCAGCCCGCCCTTTGTAGAATCCCACATCCATCTCGATTCGGCCCTGACAGTGGGGCAACCCCGCTGGAACCAGAGCGGTACCTTATTTGAGGGGATTGAGATCTGGCGCGATCGCAAGCAATCCCTCACCCTGGAGGATGTCAAGCAGCGGGCCATACAAACCCTGAAACTCCAGGCCCAGCAGGGGGTGCTCTATGTTCGCACCCATGCCGATGTCAGCGAGGCTAACCTGATTGCGCTGAAGGCTTTACTGGAAGTGCGGGATGCGGTCAAAGATTGGATTACTGTTCAGGTGGTGGCATTCCCCCAGGATGGTCTTTACGGCCACCCCCGCAATGAAGCGTTGATGGAAGCAGCCCTGAAGCTGGGAGCCGATGTGGTGGGGGGCATTCCCCATTATGAAATGACCCGCGAAGATGGAGTTCGCTCGGTACAGCGAATTTTTGAACTGGCCCAGGAGTATGACCGCCTGATTGACATTCACTGCGACGAAATCGACGACGACCAGAGCCGGTTTCTGGAAGTGGTTGCGGCCTGTGCCATCCGCACTGGCTTAGAGCATCGGGTGACCGCCAGCCACACCACCGCCTTCGCCTCCTATAACAATGCCTACGCTTTTAAGCTGATGGGGCTGCTGGCCCGGTCGGGAATCAACTTTATTGCCAATCCCCTGATTAACATTACCCTGCAGGGACGCACCGATACCTACCCCAAACGGCGGGGGGTGACGCGGGTGAAAGAACTCTGGCAGCGGGGGCTAAACGTGAGCCTGGGCCATGACTGCGTGCAAGACCCCTGGTATAGCCTGGGCACGGGCAATATGCTGCAGGTGGCCTCTATGGCCGTGCATGTCTGCCAGATGACCGGCACCGACGAAATCGACGCCTGCTATGCCATGGTGACCACCAACGGAGCCAGAACCCTGAACCTGCAGGAGGACTACGGCATTACTGTTAATAAGCCTGCCAACCTGATTGTTCTGGATGCCGACAGCCCCTACGACGCCATTCGCCGCATGGCTCCCGTCACCCACGTTATTTCCCGAGGACGACTGCTGGCCCACACTAAACCGGCGGAAGTGAAATGGTATGGGGAGTAGTCTGACGGTGCCGGGTCGAGGCTGGGAATTGGGGCAGGGGGCCAAGGGAGTAGAGGACATTCGAACTGCTTGGGCTGTTACAGCAATCTAGCCCATGGGGCCATTTAGAATTACCTTGGCCAGGGCGTTGATGACGGCTTCTGGCGGCTCGTTTTTGAGATCTTGATACCACTGCTCTGTGGCCGCCGGGTCGTAGCCGTAGATTAAGCCGGTGCGTTTGCGGGCTTTTAACACCAGTTGTGCAGTGCGCTCTTTGCGGGCGTTTTCGTAGCGCTGTAGAGCATCGGCCACGCTAATGTTGGTAGAAACCAGGTAGCGGGTCAGTACTTCGGCGTCTTCAATGGCCTGGCAGCCACCCTGGCCCAGGGTAGGGGTGGTGGCGTGGGCAGAATCTCCCAGCAGAACCACTCGCCCCCGAGCCAGCTTTTCGATGGGGTCCATATCGGCAATTTCGAGCCGGTTGGTCTCTTCGGGGTTCAGGGCTTGAATCAGGTTTTGTACTGCCTTGGGCCATCCTTTGAACAACGTTGCCAGTTCGGCGCGAATCTGGCTGGGTTCGACCTTTGTGCCTTCGGGCATAGGAGCACCAAAGAAGTAGTAGAAGCGGCTGCCTCCTACCGGCATCATAGAAGCCCGCTGGCTGTTGCCCACATAAATCATCCACAGGTCTTTTGCGCACAGGTCAGGATCGGCATCCACCAGCCCGTTCCAGTTGACATAGCGGGCATAGCGCCGCTCGACCTTGCGGTTAAGCACATAGGAACGGATGACGGACCGCACACCATCAGCTCCGATGACCAGATCCCCCTTTACCCGCTGCCCGTTTTCAAAAATTGCCGTGGCGGATTGCTCATCCTGATCAACCCCCACACAGGGCATATCCAGATGCACGTTTTCTTCTCCCACCGCCTCCAGCAGCATGGTCTGCAGATCGGTACGTGCCACCGGGTAAGGACGCTGGCCTACCCGCTCAAACAGAGGGTTCAGGTCAATGTAGCTGAGGGGTTCGTCGGTATGGCTGCGATATTCCATAGCATTCATTTCGCCGCCAATGGCCGCCATTTTTTCCCCCAGCCCCAGCCGATTGAGCACTTTTATGCCATTTGACCAGAGAGAAATGCCGGCTCCGGCAGGGCGCAACTCCTGCACCCGGTCGTAAATCTCGACCTGGTAACCTGCCTGCTTGAGAGCAATGCCTGTGGTCAGTCCACCGATGCCTGCCCCAACAATCACCGCTTTCAGGTTGTACATCTCTATTCCCCCTGGATGCTTTACAATTTCACTTCTTTCGCCCATTCCACATCTTCGACCCAGGGCACAATTGCCAGCATTGGCCCTGGGTTAGAATGGGGGCAAAAAGTTGGCTTCGGTAGCCATACTTCAAGATAGCGGTTGAACGCGACGGGGGGGCCAGTAAATTTTGTAGGCTTTACCCAGTAAATAAGGCTGAGGTAGAAAACCCCACAGATGGGAATCAAAGCTGGCGTTGCGGTTGTCGCCCAGCACAAACAGTTCGTTCGGAGGTACCGTTTGGGGTCCCCATTGATACAGAGGCGGTTCGGCAATGTACGGTTCATTCAGGGCCGTGCCGTCAATCCAGACCAGACCATCCCTGACTTCAACCTGCTGACCTGGGAGGCCAATTACCCTTTTGACCACCAGAAATTCTTCGTCGGAATCGCGATCTTGCCTGGCGTAGGGGGGAGCATAAAAAACGACAACATCTCCAGTTTGGGGCTGGTAGTTATCCCACAGGCGTACAAACAGGCGGTCTTGAACCTCCAGGGTGGGCAGCATCGATTCGCTGGGGATGATGGTTTGAGCCACCAATTGCTGCACGACGATGGGTACTGAACTGATCGACAAATGTATGATCACAATAGCCGCCAGCAACCCGGCGAGTATGCCCCATTGGCGGCGGGGGGTGGGCGATGCCCAGTAAGCTAATCCGCAGGCCGCGGCCCAAATGATGGGTGATACTGGCAAAAGGATGGGGTAGAAGTTTGCCAGATAGGCGGTGCCGATGCCGAGCAATAGCAGCACCCCTCCCACTAGAGCCCGCTGCAGGTAGAGTTGCCCTAACCCCGGCAAAACGTGAGACAGCAGCACCGGATACCAGGGATCACTGGTGGCAAACCGCAGTGGGCTAACGTTCGCCAGGGACGAAACCCGCCGGGCGGCATGGTGGCTATCCCAGAGGTTGAATAGGTAGAGGACAAAGAAGGGCAGCAGCAGCAACAGCCCTCGGGCAGTGTTGCCCTGGGCCCCAAAAATAGACCAGACAATAAACCAGATCAGGCCAACGTGAGCCAGGGCGATGACGATGCCTCGGGCGATCGCACCATCATAGATCTGCCCTGCCCCGGGCAGTACCGCCGACAGGTTAACGGCCAACCAGGGGCTCTTTTGGGCCTGTTGTTGTTCATGGGTTTGCGAGGCTATTTTCATCACTACCTGCCATAGCGCTGCACGGTGTAATAGTGGGCTGCCAGCTCTTCTTGATCGGGCAGTATGGGAATGGACGGGGCCTCATCACCATACTTACGACGCAGGGCCAGCCAGATTAAATAGTCGGCGAAGTGGGGATTTTTGGGCAGCAGCGACCCATGCATGTAGCTGCCAAAGACGTTGTTGTAGCGTGCCCCCTCGTACTCTGCTGAAGCATTGTTACCAAACCCGGCAATGGTTCGAGCCAGGGGCTCTACCCCTGGGCCCAGGTAGGTTTGGCCAGAGTGGTTTTCAAAGCCCACCAGGGTTCTGGGAATCTCTTTTGTGGTGGCGTACATTCCCATCATCTCTTGATAAATGGCCGGTAGAACCTCGACCACCAAATTGCCAATGCACCGCTGTTTAACTTCGGTTCCCGGCGCTTTAGTGTTTACATTAATAATGCCCAGTCCGCGAGTTTCCTGGCCATTCCCCATAAGAAAGGTATGGCCCATGAGCTGGTAGCCGCCGCATACTCCCAGGAAGACTATCCCCCGCTCGGTATCGGCTTTGATGGTGTCGTACTTGAGGCGATGGAAGTCTTCCACCACAGCGACCTGGTCGTTGTCCTGACCGCCCCCCATGAAATAAAGGTCAGTTTCTCCGGGTTGGGGATGGTCACCCATGCCCAGGGGGCGCACCGTGCAGTCAATGCCCATCCACTGGCAGCGACGCTGTAGCACAATGAGATTGCCAGTGTCGCCATAGAGGTTGAGGTGATCTGGATAAAGATGGGTCAGCGTCAGGGAGTGAGACATAAGCATACATGGCCTATTGAGCCCTTATCCTATCCCAAAACGATGCAGGGTTTCATCAAGCAAAGAACCCGTTACGGGGGAGAAACGGATAAGTATCGGACCAGAAAATTGAGTTTAAGGAATGAGAAGCACATCATCCCCTATGGTTTGAGGGCAAGCCTCTGGCCTACCTATGCCCTATGACAGGCGAGACGGCCATCCACCTGGTCGAAGTTCAGCCCTAAGCCAACCACCACAAACCTCCCAATACCAGGGCCACTCCGACTAGAGCCACCCACAAAAAGCCGTTGTCGCGGGTGTTGATCTGGCTGGGGTCTAGGGGTTCTGGCTCAGGGCGCTTGCGGGGAGCGGCTTTGGGAGGAACCCTGTAGGTATAGCCGGCGGCCTGGGGGTCATCTGCGATCGCCCCCAAATCTGGAATTTGAGTCATCCAGTTGCCCGGTCGCTTGAGCTGAGGGGCTTTCAGAATGTAGAGCAGGTTTTTGGCCTGGCGGCGAATTTCAGTATCAGGATGGCGCACCAGCTTTTCGCACAGCGTCGTCGCGTCTGCCTGTCGGCCTACCGCATTGTAGGCACTTACCAGCCACATCTGGATTTCGCCCCCCAGTGGGGTTGCTCCCTTGGCAAGGGCAGCGGCTTTTTCAAAATGCCCTACGGCAATGCGGTAGTTGCCCCGTTCAAAGGCATCCTGGCCATGGGCGTACTCATTTTTAGCGAGGTTTTTTGGATCTGCAGTCATATCCTCAGCGGTGGACAGTTAACGGCACAGTGCCCAGGAGACTTTTGGGTAACAATACAACGTCCCTGCTCAGCAGGCTCTACCTTTAGATGAATGTCACTGACAAGGCTGGTGGGCAGTGCCCACCCTACGGCAGATCAGGGCTTTCAGCAATTTGCAGGGGTTGATTTCAGCTTCATTCAGTGACCTTCACCTTTAGATAGTGTAAGGGACGCATCAGGGTTTATTCTTTCTCCATCAGGCAGCACAGCTTGTATACGGCCCTGGCTCCGACATTGCCGTCCCATTCGCCATCGCCCACCTCGCAGAGGTCAAAGCCGATAATCTTTCGCCCGCTGCGAATCAGCTGGCGAAAGAGGCAAAACACTTCTTCCAGCTCCAGTCCACCGGGGACGGGGGTGCCGGTACTGGGGCAAAGTTTAGGATCTAGTCCATCCACATCAAAGCTGACGTAAACTTTATGAGGCAGATCAGCGATGATGCCCTCGCACTGGGTCAGCCAGGGAATGCCCTGATAACGTTTTTCCTTCAGCATCGCGTCATAGTAGGTCACTACCCGACCTTTTGAGGCATTAATGAGCGCCACCTCGTCGTGGCAGATGTCGCGAATGCCTACCTGCACTAACCGCCTGACCTGGGGCAAATTCAGCACATTGTTCATGATGGAAGCGTGGGAGTATTGAAACCCCTGGTAGGCCAGGCGTAAATCCGCATGGGCATCGATATGCAGGATGCCAAACTCCGGTGCTCGCTCGGCCAGGGCCTGGAGGAAGCCCAGGGGAACGCTGTGGTCACCGCCAATGACCCCCACCCGCTTGCCCTGGTCCAGAGCTGTGGATGTTTGCTTGTAAAGCCAGGTATTCATCTGTTCACAGGCAGCATTAACGGCAGCCAGGTCATCTGCCAGGCCGGGGTTTTCTGCAATGGCAACTCCCGCTTCGGTGGCGGCAATGACCCGATCGGCCTGTTGCCTCACCTGATGATTCAGTGCGATCAAATGTTCTGGCAGGGGCGGCATAAAAATGCCCTGCCGCCAGCCACCGGGATTGTCCCAATCGTAAAGGTCAAGCTGGGGAGATGCTGCCAGCACCTGCGATGGCCCCTGGGCGGTCCCTGCGTGATAAGAGACCGTGGCCTCCCAGGGCACGCCAAAAACGACGATGCCCGCTGTGTCGTAGTCGAAGGGCAATCCGTAGAGATTGCCATTGTTGAGGCCAACGCCGCTAGGGTCGTAGGAAAGCATAGAAATTGGACCAAAAGTTCCTAATGAGTGTTCTTAATAGGCGTGACACAGGGTGTCGTGAAGGATAGAGATATATCCCCCCAGTAGGTCGCCGGATTTAGCAATGGAATCTCAAAAAACAGGCGAAATGGGGGGATAGGCAATGCTAAAGGCGCTCCTGCCTGGCTGGATGTGCTCATTTCATCCACGCTTACTGTGGGTCAAACATTTTGCAATATTGCGGGGGAAAGCTACCGGGCCAGCATGGTGCTGACAAAGGTTGGCAGGGCAAAGGTGGCCTGGTGCATGGCGGGGTTGTAGTACTGCAGGTTGTTTTCTCGGGCAAAGGTTTCTGACCGGTTGGGGTCAAAGTCTTTAAGGGGATGAGCCGCCCCCTTAGAGGTATAGGCAAAGCTCCACATACCGGTGGGATAGGTGGGAATAAACGCCAGGTAGGTGAAGACGCTCTGCTGCCCGAAGATGTCTTGCAGGCAATGGTTGATATCCACAAAGGCGCGCTGGTTGAACCGGGGAGATTCGGTCTGGGCGGTCATCGCCCCACCGGGTTTGAGGCAGCGGTAAACCTGCCGGTAAAACTCTGCACTGAACAGCCCCTCTGAGGGACCTACCGGGTCAGAAGAGTCCACCACAATCAGGTCATAGGTTTCATCTGGGGCATCGTGCACAAAGGCGATGCCGTCTCCGATGCGCAGGTCTACCTTCGGATCATCCAGCCCCTTAGACAGGGAGGGCAGAAACTGTTTGGAGGCCTCGACCACCGTGCCGTCAATTTCTACCATGGTGATTTTTTCGACTTGGGGATGGCGCAGTAGTTCCCGCACACTACCGCCGTCGCCGCCGCCAATGACCAGCACATGCTTATAGGCCGGGTTGAGCAGCATGGGAATGTGGATGATCATTTCGTGGTAAGCATTTTCATCCTTTTCGCTGCACATCACCATTTTGTCGATGGTGAGCATTTTGCCGTACTCAAAGGTGTCGAAAATTTCTACGGTTTGATAGGGAGACTTTTCGCGAAACAGTTGCTCTCCCTTGTGGCGAATAGATAGGGCAATGTTTTCGTTGCGATCGGTGAACCAGACGCTGCGGCTGGTTTTGGGAGTGACCAGTTTGTGGGTAGCTTCATCTCGCAGTTCGCCCAGGTCAATGTCGAGCCGTTCAAACAGCTCTAGCTGCCCCCGATTCAGTTCCAGGGCAGAACCGTAGTCGGCATGAAAAGAAGCTTTCAGCTTGTCAAACGAAATCCAGGGGTTAACGGTGTCGCCGCAGGTAAACAAATCCACTGCCGCATAGCGATATTCGGGCCAGGTATGAATGGCCAGATGGCTTTCTTGAATCACCACCACGCCAGACACCCCAAAAGGCGAAAAGTGGTGGAATACCGAATTGATGACCGTTGCTCCAGCTTCCTTAGCTGCGGCCAGCATACTCGTTTCAATCAGGGGAACATCGTTGAGAATTTCGGATGAACAACCAAAAAACTCAACTAAAACATGTCTGCCAAGCGAATTCATACCCTGGGTCTCCAATAACCACCGCATCTGATTGTAAAGACTGGATGGTTCACTATGGGGGGTTTTCAAAAAATTAACCTTCCGATCGGGTCGGTGTCATTTTGGATCGCCACAAGGGTTTAGATCAGCTGGCAGAAATAAGGCAACCATTGCTGAGGGTGCCAGGTACCGGGTATCAGCTTTCAGGAATAGTGGGCCGACTTACGCCGTAAAGTACTAGCCCGATCCTTTAGCCGCCAAAAAAGGTTGCTCGAAAACATGGCTCGTCTTCAATGGCGTAGCGCATCATTTCTCGCAGCACCTCAAAAGCGTAGGGGTCATCCAGGGCAGTGTCGGTGCTTTCATCCAGTACGGCCAGGCGTTCCATAGAGGCCAATGTCAGCTCAGTGCCGTAGAGGGAGACAAGGTCTTGCTCCACCAGGCTGTTGGTCTCCTGGGGAGTGAGTTGGCCGGTGGTTTCTAGACAAAAATACTTGCCCATAATATTGCCCACCTCTTCAGTGGGGATGAGTTCCTGAGCCGGGACTGGCTGCATTAGCCCACCCAGCAGCATAGATACCACTACTGTCTGCCCAAAAAAGTTGCCAGGGGTCATTGTTCTTTCCCGGAAAAATCTTGTTGTAGATGACCACTGGCCAGTTTGGCCTTTGCCTCCTGCCAGAGAGCTTCCAGCTCTTCTACTGAGTAATCAGTCAAAGGTTTATCGGCAACGGCTTCTACCAGCTGAAATCGACTGATGAAGCGGCGGTTAGTGCTCTGCAACGCTTCGGATGGGTCCAGCCCATGCCAGCGGGCAATGTTGACCAGGGTAAACAGCAGATCTCCCAGTTCGGCCTGCTGGTTTTCCTTTGGTTCCTGGGCAATAGCGCGATGGAACTCGTCCAGCTCTTCGTGGAACTTATCCCAAACGCTGTCGATGTCATCCCACTCAAACCCTGCTTTGGCGGCTTTGACGGAGATTTTGCTGGCGGCCATCAGCGGGGGCAGGGTGCGGTTGTATTTGGTGAGCTTTGGGCTGAGCTTGTGGGGTTCGTGGGGCACGCCCTTTTCTTCGGCCTTGATGCGTTCCCAGTTTTGGTGGACCTCATCGGTAGAGGCCACATTTACATCACCAAATACATGGGGATGGCGACGAATCAGCTTGTCGGCAATGCCGTTGGCCACGGTTGCGAGGTCGAATTCCTGGTTGTCGCTAGCCACCTGAGCCTGGAGCACCACCTGGAGCAGCAGATCGCCGAGTTCTTCTGCGATCGCCTCCTGCTCCCCCACCTGAATCGCATCCACCACCTCGTAGGCTTCTTCAATCACGTAGGGAATCAAGCTTTTGTGAGTTTGCTCCAGATCCCACGGACAGCCAGTCTCAGGATGGCGCAGTTGAGCCACCACATCTACGATACGCTCCAGAGCCACCATAATTGCAGCTCGATTGGCCAGAGCCGGAGGAGAAGACACCATAACACCACCTATCGCAACGCTACCCTAAGCATGGCAGGAAAATCTGGGGAAGCAAAATTTTTATATCAAGCCCAGGCTGAGCCAGCATAGTCGCCCGTTCATCCCAATGGACAGGCTCTGCCGTCCGTAGGAGACCACGACAAAAGAGGTCTTAAACAGGCACTGGGCACGATGATAGTCGTCTTCTGTAGGCGGGACTAAATCCGTTCCTACCCACTGGCGATAGCTATTCACCAAATACCGACTCCATGCTGCTATGGCTGGCTGCTGATACATTTCCACTACTATCGACTCCTCGGACGCGATACAGATTTTCGGTTGGCTTTTCTCTTGTTGGATTTAGAACGCTTTCGTCTCCGTTTGGGTTTTGAGGTGAGCCAGTCGGTTACATAGTGGCTGCAGGCTCCCAACTCAAGCCCCACTAGCAAGGCAAGCCAGAATGGCCAGTAGGTTTGAATCCCCCAGCCAATACCGTGAATCAAATCTCCCCAGGTTAGGGTTGTTCGTTCAGAACTGTTGAGTATATCGACGACAACCAGACCGGCCAGCGCGACCCAACCGGCAAAGTACAGCACCCGTATAGCAGTGCCAATCAGCGGCCCGTGGGACAGGCGCGACCGATGCCGAATGCGCCCCCGATAGGGCAGCCAGATAAACCGAAACCAGCCCCAACGCTTGTACTGCACAGAGTGAATATCGAGGTCAGGGCCGAACATCCAGCCCCCAAATAAGAAGCCCAGGCAGACGATGGCCGTGAGCCATCCATCCAGGGTGACACGAAAAGCTGCCAGGACGACAAGGGGCAAGGTCCAGAGGGTAATGCGATCGTGGGTGCGGCCTGATGACATAGCACTGGTGTATCAGGTTTCCGGAAAATTCGCCAATTTTTCGAAATCCTTCTCAAACCTGTTCCCTCCTCTGCTGCTGTTAGAAACAGCACAGTAAACGCTGGCGGTTAGTTCAGTTGATAGAGCGTCTGCCTTACAATCAACCAGTAACTGAATATTAGTCAGTCAATCGAGACAAAGCTGGTGCTACAGCCTTAAAAAGTTGGGTCACTTCCCTTTAATGCACCTGAAAGCGTTTACTTGCCTACGGTCTAGAGTATGGACAAGGGTATCTCCCAGGCGGACTTTGTGCCAACTAAACTTTGTCCAGAGTGCATCCCAGTTTTGCAGCCCTCACCCTAAATCCCTCTCCCAGAGCGGGAGAGGGACTTTGACTCCGGCTCCCCTTCTCCCATTTTGGGAGTAGGCCGTTGCTTGCTGTCCGAAGGACATAGGACGCGCGTAGGTCTGAGACCGTGCGAAGCAGCAGGGGTTGGGGGATGAGGGCAGACTTGCAAAACTGGGATGCACCCCTTTGTCCAAGTCCAGGATTGGAGTTTTGCCTTAGAGAAAACTCCAATCCTGGACTTGGATAGGAGACTTATTTTCTTAATATAAAATTCTTGAGGCGGATTGCAAATTTATTTTTAAGGGGGAAAGAACTTTTATTCGCATGGGGAAAAGGCATAGCAGGTTTTGGTTTGCCTAAGAAACGGCAGAGCCTCTCCCAACTATATTCACCATTCATCACCAACAAATCATTTGGTCGACTTGAGAAATACTCTTGCACTTCTGAATTATGTCGATCATACCTTTCAGCGAAAATGTGTTCATTTCCCTGTGGAAAGGCAACTCCATATATCCACTCATTAAGGGGGCGATATGTTGTACCAAAATGGTTGACAACACTTAAAATCCATTCATCAGTTGGTCTCAAAGTCAATATAAACTTACTTCCTGGAAACTGCTTATCAAGTTCTTTATATATGATGCACCAGGGGTTGTCTTGAAAAGCATTATATATATCTAACAAATAATTTAGTTTCTCGCGATATTTTTCTGATTCGGGACTAACATCGCCGGGTTGAACAACACCACACACTTTATACCCCAAAATTTCTAAAGCTTTTCCCAGAGAAGTTGTTCCAGTTTTTTGAAAACCAATCACGAAGATTTTTTGGGGATTACTTTTAGTCATTGACTATTCCTCCCAATGAGGTACAAACTTGCTTAGCTTAAAATCTCCCTGGTTTCTGGATGCTTAGTTTCAACCTTTACCTCCCTTAATCAGGGGGTAGGGGGGATTTTTAAGATATATCTCATTCGAGTGAGGTTCGCTATAGCACCTTTTAAGAATCATGAACTCTGCTTGAGTATAAGGCGGTATTGTGATGTCTGCAAACCGTGGCTGGCGGACATCGCTGTCTTCCGCCCAGCTTACATAGCCTGATTGCTAATGTTAATTTTTGTTAACATGACGCCAGTACCAACCGAGGCAATACCGCGAAATGAAGGTTTTGCCTTCTGCGATCACAATAATTGCTCGCTGTGTTGCTGCTGTTGAGGTGCCCAGAGGATAACCGGGAGCCTACACCTTTGCTGGAGTGTGTAAGCTCAATAGTACTTCTGTAGTACCTATCTTCTAAAACAAACAGGGGCCAGGCAAAATTGCCTAACCCCTGGTCAGTGTCGATTTCGTTTCTAAATACTAAAAACGAATTGCCGATCAATCAAATTTTGACTTGATTGGCAGGATTTAGTAATTACGGGAGAAGCCGTCTCTACTGTTGCGTCCGCCACTATAGGAACCACCGCGATTTTCGCGGGGCTTGGCCTTATTAACTTTCATGTCACGACCCATCCATTCGGCCCCATCCAGGGCCTCAATGGCTGCCGTTTCTTCGGCTTCTTCACTCATTTCTACGAAGCCAAAGCCACGCATGCGGCCAGTTTCGCGATCTGTAGGAAGCTGAACGCGCTTTACAGAACCGTATTCTGCAAAAACCTGAGTTAGGTCAGCGTCCGTAACGTCGTAAGACAGGTTGCCTACATAAATTGACATAGATTCTTACCAAAAACTAAAGGATGTGGAGAGTAAAGTTTCGGAGAGGAATCTGTCAGTGGAAAAACGTGAAAACTCGTTAATGCTAAAAACAAATGCTGCTAACCGATATTTAGTTCTCTGTGAGTTACTATAGCATACTTTGAAAGCTTGGTGGAAATAAAGAGGTTTTCCTTACCAGCACCCGGGGCCGATTGCAGATGCAGGCTAAAGCTCGGGTTGAGAAAAAACAGCCTTCAGCAGAGATCTGCGGATCAAATGTCACTGACATAAGGCTGGTGGACAGTGCCCACCCTACGGCAGATCAAGGCTTTCAGCAATTTGCAGAGGCTGATTTCAGCTTAATTCAGTGACATTCATCTGCGGATCTGGGAATTTGCATCACTTCTTCAGGATAAGGCCACAGATGGGAACGCTGGAATGCAGGCCGAGCAGAAATTGCTGAATCCCCCATCTAAAATTGCCGTTAACCCCTGCCCAGAGCCAGATGTAGTGTTTTGCCAAGAAATCCCCAGGTCTTGAGCTGGACTTAGTATTTTCAGTAGATCGCAAAGATCCTGCAGCCTACCCTCCGGGAAGCAAGCTACACCCCCAGAGCCTCTCCCGGGAGGTGGATGGGTCTTGTTCAAAGGTGAGTTTTAGGACTTCAATGGAAAATATACCAAGTCCAGCTCGAGATCTGGAGTTTTCTCTAAGGAATGGGAATTCAATAATGTGGGATAGCCGTCTCGGCTGTCCAAGAGCGGGCAAGATACCTGCCCTACAAAATTGGGTGTTATCAAGTCCTCGTTCCTAAGGTAAAACTCCACTTCTGGCCTTGGACAGGGTTTAGCAATGAGTAAACGGTGGGGAGTGCCCACCTACGGGAGCTTGAAAGAGGTATAACGGTAACTGAAATGGCGATTTCTGAAGATAATATCCAAAGCAATTCTAGCGGTTCGGGGAATATCAACCCGGAAAGAATTCAGTACATGATTGAGACCCTGGAACGGGATCTACCGCCGCTTTTTGAGCGGGATATTGGCTACGATATCTACTCCCAGGATATTTGTTTTACCGACCCCATCAACACCTTCAACGGGAAATTTAGCTACCGCATCGTTTACTGGACGCTACGATTTCACGGGCAGCTGTTTTTTACCCACATTGAGCTAGACCTGCATGACGTGGAACAAACTGCCCCTGAACATATTGAAGCTAACTGGACGGTGAAGGGAACTTTGCGACTGCCCTGGAAGCCAAAAATCTACTTTAACGGTACGTCGAACTACAGCATCAATTCCGAAGGTTTAATCTACAAGCATGTTGACACCTGGGATCGAAAGCCCATCGAGGTGCTGAAGCAGTTTTTTCGGCGGGGGCAGAATAAACCTTCTTAACCTCAGAAGGATGACTTTCACCCAAACCTTGTCTTAAAACAGGGCGTGGAAGTTATCGAGAAACACCATGCGGCTCAATTTTACTTTGCTCTGGGTGACTCTGACGTTTGTCATCGTAGGGGTCATTATGTTGATATTTCAGCCCCAAATTTCAGGTTAGCTTAGTTGGAGATTGAATCCCTATGCAGCTCAGCCTCAACCAAAATCAAATGGTTATTCAACTGGATTGGTACGAGCAGCTTTTGGCCTTCACGCTGCATAATCCCATTACAGTTTCTCTCGACCATCTCTTGGAGGCGACAGCAGAAGAACCCCAGAGCCGCTGGACTGATTTAAGGGCACCCGGAACCCACCTGCCAGGGGTAATCAAAGCGGGAACTTACTACACGCGCCACGGTCGAGAGTTTTGGTACGCCACTATCGACCAAAAATTCCTGGTTTTGGAACTGCGTGAGGAACCCTACCAAAAGATTGTGCTGACAGTGGCAAATAACCAAGCATGGGTAGACAGATTAAACCAGGCAAAATCAAATTCGATTGGAGGTTTACCGTGATTGAGTACCACCATAATCCTGCGGGTGCACTCAATCCTGCCAACAATATTGGGTAAATTAGCGTCGAAGGCTAAATCTTAAAAGTAGATTTTGACCAAGTTTTTGCCCAGATCAAGGACGATATTTAACAGCATGGCAAATTCCCTATTCTTAAAGAAATTCGCTTCTCTCTATGAATCAGCAGAATAAACCGAATCAGCAGAATAAACCAACGGTAATTGTCGGCGGTGGATTTACCGGACTGTTTACCGCCCTTCACCTCAAGCATCGCAACTACCGCCGCCCGGTGCTTGTGATTGACCAGAAAGAGCGGTTTACCTTTCAACCCCTGCTTTATGAATACTTTAGCAAGGAGATGAATACTGACCAGGTGTGCCCCCGCTATGTTGATCTGCTGGAGGGGAACGGCATCACGTTTGTTCATGGGCATGTAGAGAAAATTGACCCGTTAGGGCATCGGATCAGACTAGATGCCAACGGAGACCATGACTACAAGTATCTGGTGCTGGCTTTAGGCAGCGTTGTCAACTACTTCGGCATCGACGGGGCTGAAGAAAACTCCTGGCCCTTCCGCACTCAGGATGATGCTTTTGACCTTTCGACCCACATTCGGGACTGTTTGCAGCAAGCCAGCAGAACAGACGACCCGGCTGAACGGCAGAAATTGCTGACCTTCGCCCTTATGGGCGGTGGACCCAGCGGCGTAGAACTGGCCGGTACCCTGGGAGACTTACTGCCCAAGTGGTATGCCGACCTGGGCGGCGACCCAAAGGAGATTCGCCTGATTCTATTTGAGCAACATCCTGACTTGCTGCAGGGAGATATTAACAATCCGGTGCGAGATACGGCTCGGGAAGCCCTACGCCAGCGAACGATACCGGTGGACGTGAAGCTGAAGCACACGGTAACTTCCGTGGCACCGGATTGCGTTCGGTTCAAACACAACGACCAGGCAGACACCCTCCCCACCGCCACGATGATCTGGACTGCCGGGATCACGACCCATCCTTTAATAAAGGCCCTGCCCCTGAATGAAGAGCAGCGCGATCAAAAAGATCGTCCCCTCGTCACTTCCACCCTACAGCTCCCCGATTTTCCCGAAGTGTTTGCCGGAGGTGACTGTGCTGCCGAACAGGGGGACATTTTGCCGCCCCTGGCCCAGGTCGCCTACCAGCAGGGAAAAACCATTGCCCATAATCTGGATGCTCTGGAGCATGGCAGAGAACTGGCTAACGCTGAAGTAAATCTGCGGGGTTCTCTGCTGAAGCTGGGATTGGGTAACAGCGCAGCCCATCTCTTCAACCGCTTTGAAGTATCTGGCACTGCAGGCCATCTCATTCGCCAGGGCACTTACCTGGAGCTGCTGCCCTCGCCAAAACACAATGTCAAGGCTACCGCTGAGTGGTTTCTGGAGGAACTGTTTCAGCGGCATACCCGGTCCCAATCACCCGTGGGCTAGGGCTTTGCAGTCCGCTGGTAGGGTGGGCACTGCCAGTCCTACAATTACTAACCGTTGTTATTTACTAATCGTTGTTATTTACTAACCGTTGTTATTTTTGGCTCACCTGTGTGCGTCGTCCTATCCCCATAATTCTCTATTGCTCCCGTTATCCAAAGGCGGTTGCCAAAGCCATCCTGAATGGCCATACCTTGAAGCCATAACCAGAAACTTTGCCCCATCAGTCGGCTGGGCCTTTCCCTCTGGCCTGCGCCGAACTTATGCCAAACGATAGGCGTTAAAACGCTCAAATTTCTATAGGCTAAACAGTGTTACACCTTGTTCAAGTCCAGAAGGGGAGTTTTGCCTCGGGGAAAGCTACAGTTTTCGAGCTGAACTTGGTATGGGGTAAGGGCTAAGGGGATCATTTTTTCATGGATTACTCCTGGAGAAAACTCCAGATTTCGAGCTGAGCCTGTTATAAAGTCTGCTTTTCAGATTTTTCTTGACCTGAAAAGTCTCGATGCCTGGATCGGGGGAAGATTAGCGAATGTCAACTCCTCAAAAGCCGTGAACATGCAACTCGATCGTTCCAATTTGTCAAAAAATCAGAGCAGACTGATTCCGGTTCTTCTCATTCTTATCACCGCGATTTTGAGCATTTATGCTTTAAAAATGACTCGTCCGGTGACCATGCCAGTAGCATTTGCCTTTTTCATTGCGGTGTTGGTTAATCCCATGCAGCATTGGCTAGAGCAGCGCTTACCCCGATGGCTGAGCCTGGGAATTGTCATGGCAATGCTGCTGGCAGTACTGGCCATTTTTGCCGGAGCGATTGAGCTGAGTTTAGAGCTGATTGAACCTCAAATTCCCCAGTATGCTGACCAGGCGCAGCAGTTCTTGCAGTCAGCGCGCACCTGGTTACAAAATCACGGATTGCCCACCGGGCAGAATGGCCAGGGGAATGCTGCTCTATCTCAGGTATTTCAGCAGGCTGTTGGTGGGGCCAGGTCAGTGTTGACGGCCTTTAGCCTGTTGATATTGATTGCTTCTTTCTTAGCCCTGCTGCTGTTGGAAGTTGGCAAATATCGCGATCGCACCCAGCAGGCTTTTCCAGACGGGGCAGGAGACCACATCATTCATGCCGTTACCAGTATGGGAGAAAAGCTGCGTCGCTTCTTTTTGGTGGTTGCCTTCACCAGCTTTATTACAGGAATTTTGACCGCTGTTTGGTGTTGGGTTCTGGGGGTCGATTTAGCCCTGGTTTGGGGATTTCTGGCCTTTATTCTAAACTTTGTGCCAACCCTGGGGTCAATTATTGCTGCGATTGTTCCAGCCCTGGTGGCAACAGTGTTTCAGGGGCCAGTCATTGGCGCTGCTGTTCTAGTAGGGTTGGCTATTATTCAAACTATTCTTGGTAATTTTGTTGATCCAAAATTGCAGGGCAAATACCTTAAGCTATCTCCCTTTGTGGCCCTATTTTCGATTGTATTTTGGGGCTGGGTATGGGGCATTCCCGGTGCATTTATTGGAGTGCCAATGACAGCTGCTATTGTGCTATTCGCTAACGAATTTCAGGCAAGTCGTCCTATTTCCATCATGCTGGGAGATACCGACGGCAATTCGTGAAGAGTTATTTTTTTCTGGCTGAAGAGTTGTTTTTTGCTTGCTCATGAATACTGCTAAAACTTCATTGCCCGTGCTGAGGTGGGGGCAGGGCAGCCCAGCGCTGGTCTTTCTCCATTATTTTGGGGGTGCTGCCATCAGCTGGAAATGGGTGGCTGAGGCCATCGCTCCAGAAGTTTGCTGCATTGCCCTAGATCTTCCTGGTTTTGGTTCAGCCCCTCCTTTGCAAAGCCCATCGCTTCGGGCCTATGCCGACTATGTAATCTCCATTCTGCAGGAGCAGGACATTGACCAGTTTGTGCTGGTCGGCCATTCCATGGGGGGCAAAATTGCCCTTCAAATTGCCGCTGACCAACCTGATGGGCTGCAGCAGGTTGTGCTCATTGCTCCGTCGCCACCAACCCAGGAACCCATGCCCGACGACGAGCGGCAGCGAATGCTATGCAATCACCCAAGCCGGGATAATGCTGCCACTACCATACATCAGGCCAGCCAGACCTCTTTACCAGAGCAGCAGCAGTCGGTAGGCATCCAAACCCACATCACGGCAGACGATTCAGCCTGGCGCTGGTGGTTGCTGGAATGCATGAATCATTCCATTGCGGACCAAATGACTCAGGTAAAAGTGTCGCTCACGGTGGTGACCTCAGAGGACGATCCGGTCATTCCCATAGAAGCTATCAATCAGGAAGTCATGGCCTATATACCTGCGGCACAGCTGTTGCAGACCTCTGGGGTCGGTCATTTAATGCCTCTGGAATGCCCAGAGTGGATTGCTGAAGTTCTGATAGACATAGTCCGTCAGGGGAAGGGCTAAACGGCAACGGGTTGCTTTAAGAGACCCACCCAATCTACCGATTTTTTTTGCAGAATGTCTGCCGAAGGTAACTCGAACAGGCGCATCAATTCTTCGATGGCGATGAGTTCCTGGGTAAAGCCACAGGCCGCTACGGCCATAATTTGGTTGGCCTCTACATAAAAAGCCATGAACTCCAGATCCGACAAATTTCCCTGAATAATGATGTCATCCCAACTCTCGGCGTGGCCGACATAGTGTAAGTTCATGGAAAATTGCTTGGTCCAGAAAAAGGGCACTCCCTTAAAAGGCACTCGCCGACCCAACATATTATGAGCAGCAATGCGACCATGTTGAGCGGCCAGTCGCCAGTGCTCAATGCGAACATCTTTGTCGCTGTGGGCATTGGGGAAACGGGCTACATCTCCAGCGGCAAAAACCCCTTCCACCGCCTGCAGGTAGGCATCTACCACAATGCTGCCGTCAGCCGGATGCAGTTTCATACCGTCGCAGATTTCCGTGGCCGGATCGATACCAACTCCGACAATGACCAGATCTGCAGGAACAGACTCGCCACCATCGGTTACTACCGCTTCAACGCTGCCGTGGCCTTCAAAGCCGGTGGCTTTTTGATTAAGGCGAAACTGCACTCCATTTTCTTCATGCAGTTGTTGAATGCGGCTACCCACTTTGGGACCCAGGATTTTTTCAAAGGGAACCCGCTCTGGGGATATTACCGTGACCGCAAGGCCTGCCTGGGTGAGGCTGGCGGCGGCCTCCATGCCAATGAAGCTAGACCCAATTACCACCGCATTTTGGGCAGACTGAATAGATTCCAGAATGTCGAGGGCATCTTTGGCCTGGTGCAGGGTGAAAATATTATTCAACTCATGGCCCGGTACATCCAGAGTTCTGGCTTTACCGCCCGTGGCGATTAAAAGCTGGTCGTAGGTGGTGACGCTGCCGTCTTCTAGTTCAAGGCTGTGGCTGTAGGGCATTACCTTCGTTACCGCTCGCCCGTACCACACCTCAATGCTGTGGTGATCAAAAAATTCTTTCGGTCTCAATTCTGGCGGGCTATCGGCGGCATCTTTTTGCAAAAAACCTTTGCTCAGGGCCGTGCGTTTGTAGGGGATTTCGGTTTCTGCAGTAATCATCACGATACGTCCCTGAAACCCTTCCCTACGCAGTACTTCAGCGGTGGTTTGCCCGGCAATACCTGCTCCCAAAATCATGAAAGTGCGGCCATCTGCATTGGGGTCATAGTCGGCCATGGTAGGCTCTCTATGGGGCGACGAGTCTTCTGGAACGTCGACAATAACGTCGTCTTTGTCAATAATAACGGCATACTGAGTTAACCCATCGAGGCCCGGCGGCTCGTACTGCTTGCCGGTTTTACAGTCAAAAGCTGCCATGTGCCACGGGCAAACCAGCCGACCGTCGTGGGCCAGTCCCTGGGCGAGAGGTGCCCCAGAGTGAGAACAAAACGCCCCCATGGCGCGAATTTCACCATCATAATTCACAAGCAAAACAGGAGTATTGCCAACACGAACCTGGCGCAATTCACCATCGGCTAGTTCATGGGCCTGACAGACGGTTACTTTCATGGAGAGAATTGAGTACTTCACGTAGCACTCTAAAGCGCTTCCTTTGGGTTGCCCTCTTTCGATTGACGGGAATTTGCCTGAAAGGTCAGGGCTTTCCAGCCCGTCGAGGAGCAAATTGGGATGGCGAGGACTGATGACTTGAGTCGTTGTCGACCAGGGGTGGGTCGCTGGCAGCCTCAACCAGACTGCAGGCCGAAGTCGTTAAAACCTTAAAAAAATTTGGAACAGTCTTCTGCAGGGGGAACAGAAAACCAAGCAAATTCCCCGATTTACATAGCAAGCCCGAACGGCCCCTGAAAAACCGGGGAATTTTACCCATCCAATCAGTTTCAGTAGATCACAAACATGCTCTTTTGCCGAGATCCAGCCCACTCTGCGAGCGGCATTCCCTAGGGCTGTGAAGAACTGTCGGTACTCAGGTCAGCGCTGTCTTGCATAAACGCTGGTGCTTTCTTGTCGAGGTAATTGCCTAAGAAGGTGTTGACCGCCGACAGCACTACCGGCCCCAGCAGAAATCCTAAGATTCCCTGCACATAAAATCCGGGCACGGCAAGGGAAGCCAACCACAGACAGAGACCGTTAACCACCAGCGAAAAAGCTCCAAAGCTAACGACGTTGATGGGCACAGTAAAGGCCTGAAGCAAGGGCTTAACGAAGGCGTTGACTAACCCTACGGTTATGGCTGCGATCGCCGCCGCCGTCAGGGTATCGATTGTTATCCCCGGTACTACCAGGTCAACAACCAGCAAGCTCAGCGCCGTGGCTAAACCAGATAAAAAGATACTCCACATAGGATTCTCCTACTTACAAAACACAGAAACATAGAAATTTATTCCAGTACCCCTAGCTTAGGGAGAAGATGCCAAAAAAACTTCTACCGTTTGGGGAATTTTGGGGTATGTAGCGGTTCTCAGTTTAATGAGGTTTAATTAGGAGAAATGATGCAAAAATTTGCAGGTAATGTCCAACGGCATAGGTAAAAATTCTTCAGTTTATAGCTCTGGGAAGATACTTTCAGGACAGCAAAAGCTTATAGCTACTACATAGCGTATGTCACTCGAATCAAGTACAGGGCGTATGCCCTCATCTACGAATCCCTGCCTCCTGAGCGGAACAAGAGGACAGCTTCAAAGGAGTGCATCCCAGTTTTGCAGCCCTCACCCTAAATCCCTCTCCCGTTCTGAGGACCCTGAATGAGGTCCTGAATGAGGTTTAGATCGAGTTCAGGCTAAGCGCTTTTGCCTGCTTTAAGGCCACCTTCCTTCTGCTATACAGCTGAAAAAGTTATGAATTTGTAAGCCATGGACACTCAAGAAATTATTCAAAATCAACACCCGCAACCTGCCCAATGGATAGAACGCCTGGCCCGGTTTGGCTATGCAGCCAAAGGGGTAGTTTATGCCCTGGTTGGCATTTTGGCCTTTCAAGCCGCCTTTAATTGGGGTGGTGAAGTCACCGGCACCAAGGGGGTATTTCAAACAATTGCATCTCAACCTTTTGGTAAGGTGATGCTGTTTCTAGTCGGGGTCGGCCTACTGGGGTATGTGATCTGGCGTTTTGTACAGGCCGCCACCGATCCAGAACACAATGACGAAGGCGCAAAAGCCTGGGGCCGACGGGCAGCCTATTTTATTAGCGGCTTAATTTACGGCAGTTTGGCCCTGTTTGCCCTGCGCCTTGTCTTTTCCGGTTCGGGTGGCAGCAGCTCTTCTAGCAGTAGTGAGCAAACGGCTAGCTTGTTATCAAAACCGTTTGGTCAATGGTTGGTAGGTCTGGTTGGCGTTGCCGTTGTGGCCTACGGCTTTTACTGCTTCTATCGCGCCATTAAAACTAAGTTTCGGCGTAAGCTAAAACTGGCAGAAATGAGCCCAAAAGAAGAAAAATGGTCTACTCGCATTGCTCGATTTGGCCTGACGGCTAAGGGTATTGTATCGGTCATTATTGGCTACTTTTTTATTCAGGCGGCGCGTACTTCAGATGCCAGTGAGGCCAGAACCACCGAAGGAGCCCTACAAGCCATTCAGCAACAGCCCTACGGCGGCTGGCTCATGGGTATTGTTGCCCTGGGCCTGATTGCCTATGGTATTCACCTTGGGGTACAGGCTCGCTATCGACGCATTTCACCCTAACGACAGACTGAAGGGGTGTGGTTTTCTCTCTCCAGCCAGAAGTAATTTTTTGGGAAAATTTTTACTTTAGACAGGTAAGAAATTGTCTGTCAGATTTTGCCCATTGTTTGCCCATGGGAGATATAAACAATGACCGGGTGAGATAAGAGCAGAAGCTGGAAATTTTGAGGAACGCATATGAAGACATCTGGCATTTATAAACTTACAGGTGCATCTGTACTCGCTTTTGGTCTTGCCGTTGCTCCCCTGTCTGCTGGCATGGTTCAGGCCCAGGATAGCCAACCGGCAACCGGGGAAGCCGCAGACCAGAACTTTGAAGAATCTGAGGACGCCCTTGAGCTTGAAGCATCTGAAGAAGCTCTTGAACGCGCTGGCACAGAGGCCATTCAGGGGGTAGAGGCTGCTGGTGAGGCGGCCCAGCAAGATATTCAGGACGCCGCTCAAGATGCCTCTCGGGCTGCCCAGGAAGCATCTCGAGCCGCTCAGGATGAGGCTCAAGGGGCCCAGCAGACGGCGACAGAAGCGGCTGAAGAAGCGACCGCAGCGGCAGAACGAGCTGAAATAGCCGCCGAAAATGCCGCCGAGAACATTCAAGAAGGTTTTGACTGGGGTTGGCTCGGTCTGCTGGGTCTCATTGGGTTATTTGGTCTGGCCGGTGGCAACAAGCGCCAGGTGGAAGTTGACGAACGTCACCACTCTCCTTCAACCACAACCGGTAGCTATCGGTAGTGGGTTACGGTATGACGCGTTGGGTCACCGTCCGCACTGTCAAGCAAGGTTGGTTTAAGTTTTGGCATGACAGCCGCCGAGTTCCCCGTAAAGTCTGGCAGCGCTGGGCTGGCTCGCTAGCCCTAGGTCTGGGCTTATGTGCTGTCGCTACCTTCGCCATTACCATTGCAGCCAAAGGCTATACCAACCAGGGTCTACAGGCCTGGGATGAACAGCTACTCCCCATACTTGCAGACCAATTGCCCCTGAGTTTTTCCAGGGCCATCACCTGGGAGTCTCCCGGCAACCTGCTGGGAATGCTGCCGGTGGTGGTGGTGTTCATGGGCATTATGGCGGCTCGCTCCCAGCCCTTGCTGGTGGCCACTATGATTGCCGCCTATGGTTTGCAGTTCGCCCTGGTGTGGATTGGCTGGGGCTATTGGAACCGTAACCGACCTGATTTAATAGCCGATGGTGTGGCAGCATCGGGGCTGCATTCGTTTCCCTCGGGGCATATTGTCGTGGTAATTACCGTCTATGGGTTGTTGACCTATTTGTGGTGTCGTGCTTCGCCCAGCCAAATGGAAAGAGCCATTATTGTTCTGACCATGACCCTGTGGATAGGTCTGATTACCAGTTCTCGTCTGGTGTTGGGTGCCCACTGGCCCAGCGACATAATCGCCGGAATTGTGATTGGTGTAATGTGGCTGGCGGTGGTTATTGTTGCGGTTCACCGAGTTGAGGATGCCCTGTAAACGGTATCGACTCTATCCAATGGCGTAGGAGATTTATCTCCCCTGAAGGACGCACAAATTAGTAATTCAATTTAGTCTTCAGGGTAGTCCTTGAAAGCGTAGCGATACCAAGTCAACCCAGGATAGGCTGTTTTCTCTAGTTAAAATTTCCCTTCTGGATTGGGACAAGGTTTATTACGATTTCATCGGCTGGTTGATTTTAGGAGACTTCTATGATGAGCTCTTTAGACTGTGTACTGTTAACTGCTTGCATTGCTGCATCAGTTTCATTGTTTTTTGTAATCCCCAAGCAGGGTAAAGTCGGCATTGTAACGGCAGCATTTCTGGCGATTACGCTGACTGGATTTACTCAGCCTTCTCTGGCGGCAGCCGTCAATGACAATGTGCTTACCGAAGGGCAAAAAGCGCTTAACGAAAACTTAAAAACTACCCCCCAGGGAAATCAATACCAGGGTATTGAATATTCCCAGGTTAAGGGTGCTCCCCTGAGCGATCAGCAAATTACCGAAAGAATTAAAGACGAAATTCCTGAAAATCTCAAGCTCAGCGTAGCGAGTGGTTCTGTAAGGCTGTCTGGTAAAGTATCTGATCGCCGCACTGCCCAGGAAATTGTGCAGGACATCAAAGAAATTCCTGGGGTCCACGAAGTATCCTACGACCTCGGCCTGGCCAGCTAGGGAATCTGCATTTATAACAGGTCCAGTGAAAAAACTGTAGTCTTTTCCAGGTAAGGCTTTACACCAGGTCCAGCTCGCAATCTGGAGTTTCCCCCAGGAAAAACTTCACTTCTGGACTTGGACAAGGTTTAGTTCTGGACTGAAACCGGGTTGATTCCCAATGGCTAGACCTAGCCCTTTGCCTGATCGGCCACAGCTTAGTTTGCCGATCAGGTTTTTGTCGAAATCGCAGCAACATTAATGACTGATCCTAATCCTAATCCTAATCCTAATCCTACCAATCCAAATTCTGGCCCCAACGGCCCTGACCCCGATAAGTTAGACGAACCAGTAGTAGATCCCCGCGATTTAGTGAATAAGGGGGGCTACCGCAAGCACCCCCGCGAAATTGTAGAAAACCCGGCGGTTACCCCTCAAATGCTGGATGAACCGCAGCAATCTGGAGCTGGTTTTATTCGAGAAGACCGTGACGAAGCCGAGCAATAGTAACCCCTGGAGTCTGCGCTGGGGGCGGGTGGTCACTCTGACTATCTGTTTGAATTTGCTGCTGGTGTTTTTTAATTTGACCTATATTCCCCTGCGGCAAATTTACTTAAGCTATGTTCCCGCTTTAGTTGAGCGATATGACCCGGTAAAAGCCATTGAGCCCCAACCGGTTACGGAAACCTATTTGTCTGAGATTGCCACAGCGCGATCGCGCATTACTCAGTTTGGGCTCGCCAGCGATGCTACCGAAACCACCCTGGCTAACCTGCGCCATCAGAGTAAGACCTTAATTGCAGAGAACCCTTTTCTGGCATCAGGGCGAGTGACTGCCTTTGCTCGCCTGAAGCGGCATATTCAAACCTTTACCGGGGCCGAATCTGCAGATCAGGCGTTTCAGCAATTCTGGCAGGCCGACTATCTAAACAGGGTAGGCTGGCCCCAGGCCAACCAGTTTCTACAGCAAAAAATTGTCCCCCTGCTGGAGCAAAACTACTTCCGCGAAGCCCTCCCCACCGGCCAATTTGTGGATAAATTCTGGCGGCTTGACCTGGTGTTTGTACTCTTTTTTGCTGTTGAACTGCTGGCTAGAACCTTAATTCTCAGCCGGGTTCGTCAAGATGTTAGCTGGGGGGCAGCCCTGGCCCGACGCTGGTATGAACTGCCTCTGGTTTTGCCCTTCTGGCGCTGGCTGCGACTCTTGCCAGCGGGCATACGCCTGCACCGCACCCAGCTTTTAGATGTAGAAAATTTGGTCGGCCAGATTACCCACGAACCCGCGGCCTATCTGTCAGACCGGGTTTCAAAGTTTGCCCTGGTACGCCTGATTAACCAGACCCAGGCCTCTGTGCAGCAGCCCGAATGGTTCAGTAGCTGGTTGCAAAACGACCGTCATGGCAGCAATACCGGCCTGAATAAGCTTGATCAGATTACCGATCGCCTGTTGCAACTGGTGGCCCTACGGGTAATGCCTGCCGTCAAGCCCGATCTGGAACAGTTGTTGCGTCACAGTTTGCGCCAGGGCCTGGCCGGCAGCGACCTGTACAGCGGCCTGCGGCAACTGCCGGGGATAGAATCCCTGCCGGGGGAAGCCCTGGATAACCTCTCGAAATACCTGGCCCAGACGAGCTGTGATGTGCTGGCCAATTCCTATAGCGATCCTGAAAGCCGGGTTTTGCTGGACCAGCTTAATCGCGACTTTCGCCATACCCTGGGGCAAGAGCTACGGTCTACTACCAACTCTCAAGAACTGCGTCAGCTGTTGGCCGAACTTCTGGAAGAGCTTAAGGTGACTTACATCCAGCGCTCTGAGCAGGATGACCCGAAAACCACCCTCCAGGAAGTGGACGCACTGGATCGAAAGGTGAGTGATGATCAACGAGATTACTCTGGCTATGGGGAAACTTTCAGGCAAAATCCCCCGGCTTAGCTGCGACCCATGAATTACCGGCTATTCCCGCCAGGAAGCCATTGGCCAAAATCCCCGTATTCTCGGTTTCAGCGTCTACCCCAAGATGCAGTTTGCGTCAGGTGCGACACTTGCTGTAGCCCTGTTGACGCATCTGCCATTCCCCTTCCCCGTACACTTTGATCCCAGTTGAAGCGACGACCACATGGCGAGAACCGGCCCCCTCAACCATCGGCAAGAGGATGCTCAGTTTGCCTAATCGTCGAGAGACCGTGGAATGGTCTGGCACCGGCAAGTCCACCTGCATGAGCTGAAATAACGAGGCCATGAAGCCTTCGGTTTGCCGTCCTCGCAGGTGCATCACCGACCCCATCGTCCTCAGCGTGGCAATCGCTAAGTCGCTGTAGGATCGCGAGGCTCCTCGTTTGCCACTCTTGTCGGTGTTCAACCATCCCGCCAGGACCTCCTCATCGATTTAAAAGGTTAACCTCCCTCGTTGCTTTAAGGCGGCATTGTAAGCACTCCAGTTGCGTATCCGGTATTGGGGTTTGGTTGCCTCAGGTGTCATCGAGACCTGCGATGGAGAAAGTTCACTCCTAGTTTTATCGCCTCTAACTCACAATGTTTATGCAACAACGCCAATTACCATGACCCATCGTCATTCCAACCCGCTCGACAATAGCAGGAATGCCCAACGCTGTGAGTTTTCGCTCTTTCTATTGATCACTTTTGGCGTCTCCTGGATTCTCTGGATCCCGCTGCTTATTCCGTCTTTTGTCGACCTGATGCCCCTGGGCGGCGTCGAGTTGCTATCGCTCGGCGCGTTTGGACCAACGCTTGGAGCACTTGCGGTGGTTCGATCTCGCGGTAACAGCGTCCGAGGTTGGTTTGAGCGTCGGCTCCGCTGGCGGGTCGGCTTGTCGTGGTACCTGCTAGCCTTCGGGCTTCCTGCTGGTATCTGGGCAGTCGCTGGGGGCCTGTTTATAGCGGCAGGCGGTGAGCCCGCTTCCGATGGGCCGCCGTTGTTGGCTTTACCCCCCCTCTTCGTGTACGCAACTCTGATCGGCGGCGGGCAGGAAGAAATCGGCTGGCGGGGCATTGCACAACCACTGGTTGAGGGACGATATGGCATGTTCATCGGTGGTGCAGTGGTCGGTGTCTTCTGGGTGCTCTGGCATCTCCCGTTGCTGACGTCTACGACCCTGCCCTTCGAGTCGACGAACCCTATGGTGTTTGGCTTCCAGACGGTTGGTATTGCCGTGCTGCTCGCCTGGCTCTACCAGCGGAGCGGACAGAGTCTTGTTCTGGCGATGCTATTTCATGGCTGGCGGAACTCTATCGAGGCGTTCTACCCCATCGACATGCTCGCCCGCAGCATCGCTGTTGTCATCATTTGGGCTGTCGTACTCGTTGTGGTAGCCGTCGAGCGTAGATGTACAAGTTAAGGGTGATTCAACGAAACTCCCAGTTCCCGGTTTTCAGTCTCCATCCACCGACCCCATGGTCAATAAGACCCGCCGGCTTTTTTCAGGTAGCATCCATTGGCCGAACTCTCGCAACAAATCGTCATCCGCGTACTTTCCAACAAACTCAACAAATGCCATGCCCTCCTCGGTCATCCCGTACCATCTCCCTCGCTGCGCTGCAGCCCCCGCTCGATCTACGCGACAACTATCCCAGCAGCGGGGGGCAATACGCGGTTTGTCGCTCGCCTCCCGCGGAAGCGAAGCTGCATTCGCTTTCGTTATCCGCTCTGCCGCCGCGCCAGCTGCGACGCCCCGCCCACGAGCGCGCCGTAGAGTAGCAGGACTCCGACCATGGGGAGGAATCCCAGATCGCCAAGACCCGCGAGCTGCAGCGCGCCGATGCCGAAGCCGCCGGTGACGGCTCCGGTCAGGCCCGGTGTCCAGCGCGGATGCGCCAGCCGCCCGATCAGCGCCGCCAGTCCAAGGCCCAGCAGCCCAAGCGCCGCCGCTGCGACGAGTCCCGTAGCGTCCGCCGTCATTCCGTCGCCTCCTTCGCTTGACACAAGAAATTTACCGTCAGTATAGAGGTGATGGGTCCCGATGCGGCCATGAACTGATTACGCTTGGCGGGTTTGGGCCGGTGCTCGGAGCATTGGCGATTCTTCGGTTGCGCAGGAGCAGCATTGGTGGTTGGTTCCAGCGCCGTTTCCGCTTGCGAGTCAGCTTACGGTGGTACCTCCCGGCGTTCGGGATGCCGGTCGGCATCCTGACAGTCGCCGGGGTAGTATTCATAGTGGCGGGCAGGAAGAAATCGGCTGGCGGGGCATTGCACAACCACTGGTTGAGGGACGATATGGCATGTTCATCGGTGGTGCAGTGGTCGGTGTCTTCTGGGTGCTCTGGCATCTCCCGTTGCTGACATCTACGACCCTGCCCTTCGAGTCGACGAACCCTATGGTGTTTGGCTTCCAGACGGTTGGTATTGCCGTGCTGCTCGCCTGGCTCTACCAGCGGAGCGGACAGAGTCTTATTCTGGCGATGCTATTTCATGGCTGGCGGAACTCTATCGAGGCGTTCTACCCCATCGACATGCTCGCCCGCAGCATCGCTGTTGTCATCATTTGGGCTGTCGTACTCGTTGTGGTAGCCGTCGAGCGTAGATGTACAGGTTAAGGATGATTCAAGGAAACTCCCAATTTCTAGCGATCAGTCTCAAACCACAGACCCCATGATTTACAAGACTTACCAGCCTTGTTTACCGCTTTCCCAGTTCATTGAATTTTTGTGGTACTGGGAAGAAGAAAACGCTACCGAGGCTCAGTCCTGCATCTTGCCCATGGGCTCTGTCGAGTGGGTGATTGACCTGCATGAAGACCACCTGCCCATCTTTGATCTGCGCCGTCAAACTCAGTGCGGCAGCACCAGAGGGGCCAGGCTCTGCGGGGTTCATTCCCAGGGGTTTATCATTGCCAGGCAGCAGAAGTGCTCCGTCCTGGGGGTGCATTTTAAACCGGGAGGAAGTGCGGCTTTCCTGCCCATGCCGGTCGAAGAAGTACATAACCAAATTATTTCCCTGGAAGACCTGTGGCAGGATGCAGGAGAACTTCGGGAGCGTCTGCAATGGGGTAACACCAGTCCCTCAGCACCATCACACGCCACCATTACTGAACGGTTCCAAATTCTGGAGCAGTTCCTTCTCCAGGTTATGCAGCCCCAGCATCACCATCCCGCCGTTGAGTTTGCTCTACGGGAGTTTGAGCGATTCCCCCAGGCTCCCGTCAGTGCAGTGACCGAGCAAATCGGGTTGAGCCCCCGCTACTTTAACCAGCTCTTTCGAGACTACGTAGGACTCACCCCCAAGCTGTTTTGCCGAGTGCGGCGATTCCAGCAAGTGCTCAGGCTGGTGGAGGGGAAACAGCAGATCGATTGGCTGGATGTCGCCTTGGCCTGTGGCTACTTCGACCAGGCTCACCTGATCCATGATTTTCGAACCTTTGCAGATTGCACACCAACCAATTATTTAGCAAAGCGAGGGGCTCTTCCGTTTCACGTCGAGCTGTCGGCCTGAGGTCAGTTTTTTACAATCCGGCAAGCCCTGTGCTGCGCCATAATCAACGGTGTTCATGGTACTCGTTCTCAACCTGGTGAAACATTCATGGACAGCATTGCTATTGTCTATTTTTCTGCCACCGGGCACACCCATTTAATGGCTGAGGCCATCGCCGCCGGGGTTCATCGTCATGGTGACACTCGCGCTGACTTGTTGCGAATTGAAGGCACTCAGATCCAGGCAGGGCGCTGGTTTGATGAAGGGTTTATGGAACATCTGCAAGGAGCAAAGGCCATTATCTTTGGGTCGCCCACTTACATGGGTGGAGCCGCCGCCCAGTTCAAAGCCTTTGCCGATTACAGCAGTGAAATTTGGCTGCAGCAAGCCTGGAAAGATAAGCTGGCGGGCGGGTTTACCCATGGTTCGGCCCTCAGCGGCGATAAACTCAGCACGCTGATATATTTCAGTATCCTCGCCGCTCAACATGGCATGGTTTGGGTCAACCCAGGGGATATCGACTGCACAGCGCGAGAATCAGATGACGGGGTTAACCGCATGGGGTCGTATCTGGGGGTGATGGGGCAGAGTCCGATGGACTTTGACCATGGCCCAGAATTGCACCCGGGAGATCGCCTCAGTTGCGAACAGTATGGCCTGCGGCTGGCCCAGTGGCTGGCACGAGTTCATTAGCCTCAAGCACCATGCTCATCAAGCATCAGATTTTAGAACAGATCGCCCAAGGCAATATCAGCCTGGTCTTTCGACGCTGGCAACGCCCTCCGGTTCGGGCCGGTGGTCAACTGCGCACTGCTGTTGGGGTCCTGGCTATCGGCTGTTGCCCAGGGGGCAAAAAGTGCTCAAACGTCTAAACGCTTGAGCCAGTGGCTACCGCAGGCAAAAGACTGTCCACCCCAGCACCAGCAAGATCGGCACCAGCCTCAGGTTGCGCCAGGGCCAGCCTGGGGAAGCCGCCGTCGCTGGGGGCAAGGTTCGGAGCTGCCAGAGCCGACGGATGGTCAAACCAGTAAACAATGCCACCAGCCCCCACCACAGGGCAATGGGTAGCCACTGCCATGGTCCCAACTGATAACTCAGGGCCAAGTACAGCAGAGTTTCGATCAGTTCCTCGATCGCTTTAAGCCAGGAAGACGGTAACTGCGATCGCCAGAGCTGCCAGCTCTGATACCCCAACAGCCCTGCCAGCACCAGCGCCCAAACCAAGGAGCCAGGATTGACGGGGCGATCGGGTAGGGGTTCTCCAGTGAGCAGTGCGGTCGCGACCTGATTGCCCTGGGCATTGCTGATATTGGTCAGCAACACCAGTCCCCGATCTACTTCTGGCAACCAGCCTAAAAAGGCATAGTAGCCGCCTGTGCGGCCATTGTGCATGATCATAGGAGTCTCATCGAGATCTGTAAAAACCCAGCCCAGACCAAAATCAGGCTCACAGTTTTCGCTATCGGGCTGCAGGCTCAGGGCCAGCGGCGGCCAGTCTGCCGCCATTGCCGCCGCCAGAAATCGGCCCATATCCGTCACGGTAGATTTGAGTCCCCCCGCTGGAGCATAGGCGTCGAGTTGCCAGTTAGTCGTCGGCAAGCCATTCTCGCGATGGCCCTGGGCCAGGCGCTCCGTAGCCTCGGGGGCGAGGTCAAAGTGGGTATCTGTCAGCCCGAGGGGAGCCAGCACCTGGGTTTGGATTAAGGTCTCGTAAGGCTGCTCTGCTGTTGTCGCCAGGAGTTGACCCAGTAGGGCTGGCCCCAGGTTGGAGTATTGACAGGTTTCAGGCGCTGGGTCGGCAGTTGCGATCGCTCGATAAAGTTCCCCTGGCTGGCTACCACGATAGGGGTTAGCGGGGTAAATCAGGCTCCATAGGATTCTGGTGAGGGGCAGGCGAGGCAGCCCAGCGGTATGGGAAGCCAGGGTTCGGAGAGGCACAATGGCGACGGCATCTACCTCTTCCTCCGGTATTAGTTCCTTGACTGGAGTATTCAAGGTCACCATCCCCTGATTGACCTGATCGGCCAGCAGCAGCGCTGTAAATACCTTGGTGATCGACCCAATTTCAAACAGCGTGTCTGCAGTGGATGTCGGGTAGATGGGGTTCCCGGTTTGGCCTGCAAATGCCGTCTCGGTTCCCGCCGGGGTAATCCGCAGGGCCGCCACTGCCCGTGAACCAAGCCCCTGGGAAGCATAGTCGTTCACCTGCTGTTGCAGGGTTGGGGTAGGTTCGGTCCAACCTGGCAACCCACCGCTACACCAAATCACCAGGGCAAGAAACAAACCCATGAAAACCCAGCGTCTGTTTTTTACAATCCGGCAAGCCCTTTGCTGCATCATAATTAACCATATTCGTGACAATTGTTATCAACCTGGTGAAACATTCTTAGACAGCGCTGCCGTTGTCTATTTTTCTGACCCGGGGCACACCCACTTAATATCCGGGACTATCGAAAAGGTAAAGACCAATGCAAAAGCCCATTATTAACATCGAAGATGTAGAGCTTCTCCCCAGACCTGAAGCGCTTGCGCCTACTGGATCTGCAGCTTCAAAATTCGATGCCCGCATAGGCATGGTTGGGGCCATACTCGGAGCCCAAAAGCTGGGCTACAACATTACGGAAATTCCTCCCGGCAAGCGGGCCTTTCCGTTCCATAATCACCGGGTCAATGAAGAGATGTTTCTGGTGCTGGCAGGTTGCGGAGATATACGCATCGGCAGCCGAACCTATGCCATCCGGGCTGGCGACATTATTGCCTGTCCGTCCGGGGGGCGAGAAACTGCGCATCAAATTATTAATACTGGTTCTGGTCCCCTGCGCTATCTGGCCGTCAGTACCCAGCTGTCTCCTGAAATCGCAGAATATCCCGATTCGGGTAAGTTCGGTGTGCTGGCTGAGTTCCCTCAAGGTCCTGACGGTCAGCCGCAAAGTTTCCGTTTTCTAGGTCGTCCTGACATTGAAATTGGATATTGGGAGGGTGAGTAAAGTGGAAATCATGCTGGATGATCTTTCGGTCATGTGTGTCGTTTCACACCATGGACCTTTGGGTGCCCAAAAGGCATTGATACCAAGTCCAGAAAGAAAATTTTTATTGATTTGAGTGAGCAGTACACCGTTGATCCTGACCTGGTATGGCATGAGGATTTTATAACATCCAATTTTTGTAGGGCAGGCATCCTGCCTGCTCTTGGACAGCCGAGACGGCGATCCTTAAGGCCGGGTTTGTTCCGCCATCCAGGTCAGGTAAGCGGGCAACCCCTGCTGAATCGGCATAGCAATAATTTCCGGTACTTCGTAAGAATGCCTTTGGGTAATGGCTTTGGCAAGGTCATCAAAGCGATTCAAATCCGTTTTGATCACCAACTGCCATTCCTGGTCAGTCTGGATCTTCTCTTTCCAGGTATACACCGACTGAATAGGGGTAATGCTGACACAGGCCGCCAGGCGATTCTCGACCAAATATCCCGCCAGGGCAGTCGCCTCTGGTTCTGACCCCGCCGTCACTAAAACGATGCCCAACCGGGTCGCAGCGTTGGTCGTCATGTCTTCCATGAGCAGAACAGGGCCAGTCAACTACATGTTGTTCAGTCTATCGATAAATTGAGATTGCTCAAGGGTCTCGCGGGCTTCTCGACGGGTCCATCGAGTCTGGCCACTTACAGACTGATAGAGATAGTTTTTGGCAGTGTCGGGCAACACTGACTCGGTAAATTCAGTGCCGTCTACATTAACCTGATGAAGAGAGGCCTCTCCCAGGTGGGCGCGAGTGAGATCGGCCTTAGACAGATCAACACCATCTAGCTTGGCCTGCCACATTACCGCTCCGGTGAGGTCAGAACTGCTGAGGTTAGCGCCTATCAGGCTGGCTCCCCGCATGGTGGTATGGGACAAATTGGTCATCCTCAGGTCGGCCCCATTGAGGTTAGCGCCGTTAAGTTTGGCCTCCTTGAGATTTACCCCCGACAGATCCATACCGCTCAAATCCACTCCGTTGAGCCAGGCCCCTTCCAGGTTGACACCATCCATGCGGGTTTGCTCCAGGTCGGCACCGCTGAGCCGCGCCCCGGTTAAGTGGGCCCAGGTCAGATTTGCGCCGCTGAGGTTGGCCCCCCGCAGGTTGATGCCGGTTAAGTTGGCACCGCACAGATTGGCCTGGGACAAATTAGCCTGCCGCAAGTTGACATGGCACAGGTCGCTGCCACTGAGCCGGGCTCTGCGGAGATTGGCTCGGACTAAAAATGACCCTCGCAGGGTGGCCTTAGTTAAGTCAGCCCCGACCAGACTGCACTCGCTCATTTTGGCAAAACTGAGATTGGTGCGGGTGAGGTTAGCGTAGTCGAATTTAGCCTGGGTTAAAAACGATCGGCTAAAGCAGGCTCCTTGCAGGTTGGCCTGCCTCAAATCTACTTCGACCAGAATGTGTTGGGATAGGTCGCTTCCATTCAGGTGGATACCCGTAAAGTCTCGGTATCCACTCTCGTACAGCTCAAGAAAGTATCGAATATTCATGATACTCCGGTGGTGAGCAGGTGAAGTTCTAGGCTCACAAAGGGCGTAAAACACGGGATTATCCCCACTAAGGGCAACAATGGATAAAGAAGGCTATCAGCATAATCAACGCCGAATCTTGAGTCTGAATCACCTAAAACTTGACTAGCCTCAGGCTTCCCCAAAAACATTTCGTACAAAACCTGGCCAAATCTAAAGGTCGATTTTGCCTTTAAGAGAGCGACAGCTGGCCCGCTGAACCTGATACAGATCATCTGATGGGTATAACCCGACTAGCAGAATCAAAACAACAGCTTATTAAAATCGTTACAAGGCGATGCAATTGTATCGATGGTTGTAAACCTCATCCAAGTTCAGAAGTGGAGTTTGGTCTAAAGGAAAGCTACAGATTTCGAGCTGGACCTGGTGTAAATCTTATCCTGGGCCAGAAGTAAAGTTTTGCTTTAGGGAAAGCTATAGACCTTAATCTGGGCTTAGTATAGACAGAATTTAAGAAACACAAAAGAGTATAACTTTACAGACAAAAACGTTATTAAACATGTTTTTACAATTGCATCTTTTACGGCTACACAGCCTTAAATCAAGGTTAGATGCTTTTGCTGAAACTGTCAGCTTCTTTTGAGTTTGATTGATAAATTAAAGTGAAACTTATCAGTGAGATGATATGGCACGATTTTTTTTTATAATGCTTTGGCTAGGGTTTATTGCCTACGCATTTATACTTGCTCCGCCCGACCAACCTGAGACGTTTGACCTCATTCGACGAATGTCGATGGGGGATTGGGAAGGCATTAATCCGTCGATTATCGCTATTTTCAATGCCATGGGCATCTGGCCGATGGTATATGCTTGTGTCGCTTTAATTGATGGTCAGGGGCAACGGGTGCTGGCCTGGCCTTTTGCTGTGGCATCCTTTGCCGTGGGCGCTTTTGCCCTACTGCCCTACCTGGCCTGGCGTCGCCCCAACCCCGCATTCACTGGATCTAAGTCTCTGCTACTGCGGTTGATGGATTCCCGCTGGCTGGGGTTATCGCTGCTGGTGGGGGCGATCGCGGTCCTCAGCTTCGGCCTACTCAACGGTGACTGGGCCGACTTCTGGCAACAGTGGCAGGCCAGCCGCTTTATCCACGTAATGACGCTAGATTTTTGTTTTCTCTGGCTGTTGTTTCCGGCTTTGTTACAAGACGACATGGCCCGTCGGAATTGGCAACATTCCTGGGTTTACCCCATGGTGCTGGCCCTGCCGCTGGTCGGGGCCTGCCTATATTTGACTTTAAGACCCCGCTTGACTGAAGTTAGCCAGGCATCTGCAGCCTCTGAAGCTGAAGCAGTACAGACTTCCTAACCGCAGTTTGAGATAACTCTAATCGCTAAAGACTGAGCCAGTTCCCCTCCTTAGAGAGGCGTACGTATTAGTCCTGTACGTATTCTTCTCCGGCCAGCAGAGCCGCCTCAGCCCGCACAAATTCTCGCCCCAGATAGGCGGCATGGTCCAGGTAGGTAACCGGGCAGGGACTGTTGGCATCCTCAAAAATGGCGATGCAGAGCTCCTTAGCCGTGCGGGCGCTATAGACCCGGCTGGGCTGCCGCTGGACAGGGCCATCGCAGGGCAGGGGTTCCCCCGTTTCTGGATCACAGGCCAGGCCCTTGTCGTTGATGGTGTTAGAGAAATGCTTGGCGCAAATTAGCCCCTGCTCAGTATCCAGGTAGATTAAAAAGTATCCGCCCGGGTCGAGGTCGATGAAACGATTCGACAGCTTGTCGTCGAGGGCTTTGAGCTGAGTTTCGTCTACGGGGTGAGTCAGAGTCGTATGTTGAGGCATGGGTTGGGTTTTGACGGTGCATGTGACTCGGCAATTCTGATTTTTGGGGGAGAAGTGTCCCGCCAGCAACTGGTTAGCCTTGCCCCTCAGATTAAGCGAATCTCTCCCGAAGAAAGAAAAATCGCCCCAGGGGTGGAGCCAGACTACAAAAATCAGGATCACTTATTTTAACCTGGGAAGCGGGTTATGAGTTCCCTTGCTTGAGGGGAAGCTGATCGTTAATGGCATCAATCTCCCGCTGCTCCATAACATTGACCTCGTCAATATAGTTGTTGAGGATGCTCTGCAGTCGGGGTTCGTAGAAACGGTGCAGGCTGTGGTTGGGGGTGGCGGGGAAGCCGCGCCGTTTTTTGTGACGTCCCCCCGCGCCGGGATCGAAGGAGTTGATACCGTGGGCGATACCCCATTCAATAGGGGCGTAATAGCAGGCGTTGAAGTGGAGATTGTTCATTTCTAGCTGGGAGCCCCAGTAGCGCCCATAGAGCCGTTCGCCCTTGAAGAGACAGAATGACATGCCGATGGGGTCATCTTCCCCCTCGGGGTATGCGGCAAAGAAGACCATGCGGTGGCGGTAGTCGTGGTGCAGGAGCTGAAAGAATTTTCGGGTCAGGTACTTGCTGCCCCACCAGCCGAATTTGTCGCAGGTGTCGGCGTAGTAGTCGTACATCAAGTCGCAGATGCGATGGGTAATGGCATCGCCGGTAATGGCTTCCATCCGCAGTCCGGCCTTTTCGATAGATTTTCGCTCCCGCTTGATGTTGCGCCGCTGGTTGGCGTTAAAAATGGAGAGATAGTCGTCGAAATCCTGAAAACCCTGGTTTTGCCACACATAGCTGTGGTGCAGCCATTTGTGAAATCCCAGTTGGGTCATGGTGTCGCGCCACTGGGGATCGACATACAGGAAGTGGCAGCCGGAGATGTCGTTGCGATCGCAAAACTCATCAATGGCGTGCACCATGGCCAGGGTTACCGCCATCTCATCTTCGCCGGGGGCAATTAGAAACCGATACCCCTCCGCCGGAGTAAAGGGCGACATGCCCAACAGCTTGGGGTAGTAGCGCACCCCCAACCGTTCCGCCAGGTCGGCCCACTGGTGGTCGAACACAAACTCCCCATAGCTGTGGCCTTTGAGATAAAGCGGTGCAGCCCCCACCAGGTCTTTACCCCGCCAGATGGTGAGGTGGGAGGGCAGCCAGCCAGCGTTGGCCACAGCGCTGCCAGAGCGTTCCATATTGTGGAGCCAGCTCCATTCAAAAAAAGGCGTTGCCAGCGGCTGAGCCAGCTCATCCCAGGCGGCTTCGGGCACTTCTTCGATATGGCGAATCCAGGTGGCGGTTAGCTGTGGTGCAGACGGGTAGCCCATAGGTATTCGGCGGTGATAGATTTTCTTTTAGCCTAGGGTAAATCACCCGGCCCTGCCGTGGCGAGACCTTCTATACCAAGTTCAGCCCCCCTGCCCCCTTGCTCCCCTGCTCCCATGGGTCGTCCTGCCTCCCAGAAACGGTATCAGCTACCAGGGCAAACCACACCGCAGCCGTCAGGCTATCCCACGTTATAGAATCCCCGTTCCTCAGGTTGATTCAAAATCGGTTGCTTAAAATCCGCAAACTTTCTACTCTGGGCAAGGGTATCCTGAAAACTTTGCACCATGACCAAACGGCTGCTTCTGTTTCGCCACGGCAAATCTGATTGGGATGCCGACTTTAGTCAGGATCACGACCGCCCGGTGGCAGAACGGGGCATCAAAGCCGCGAAAGCTATGGGCAAACTGCTGGCCGCAGCGGATGCCGTACCTGACTCGGTGGTATCATCCTCCGCCGTCAGGGCCGAGACTACCCTTAAACTGGCAGCAGCAGCGGGAGGGTGGCAGTGCCCGATTCGGGTTACGGCAGATCTGTACGAAGCCACCATCCCCCAGGTGATGCAGGTCATCCATGCAGAGTCAGATGATCATCAGTCCCTGATGCTGGTAGGTCATGAGCCCACCTGGTCAACGTTGACCTCCCATCTAATCGGCGGCGGGGTAGTGCGAGTTCCCACTGCCGCTGTGGTGGGCCTGGAATTTGACGTAACCGCCTGGCAACAGGTCATCGCCGGTCGAGGGATGCTGTTATGGCTGCTTCCGCCTAAATTGTTCACTAAATCCAAACTCTTTTAACACCCACTTACCATGGCCAACATCGAGGCTTATACCTGGCAGCAGTACCGCTGCACCTATGAGTACCACTCGGGTCAGGACCACCTGCCGATATTGCTCATCCATCCCCTGGGGGTAGGGCTGTCGCGCTGGTTCTGGCATCGGTTCTGCCATGAATTTCGGCGGCAGGGCTTTCAAAATTCAATCTACAACCCTGACTTACTGGGCTGCGGCGATAGCGATAAACCCACGGCGGCCTACACCCCCGACGACTGGGCGGCCCAGTTGGGGCACTTTATCCGCACTGTGATTCGGCGTCCGGTGGCGGTTATTGCCCAGGGAGCGACCTTTCCCATCGCCCTCAGGCTGGTCGAGCGTACAGAAGAGCAAGGCTGGGTCAAAGCCCTGGTCCTGGGGGGACCGCCCGGCTGGGCCTTGATGACAACTCCCACCAGCTCCACCACCCAAAAGCTATTGTGGAACCTGTTGTTCAGTGGTCCTGTGGGGGCAGCATTTTTTCGCTATGCCCGTCGGGAAGCCTTTCTGAAATCCTTTTCCCGCCGTCAACTGTTCGACGATGAGCAGGCCATTGACCGGGAATGGCTGGATCATTTAGAACAGGATGCCGGAGACACCGCCGGACGCTACGCCGTGTTTTCGTTTTTGGCCGGGTTCTGGCGCAAGGACTACACTGATACCATCGAGACGCTGCCCCAACCCACCCTGGTGCTCTTTGGGCAAGAAGCCTCTGGAATTGACCGCATCAGTAAAGCTGACGATGCCCAGAAGCGCCTGAAAGATTACCTGAAGCACATTCCCCACAGTTCCGGCAAGTTGATTTCAGGCCGTAACGTGCTGCCCTATGAAGCCACTGAAGAATTTGTCACCGCAACGGGACAATGGCTGGAAGGCTTAAGACTTTGATGCTATCTCAAGGTGAATCGAGCTGTTTTATTTGCTCATCCGTTAAGGCCAGCGTTCTAACCACATCATCCATGGCCATGCCCTGGGCCAGTAAGGTTCTGGCAGCTTGCAGAAGTTGATTCTGCATCTGCTCTTTAGCCAGGCGCTCTTGCTCTTTAGCCAGGCGCTCTTGCTCTTTAGCCAGTTGGGCTTGCTCGGTATCCAGCAGCAGCCAATTGCCATTTTGGTCACACCACCGTAGCCACTGCCGAGGCACCCCTTCAAACTCTCCTTGCCAGAGGCCCAACCCAACCGCCAGGCCGGGTAGCCAAATTTTAAGATTCCCTTCTTGCTGAACAGGCTGCTCCTGGTAGCTATCTCCAACCATTTGGAAAAATCTCAGCGTGCCTGAATAGCGGTTAAAAACAATGTAATAAGGCACCCTTAAATAGCGTTCATATACCGTAAATTTTTCGGGTATATTTTCTCCCTGGGAACTATTTTCTGTTTGCTGCATTGCTCCTGAGCCGGAGGCATTTTCAGGTATTTCAGTCCCTTCATAGAAACGCCCTAAATCCCCCCGTTCTGTACCTGGAGATAGCAACTCAACCACAACTTCGGGGGCACGTCCTTCCTGCCAGACTACGTAGCTGCGTCGTAAATCAACACCATCGTAGAGCCGGGGCACATTGACTGCCAGAAACCAGTCTGGGCGCTTGTGCCAAAGGGGATGCTGCACATCGTAATAAACATTCAGGTCGCTGGCCGTGAACCAGTCTTCTCGGCTGTATGCCGCCAACCTCAATGTCCGGCTCAGCAACTGAGGCTGCAAATCGTGATACTCATCCGGCAAACCGGGTTCCTCCGGAAACTCACTCGGCAAATCATACATGGTGGGTAGCGTTTCTCGGGGCGGTTGCGGGGGAAGGCTTTGGGGCACAGAGCGACCCGTTGCATAGGCCACGGCTAATCTCCCTAAGTATTGGCTGGGCAGATTTTATTGTAGAAAAGTTCATTTCAGAACAGGCCAATTATTCGTTGACTGTCACTGACATCAGGCTGGTGGGCCATGCCCACCCTAGGGCAGATCAAGGCTTTCAGCAATTTGCAGGGGTTGATTTCAGCTTAATTCAGTGACATTCAATTATTCGTTAGCTTGCTCAAAGGGGGATCTCAGCTATCTCTTCAATGGCCGGCAGGTTATCGACCAGATCTACCGGATATTGCTCAGACGGACGCTGACACCTGACCGCATAGGGACAATTCCCACAACGACCGGCCGCCAGACTCACCTTGGGGAAGGGCTCATCCCCGGCGATGAGTTGGGTGAGTTGAGTGGTCAGCTGCTCCAGATCCTTCTCAGTTTGGCGATGTTTTCGGGTGGAATAGGCAATCTCGACCTGAGTGGGTCTGATTTCTTGGGTAGTCGGGTCCTGTGCCCGCACAAACCAGTAACCCATGGTTAGCTGTTCTGGCTGGTAGTTTGTGGTTTCGGCCAGAACGTATAAATACAGCCGAGTCTGCCAGTCGCGTTCCAGATGCCTTTTGCTCTGGGGCTTGAGGTAGGTTTTCCAGTCAATGATCTGGGCTTTCTCTGGGGTTAACAGCAGCAGGTCGTATACCACCGTCAACAAAAAATTTCCAAAGGCCAGGGTGCGACGATGCTCGCTCTGACGGAATCTGGTGTTTTGAGGGGCAAAGAGTTCGGGAGCAGCGTTGACCATTCGGTTCACCGCCTCGGCCAGTTCGGCGTCAGCCTCTAATATCGGGTCTACCGATAGCCCTAACTCTCGCTGCTGCATTACCTGGTGAAATCGGGTTCCCCACTCCTGGGTCTGCCGCAGGTCTGGATTGATGTGCACTGGCAGTTGATCAAGATAGCCATACTGAAACTTACGAGGACAGGTCTCTAACTGCTTGAGGTGGCCCTGGGTCAGACTGGTGAACATAGCCATAGGGAAGGGGAATACAGCAGATTACATGACATTAAGAAAAATCAGGAGACATAAACAACAACGCAATTTCCTTGACTATTATCCCCTGACTCTCAGTTTTTAACAGCATGGTGCTAAAGAAACCCCATTCTATCCTCTTCAAAAGATCCGAGAAAACCCCTACAAAGCATCCTGAAACAGAGGTAAAACTCTTGCCACAAAGGGCTTTTGGCAATCTCCTTTGTGGTCTGACTACTTTTAGACGATGGCGAAAATTAACTTTGTTATCGACAAGTTATATCGAAACGAATAGTCGGTATATTAAATATGTGGCTGATGAAGCCACCCTGGCAGATAAAACAGCCAATTGTCCACACACAAGAAGGAGTGAAGCGCTGTTAATTTCCCATCTGTCTCGTTTAAACCGCAACACCCTGGTACAAAACCAACACTTCCTATACTAAGTTGAATGGAAGCTCTGGGATGGGCCGAAAAGCTCAAACATTATCCCATCTTTGCTCATTCTCATCCCATTTCAGGAGGTTCTTTGGTAGGCCAGGGTGTTGTTGATTTAAATTTTTGGGTTTTAATTGTTGACAGTTCTGAATAGGTTTCTTTGGTAGAAAAACAAGGACGTTACAAATCTTCCTTGCATGTTATCGACAAGGTCTATCCCAAGGGGTGCATCCCAGTTTTGCAAGTCTGCCCTCATCCCCCAACCCCTGCTGCTTCGCACGGTCTCAGACCTACGCGCGTCCTATGTCCTTCGGACAGCAAGCAACGGCCTACTCCCAAAATGGGAGAAGGGGAGCCGGAATCAAAGTCCCTCTCCCAGAGCGGGAGAGGGATTTAGGGTGAGGGCTGCAAAACTGGGATGCACTCTATCCCAAGTCCAGCTCAAGAGCTGTGGTTTTCTCGAAGACAAAACTCTAAGTCTGGACTTGGACAAGGTTTAGCTCATCATTTCGTCTGCCTAACCCATCAACCCATTGAGTTTATTCGTCAGGTTGTCTTTGTCGCTAACGCCCTCAATGCGTTCGACGACCTGCCCCTGGTTAAAGAAAATCAGGCTGGGAATGGCCATAACATTGAACTTCAGGGCCAGGGCTTCTTCTTCATCAACGTTAACCTTGGCAATTTTGGCCTTGCCGGCAAAGGTTTCGGCCAGTTCATCAATAATTGGATTCATAATTCTGCAGGGACCGCACCAGGCCGCCCAGAAATCTACCAGTACGGGCACGTCGCTCTGCATGACTTCGGCCTCAAAGTTACTGGAATCGAGGTTCAGGTATTTTGCATCATCAGCCATGTTGTTTTCTCCTTAAGGGTAGGGAGTTCCCGCCCTCTACAGTAATGCATGACCGAGAAAGGCAAAACTGTCCTATAGAAAATTCTTGTCCTTGAGCTGAGGTTCAATAGGAACACCAGTCGCTCCATCCGCCCACATAGAGCTTACCCATGGGTTGCCCGGCCAGGGTTTGGGTCAGCAAGTTAACGCAGGCGGTTACTCCCGACCCGCAGTAAACTATGACTTCTGCGGTATCTTTCACCGCAGACCAGTGTTGGACCAGTTCTGCGGCGGGGCGCATTCTGCCCCTGTCGTCGGTTACGGCCTGCCAGAAGTAGTTCACCGCGCCGGGAATGCTGCCCGCGACCGGGTCGATGGGTTCTACTTCGCCCCGAAAGCGCTCTGGCGCGCGGGAATCGATCAACACAACGTCTGCCTGGTCTTTGCGTTGCTGCACCTCTTCGCGGGTCACGACCCAAGCTGCTTTAGGAGACGGGCGAAAGTGACCGGGCTGGGGTTGGGGGATGGCTGAGCTGACGGGGTAATCTGCCTGCTGCCAGGCCCCGAAGCCCCCATCTAAAACCGCTACCCCATCGTGGCCAAGATACTTCAGCAACCACCACAGGCGGGCAGCAAAGGCAAATCGAGAATTGTCATAGGCGATTACCCGTGTGGGGGGAGTGCCGTTGCCGGAGGACACTCCCGCCGCCTCTAATTTGGCTATGAAGTTATCCCAATGGGGCAGGGGGTGGCGACCGCCATGGGCCTGAACCGGGCTGGATAGGTCTTGATTTAAGTCAAAGTAAACTGCCCCCGGCACATGGCCCTGCTCGTATTGCCGTCGCCCCTGGTTAGGGTCAGCCAGGGCAAACCGACAGTCAATCACCACCAGTCCGGGCTCGTGCAGATGATCCCAGAGCCAGGCCGGGGTGACTAGATTATCTGAAATCGCCATGATTGCAGATCGCTCCCACGCGCAATGTTTCTATTCTGCATTAGTCAGGGGCGTTTACCGTCGGGGCATAAAACGCCAGATGGGTTTTGCCGTAGCGCTTTTCGCGAATCAGGTCCAAACCTTCAACGGTAAAGGGGGTCCATTCGTCGGGGGTGTACTCCACGGCCAGTTCGCCATCGGAGGCGAGCAAGCGGAGGGATGAGATCGCCGTTAGCACCGGCTCATACAACCCATCGGCATAGGGCGGGTCAAAGTAAATATGGTCAAATTGCTGATTCCGTAAACGAGTCAATTGCCTGACCACATCTCCCTTAATGATGGAATGGCGCTGCCCAGGGGTGGCCACCCGCTGCCAGTTTTCTCGAATCACCCGACAGGCCGCCGCAGACTGTTCAATCCCCACGACCTCTGACGCCCTCCGGCAGAGCGCTTCGGCCCCCATAGCCCCGCATCCGGCGCACAGGTCCAGCCAGCGGCAATTTTGCACAGACCCCTGCCAGATGTTGAACACTGCCTCCCTTACCCGCGCCGGGGTCGGTCGGGTTGCCTGCCCCGACAGAGTTTTGATAGGACGGTTGCCATAGATACGCAGCATGAACTCAAGCTCTCGACAAAAACGATTAGGATGGAACTTCAATCATGGGGGATAGCCGTCTCGGCCGTCTAAAGCAGGCCGGATGCCTGCCCTAGAAAAACTGGATATGGTTTGCCTCTCACTCTGTTTAGAGGCCCGTGGTGAGCTTCGCTAAACCGCTGTGGATACACCAAAAAGCTCTGCCGGAGTGCCAGACTTTTCTTGATCGGGAAAAAACTCTTATGCTTAAGAAAACCTGGAATTTCTGTAAAGGCTGACCTTCTGTCTATGTTTGCGACTACCACCTCCCCCCTACCCATCGATACCAACCGTATTCGTGCCGCCATTCAAGACCTGGCCCCTCGGGTGGTCGAGTGGCGACGTCAGATCCATCAATTTCCCGAATTAGGATTTAAGGAGCAGCTGACAGCTGAGTTTATCAGCCGTTGCCTGTCAGAATGGGGTATTGAGCACCAGACCGGGGTAGCCAAAACCGGGGTTGTGGCGGTGGTAAACGGCTCTCAGCCGGGGCCAGTGCTGGGCATTCGAGCCGATATGGATGCCCTGCCCATTCAGGAAGAAAACCAGGTGCCCTACCGTTCGTGCCATGACGGGGTGATGCACGCCTGCGGTCACGATGGCCATGTTGCCATTGCCCTGGGTACGGCCTTCTATTTGAACCAGCACCGAGATAGCTTTGCCGGTACGGTCAAATTTATCTTTCAACCGGCGGAGGAAGGCCCCGGCGGGGCCAAACCCATGATTGAGGCGGGGGTGCTGAAGCACCCTGATGTGGATGCCATGATTGGCCTACACCTCTGGAATAACTTGCCCCTGGGCACCGTGGGGGTACGCACCGGGGCGTTGATGGCGGCGTCGGAACTGTTTCAGTGCACTATCCACGGCAAAGGGGGCCATGGGGCAATTCCCCACCAGACCATCGACTCGTTGGTGGTTGGCGCACAGATCGTCAACGCCCTACAGACCATCGTCTCCCGCAACATTGACCCCACCAAGTCTGCGGTGGTGACGGTGGGGCGCTTCCATGCCGGAACAGCCCAGAATGTCATTGCCGATACGGCCCATTTTGGTGGCACAGTGCGCTACTTTGACCCGGCCTATGCCGATCTATTTCCAGAACGCATCGAGCAGATTATTGCAGGCATTTGCCAGAGCCATGGGGCCACCTACAGCCTGGATTACAATGCCCTCTATCCCCCCGTTATTAATGATCCAGACATTACCGAACTGGTGCGGTCAGTGGCTTTATCAGTGACCGAAACCCCCGCCGGGGTCGTGCCCGACTGCCATACCATGGGTGGCGAAGATATGTCATTCTTTCTGCAAGAAGTGCCGGGGTGCTACTTCTTTTTAGGGGCGGCAAATCCTGATAAAGCCCTGGCCTATCCCCACCATCACCCCCGGTTTGACTTCGACGAAACCGCCCTACCCGTTGGGGTGGAAATGTTCGTGCGCTGCGTAGAAGCCTATTGCTGCATTTCCTGAAGTCAGCCCGGAATCCCCCTAAATAACCAGCGTGGCACAGTCCCCTCCTGGGAGGGGCAGGGGTGGGTTCATCTTGGCATGAAGCCAGCTGAACTGTATTAAAAAGATGTCTATGGTTGCAGATGTAACCCACCCCGCCCTGCGGGCACCCCTCCTGGGAGGGGATCGCTGTAACCACTGGCTTAATTCAGTCACATTCGTGATTGAATTACCATTCCTTAAAATCACCGTGCCGCCCTCCGAGACGACTGCTATCCTTAGCGGTAATGCTTTGGAAAAGCGGATGATACCTAAACTACGGCCCTGGTCATGGTTAATGTTAGTTTTGCTGGCCCTGGGAGTTGCCCTGGGCTGGGGTTGGGGTAGTGGCTGGCAGATGTCTCCCCTGCAGGCTCAGACTAATGCGCCGCCGCCGGAACTAGCTCCCGCGTTGCCCATGGTTAGCGGCACCTTTCAGGATGCCGGAAACCGCTTTGAAATCGGCATTTTAGACGGCTACGAAGTGAGTTCTGTGGGCTCAACACCGCTGTTTCAGGCTCCGGATGGTAGTCTCGCCTATACGGTGGTGGTGTCTCCAGCGGAACCGGAAGCCTCTGATGCGACGTTGCTGGAGCTGGCTAACGAAGCTTTTGGCCAGGGAGAAGGCTTTACCCCCATGGGTCAGCAGTCCCTGCCGGGGGGAGGATTACAAATGATGTGGACAGGGCAATTGACCCAGGGTAACGGCCCCCCCCAGCCCATTTCTGGCCAGATTTTCGCCAAGCAGCGAGACACCGACGTGTTCTTGCTGATGGTTGCTGCCACTGAGGACCAGGCAGATCAGGTGGAGGATGCCATCGCCATCCTGGGCAGCACCCTAACCGTACCCTAACCCTCCAAATCCCCCCGACACCCGACACCCAATACCCGATACCTGACACCCGACACCTGATACCCAATACCTGACACCCGACCCCCAACCCCCTGCCATCAATCATCCCGCAGCGCCTGGGCAAACCGACACCGCCCCAGAGACAGGTCAAACAGGTGAAACCCATACTCTTTAGACAGGGTTTCAAACACCTTGAGGCCCCGCACACTGTTGCCGCGCTCATCTAGCGGCGGCGAGAACACGGCGATGCCGGCCTGGTCGGGTACCACCGCCAGAATGCCCCCAGAAACGCCGCTTTTTGCCGGAATGCCGACCCGATAGGCCCATTCTCCGGCGAAGTTATACATCCCGCACGTGTACATTACGCTAAGAATATCGCGTATGTGGGTGGCATCCACCGCCCGCTCTCCGGTGATGGGGTTCATGCCCTGGTTAGCCAGGGTTGCCGCCATTACCGCCAGGTCGTGGCAGGTTACCAGCACCGCGCACTGCTGAAAGTAGAGATCCAGGGCATCTTCAATGTGCTCATCGAGCATGCCGAAATTCAGCATCAGGTGGGCCATGGCCCGGTTGCGGTGGCCGGTGGAGCGTTCCGAAATAAACGTAGACACATCCACAAACACCTCTTTGCCGATGTACCGCTGAAACATCGTCAACATGCGGTTGAGTCGCTCTGCCGGATCTTTGCCGGTAATTAAACTGGTGGTGGCAATGGCCCCCGCATTCACCATGGGGTTGTCGGGGCGTTTAGAGTCTTCATCCAGGCGAATTAGAGAGTTAAACGGGTCGCCAGTGGGCTCGACCCCGACCTTTTTAATCAGGTTTTCCCGTCCGTAGTCCTCCAGCGCCATGCCGTAAACAAAGACTTTAGAAATAGATTGAATGGTGAACTTTTGCTGAGTGTCTCCCACATCGAAGGTGCGGCCATCCAGAGTAACCACGCTAATGCCAAACCAGTCTGGGTTTGCCTTGGTGAGTTCGGGAATGTAAGACGCGACTTTTCCGTCGGCAAGGGGCTGCAACTCTTGGTGTAAGTCTTTTAGAAATTGGTTTACAGCTAGGCTAGGCATGGGTAGTAGGGTGGAATGGGAAAAATTTCCGTTTGAAATCGGTGAGAAGCGCTACAAATATTAAAAACTATGTGGTTAACGTCTCTGTTATCGAGATCTTCATTTTAGATAGACACTGTTTAGCTTACCTGCTGGGCATCTGTGGGATGAATGTCACTGACATAAGGCTGGTGGGCAGTGCCCACCCTACGGCAGATCAGGGCTTTCGGCGATTAGCGAGGGCAGATTGCAGCTTAATTCAGTGCCGTTCATCTGTGGGATAACCCTCAGGGTATAGCATGCAGCCAAACATCGTTGTGCCTTCACCGTTAAGCGAGAAAATTTATGAGTACTGTTGCCACTCAATCCCTCCTGGGTCAGCCCCCTGAGATGGTTCAATCAGTGCTGGGAGAACCCCGGTTTCACCAGCCTAACTCGGCGAATCAGACCGATCTCTATGTTTATAGGCCCAACTACCTGCGGGATATTTTTCCCCTGCAGACCACCGGCATTATCGGAATTTATAAAAACAATCAGTGCATTGCCCTTAAGGTTGTTTTCTCGAAAACGGACTACCGCTACGAAAGCTTTATCTACAACCGGCAAATGGCCAGTCGGTTATTTGACCGGGTGGTGGGAGGCGGCTATGCCTACTGGCAAGAAATTGAGGCAGAACCCAGAGACAGCGGCGTCATGCACTACGTTTATTGTATGGGGCACCGCATCGCCACCACCTGGGATGCCTCAGCGGCGGATGATACCCTGACCAGCGATGTCTCAATTTTTTTGGACAACCGCTGCGAACCCTACGACGACTCAGACCTAAACGAGCCCATTACTGCCCCTCCTCCCTCCGTGTCTGAGAATTATCCTTTTCTGCGGCCTACCCCTCCCCCTCAGACCCTGCTCAATGTGCCGACTGGCGCTGAGGAATCTCTTGCCTTGGATGACATTGAAGACAGCCTTTACAAAGATGAAATTCTTAAGGCTGCAAATCTTTACCACATCACTGCCGGTTACGAAGACGGCAGCTTTAAGCCCACCCGCCCCATTACCAGAGAGCAGGGGCTGACCATGTTGATTAAGACCATGCAGGAAATGGCGGTGGACGATGGGGCTATTGTTATGCCCGATGAGCTGACGGAAGCGCCCTTTGCCGATGTGCCGGTTGACCACAAAAGCGCCAGGCAGTTTTACTACGCGAAGAAACACGGCATTTTGTCGGGGGATGACTTGAATCAAGCCTATCCCGACAGCGCCATGGACCGGGGCGAGTTAATTGCCATGATCCACGGCGGGTTGCAGATGGTGGTAGAACTCAACTACACCGCAGACACAACCCCGGCCCAGGTGATTGAAACCATCAGCAGTCCTATCTCTTTCTCTGACCTGGCTGGCCACTGGGGCAAAGATGTAATTCAGGAAATGGCGACCTACGGCATTGCCTCCCCCCTCAACGAAACCGGTACCGAGTTTGCTCCCGCTGCCGAGGCCCAGCGAGACTACACGGCGGCTGCCCTGGTGCGCCTGATGGAGCTAAAGTTTCGTTCTACTCCGGGGGGAGAAACCAAGCCCCTACCGGTCAATATCTTTCCTGACATTGCCGACAACGTGTATAAAGAAGAAATTTTGAGGGCCGCCAACATCTATGGCATTGTCAGCGGTTACGATGATGGCAAATTTCATCCCCAGGACGAACTCAGTCGTGAACAGGCGGTGGTGATTCTGGTCAACGCCATGCAAAACCTGGTGGATGACCCTGAAACCATTCAAATTCCCGAGACCCTCAGCGACCCTCCCCCCTTTCCGGATGTCAAAGCCGGGGGCAGCGCCACCAAAATTCAGTTCGCCAAAGAAGCCGGGCTGGTCAGCGGCGATGATCTGGGTAACTTCAGGCCCCTGGATAAAATTAGCCGGGCTGAGGTCATGGCCATGATCCACGAGGGGCTGGAGTTTGTGGTAGATGCCAACTTTGGCGATTCGGTTTCCCTGCAAGAAGCGGTCAAAGTGAGCGACAGTCCGTCCCCGGCCTTTGCTGACATTCCAGAGGATCACTGGGTTCAGAAATCGCTGGAGAATTTGCGAACCTTTGGTATTGCCACCCCGTTTAACGAAGCAGGCTCAAACTTTAAGCCCGATGATGCTTGTTTGAGAGACTACGCCACAGCGGCCATGGTGCGGATGGATGAGTTGGAATTTAATGCCGTCGGCATTACCCCAGACCCAGAGCAGCCCATTTCGTTCACCGACATTGAGGGTAACCCCTACAAAGAGGAAATTTTGCGAGCGGCAAATGCCTACCACCTGATAGCCGGCTATGAAGACGGCACCTTCAGGCCCCAGGCTCCCACCACGCGTGAACAGGCCGTAGCCATGCTGGTAGATGCCCTGGGCGAAAAGGTCGTGAACGCAGACGCCATCCAGGTGCCAGACCATCTCACCCAGCCCCCCTTTAAGGATGTGGACATCAACCGCTGGAGTGCCACCAAAATTTATTTTGCCAAGCAAGCCGGCATCATCAGCGGCGATGACATGGACCGGTTTAACCCGGAGGCTCAACTCAGCCGCGCCCAACTCATTGCCATGGCCGATCAGGCGCTGCGTTTTGCCATCTGGACAGACCTCAGGCAAAACAACATGCCCCTCGACCAGGTGATGGCCATGGAGGATATCGAGGCCTTTACCTACGACGATATTCCAGATACCCACTGGGGTCTTACGGCCATTACCGAAATGGGGAACGTCGGTCTGGCTTTGCCCCTGAAGGCTACAGAACCCACCAAGTTCTCTCCCAATACAACGGCCCAGCGAGACTTCACCGTCGCCACCTGTGTTCGGTTGATTGAAGCCCCCTACAGTCAAGACTCGGTCATAGAACCGCCAGACTCGGTGCCGTTTATTGACCTGGCCGACAGCGCCTACGCCCAGGAAATTATCCGAGCGGTCGACCCCTACCAAATTGTGGCAGGCGCAGATGATGGCCTGTTTCACCCGGCAGAATCCATCAGCCGTGAACGCCTGGTGGCTATGCTGGTGAAGGCGCTGCAACAAATGGTAGAGGCCGAGGTGATTAATATCCCCGACCAGGTGCTGGTAGCCCCGTTTGAGGATGTTCCGGCCAATAGCCAGTATGCTTCCCAGATTCAGTTCATTGCCGATGTTGGCATTATGAGTGGCGATCAAGACACCAACCTGTTTCGTCCCAAAAATGACCTCACCCGAGCCGAACTGATGGCGATAATAGACAATGCCCTGGCCTTTGTGGTGAAGAACCGCTACGGCAATGAAGTAAGTCTCAATGAAGTGGTTAATTTAGAAGACGGCATTGCCTTCAGTGATATCAGCGGGCACTGGGCAGAAGGCGATATTGAGTTAATGTCTCAGCTCAAGATTGCCCTTCCTCGGGACGCTGGTAGTCAGGAATTTTTGCCCAATAAGCCCTCTCGCCGAGACTTTGCCGCGGCCTCCGTTGTCCACATGCTGGAGGTGAACTTTACAGGGTAATCCTAAATCTGGTTTGCACCCCCCTGGCCTGTTGGGGCAAAAAGCCCTTTGCCCCAACAGGTTACCGATCTTATTGCGTTTTTTGAACCAGAAGTCAACTACTTAAACAAAGCCTCGATCGCCTGGGCATCGACAGGTCTCGAAAACAGGTAACCCTGGCCCAACTCGCAGTTCAACGCCTTAAGTTGAAAGTAGTTCTTTTGGGTTTCAATGCCCTCTGCAATCACTTCTAATCCAAGATTCCAGGCCAGCTTAATGACAGACTGTAAAATTTCGAGTTTTTCAAAATCTGAGTCTGCATCTTCAATAAAGGAGCGATCAATTTTAAGGGTGTCAAAGGGAAACCGATGCAGATAGCTGAGGGAAGAGTAGCCGGTGCCAAAGTCATCGATAGACAGTTTTATGCCCATATTGCGAATGGCTTCTAGCTGCGCAATGATGGATTCTGAGTGAGCAATCAAAATACTTTCCGTCAGTTCTAACTTTAAGTTTTCTGCCGGTAGCTGGGATTCATCCAGGATACTGCGGATTTTTTCAAACACATTTTTTTGGGCAAACTGCTTGCTAGACATATTGACGCTAACAAACAGCGAAGAGGCATTGGGAAGGTTTTGGTTCCACTGGTGCATCTGGCGGCAGGCTTCTCGCAGTACTAGCCATCCCAGCGGAACAATCAGTCCAGTCGTTTCAGCTACGGGGATAAATTTGACCGGGGAGAGCAGCCCCAGCTCAGGGTGGTTCCATCGCACTAATGCTTCAAAACCAATGGTTTCTTTAGTGTTGATAGAGACAATTGGTTGATAATAAACGACAAACTCTTGTCGGGCCAGGGCATTTCTCAAGTCGATTTCAATCTTCAGATTTTCATCGGTATCGAGATTCATTTGCTGCTCATAAAACTTGTAATAAATACCCACCTCCCTTTTGGCCTGATACATGGCAATATCGGCATCATGAATTAAATCTTCGGCTTTCTGATACTGCCGATCTCCCATCACTATCCCAATACTCAGGTCTACAAAGACCTCGTGACTTTCTAAGATATAGGAGTCAGAAATACTGGTAATCAGGCTATCAACAATTTCAATCACTTCAGCCTTAGAGTTAACATTTTCTATCAGGATGGCAAACTCATCGCCCCCCAGACGAGCTACGCAATTGTTTGGTCCTACCGCGCTGCAAATTCGCTGCGATATTTCAACCAGTAACTTGTCCCCAAAGATGTGACCAAAGGAATCATTAATCACCTTGAATCGGTCAAGATCAATAAACAACAGAGCAATGGAAGATAGTTTTTTTTCAAAAATGGAAGAAAAAATATTGTTAACTTTTTCTAGAAATAACGTCCGAGTCAACAGCCCGGTTAATTCATCTCGCTGAGAGAAGCGAGCAATCTGGTGTTCTTTTCGTTTACGCTGAGAAATATCCCTCGCAATAATTAAGCCACCTTTGCCAAGGGTGGAGTCTTCTCTGAGGGGGGTTCCACTAACAGACAGCCAGACTTCTTCTTCCAGGGACAGAGAATCCATAAAAAAGATGACATCGTTAATAGTTTCGCCGCCAACGACTTTTTTAAGGGGAAGCTCTGACGGCTGAACAAGGGTCTTGCAATCGTCGTGATAAAGCTTGTGGGGAGAATGGTCAGAGTTAGCGACAAACAGACCTGGATACTGATGCAGCATTTGTGTTGCCGTATCGTTTGCAGCCACGATCTCAAGGCTTTCGTTGGCAATGATGACGATATCAGGGCTGTCTTGAAACAGGGCGCTGAATATTGATTCAGCAGAGCATGGGGATAGGGGCTGGTTTTTCATATGCTGACTGGAGTGACATAGGTGATTTTTCAGGAACACATCTTAGGATTCAAATATCCTAAACTTAATAGACACAGTAATCCCTAAAAATACGCAAATGTATCACCTAAACTGTACTCTACATCGCTTCTTGAATCGGTCAAGTAAGCTTCTTCATACAGTAACGGGAGTCCGGCTTATTTTTCTAAGAAGAGTGTCATTGGCCCATCGTTATGAATCGCCACCTGCATCATGGCTCCAAAACGTCCGGTTGCAATCACCAGACCACTTTTTTTGAGCATGGCAACAAACTGCTCGTACAGCGCTTCTGCCTGTTCCGGCGGGGCTGCTGCCGTAAACGCCGGTCGTCGGCCCTTGCGGCAGTCTCCATAGAGGGTGAACTGGCTGATCACCAGAATTTCTCCCTGAATGTCTTGCACCGACAGATCGCATGTGTCGCTTCCGGGCAGCGAGAAAATCCGCAAGTTCAAGCATTTCTGGGCCATCCAGTCCAGTTCTGCTGGTGTATCTGTGGGGGCAATGCCCACCAGCAGGTTGAGCCCTTGACCGATTTTACCCACCACTTCGCCATCTACCACCACGCTAGACGACTGCACCCGTTGCACTAGAACTCTCATGGCACTTAAACTCTATTTTTCCTTGTGCAAATGTACCTTAGGAATGGGGATTCAATAACGTGGGATAGCCGTCTCGGCTGTCCAAGAGCAGGCCGGATGCCTGCCCTACAAAAATCGGATGTTATAAAATCCTCATTCCTTAGAGTGTTCCAGGGCGATAATCCGGCAAGCGGTCAACGATGGAATATCCAATAGGGCTGCTACGACTTGGACCAGACACCGAGGCAGGCCATGTTTACATCATCCCTACCCAACTTCGCAAAACGAGAGTGGGGCAGACAGCAAACTTTGAGTTAGCCCATCTGTTCAACCTTGGCGTTGACCCGGGCACCGGCATCCAACTCGGTAATGGCCCTGGTGATGGTGTCGGCACAGCCGTCGCAGACGATGGAGGGAACCTTGAGTTGCATCGCCATGGAACCGTGTCTCGTGGGTAGACAGGACTCCTTCAATGTAGGGGACGGATATCGATTCCCTCTTTCGATTGACCGACAAGCTGATTTTTCTACGTTAACTTTTAATAGGTTGCTGGGTTTTCTCTTGCCAGGTTGCAGCAAGCCTGGTCCGGCAACATGACTGGTCAGGCCCTATTTCTCAACCTGAACCCGGGCACCTACTCCTGGGTGAATGTCACTGAATTAAGCTGAAACCAACCCCTGCAAATTGCTGAAAGCCTTGCTCTGCCGTAGGGTGGGCACTGCCCACCAGCCTTATGTCAGTGACATTCACTCCTGGGTAGCTCTTGGAGCCGAAACCGCTCAAGTTGACATTTGACCCGAGATCTCTATTTAAGTGACTTTTTTGTCTCTACACAAACCCTGGCAAACGGCTACCAAAACCCTGTATCAGCTCTTTATGAAGGGACTGGTGTATCCCAATTTCTGGGTGTCAGCCGCGATCGCATCCCTGGTCATCCTGGTGCAAACCACCCTCAACCTGCCCTGGCAGTGGGAGCCAATCGCCCTGATCTTCTCTGCCGCTTTGATTCCCTACAACCTGGACCGCATTGCCGACAGTTATCTGCAAGAAATCCCCGATCCCCAGGCCCAGGCCTATTTTCGCCAGGGTTGGGGATGGCTGGTGCTGGGGGGTGCTGCAGTTTGCTTCGCGGTTCTGCTCTATCAAGCTAATCCATCCGTTCGATGGGTGAGCCTGGGGGGGTTGGTGCCGCTGATATACGGGCTGCCGCTGGTGCCCGCATGGGGAAACGAGGGCAGACAATGGTGGCGGCTGAAAGACATCCCTGCCTCTAAAGCGTGGATTGTTTCGGGAACCATTACCTATGCCCTGATGGCAGTGCCTCTGGCCTATGCCAACGCCAGCTTTACCCTCTCGGCAGGGGTGACTACCTTCTTTCTGCTCATTTTTGTGGGCACCAATTCCCATCTGTTCGACGTGCGCGACCTAAAGTCAGACCGCCAGGCCGATGTGCTGACCCTGCCCCGGCTGCTGGGGGTTGATCGCCATCGCCAGTTCTGGTTTGCCCTGAATAGTCTGGCCCTGGCGGTGGTGGCCTGGGGATGGACCCGTTCCCTGGCGGTGCCCTCGCCGGAGATCGCCATTCCCTGCGTTGTGGTGAATCTACTGACCCTGCGGTTGATTCAACCCGACACCCCCAGGGATGTATACAGCATTTTTATCGATGGGTATCTGTTTTTGCCCAGCCTGATTGTTGGGCTCAATCGCTTCCTTTAAGACCCGTTCGCACTCTCGTTCCAATGCCCTGCATTGGCATGCACCCTGGAGGCTCTGCCTCCGAAATGAAGCGCCAGAGTTAGAGCACCAAATTAGGGAAGTCCATCGATGCAGTTCTGAAGTTCATCGTCAGAGTTCCGAAGTCCATCGGTGGAGAGTGATCTGATTTTTGTGTAAGGGCCAACAAGCCGATCCATCAAGTTTTCCGCAAGCCTTGTAGGGCAGGCGTCTCGCCTGCTTAGCTGGGACAGGCAGGATGCCTATCCCACAAGATTCCGAACACTCCCATCGGTGCAGTTCTGAAGTCCATCATCGGAGTTCTGAAGTCCATCGGTGCAGTTCTGAAGTCCATCATCGGAGTCATGTGCTCTCGTTCCAATGAGTGATGGACCCACCCCTGCCCACTTCGGCAGGCTCAGCGCGAGCCTCCCTGGAGGGGATGGTGTAGCGGCTGCTTAGATGCGGGTGAGCTTCCCGCATCAAACCTGTAGCCTACCTTCCCCTCCTCGGGGGATGCCCAGAGGGCGGGGTGGGTCGTTACGGCAGGGTGCGCTTGCGGGTCATGACGCTGATGTATTCGCCGTTGCGCCCGGTGGGCAGGGGTTGGCTCCAGGCGATGCGCTCACAGTAGCCGAGGGTGGCCATGCGGTTGATGGCATCGAGCAGGGCGCTGTAGTCGCCCAGCAGGATATGGCGCACGCTCTCCTGGTTGAAGGCGGGCAGGTTGAATTGGGGAGCTGCTTGAGCTGCCCCGGTGGTGGGTTCACACATGACGGGTTTATCTCCGTTTTCGGTTAAGGAAAACGGGGAACTATCCAGATCCCTGGCCAAATAGATGGCCTGTAGTGGTAAGGGCAAGATAGTGGGGATAACATTGATCCCAGTCATCTCGACTTACCGTGCTAAGTTCGGGATGATCAGGAGGCGAGGGGAGGGGCTAACTCCTCTCGTCTCCGCCTGAAATCATTCCCCGCATTATTAAATTGCCAGATGTACGCTGAAAGTTCAAGCGTATGTGTGGATTTGCTGATGAGGACAACCCGCCTGGTCTAAAAATATACGTAAAGTTTCGGCCTATCTACCCTGAGCGAGGATAATATGCGGAAAGTTTCTCGCGATCTGGCTAATGGAGGTAAATATGCAGAAAGTTTCGGCCTATCTACCTTGACAGGGGCAATATGTGGAAACTTTCTCTCTAATAAGATTGTTGGGCTGCTTCTCGTTATCTGTAAGACGGTACTCAAAGCGTTTCTGCTAAGTACCAAAAGCGATCGCACCAATCCAGTTACAGCCTTAAATATATTGACAATGTAAATACGTCATACCTACACTAAAAGCATGGATGTGTATTTCGTTCTCAATGGCATCACTTTTGTCTGGAATGACGAGAAAGCCAGGGCCAACCCAATCAACCACGACGGTGTTACGTTTCAACAAGCCGCAGAAGTCTTCTTCGATCCATTGCTTGTGGTCGTTGATGCAAGTCGTAATGATGAAGCGCGGGATGCCGTTATTGGTTTAGATCGGCGTTGGAACTTACTTTATATTGTCTTCGTTGAGCGGGAAAACGACATCATTCGGATCATTTCGGCTCGTAAAGCGACACGGAAGGAACGGGAATTTTATGAAACCTGAAGCTTTGAAAAAGCGGTTGGATAGGAATCGCCCCATGACAACGATCACCATTCGTATGCCTGAAGATGTGATTGAGGACTTGAAGCAAGTTGCACCCCTGCTTGGTTTTTCTGGGTATCAACCTTTAGCGCGTGCTTATATCGGGCAAGGATTGCGAGCAGACTTGGAGCGTTTGGAAGATGATACCGTATCTGCATTGATTGCAAGCCTCAAGCGTCATGGTGTCAGTGATGAAGTGATTCAAGAGGCGCTAGGCGAAGTAACTGGGCGTTAATTTGAGTCTGGGTTGCAGCCAACATCCCAACAACCCCAACGCAGCGGACGGACGAGTTCCACTGGTGCTGAGTTCAAAGTGACCTGCCGCCGCTGGTTGGAAACGTTAGTAATTTTCTAAAGGCTGTCGAAGCTCATCAAGGAAAAGTGACAAACTGGAGGAATATACAACCCGGTTGAAAAGGCACCATTATAGAAATGCTGGTGAAGTAGCTTATAGCACGGGAATCTCTTAGCCCGGTGTAACATTCACCAGCAATAGCCAGGGGAAGTAGTTTGGATTCAGCTTGGCTTAAAACCGGTAACGAAGACCCATCAGATAGGCATTACTGCCTCCGTCTGCATTGCCGTATAAACCAATGGCTGCAATACTGAAACTCGGAGACATTTGCCATCGCAAACTGAGCGCTGCCGTTCCTTCGAGATGATCCTGTTGCCCTGTATGTTGAAGAACCTGAATTTCGCCCTCTAGTTTGATTGAGTTTCCGCCAGCCAGCGTACGGCTAAATCCTGCCCCTAAGAAGCCTGAATCTTTGAACACAAGACTTCGGCCAATTAACGTTTCTCCTAAATCATTGCCTGTCATAAAGCCGCCCCACAGGGTCGCACGCCACTGCACCCGCTCATCTGGGATTCCGGCGACGTCGGTACTAAAATTGACTACTGGCTCACTTACTGGCTCTGGGTCGTTTTCATCGATAAGCCAGTCTTCGCGATGCGTTTCCCTGGGTTCAGGGGCTGCCGCTTTGACCTCTATCAGTTCTGGGGGGATTTCTTGAATCCCAACTATAGATTGCTGCCAGAAATAGTCTTGGTTAAATCCGTTTTCAATTCCCTGCAACGACTCTGCTGTGGTTTCAAAGGTTTGAGATTCTTCTAGAGGAAATTGAGCATCAGGAACAGCGTCACGAATCGCTTGCTCATTAATAAGCGAGTCAAAGGAACCTGACCGTGAGGTTGAAAACTCTGAGCTTAATTGCTTTTCTGCCTCATATTTAGGAATGAAGGCAGGTTTTATTGGAGAAGGGAGACCATCCGGAAGTTGGAACGTCATCTGAGCCTGGACTCTATCAGCTGAAATGATGTAGCCCAGGACCGGAATAATGGAAGAGACATCCCATATTCTGGATGTTCCGCAATTGCCGTGGTCGACCGCTACCCCTAGTGTGTGTTCAGTGCCATGCCGCCCGTGGGAGAATTGAGATGCCGACTGTTTAGGAGGCTGACGATGGACAACATGATTCGCATCCCAC
>Ga0208623_100205_pt1 | contig 66805 bp, 53 predicted proteins | sample HotLakConsUCCL28_FD_184737 | JGI IMG/M metagenome (GOLD analysis project Ga0208623, IMG submission 184737) | Hypersaline microbial mat communities from Hot Lake, Washington, USA - Hot Lake Consortium UCC-L28 (SPAdes) (version 2) ...
CACGGGGTCAACCCCATTGATTGGCTCAGCTATACCCTGCAAAACATCATGACGACCAAGTACAACAACCTCCGCGACCTTTACCCCCAAAACTTCAAAAACAAGATGTAGTTGGTAGGGGGGATACTGATTTGTGCAGATTTCTTTAATTTGATAGTAGATTACAGGAACGAGTTCATAAAATGAAAGTGCTTGATATTTCTCTACTTCAATGTCATAACATATAGCGTTTATATCAAAACTGCTTAAATCTATTTCTTGATTGGAGTTGGCTTTTGTATTCTTCAAAAAACGAATCATTCGTTTTAGTCTTCCATTAGTATCTGAACTTCTTTCATTAATTCGTTTAATACTAAGAAAAGGAAAATCTTTCTTGCCTTTTGAATGAGTTTCTTTATTATAAACTTGAATCCCACGATATTCTCCTTTATCATTGATAACGGAAGATACATCATCATACCAATTGGCAATTACAACATCAACTTCACGGTTTAGACTTTGATTTTTTATCTTGATTGATTTTGGTTTTGTAGTGTCGCATATATCATATACATCTTCTAAAATTGTTTCACTATCAAGTCTTAATTGTCTCAAATCCTGAAGTGAATTTCCTTGATACGAACTTGTATTAACTTCCTTAACCATTTTATCAATGGAAGCCTGTCTATATCTATTTTTCTGCTCTACTGATTCAAGTATCTGTTTTATTTTAGGAGCATCATAAGTATAAAATTTGTCACAAATTGTAAGCAAGTCAATATCACTATAACCCTTAATATGTGTGTCAGTCATTACAGAGCCTTGATATTTAAAAACAACGTCAGATAGTTTTTTTGATAAATGTTCTTTAACTCTTTCTCCTGCGTCTTTACTTTTTTGGGTGTATTCAGGTTCGACACCTTTCATTGCAAGTCTAATGTATGTCAATACTTCACTGTATGAAACAGTTGCAAGTTCATCAGAAAATGATTTTTTCAGTGCGAAGTTCTCCGGGTTGATTCTTCCCTTGATACTTTCTGTTAGTTGTTTATAATTTTTTGCCATTGTTCTATTTTATCGTGGTGTCGTTTTTAGCCTTGCCCATAACGTTCCGCAGCTAACAGAAGTGGCTGCCTAAATAAAACTTCAAATTATAAACCAATGCTCATAGCAGCCATTTTTGTTAGGTGCTGTTATAAGCTGTAAAAACAAACGAAGCGATGGCACTTTACAGACCAGATTACAAATTACAGAAGGCTAAAAAACTTATTGATAGCCTTGATAACTCAGAAGACAATGAGTTGATTAAATACTACATTCAGAAAAAAGATGAATGGATTGAAGAGCAAAATAATAGGCTAAAAGAATATCAAGAAGTTTTTGATAAGATGGGTAAATTTTTGCCAAGTGGAAGACCGACTGTGTATGGTGGGTAGGCGTTTGTTTTTATTGCTTATAACAACAGCCTAAAATGAACTCTATTCATCTTAGCCTGCTGTATGTTTAATGATTTATTTGTATACTCTATATTAAAATTAGAGTAAAATGAGTAAAAAAAGCATTATATCAAAGTATAAAATTAAGCTTACGCTGAAGAATTATAGCAGTAGTACGATTCAATCATATCTCAATGGACTGAACAAATTCATCGGGTATTTAAAAGTCCGCAGCGTACATTCGGTGGATGGGCAGGTACTTTCAGACTTTTTGCTGTGGTGTAAAAAAGAGGAAGGATATGGCTATTCCAGTATGAAACAAATGGTAGCATCCCTGCGGTTTCTGTATGATGAGGTTTTAGAAAAAGACATCGATTTCGATTTTAATATCGGCATGAAAAAACCTTCCAGAATTCCGGTTGTGCTTTCGGTTCAGGAAGTAGAACGATTATTGAATTCCTTTTCGAACCTTAAACACAAAGCTATTTTCACCCTTATGTATTCGGCTGGTTTGCGCATTGGTGAATTACTGAAACTGAAAATAAACGATATCGATTCAGACCGGATGCAAATACGCATTGATCAAGGGAAAGGTCAAAAAGATCGGTATTCTATCCTTTCTGGAAAAGTATTGGAACTTTTAAGAGCCTATGTGAAACAATATCAACCCAAAGAGTTCCTTTTTGAAGGTCAAAATGGAGGAAAATATTCTGCTGCATCAATACAAGCTTTAATGAGGAAGCAAATTGCTTTGTGTAAAATCAACAAAAAAGCAACACCTCACACGCTTCGCCATAGTTTTGCAACGCATCTGCTAGATAATGGTACAGATACACGTTTTATACAGGAATTGTTGGGGCATAAACATATTTCAACTACACAAATCTACACGCATGTATCATCTAAAACACTGAAAAATGTGAAAAGCCCGGTTGAGCAAATACATCTGTAGTTTTTACCTGTCTGTGCTTCATCGTGGAAATCAATTTAATTTATTATGAGGGCTTCAATTTTTTAAAGAGTTTTTCAATTGCTTACCGTACACTTCGAATTCAAATTTAAACTGAATACCTCAGCTCAGGTTAATGCACTTTCTTAAGTGTTACTTGCATACATTTCAGCTGAACATTCAAATAAAATAACTTCTCAATATTCTATTTTATGAAACGTGTCGCAATTCTACTCCTTTTGGTTTTATTTTCATCCGTGCCTCTGTTCGCTCAACAAGTAGCTGAGGACTATATTCGCACAGGTGAAGTTTCCCTCGATTATTTTCTGCCGGCCGATGTTTCCTATAACCCCGACATCCCCAAACCTGCGGATATTCTTGGCCATGAAGTTGGGGAATGGCACCTGCGTCACGATTTGCTTGTTCGTTACCTTGATGAGCTTGCAAAAGCCTCCGACCGGGTTACGATAAATCATTATGGGAAAACACATGAAAAGCGTCCACTTGTTTTACTGACCATAACGGCTCCGGAAAACCATCAGAACATTGAAGAAATCAGGCAACAACACGTATCATTAACCAATCCTGCCGAATCAGATAATTTGAACGTTGATGACATGCCGGTTGTGGTTTGGTTGGGATATAGTGTGCATGGGAATGAACACAGCGGTGCCAATGCGGCTATCCTTTCTGCCTATTATTACGCGGCAGCTCAAGGGCCGGAAATAGAACAACAGCTTCGGGAGACGGTTATTTTACTCGATCCAAGTTTCAATCCCGATGGACAAGCGCGTTTTGTGAGCTGGGTGAATTCGCACAGAAGTTTGCGTCGGCATGTGAGCGATCCGAGCCATCGTGAGTTTAACGAGCCCTGGCCAAGATCGCGGACCAACCACTATTGGTTCGATTTAAACCGCGATTGGATGCCTCTTCAACATCCGGAAAGCCGCTATCGCCTGGAACAGTTCCATCATTGGAAACCCAATGTCCTCACCGATCATCACGAAATGGGAACCAATTCAACGTACTTTTTCCAGCCGGGAATTCCATCCCGTAATAATCCGCTAACGCCGGAGCGAAACTATGAATTGACCGGTAAATTGGCTGAATATCATGCGGCCTCACTCGATCGATTCGGGCATTTGTATTACAGTAAGGAATCATTCGATGATTTTTACATGGGCAAAGGTTCCTCTTATCCTGATCTGAACGGTACTATTGGAATTCTGTTTGAGCAGGCAAGCTCCCGTGGACATGCTCAGGAAAGTGTGTATGGGTTACTCCATTTCCCAAAAACCATCTTAAATCAATTTCTGACTTCAATATCGACTGTTGACGGAGCCCATGAATTACGTTCAGATTTTTTGAATTTTCAACGTGAATTTTATACTTCAGCCCGTGATGAAGCTCGATCTGATAATGTGAAAGCCTGGGTTTTTGGAGACGAACACGACCCCGCAAAAGTTTTTCATTTGTTAGAGATTTTGAATAGGCATCAAATAGACATTTACACACTCGGACGCGATGTCAGCTCAGATGGAAAAACTTTTACAGCCGGCAAAAGCTATATCATTCCGGGAAATCAGCCGCAATACCGTTTAATTCGAAGCTTCTTCGAAACACGAACCAGTTTTACGGATAGTTTATTTTATGATGTCTCCACATGGTCGCTGCCACATGCATTTAATCTGAATCATGCTGAATTAGGTGGAAGAGCGTTTAATACCAATCTGTTGGGTGATAAGGTGAGTGAACCAACTTTCCCGGAGGGAAAGATTATTGGTGGTCAGGCTCGTTATGCCTATGTTTTTGAATGGGATGGATACTATGCCCCTCGCGCTCTTTATACATTACAAGACGCCGGATTGAACATTCAACTTGCGAACGCCGCTTTTACAGCAGAAACTTCCAATGGTCGCAAAACGTTTACTTCCGGGGCAATTATTGTGGCACTTGGAATTCAGCATACAAAGAGTTCGGCAGAAGTACACAAATTGATGCGAAGCACTGCCGCTGAAAACGCCATCGATGTGTATGCCCTGAATACGGGACTTTCTTCTGGAGGAATTGACCTCGGAAGCCCAAGCATTACTACGCTTAGAAAACCGGAAGTCCTGCTTGTTACTGGCGATGGCGTAAATGCAAGTGAAGCCGGTGAAACCTGGCATTTGTTGGATCAGCGCTACCACATGCCGGTCACAATGGTGGAAACCAGCCGCATGAACTCCCTCAGTCTTGATCGGTATAACACGATCGTTTTTGTGAGCGGTAATTATGGAATGATTCAGGAAGGCGCTATTAATCGATTAAAAACCTGGGCGTCATCAGGAGGGGTTATTATTGGATATAAAAATGCTGCCAATTGGTTGGCAAGTAACAATCTTGCCACGGTAGAATTTGAACGTCAGGAAGACGATGAATCCACAGAATCTATTCCGTATGCTGATGCTAATCAAAACCGGGGTGCACAGTTTATAGGAGGAAGTATTTTTAACACAAATGTGGATTTAACGCATCCACTTTTATATGGATACAACAACGCTGAACTGAGCGTTTTCCGGAATAGTACAACGTTTTTTAAGGCTCCCAAAAACAGATATGCCGCTCCTATTCGCTATACCAATTCGCCATTGGTTAGTGGCTATATTTCATCGGAAAATCTGGATATCATGCCTAATACTGCTGCGGTTATTGTATCCGGTGTTGGCTCCGGACGCACCATCCTGATGGCCGATAATCCAAACTTCCGCGCGTTCTGGTTCGGCACAAACAAACTCTTCGCAAATGCTCTCTTTTTCGGTAATACGATTAATTGGGCAACGGTGGAGAGAGGGGAGGAGTGAATTCTGAATTAGGAAATTCAGAATTCAGAATGATTTTGTGAAATAATTAGCGGGAATCATTTCAATCTGTTTAGTCTGCGTTCCTTTTATAGACGGTTTTGCAAAGCCGTCTTATAATAGATTAGGGTTATCTTTTAATTATGAAGCCTAAAGTTTATATAGAAACCTCTGTTATTAGCTATTTAACAGGACAAATATCCAGTGATTTAATTACTGCCGGGCGCCAACAAATAACCCATCAATGGTGGGAAAAGCGAAAAAAAGATTTTCAGCTTTTTATTTCTGACCCTGTTTGGGATGAAGCTTCTTTAGGGGATCCAAAAGCTGTGAAGAAGCGGTTAAACATTCTAAAAAAAATATCCCAATTAGAAGTTACCCCTGAAGCTTTGGAATTTGCCAAGTTTTTGATCACTAACACGCCATTTCCGGTAAATGCGCAAGTTGACGCTCTTCATATTGCTGTAGCCACAGACCAGCGAATGGCTTATATTTTGACTTGGAATTTCAAACATATTGCTAATGCCTCAATTCGCTCGAAGCTGGAAGTACTTGCTCAAAGTAGAAATTTTGAACTTCCGACTATTTGTACTCCTGAAGAATTAGTATATTTCTAGTATGGAACAAGATCACATCATAGCAGAAGTGCGGAAAAACAGAGAGTCTTTGTTGGCGAGATTCGACAATGACTTGGATAAACTATATGTTCACATCAAAGAACGGGAGAAAAAGTCAAAAGTCAAGTTGAAAAATTTCCGGCGCAAAAAAGGTTTGAAATCCGATGTATAAATTGCGCCAAGCGTATTAGAGGACTTTGATAAACTATGGTTTTTGGTCGATTTTAACGCTGGAGTAAAAAAGAAACCGCAGTACCCTGAGCATGATTTTTCAACTTCAATGCCTTCAATTTGCATACATTCGAAATAATTCTGAATTTTTGCATTCTGAATTCTGAATTCTGAATTCTGAATTACAAATGCCTTTCCGCATGATATGATGAACGTACCAACGGACCACTTTCGACGTGACTAATGCCTTTGGATTCACCGATTTCTTTATAGGATGCGAACATATCGGGATGTACCCATTCCTGAACATCGAGGTGCATTTTAGTTGGTTGCATGTATTGGCCTATGGTCATGACATCCACGCCAATTTCAGCAATGTCATCCATCACTTCAAAAACTTCAGCGGGTGTTTCACCCAAACCAACCATAATTCCAGTTTTTGTGCGCAAGCCTTTATCGTGGCAGATTTTGAGCAATTCAAGCGAACGTTCATAGCGCGCCTGCGGACGCACTTGTTTGTATAATCTTGGAACCGTTTCAAGGTTGTGATTCAGTACTTCGGGCTTGGCTTCAATCACATAATCGAGGGCTTCCCAAACGCCACGGAAATCGGGGATGAGTACTTCAATCGTAATTCCCGGAATTTCTTCACGCAGTTTATAAATGGTTTCTGAGAAAATAGGTGCGCCGCCATCTTTGCGTTCATCGCGGTTCACAGAAGTTATAACAGCATGTTTCAGATTCATGAGTTTTGCAGCTTCGGCAACGCGGTTGGGTTCATCCCAATCCAGACCCTGAACCGGCCGTCCGGTTTTGATAGCGCAAAAACCACACGAACGCGTGCAAACATCCCCCAAAATCATAAATGTAGCGGTTCCGGCACTCCAGCACTCACCCATATTCGGGCATCGGGCTTCGGCACAAACCGTGTTCAATGAATGACTCTGAATGATATTGTTAACTTCCTTGAACTTTTGTCCGGATGGAAGTTTGACTCGTAACCATTCAGGTCTGCGACCGGCTATGGAGCTGTCTTTTGCTGTTGGGCGTTCTGCTACGGTTGTTGCACAACTCATATATAAAACTTGTTTAAAATGTAAGGCATTTAATCAATAATGAAACTTACAAAATGAATATGAATCTACTGTGATTTTTAATGCTCAATCAAGCCTACTAAAATAGTCAATATTTTTTACTATTGCAGATGTAAGTCAACTTTACAGCTAACACTAAAGTTGCTGAATATGTTCGGAAAGTTTATATCAGGGTGGTAGAAATAAGGGGGCTTACCTTCATTTTTGCAATTAGTATTAATGACATAAATTTTTTATAATGACTTAATCAATGTCATTATAAAATAATAGTGTCACTAAAAATGTATGTATAAGTTAAAATTATATATCAGAGAAGTTACAGGCTTGAATGTAGAGGAGCTTCGTTGCCCGGTAGAAGCGTTTGAACGTCTGCCTATGTTTATACGGGAAAGATATACATTTTTATGTGGTACATTTTTTGAGCATAAAATTGTGTTTGTGGAGCCTGAATTTTCAAATGAAGTAACTCCAAGTCGATTGCAAAAGGATATTCCAAAAATTGAATCTACATTTACCTTACCTGTAATAATGGTTTTTAAAGAGATGTCATATTACTTAAAAGAGCAGCTAATTAAAGACCGGATTTCGTTCATTCAACCTGGTAAACAACTTTTTATTCCTTTCATGTTTATGGATTTAAAGGAACAACAAAAAATCAGAAAAACACGAACAGAATATTTTTCTCCATCTACCCAATGTGTATTCATTTATCATTTAGCGGTGAGTTCATTAGAAGGATTAAATTTCCTGGAAATTGCAGATTTATTTGATTACACTCCTCGCACGATTAGTCGCTGTGCTGATGAAATGGAAAACGCAAGAATATGTAAAATAACAGGTTCCAAATCTAAGTATATGGAATTTGGAAAGAGTAAGCGAGATTTATGGATGAATGCTCTTGAATACCTGGTTTCACCTGTTAAAGAGTCAAAATGGTTAGTAAATGAACCTGATGATATGAGTTCCATTAGATTAGCAGGAGTGCCGGCTTTATCTAAATATTCTAATATAGAACATGGTAAACTAAAGACTTATGCAATTAATAATAAGAAATATAGAACGTTGAAAACTAGTGGTGATTTAGTGGACACAATGTATAATGAGTCTGATGTTGAACTCCAAGTTTGGAACTACAACCCTACATTGCTTTCTCAAAAGTTAACAGTAGATCCTTTTTCTCTGTATCTGAGTCTGATAAATGATCAAGATGAACGTTTAATAATGGAGTTAGAGAATATGTTGGAGGAGGTATTAAATTGATCGGTCTATACACGTTCAGTGAATTCTTTAAAGACTTTACTGATTCCTATATTATAATTGGTGGAGCAGCTTGCCATGATTATTTCGAACAGGAAGGAATTACTTTCCGGGCAACCAGAGATATCGATGTAGTCTTGGTGGTTGAAGTGGTCAATGATGATTTCATAGCTCGTTTTTGGGATTTTATTGAAGAAGGAAAGTACAGGTAAAACGAAAAAGCAACTGGTCGCCAATATTATAGGTTCATTAATCCAGAGAGAGATCATTTCCCTTTGCAAATAGAGCTATTCAGTCGAAAACCGGATATTTTCACTACGAAAACAGATGCACGGTTTACTATTATTCCCGCTGAGGAAGATCTATCCAGTCTTTCTGCAATACTCATGGATGAAGATTACTATAAGTTTATTTTAGAAAACTGCACTACGGTGGGAGTGTTAAAACGAGCAAATGAGTTGGCTCTAATATGTTTAAAAGCTAAAGCATTTCTTGATTTAAGTAAACGCAAGGAGGAGGGCAGAAAATTGATTCAAACAAAATCAAAAAACACCGATCAGACATATTCCGCTTATCCGCAACATTAACAGGAGAACATCAGATTGAATTACCCATAAGCATTCAGAAAGATATGAATATCTTTCTGAGAACTATGGAATCTGATCCTCCACAAACCAAAGACCTATTAAGAGCCATGGGAATCACGATAATTAGAACCGAACTGTTAATTGAACAATTGAGATTTACATTTAAAATGGAGACATATTAAAAACTGGAAAAGGTACATTTGTAGAAATTTTTAAATTTTATAAACCTACCACTTAACCTTAAAATCATCACACCAAATCCCAAACAGGCAATTTTGTTTTTTTGATCACATCAACCCCAAAAACTTCGGAAAAGTGAATCAAAATTCGATCCTTAACTTCATTTTCATCAACTGGTTTTCCGGTTAAAAGTGACAGGCTCGTAACGCCCCGATCTGTAATTCCACAGGGGACAATCTGTCCGAAGTAATCCAATTGCGTATTCACATTCAGCGCAAATCCGTGCATGGTCACCCAACGGGAGCATTTTATACCCATCGCACAGACTTTGCGACCGTTCACCCACACGCCCGTGAGTTTGTCAATCCGTTCTCCTTTGAACCCATAATCGGCGCAGACACGAATAATGACTTCCTCCAAAAAACGCAGATATTTATGGATGTCAGTAAAATGCCGATCTAAATCCATAATCGGATATCCCACTATTTGTCCCGGTCCGTGATACGTGATATCTCCACCCCGGTCAATTTTTACAAACTGTGCTTCGGCTAGTTTTAAATCGGTCTCACTTGCCAGCAGATGCTCTTCCTTGCCGCTTTTGCCGAGCGTAAACACATGTGGATGCTCCACAAAAAGCATCATATCCGGCGTTCTCTCGATATCGGGTTGCGTTCTTGCGGCTACTTTTTCATCTATCAGTATTTTCTGAAGTCTTTTTTGAAGATCCCAGGCCGATTGATAAGCAACTCTGCCCAGGTCGAAATAATTAAGGGTTTGTAAAGCAGATTTTTTTCCCATATTTGAAAATAAGCATTCTTAAGCTTTAAATGTGAAACACTCCTTAATTCATGCTAAATATGTAATTGAAAGCTTGATTCATTATCTTGATAACAACAGATATACAGTCATCCTTTTATCAAAAAATATATAATTACAACAACCATGTTGACTTTACAGACAATCGCACTCGACACCTTTAATGAGACACTCCGGTCTATGAAACCTGAAAAACGCATTATGCAATCGGTTTCTATGAGGAAGGGTAATTTGTTTGTGAACCAACAGGCGATTGGTAAGCCGAAATATGGCAAAATTTGGGTTGTTGGTGCAGGAAAAGCATCAGCGCGAATGGCCGCAGGTTTAGAAGCTGTTATCGGAAAATTTATCGCTGATGGGCTTATCATTTCTCCAAAAAGCGTTAGTGCTTCGTTTAACAGAATACAGGTATTACCCGGCAAACATCCAAAACCCGACTCCGACACCATCGCTTCAACTTTAGAGTTACTCGATTTTTGTGAACAAATACCGAGAGAGGCAACCGTGATTTTTTTAATGTCGGGTGGGGCATCATCTCTCATGGAGTTACCCGCAGAAGGGATTTCGATCGATGAAATCAGCCAAACGTATGATATTATTCTGAAAAGTGGCGCTTCTATACACAACATGAATCTGATCAGAAAACACCTTTCACAGGTTAAAGGCGGCAAATTACTTAAAAAACTAACCGGACGAACCGTCGTTAACCTGTTGCTGTCTGATGTGCCCGGCGATGACCCCCGCCACATTGGCAGTGGCCCCACAAACCCTGAAAATAGTTCAAAATCGGATGCACGAGCTGTTGCGGAATCCTTCAATATCCTCACAAAATTTCCTCCATCTGTTAGGGATTTTTTTTTGAATGATGAACCAGTTGATGAAACAAATCTAGCTGAATATCATAATTTTCTTCTTGGAACATCTCTCATCTTTGCACAAACTGCCGCTCGTTCACTAGAAAAATCAGGATTTAAAACCACCGTTCTGGAAAAATCCTATGATGCTCCGGTTGAGGATGTATCTAAATTGATTTTCTCGGATATAAAGAAGCATAAAAAGGGCAAGCTTGCGTTTTTATATCATGGCGAAAGCATGGTGAATGTTACCGGAACCGGAAAAGGTGGACGGAATCAACATCTTGCATTGCTTTTATCGAAGGCCATTGATGGAATGGATGGAGTAACAATTCTGAGCGCCGGGACCGATGGAGGCGATGGACCAACAGATGCGGCAGGCGCGGTTGTAGATGGAAAAACCATTCAGGATGCTTCAAAATTAGGTTTGGATGCAGATGAAACAATTGCGAACTTCGACGCCTATCATTTTTTTAAATCTCTTAATGCCCTTATTTTTACAGGCCCGACCGGAAATAACCTTATGGATTTTCAACTTATACTAATAAACCGATGACCTGGGAAAACCCACATGTACTTTGGCTGCTCATAGTAGTCATTTCGTTGCCATTTTTATCATTTTATTTGAACAAGAAGCACAGGAAAAAATTAAACCGTTTTTTTTCTGATGATTTACTCCAAAAATTGACCAATAAACCCTGGAAGCGGGCAAATCAGGTCAGGAGTGTGTTATTTTATATAGGTTTGGCATTTTTAGTAATTGGAATGGCCGGCCCCAAGATAGGTAGTGAAATTCGGGAAGTTAAACGTCAGGGTGTGGATATGCTGATTGCTCTGGATGTTTCCCGAAGTATGCTTGCGGAAGATGTGCGACCCAATCGCCTCGAAAAATCGAAATTTGAAATTCGGAGTATGGTCAATCGACTGAAGGGTGATCGGGTTGGGTTGTTACTTTTTACGGAATCCGCGTTTGTGCAATGTCCGCTTACAACCGATTATTCAGCTTTAAATATGTATCTGGATTTGGCGTCAACCGAACAGCTTCCCGCCACCGGAACCGATTTTACGGAGGTTCTGAAAGAGGCGCAGCAAGTGTTTCAAAATTCGGGTGAGCAAAATGACAGAGCCGCGCGAGTGTTGCTTGTATTTTCTGATGGAGAAGACCACAGTCCGGGTTTTGAGTCAGCGTTAGAAAACCTGATAAATGATGGAGTGTTTGTGTACACTATTGGGGTTGGTACAAGTCAAGGGGCTACGATACCCATTTATGATGACAGAACCGGAAGTGTAAAGGAATATCATCGCGACAGTTCCGGGCGCATTGTAAATACAAGATTAGAGCCGGAAAACCTCCGTGAAATGGCCCAAAAAGGACGTGGAAACTATTATGAAATTCAAAGCAGCAGTGATCGGATTGATGGTTTCTTATCTAAGATTGAGGAATTGGAACGCCGTGATTTCGCTGTTGAAATGTTCTCTGATTTTAAAAACCGATATCAGATTCCGGTGGCTGCCGGTCTGTTTCTGATTATGATATCATTAATGATTCCCGGTTATAAACCTGCCGGGGTACAACCAACATGATAAAACTATTCGTGCTTGATTTGGATGGTTGTGTTAGCATGCCATTCGAACTTCCTGATTGGCCTTCTCTCACGTTAATTCGCGAACTCAACCTGAAAAGCAAAAATCACAATTTCATTCCACCAATTACCATTTGCTCGGGACGCCCTTTACCTTATGTGGAAGCCGTTGGTCAATGGATGGGTATATATAAACCACTTGTTTTTGAAAGTGGTGGAGGAATATATGACACTGATTCAAATGAAATTTTCTGGTCCCCTGAATTCAATGCTGATGCAAAACGGAAAATTCAGGGGCTCAGAGAATGGGTAAAAAAAGAAATCATAAAGCAATTTCCCGGCACGGTGACGGAGTTCACGAAACTCAGTGATGTCGGTATCATTCATAAAGATGAAGCCGTAATTATTCAAATTTATGATAGATTGTGTGATATTGTAGCACAACAGTTTCCGGGTTTAGAAGTTCATCGAACGGAAATTTCTGTGAACTGTATTCTTTCAGGTGCAAATAAAGGCAATGGACTGAAACGTCTTTCCGGTCTTACGAAAATAGAATTGCATGAAATGGCCTATATTGGCGATAGCTCAGGTGATATTCCAGCGTTGAATGTAGCCGGAATGGGATTTTCACCATCAAATGCGACGGCGGCTGTGCATAAAGTGTCCAAACGAATGAGAGGAAAAGCAACTCTGGGCGTACTCGAAGCTTATCATCATATCATCCGTCATAACCGAAAACTGTAATTGTCATTGACCTTAATTTATATGTATTTGCCCGTGGCTATAATAATCGGAGTGCTACAAACAACGGACAGCTATTTGTTATATCGTTCAGATGGAAAACCATCCAAATTCAGTTATTTCATGTCTATAACCGAATTTATGTGGGTTATCATCAGTGTCGTTTATTTATTTACAAGTGAGGGAAATGGCATCGAAAAGCTCTCGCCCATCATTTATATTTCCTACACGTTTACATCATTCATTGTAGGTTCCATGATGATGAAGGGTGTGCAGGATGTGGAGAAAATCGATGAAATTCGTGTTCCTGAATCATTCATGCGACTGGGGATGGGGTTTGGGTTACTTTATGCTTTTTTGAATGGCGTATTTCTTGTGGGAATAGTGTAAGGGGTACATCGGTTTGAAAGCCATTGATATAGTATGATTTGTGCCGTCTCTCGGGCGAATCAACCTTTTTATACATTTTCATTAACAAGAATTTGTGGCACGTCTTTCCCGGCGGCGGGACGCCGCAGTATGGAATGTTCGCGCCAGAGGTGCTGAACATGCGTTGATATTTTGGTTCAGAAAAAGAGCTTAATAATTGTCCTTATATATATGAACATTTTCATTTTTTTGCAGAACTTTTATAAATCAGTCATCGTAACAAAACGGTTCGCTTATTTTTTTCAATTAAAAAGAAAGAAATTAAGTAGCTTATTAACTGTATTTCGCCATCAATAAACTGGGGCGGATTTTATTAATTTCAACAAAATATATCTAGAATGAAACAATCGTATAACTCCATACTACTAATGGTGTTGCTCGTTTTTATTTTTGCCGGGTGTTCATCTACAAAGAATGCAACTCCTGCAGCAACAGCACCCACCGAAACGCCTAAACCGGAAGATCCCATCGCCGATAAAGTAAAATCCTCAATAGCTATGGAAGGACTTTTTACAGTATATCAGGATACAACCAGCGGCAGCACCCAAATGATTATTAACTACGATCAAATTGGTAAAGAATTTATCTATTGGGGGCATACAGTTGATGGAGTTGTACAAGCAGGCCATTTCAGAGGAGCCTATCGTGATAACAAAGTATTTTCCATTCAGCGATACTACGACCGGATTGAATTTGTGGTAGAAAACACCAGTTATCATTTTGATGAAGACAACGCACTAAGCAAGGCAGCCGAAGCCAATATCAGCCGTGCAGTTTTGGTTTCTGAAAAAATTGTAGCAGAAGATAAAGAGACAGGCCGCATCCTGATAAATGCAGACCCCGTATTCCTGACTGAAAGTTTTCATCAGGTAAAACCTTCACCCATTCCAGGTCTGCCACCCGGACGCATGTTCACGCTTGGCAACCTCAGCCGTGATAAAAACAAGTTTGTGGATATTCGTAGCTACCCGGAGAATACAGAAGTTATTGTAGAATATGTCTATGAAAACCCTATGCCAATGGCAGGTGGTGGCCCGGCAGTAACCGATGAGCGTTCAGTTACCATCCGTTTTCAACACAGTTTTATCGAAATGCCAGAAAATGATTTCAAACCACGCCGAGATGATCCGCGGATTGGATATTTCGGACAACAAGTCAATGATCAGACTGCTACCGACCCAACACCTTACCGCGATGTTATTAACCGCTGGAACTTAGTAAAAAAAGATCCGAATGCGGCTATTTCAGAACCGGTTGAACCCATAACCTGGTGGATTGAGAACACAACTCCGCACGAGTTACGCGAAACCATTGCCGAAGCAACACTCGCCTGGAATGAAGCATTTGAAGCCGCTGGTTTCCGAAACGCCATTGCCGTGAAAGTACAACCTGACTCCGCTGATTGGGATGCCGGAGATATCCGCTACAACGTTCTCCGTTGGACGTCTTCACCAATGCCTCCGTTTGGAGGATACGGACCCAGCTTTACAAACCCGAGAACAGGGCAAATTATTGGCGCCGACATAATGCTGGAATATGTTTTTATAAGAAATGCGCTCAACAGCGAAAAGCTTTATTCTGAAGATATGATGAGTACTTTTCTGAATATGGGTGTAGATCCGAAACAAAACCATGAACATACCGGCGTATTTTGCAGTGCCGGACATTTCCTTCAGTTCAATAATATGTTTGGTTTTGCGGCTGTTGATGCTCTCGATTTTGATGAAATGGAAAAAGACCGCTTAATTCACGACGGATTGTATTATCTCATTATGCACGAATTAGGTCACACTTTTGGGTTGAATCATAATATGGGAGCGCACAATTTGCTGACTCCTGAGCAGTTAAACGACCGTTCCCTTACCGAATCAATCGGGATGATTGGTTCTGTTATGGATTACCCGGCTATTAATGTATCAAACGACCGTTCACGGCAAGGACAGTATTACACCACCACGGCTGGCCCGTACGATATCTGGGCGATTGAATACGGATATTCTCCATCCTTGGATGATCCTGAAGCTGAGGAAACCAGACTGACCACCATTGCTGAACGTTCAACCGATCCACAGCTCTTTTTCGGGAATGATGCCGATGATATGCGTTCTCCGGGCAAAGCTATTGATCCGCGTATTATGATTGGTGCGATGTCAGCTGACCCTGTTGGGTATGCTCAGGACCGTGTGAAATTGGTTCGCACCCTTCAGGATGGTTTGTTGGAGCGTTATTCAAATGAAAACCAAAGCTATCAGGAATTGCATAATGCATTTATGAGCAGTATGGGGCAAATGAATCAGGCTATGACGGTAACGTCCCGTTTTATTGGTGGTGTGATGATTGATCGTGCCTTTCATGGTCAGCAAGGTGCCACACAGCCGTTCACTCCTGTTGTCTTAGCTGATCAAAAAAGAGCCCTGAAATCCCTCAGCGATAATCTGTTTGCCCCGGATGCATTCAAATCTAGCCATGAAGTGTATAATTATCTTCAGCGTCAGCGTCGTGGGTTTAACTTCTTTGCAACATCAGAAGATCCAAAAATTCACGATATGGCTCTTTCTATGCATCAAGGCGTTCTAATGCATGTACTGCATCCGAATGTAATGAAACGAATGACCGATGCCCGCCTCTATGGCAATGAATATGCGGTAGCTGATTTCATGAATGATTTAACGGATGCTATTTTTCGCGCTGATGTTCGTGGAAATGTGAATACATTTCGCCAAAACTTGCAGGTTGAATACGTTACACGCCTGACCGGATTTCTGGCAGCCGAGCGTAACCCGTATGATTATATTGCCCGTTCAGCTTCACTGCAAAATCTTGAACGAATAAAAAGCATGATGGCCAACCGTCCGCGTGGCAATGCAGAGACGCGCGCTCATACACGGCATATTTCTCTTTTGATAGAAAAAGCCTTAGAAAATTAGATGCTATTCCATTTTTTAAAAAGCCTGCTCCTTTAAATAGGGGCGGGCTTTTTTTTCTTCAACGAAGCTCACGGGAAAATTTTGCCGTTTTTTTATTTACTCAAATTTGAGCTACCTATTTTCTTATATCAAATATTATCAGCAATATAGGTTGATAATAATGTTTGCTCGTGAATGTTCCGGGTTAAACTGGTTATGAGCGTTGATAGCAATATCTAAGCAATCTATAAAAACCTTTGAATTCTAAATCACTGGTGCCCGGTAAAAAAAGTATGTTTACTCATGGCAATAGGTTTTGGTGAGTGGTTTCAACAAAACTTAGCCAAAGGTAAGGGTAAATACTACTCTTCCCTTTTTTTATGCTTTTTCCCGCGGTAATCAGCTAAATCTACGTCATCTGCATTCGATCTCTGATAATTCACACTCAATTTTTTAGAAATCAATCTGAATTCCAGTCAACCCCCAAATCACATAAGAGAAATATTTCTCATTAAATTTATTTTTTTGTTGATTATGAAACTTTTTTTTCTTTTTATTAGAGCAGTTCCAAACAAACTCCTTCAAATCAAAATAAATCAGCAAAACCATGAAACACTCGATACAAATATGTACCATTCTGCTGTGCCTTGCTTTATTAATGCCTGAAAAAAGTGATGCTCAGTTTTTCCCTCACAATGATACGACTTACACGTTTGTAAGTACTACAAATGCATTTGGCCGCATTCAATCGTATGATGGAGAAGATGGTCGCTTCGAATCGGCAGATGATAAAATGATTGACCGCTTCTATCAGCTCGCTGGCCTGAACTCAAATTATGTCTGGAATCCGAATGATGACCCGGATATTAATCTTATAGATACGCTTTATTATGCTACGGTGGATTCAGTAGAATACTTTCGCGAACTCGTAATGGATAACTCTTTTCGCAGCAATCCACCAATTGATATAAATATACCTACCCTTGTTCGCATGTTTAAGGACGAAGCTTTTGGCCTTGCTCAGCTTGGAGTTACTAATGTTGAAGATTCTCCACTTGAGTTTGAGTTTTCTGTTCTGTTACGTGGCAAAATCTGGAACGTTTTCGGAAATGAAACCTATGAATACGATGAATCAACCGGGCGTATATACATCTTCAACAGCAACGGTGCCGTTGGTATTCAGGCATTAGACCGCAACCCAACCGGAGTTTCTTTAATTGATTTTTCCGATTATGACAGCACCGATCCGCTTCGCGATAATGCCCGTGATTTTGCCCGCTGGGATGAAATCACGAAAACCACTTTTGATTCTCAGGTCAGTGTTGGTCCCGATGGCGGATGGGCGTTCATGAATTTCGGGAGCACCGGAGAACTCACCACCGGAGAGAGTTACAAAGTTTGGGTTGCATTCACTCATGGAGCAGACTTGGATGTGGTAGATATGCGCCTTGATGCGGCCATCGATAAATACAATACGATTGATACATCCATAGATGATGAGCAGGTTAATCGTCCAAATAAAATTGAGTTAAATCAAAACTATCCGAATCCATTTAACCCAAGTACTAACATTTCGTTTAACCTGCCCGAAGTAGCCGATGTAAACCTTTCTGTTTTTAACGTACTTGGCCAGAAAGTAGCCACCTTGGTTGATGGAAACAGAGCTGCGGGTACGCATACAGCCATTTTTGATGCGAGTCGCCTGAACAGTGGCATGTACATTTATCGCTTGACGGTAAATGGGCAAAGCCTCAGCCGCACCATGATGCTCGTGAAATAGTTTTTCCCGACTGTGCTATCAGTGTGAAGCATGGATCATACGGTTCGTGCTTCACTTTTCCTTCCTCCCGAAACCGTTATCGTTTTCATTATGAATCGAGTAGTATTCACTGTAATCTGGCTGTTTTTGTGCTTTTCGTCAGGGTTGGCTAACTCCGGGAAAATTGCCGGAACCATTACTGATTTACAAACCGGCGAACCGCTCATTGGTGCTAATATTTACATTGTGGAATCCACCCAGGGTTCTTCAACAAATGTGGATGGCGAATACGTAATTCTGAATGTGAATCCCGGAATTTATACGCTTCGTGTCACGTATGTGGGCTATCAAACACAAGTCATTCAGAATGTCCACATTGAAACAGACCGAACGGCTACAATTGACGTGCAAATGACAGAAGATTTACAGCAAATGGGCGAAGTTGTTGTAATTGCCGAACAACCGCTTATCCGAAAAGATGAAACGGGAACACGCCAATCCATTACCGGAGATCAGATTCAAAGCTTGCCAGTGCAGAATTTCAGTGAAGTACTGAGCCTCCAAAGCGGAGTGGTTAGCAGCGGACGCCGTTCTTTTAATGTAAGAGGAGGGCGATCAAACGAAGTTTCATTCATGGTTGATGGGGTGATGGTTAAAGATCCTGTAAACGGTACTATTGCTACAAATATCGGCAATAATATGATACAGGAGCTTGCGGTACTTTCCGGCACTTTTAATGCCGAATACGGAAATGCAATGTCAGGAATCGTGAATATCACAACCCGTGAGGGCAACAACGATTTCAGAGGTTTGGTTGAAGTAAATCAGTCATTATTCAATCTGCAGAGTGATTCCCTGTTCAGTGCACCTTCAAGCAATTTGTACAGTTTCCGATTAGATGGCCCTGTTATAAAAGACCATGCTTTTTTTCTGGTATCAGCGGAAACATTTGATAAAAAACCACATACGCCATTTGGTTATGACCGCGGATATAATGGAATGGCCAAGCTGACGTTGCGTCCGTTTTCAGGCACAAAAATTAATCTTACGGGACGCATTTCAAACGAAGAATATCAGAATTACAATCATCAGTATAAATATATTCCTGATAGCTGGAATATTCAGGAGGCCAAAAGCCATCAATTAAGTCTTGGCGTAACACAGGCTTTTGGTGACCGGTTAGTGCTGAATACACGATTGAGTTACTTTGTTCAGGATTATTTTCGGGGCTTGCCTAAACCCGTTGAGGATTATCAACAGGGAGTTACCTTTCTGGATAACACGTTTGTGTCAGAATTTTACAGTTCAGCCGATCCCACATCACGGGAAGAAACGACATCCAGAACGGTTAATTTTCGGTCAGATGTAATCTGGCAACCCAATAATTCCAATGAAATAAAAGCTGGTGTTCAATTCCAAATGCATGATATTGACTGGTTTGAAATCATCAATATTCAAGCTGTACAACCTTATATAACTGATGTGCAAGGCCGAAAGCCATTCGAAGGAGCGGTTTATATTCAGGATAAAATTGAACAATCAAATTTTGTATTGAATATTGGATTACGCTTCGATTTTGCAAATCAGCGCACAAATTTTCGGGCTGATCCGCTTCGGGAAGAAAGTGAAGTCAGTTCAGAACCCATCTATCAGTTGAGTCCACGAATTGGAATTTCTCATCCCATATCAGAAAATTCCATATTGAGGTTCAGTTATGGTCGCTTTTTCCAGAATCCGGACTACCGGTATGTTTTTGAAAATAACTTCTACGAATTCGGAACACGTGAACCGTTATTTGGCTCACCTGATTTAGATGCTCAACGCACAACAGCTTATGAATTTGGACTCATTCATCAGTTTTCGGAAAAAGCGGCTGTTAGCCTTACCGCCTATTATAAAGACATCAGGGGATTGATTGGCACCGAATACATTCCGCAGGGTGGAATAGTAAATGGACGCCCCGCTTTCACGAGTTACTCCCGTTTTGTGAATGAAGCGTATGCGAATGTGAAGGGATTCGAAATGAATACCGATTTAAGGATTAATAAAAATATTGATGCGGTCATTTCCTATACCTATTCCGTAGCGCAGGGAAGCTCCAGTTCTGAAATGGAAGGATTTCCACGCAGGTTGCCATCAACCCGATTGTATCCGCTAAATTTTGATAAACGCCATCTGCTTAATGCTAGAATGAATGTAACCCTCGCCAGGGAAGAGGGTCCGAAAATCGGCACATTTTATCCGATTGAAAGAAGTAAAATCACCTTTGTATTAAGCGGTTCAACCGGTTATCCGTACACCCCAACTGGTCGCGATATTGGTTTTGTGGAACGGAACAGCGAGCGGTATCCGGTTACATACACGCTCGATTTGTATGCCAGCCGGAAATTTACCCTCACCGGCCAACATGATATGGAGTTCTTTGTAAGCATAACCAACCTCACGAATCGCAGAAATGCTCGAAATATCTACACGGATACCGGTAAACCCGACGAATTTACGACACGTCCGCAGTCTCAGGAGTGGATTTTGAACCCCAATAACTGGTTCCCACCGCGTGTCACCAATTTTGGTTTACGATATACCTTTTAATTTGAAACCGGCATGAGATTTAAACTACTTTTTTTGACATTTTTTTCTGCTTGCATCACACAAGCAGTTTTTTCTCAAACAGACCCGCGCGTCGGGCGTGATTTGCCCCGGCAGAGTGAACAAAACCCTGAAACGTTTGGAATTGAAGACCGTGGGTTCACCACACATAATCGCAGTAACATTGGGATGTTCATTGAGAATCGGGGAAAATTGTATGCCCGATCGAATGCGATTGGTGTTTCGGGTGAGTTTCCGATTAATTCGGAGCGTGAGTATATTTTCCAATTAAATCCGGTTGTTTTATTTCCGGGAAATGTAATTCAGGGTAGAAATACAGCAAATGAAGAATGGGAAGCTGAGTTTGGCTTCAATAATCCCGAAACGGTCCGGATTGCAACCTCAACCGATGAAACGACGTGGCCTGCATCAGGTTGGCCGGTTCAGGACGAAGATGGAAATCCCATTATTATTTCGAATCAGGATACATTTGCAGCATACAACGACAGCCTCAACAGGGAAGAAATTCTGGGGATCAGTATCTATCAAACCGGATATTCGTTTTCGTTTCCATTGATTCGGGATGCCGTCATTTTCACGTTTGATGTCGTAAATAAATCCCAAAACACCTATGAAGATATGTATTTTGGTATGTACAGCGATTTCGATATCGGGAATCGTCCGGGCACCGATTATGCCGGTTATCTCACAGATCGCATGCAGTTAGATGAAGACCTCGATTTCTTCCATTATTTCGATGATGGGTTTTCACCTGATTGGGGCGGGCCAACCGGGCACTTTGGGTTGACATGGGTTTCCACTCCTGAAGTAAATGGCCAACCGCTCGGTATGACCGATCTGCATTACAATCTCTGGCAGGATACACCTTTGCTGGATGAAAACCCTGATTTGTTTTACGGTGTATATACGTCTGATTACGACCGTGTTCCCGAAGAACTGTGGCCTTCATTTTTTCATCCTGTGGAACCGGGGCGAAGAATCGATGATTTGAGTACAATTCCCGACACAGGTATGGATTTAGTCAATAATTCAGCTTCCGGCCCATATACAATTGCTCCGGGCGACACCCTTACTTTTGTGATTGCTGTCGTTGCAGGTTCAAACTATACTGCCATTCGATCAACAGTCGAAAATGTACATCAATCGTTTCAAAACGACTGGAGATTGCCCTCTGCCCCACCGGCGCCCAAACTGAATGCTGTAGCGGATAAAAACAGCATCACTTTAACCTGGGATAACCGCTCTGAAACCACTCCTGACCCTTTCACTGGTGAATATGATTTTCAGGGATATAAGCTATATCGATCCATAGATAATGGCAGAACCTGGGATCAGATTGACCGGAATGAAAATCCTGAAGCCGGAGCGGATCCGGTGCCCATCGCCGTTTTTGATAAAGATGAAGACGGCATCCAATATAGTTTTACGGATACAGATGTTCGTGAAGGATTCTATTATTGGTATAGTTTAACGGCTTACGATTCTGGAATTCCGGAAGTTGGTTCGCTGGAATCTGCAATTGGAAACACAGAAGATGAGCCGAATATAGCGGTAATCAGGCCACATCCGGTTGCGAGCGACTGGGTAGCTTCAACGGCTCAGCTGGCTGATCATGCACAGGGAACCGCAACAGATTCAGTTTATTTGAGGATATTCGATCCGTTGGATACACAATTCGGCGATTACGAAGTACGCTTTCGCCGAATTTCCCGGCCAGTTACCCCAATTCTAACTTTCGCTGAATCTGAAGTATTAGATATTGATAATGTTGATCCGACAGTATTTACAGTGAATTGGTCTCAAACAGATCGTTTTTCAGTCAGAAATGAGAATGCCGGACGAAACCGGATTTTGAATGCTCTGTATGAGCCGGGGGTGCAATATGAAATCCCGATTGATGGAATTGCCTTTACGTTTTTTGAAGGGAGTGATGATCCGGCTTTACGCCCAAAAGCAGGTGACCGTATTGAAATAGTTATGGGGGTAGAAGTGATTCGAACCGATCATAACGATGTGGTTTTGCCCTTGCAACGCTATCAACGTGATGTAGAATTTGTCACAACGGATGGCGTGGGTGTATTGATGAAACACAATCCGTTTCAAATAAGCCGAAGTGATGAAAGAATAGCCATAGATATTGAAAATATTTCTTACAATGCCTTGCAGGATGAAGTGTATTCCGGCAGAATTGAGGCCATTACAGCCGATAGTTTAACCATTGAAGTAACGCAACAGAGCAACAATTCTCAAACCAATTATACTATTGCAAATGGTGATGCCATCGATTTTGGGCGATTTGAAGCGTTTATTTCACTCAATACAAATGGAAACGCAACTGATTTAATTGGGAAAACATTTGAAATAGCAGTCAGCAAAGTTCAGAATCCTACCGAACAAGATATCTATCGGTACCGAAAAGAATCCGGGGTGAGAGATTCGAATGCGTCAAGTGATTTGCTCGAACAGATAAATGTGGTTCCCAATCCGTATATGGTTTCGAATGCGTGGGAACGTGACATCAGTCTTCAGCAACGGGAGCCTGAGCGACAGATTCGCTTCCGTAATTTGCCCAATGAATGTACCATTCACATTTTCACACTATCCGGTGAACGCGTTAAGTCATTACATAAAAATGATTCATCAGGAATAATGGGCTGGGACTTGCGCACAGAAAGTGGCCGTGAAATTGCGCCCGGCATTTATATCTATCAGGTGGTGAGTGACATCGGAAAACATGTAAGCCGTTTTGCGGTAATCAAATAGGAGAAATCAGACATGAAAAAAAGTATTTGCATTATCGCTCTTTTGCTGTTTTCGGTTGATTTCAGCATTGCTCAATCAACCAATGCGGGCACATCGGGGGCTCAATTTCTGAAAATAAATGCAGGCGCCCGAGCAGAAGCACTGGGCGGCGCGTATGTGGGGTTGGCCAACGATGCATCCGCTGTTTTTTGGAATCCGGCAGGAATCGCTTGGATAGATGGAAGCTCTGTTAGCTTTACGAACATTCAGTGGTGGACAGGCATTGATATTAATCAACTTGGAGTGGCATCAACCATTGGAAATTTGGGGACAATTGGGATAAGTGTGATTAATCTCTCTGTTCCGGATCAGGAAATTACAACGGTTGATCAACCCGATGGAACCGGTCAATTTTTTGATGCTACGGATTTGATGGTTGGTATTTCGTACGCACGACGGCTTTTAACCGAGTTTTCGGTTGGAGTAACGGCTAAATATGTGCATCAGCGTATTTGGAATCAAAGCGCTCAAACCGTTGCTTTTGATATCGGAACCCAATATCAGTTTCCGTTCAGAAATCTCACCCTCGGAATGACCGTTCATAATTTTGGCCCGGAAATGATGTTCAGTGGACGCGACCTCACCCGATTTGCAGAGGAAGACCCTAATAATCCGGGTAGTCGCCGGCCTCTTGTTACTCTCAACACCCTTGATTTTCCGTTACCACTCAATTTCCAGGTAGGTGTAGCCGGGGATGCTGTCAATACAGATTTTTTCAGGTGGATAATAACTGCAGACTTAAAAAATCCTAGTGATAATAATGAGCAACTCAGTTTTGGAAGTGAACTTCAGTTACTTGCCGGTCAGGGTGCAGCTTCTCTGAGAGGAGGCTATACGCTTAATAATCCGGATCAAAAATGGGCTGTCGGTGCAGGGATAAAAGCTGGAATGGGGAATACAAAAATACTGATTGATTATTCGTACAGTGAGCATGAGTATCTTTCTGCCATCCAAAGGCTTACATTTGGTGTGAATTTTTAAAACTGAATATTATCAAACTAAATGATTCAACAAATTGACCGGCAAGTGGATGTAAACCGGATTATCGACATTTTTTCGGAATTAACGATTATTTCCGGTGTTTCAGGAATGGAAACGAAAGTGAATCAATTTGTCCGTGATTTTCTACAAGGTAAAGCAGTTTCTATTCATGAAGATGACGCAGCTAATAGATTTGGGGGGAACTCGGGAAATCTGATTCTTGTACCAAATCATTTCAATCCCCAAAAACCGGCACTAGCATTAATGGCTCACATGGATACTGTGAGGGATACAAGCTTGACTAAAGTGAAGGTTTCGGAAAAAGCTTTACAATCAGCTGGAAATACACAATTAGGAGCTGATAATAGATTGGGAATGGTACATCTGTTGGCTTTTATGGAGCGTATTTCCGAAAATCCATCCCAAACAAATTTCATAGTCGTATTTACTGTTGCTGAAGAAGCGGGCATGTTGGGAGCAAAAGCGTTGGATTTGTCACCGTGGAATGTCAGACAGGCACTCGTTTTTGATTCGTCACTCAGGCCGGGAAAATACATCAGTCAAAGTGCCGGAATGGTTTTGTTTGATGTTGCATTCAAGGGTGTGGCTGCGCATAGTGCGGTTTCGAACGGTGCAGGTATTCATGCGGTTTTGATGGCTTCTGAGGCTGTAGCAAGTATATTGAACGAACCATCCCGAAATCAAATCACCCGAAATATCGGAAAAATAGAAGGCGGTGAAGCCACGAATGTAGTACCGGCTCATTGCCGTTTTGAAGGTGAAATTCGTGGTTTTACTATAGAAACCATAAATATTGAAATAAATCGATATCAGGAAATATGTTCTGAAATTGCTTTGAAACATGGCGGTGAGGTTATCTGGAATCAACAGACAGATTTTGAACCTTATACGATTGGTTTAGAAATACGTGAATCGTTAGAGCAGATATTTTCCGTCTCATCGCTCAATCCGGAGCCTGTTGTATATTCTGGTGGGAGTGATGCCAATGTGTTAAACGCTCTTGGCATTCCATCCATAAACATTGGAATCGGAGCACAAAATCCGCATTCTGACAATGAGCTGGTTTTAATTGAAGATATTGTGGCTATACAACGTGTATTACAAACTTTAGAAACCCGTGATTTTTAATCCTATGAAACACTACATGCTTTTTGTTTTTGGTACACTAATGACCATCTTATTATCAGGCTGTTTACAAGTTGATGAAACTGAAGATAATGCAGAATTCAATCAAAAAGGTCACTTGGTGATGCTTGGTGGCGGGCCACGCCCCGATTCGGTGATGAAGCATGTGGTTAGTTTGAGTCAGGATAGTACATTTTTATTGATACCAATGGCTTCATCTATCCCAGATACTATTGGCTGGGAGCAACGCGATCAATTGCTTGATTATGGCGCGAAAAGTGTCGAAATATTAATGCTGACTGATGCAGATAAATCGAATTCTGAATTAATGGAGAAATTGAAAAATGCACGCGGAATATGGTTCAGCGGTGGCGACCAAAACCGGCTAATGGATTATTTTTCGGAAGAAATGCGAGAGGCTGTCAGGGAAGCGTATTTCCATGGTGCAGTCATAGCCGGGACAAGCGCAGGAACGGCTGTTCAAAGCAGTACCATGATTACCGGTGATGAGCAATATCCACTATCAACACGGTTTGATGCGTTTTCACAAATTCGAACGGATAATGTAATTACAGCTGATGGCTTTGATTTGCTTAATGGAATGATTGCCGATCAGCATTTCATCAAAAGAAACCGTCTGAACAGACTAATTAATGCTTTAAGTGACAGCCCAAATGATACCGCAGCAGTTGGAATTGATGAAGCCACGGCACTTTGGTTAGCACCTGATGGAAGGGCAGAAGTTTTGGGGGAATCGCAAGTTATTTTGCTTGAAAAGACAAACGAGTTTGATTCTGTCAGTATTGACGGACTGAGTGGAGCATTAAATATCAAAATGCATATATTGCCACCGGGTTCTGTTTTCTATTGGAAAAATGGAGTGATAACTGACATGACTTTCCGATTAGATTAGTTTTTTATAGAAATAGAACGACCGTTATCAACCACTTTATCCGGCCTGTTTAATGAATGGTAATGAAGAATTTACAGCAGAAAAGCTCAAAAAAGTTATTTCAGATGCTTATGAAGAACTTCCCCGCAATCAAAAAAAGATTGCCGATTTTATTCTGAACGCAATAAATGAAGCTGCGTTTCTGTCCGTCGTAGAAATGGGGGAGCGATGTGATGTTTCAAAAGCAACAGTGGTTCGGTTTGCTCAACGCATCGGTTTCGATGGCTTTATTGAGTTTAAAAATGCGCTTCAGGCCGCGGTTCATAAAAAATATTCTTACATGGATCGTTTTCCGTTGATAGCGGAAGCAGACAAAGACACTCTTTATAAAGTTGCGCGACAGGATGTGGAGAATATCAATCAAACGATGGAATCCATAAAACTACATGAGTTTGAACGCATCATAAACCGCTTACGGGAGTCAGATACGATTTACACTTTTGGAAAAGGAATTTCAGCACTGATGGCTACTATTCTTGCCTACTCCCTTAATCAGGTAGCGGTTAAAGCGCAAACCGTTGTAAGCGATCACCTGACCTTCGAAGAGCAATTGATGTTTATTGATTCAAAGGATACGCTGGTGTTTTTTTCATTCCCACCTTACTCAAAGGAAACCATAAATGCAGCAAAATTAGCCAACGATAGAAAAATATCGGTAGTCTCTATAACGGACTCGCAAACGTCCCCTATTTCATCTTACAGCGCACATGCTATTATTGTTAAAAGTGAAAATCTTCTTTTCACAAACAGTTTTGCCGCTATCTCAGTTGTTATAAATGCTATCACTACCGAATTATCAGTCAGGGATAAGAAAAAAACGCTCCGGTTTATAAAAGAAATAAACGAGATGATGAATAAAGGCGGACATTTCGAAGTGTAAAATAGTTTTTTTTGTTGAATATAATGTTATAAAACATTGGGTAGGAATGTTTTATAAGTTTCTATTTTCTTTGTTGATACCGATTCTTTAAGATAGAACAAATTGATACATGTTGCGTAACCCATTTCAGTGTTTACTCCAAATTAAAACCATAAATCCCTTGTAATATGAAGATAAAAATGTATAGTACACTTATTGTAATTCTAATGCTTTTTGGAGCATCTGAACTAAATTCTCAATCGCTTCTTTGGGAAGTCAGTGGCAATGGGCTTGAACAGCCTTCTTTTCTCTTTGGAACAATTCATCTGATTTGCAGTGAAGATTTTATGATGGATGACAGAATCCTCTCTGCTTTAGAAACTTCTGAACATATCGTAATGGAAATGGATATGACAAATCCCAATTTGCAGATGGAAATGCAACAAAATGCGCTAAATCCAAATATGGAAAACGTGAGCGCTTATATGAGTGAAGAAGAAATTGAAAAGATGAATGCGTTGCTCGCAGAAAACTATGGCATGGAATTAGGACAAATAGGTATGTTGAAACCATTTATGCTTACTTCCATGCTAATAATAACACAATTAAACTGTGAGGAAGAGATTGCATCGTATGAAATGTTCTTTGTAGAACAGGCTCAAAAATTAGACCTTGAGTCCGTTGGTTTAGAAAGTGTTCAGTTTCAAACCACGCTTTTTGATGAAATTCCGTTAGATGAGCAAGTCAAAGAGTTGGTCAAAATTGTGAATGTTCCTGAAGAGGGACAACAGCAGTTTCAGGATATGCTTGCGTTTTATTTGGATGAAGATTTAGACGGCCTGCATAAAATTATTTCAGAAGACGATTATTATAGAAGGTATTCTGAACTTTTACTCGATCAAAGGAATAAAACGTGGATTAAACCTATTTCAGAATGGATGGAAAAAGGTACCAGTTTTATAGCTGTAGGATCAGGGCATTTGGCAGGTAAGTCGGGCGTAATTCAACTTTTAAAAAATGAAGGCTACACCGTTAAACCTGTGATAAGTGAGTGAAATAAAAACAATTTGTTGTTGATATGAAATAGATGATAAATCCTGGTTACAAAAAAAGCCTCTGAGAAATCAGAGGCTTTTTTATAGAGAAAATTCGTAACTCAAGCAGACGACTTATACGTTTATTCTGTTTGATTATCTGTAAGTGCGGATAAATGAATCATCAAAAACTTCTTTGGCTTTTCGGAGAATATCATCGGTATCTCCAAGCTGATTATATGGGCCAATTTGGACTACATAATATTGATGTGGTTTGTGTATGATATAATTCAAATTATCCATGCCGTGTACGTCCTCAAAAAGTTCACGAATTATGGCCAGCGCACCATCAGCGTGGTGTTGACGAGCACCTGCATAAACCTGCACATAATGTCCGCGTGATACACCACTTGGCACAACATCTCCTCGTCCTACACCTACTGTACCTGGGTAATCAACAACTCGTGATTCGAGAGCATTAACGCGATCAATTAACATCTGAATTTTTAGATTTGCTTCATACTGTGATTGCTCAAGTGCTTCAAAATCATACATTTCATCTCGTTCAGCCTCGAGTGCTTCCAGTCTTGAATGAAACTCACCGTGTTCGTTTTCTTGTTTATCCTCAACAACTTCAACACGTTGCTCAAGCTGATTTTGACGAGCCTCCACTTCACGTGCAATACGGATAGCTTCATCAACTTTGGAATGACCAATGTGCCAATCGGCATGTCTGTATTGTGATGGACCAAGTTTTACGGAAATACCGAAACCAAATGCTGCCAGCCGGCTACCACGATCCCACCCACTGAATTGCGGGTAACCATCTATGTTGTTTCCTCTGAATGATTGATAGTTATATTGCAGTATAAAATCAACGCGATCCGAAATAAAATTTTCTCCGGGTAATCTAATAAGTGTACCAATTCCTCCATTAAAAAAACCATGCCTTATATTTTCTTCACGATCATTGGGAAGATTCGTGACTTTACCAAACGAAGCACCCACACCAAAATGAATAAAAGGATTTAAAATCCGTGTACTTCTGTAGGTTTCAAATGCTCTGAGAAAATAGAGATTAGCCTGAGCACCAATATTGGTAAAAGTAGAAGTGTATGGATGGTTTGGATGTCTGCTTTCACTTCCACGTAATTGAGTAAATCCTAAATTTCCCTGAACGGATACTACCGGTGAAAAAGCATAACGTACACCAAGATTTAAGTTTGGGTTAATATAGCGTGTGCTTCTACCCAAACTGCCTGTTAATGGACCGAATGCTCCACTATTTAAGCCCATAACATTACTTAAAGTAACATCAACACTCAAGCGATTTAATGGCGTTTCATCTTGTGCAAAGGCTGGTGCCGTGACTATTATACAAGCCACTGCAAATGAGACTAAGTATTTCATACCTCTAATCCTATGTATTTATAAATTATGTCTAACAAACTCGAAGCTAAAATCTGATTTTATTATATGTTAGTGTATGGTATTCGATTAATTGAGCTATCCTTTCGATTAAATACTTCTAATGATGATATTATTTATCAATTGTTAAGAGGTTTTTAACTAAAAGACAGTTATTTAAGTAAATCTGAATAATTGTTTTTAATTATTTATACAGCAACAGTTTCGGTTTTGTCCATTTTATTCGAATATTTACTCTGGTCAATTGAAGTATCTAGAGTTGAAGATTTAATAAAGCGCCCGTAAAATTGAATCATTTCCGCATAATTATCAATGGAAAGGCGCTCATTTGTTCCGTGTACCCGGTCCAGGTCATCTTTCCCGGCTCTTAATGGTGAAAACCTGTAGATGTAATCCGTAAGGTTAGAATAGTGTCTGGCATCTGTCGCGCCTACCATTAATGAGGGTGTAACGGTAACTTCCTCAAAAATTTGTCGAATGGCGGTTCTGAGTTTTTCATACGGTTCAGAGTGTATGGCTGAAATTTTGGATGGGTTTATAAAACCACTTCGACATACAATGCTGATTTGCGGGTCATTTATAGTTTTTCGTACATGATTCACCACATCATCTACTGTATCAGCCGGATGCAGTCTGAAATTAACGACAGCTTTGGCTTTAGTTGGAATAAGATTGTCTTTAATTCCTGATTCAAAAATAGTTGCGGCTGTAGTTGTTCGAATAGAAGCATCTGTTGCAGGAATCTTAGTAAGAACACGTTTTAAAACACCTTTAAAGAACCACATATTAGCAAGGATAAAACGCATCGGATAGGGCATGGCTGCGCCTATTGAATAAAAGGTACTTTTGGCCAGCCCATCTAACCGGGCAGGCATTGGGTTTATTTCCAGTTTGTGGATGGCTTCACCGAGCTTTGCTATAGCTGTTTTCCCTTGTGGAACCGATGAATGTCCTCCATCACTCTCTGCTGTTAATTCTATGCTCAGATATCCTTTTTCGGCAACTCCAACCAAAGCAACAGGACTTTTTATTCCTTCTATAAGTTCATCAACTACCGGAAGTCCTTCATCTAATAAGAACTCTAGCTGAATACCACGAGCTTCCAAAATACGGCTGATTTCCTGTGCGCCATATTCTCCATCAATTTCTTCATCATGACCAAATCCTATATACACTGTTTGTTCCGGCTGGTAATTTTGCCTGAGTAACCCTTCTATGGCTTCCAAAATGGCCATTACTCCCGATTGAACATCCATTGTTCCGCGCCCGTAAATATAGTTTTCGGCAACTTTTCCCTGAAAAGGCGGATATATCCAATCTTTTTCCGTACCGGGTTCAATAGGAACAACATCCAGATGGCAGGTTAGCATGATGGGTTTTAAGTCAGGATTTCTGCCTTCCCACGTAAATAATAAACTGTATATGTTTACTTTTTCCCTTTTTAACATCTGATGAACTAAAGGAAAGCTTTCCTCCAGAAAATCATGCATGGCCATAAATTCGGCTCCATCTATCATGTGCACTTCATGATTCGAAATGGTTTTAAACTGAATGACCCTGCTTAATCGCTCAACAGCACTGTCTAAATTTACAGGTATTTTATCTGATGTGGCAGCTATTTTTTTTCGTCTGGAATGAAAAAATGTCCAAAAAGCAAAAACACTTAATAATAAAATTAGAACTAATGAATAGATTAATACCATAATCCGGATTCGAAACGACCTTTTATTCTTGTAAAAACTGCTGTGAATTGAACGTTAACCAATATGGAATCTAACAAAAAGTTTAATTTGAAACTAAATTAACTTGGTTATCTATCACTAAGTTCCTCTTACATGAGTTGCTCGAAAGTCGGTACGATAGTAATTTCTATTATTATTGAAAAATTCGGGTTAAGGGGAACATTCCTTATATTTGATGGCTTCACACCAAACTTTTTAATCTGATTATAAGCAGGTATTACATATTTATGAGTGATTATAAGCCATCAGAAATAGAACCAAAATGGCAAACCTATTGGGAAAACCATAAGTCATTTAAAACAGACGACACAGACCGTTCGAAACCCAAGTATTATGTCCTTGATATGTTTCCATATCCGAGCGGGGCAGGCCTGCATGTGGGACACCCTGAGGGGTATACCGCTACTGATATTATTGCACGCTTTAAACGAATGAATGGCTTTAATGTACTACACCCAATGGGATGGGATGCATTTGGCTTGCCGGCTGAACAATATGCTATTAAAACGGGTACGCATCCACGTGCTACGACGGAAAAGAACGTAAAAATGTTTAGAAATCAGTTAAAATCACTTGGTTTTAGCTACGATTGGGATCGTGAAATCAACACCACAGATCCAGCCTATTTTAAATGGACGCAATGGATTTTTCTGAAATTGTATGAAAAAGGACTCGCATATCAGGCCGATGTACCGGTGAATTGGTGTCCTGATTTGGGAACTGTACTTGCCAATGAAGAAGTCATAGATGGAAAAAGCGAAGTGGGCGGTTTCCCGGTAGTTCGCAGACCTATGCGCCAATGGATGCTTAAAATCACAGCTTATGCCGATAGGCTGTTGAATGATTTGGATGATCTTGACTGGCCGGAATCCATAAAGGAAATGCAACGGAACTGGATTGGGAAATCCGTAGGTGCGGAAATATGCTTTGCGGCACAGGGCAGTTCGCATGAAATAGAGGTGTTTACCACCCGGCCCGATACGCTTTTCGGAGCTACGTACATGGTGCTTGCGCCCGAACACCCTTTGGTTGATGAATTAACAACTAATCAAAACAGGGATTCCGTAAAAACATATCTGGAGAAAACCGGGAAAAAGTCGGATTTAGACCGAACCGACCTCAATAAAGATAAAACGGGTGTGTTTACCGGTGGATTCTGTATCAATCCTGCAACTGGCGAAGCCATCCCCGTTTGGATTGCAGATTATGTGTTAATGAATTACGGAACAGGAGCCATTATGGCGGTTCCGGGACATGATGAGCGTGATTGGGAGTTTGCAAAGAAATTTGGTTTACAAATTGTTGAAGTGATTAAAGGCGGTGATGTCCAAAAAGAAGCATTCACCGATTCTCAACATGGAGTTTGTGTCAATTCTTCCAATGCAGAAATTTCTCTTGATGGTTTGAATGTTGAAGCCGCAAAAACGAAAATCATCAACTGGCTTGAAGAAAAAGGCATTGGAAGTAAAAGCATAAATTATAAACTACGTGACTGGCTTTTTTCGCGTCAGCGTTACTGGGGTGAGCCGTTTCCCGTGATTCATGTGGATGGCACGCCTAAGCCATTACCGGAATCCGAACTGCCGGTGATGCTTCCTGAAGTTGATAAATATGAACCAAGCGGAACGGGTGAATCGCCATTGGCTACTATTCCGGAATGGGTGAATACCACCGATCCCGAAACCGGAAAACCGGCCAAACGCGAAACGAACACCATGCCGCAATGGGCGGGTTCGTGTTGGTATTATCTACGGTATATTGATCCTGATTACACGGAGGGGCCTGTTTCACCAGAAAAAGAACAATATTGGATGCCGGTTGATCTGTATGTTGGTGGGGCCGAACACGCTGTGCTTCATTTGTTGTATGCCCGTTTTTGGCATAAAGTTTTGTTTGATATAGGTGTGGTCTCAACTAAAGAACCTTTTCATAGATTGGTGAATCAGGGGATGATTTTGGGTGAAATGGAATTCCGCGTTAAAACGTCGGAGCATAAAGATAAACTCGTTTCTGTATTGGGTGATGAAATTGATTTTTCAAAAGATGAATTCAAACTAAAAGAAGATCAGGTTGAAAAAACGGCGGATGGATTTGTCCTGAAAGGAACGAACATCCCTGTTGATGCACGATCATTCAAAATGTCGAAATCACGGGGAAATGTGATTAATCCGGATGATGTGGTTCGGCAATATGGAGCCGATGCGCTGCGCTTGTACGAAATGTTTATGGGGCCGCTTGAACAGGTAAAACCCTGGAGCATGAGTGGAGTGGAAGGGGTATATCGGTTCCTGAAACGGGTATGGAGAATGATGATTGATACCGAAACCGGCGTGTTACATCCTGAAGTAAATCATACAAAACCAACAGCGGCACAGCTCAAAGTTTTACACGAAACCATAAAGAAAGTAACGGATGATATAAACGGGTTTCGGTTTAATACCGCCATATCGGCTCTTATGATTTTCAACAATGAAGCTCTTAAATGGGAAAACAGGCCGATTGAGGTTTTAAAACCATTTCTACATTTATTGAGTCCGTTTGCCCCGCATTTGGCCGAAGAGCTGTGGGAAAAATTGGGAGAATCGGTGCCTCTCTCTTCACAATCATGGCCTGCACACGACGAAAGTCTGATGGTTGACGACTCACAGATTTACGCTATACAGGTAAACGGAAAAGTAAGGGGACAAATTGAAGTACCCATGGATCAGGCAAAAAATAAAGAATTTGTTCTTAGTGCAGCTAAAAAGGAAGCATCTGTTCTTAAATACATTGAAAATGCGACCATCGTTAAAGAGATCTTTGTACCACTCAGAATTGTGAATATAGTGGTCAAGCCTTTGTAGCCTGGAACCATTTTTTTATAGCCGGTCATGGATTATGATTTAAAGATAATGCTTATATCGGCAGACTTTTATCCATTTTGTTTAGATTTAAATCTGAGTTAATTCAAATGCATATTCATAACTGATTACCTTTTTGTCCTTTTCGTTCTTATTCCACGCCTCCTCTAAATGGCTTAATCGAATAATATCGCTAGTGCTAGTTTCTTTAAATACATTTGCCACTTTTTCCAATGTCTTTAATTCATTTTCTGTAAACAATTTCGACTTAAAATCTCTGTCTTTTCTTGACTTGAATTGTTCACCTGTGTAGCCGTTTGGAAATTCAGTAGTGTGAATATCTATTTCGTTTTTGTTGGCTAAATATTCAAATATGCTTTGAAAATTATTGGGTACCGGTCCCATATCAATGGCCTTGTATCGCACTCCACTAATGGAAAAACAACTGTGTTTGAACATTAAAAAATCGGCATAGAATAGCAGTTTATTCATTTTAGTTTTGAATGGAGAAAGTTTTTCTGAAAAATAAACCACCATTTCGGTAAACTTTTCAAAATCAGGATTTCTGTAACCCGAATAAATATCAGCTAAATGATTACCCAATAAATACTCTTTGAGATTCAAATTAAAAGTGTTTCTTTTCTTTTCTTCTGCTAACAATTGTGCTTTTTGAATGTACTTAGTCTTTATTGTATCATCCAATGTTCCGCACAATTCCACCATATCAATAAATTTTTCCGGGTCGTCCACCATTTGAATAAGTTTTGCATTAGCCACACTGGGCATTTCACCGGCTTCGTACTGTCTGTAACTGTTTACGCCAAAACCTAAAATTTCCGACATTTTAGCTGCCGACAAGCCATACTTTTTACGAATTTGGATGATTTCATCAGGAAACGGAATATTGAATTTGTCACGGTATTGGTTATACACCTGATTCATATTTACATCGTCTAATGATGTGGTGGTAAATTGTTCTCCACTATCCTCGCATTTGTAATAATGAAAAACTATTTCAAATGTTTCCTTTCTAAAATCCATCGTCCTGCGTTCTTTGGTCAATTTCATTTCTTTACCTGTGATTGGACTTTTCATTTGTTTATAATTATTTATTAATAGTCTCATGAAACCTCGCATGTTTATAATAACCCTTGCGTGTGTCTACTTCTTAGTCATGCTCGGTTTCATATTGTTCTATTTTAAAGGATAGTTCATTTTGTGCTGTGCCAAGTGAAAGGAAATACAGATTACACTGCTACTCATTGCACCCATTGTTATTTTGATGTACACTTCCTTTTTCTTTACAGTTTTACCAAACACCCACATAGCAGCACCTCCGTATAGTTTTTCAGCAAGAGGCCCTTCGCTGTAGTCTTTGATTTCAAGAGTTTCTAGAATAGCTTTTCTTTCAATCGGTCGAAGTTCTAAATCTATTAGTGTCCGGGCATTTTTACCTCTATCGTCACGAAAGAGTACGTCCCAGATACTCATTTTTACTTTGAAATCTCGTAAAAATGCTTCTACCTCTGATTCTGTAATCATATTTTGTTTTATTGTAATTTAAAGTACAGCAAATATATTGTAAATGCAATGTTATAGTTGATAATTAGGCCAATATTATGCATTAAACACACTTTAAAGTTGGTATATACAGCGAATTCAACTTGTGATATGCGTATCAAATTTTAGAGTAAACTAATACTGTTTAGACCATTAGTGTTTTTCCACTTAACAGCATCTGAAAATAGGACTTAGTGTGGATATTTATGAGTTTTTACTGATAAATTAAATGCTGAGTTTGGTTGCATATCATTCTACTTTCTATGATCAAGTTACATACTCAAAGTAATTATCCCTTTGTATAACAGTCCATGTGGCATCGGGGTACGCTTTGGCAAAAGCCCCGGGTTTTTTGTGTTTTTTGGTACCCCATTTCATTTCAAAGGCATGAAGATTTTTACTTTCATCAAGCTCCAGGAGGTCTATTTCCTGGCCATCATAGGTTCTCCAGAAATAGTATTCCACAGATTTCTGCATACAGACATTGTATTTCATTCGCTCTGAAATGAAATACTGTTCCCACAACTGACCCATATCGGCGCGCATATCCGGCATCATAAAATTATTGATCAAGGCATTGCGAACCCCATTATCATAGAAGTACCATTTTTTACTCTTGGTTACCTCTTTGCGCAGATTCTTGCTATAACCAGTTAACGGAAAAATGATGAATACTTTTGACAATAGGTCGAGATACCTGTCAACGGTTTCACTGTTTAGTCTTAAAGCTGTACCCAGTTCCGTTGTGCTTACCTGGCTCCCAACCTGATAGGCCAATAATTTTAGTAATTTATACAGCACATCAGCGCCTTTTACGGTTGAGAGGGTTAGGATGTCCTTGAGCAAATAGCTGTTTGTAAATTGTCTCAGATATTCACACTTCTCTTCTGTATCGGATGTTTGAATGACTTCCGGATATCCACCATAAATGAGGCGTTCTCCCAATAGTTGGCGGGTTTCAATCGCATTTTCATGATTTGATAATTCGACTTGTGCAATCGGATGTAATTGGAAAACTATATTTCTGCCAACCAGGGGTTCACCGGTTTCATTAACTAAATCAAAACGGCTACTTCCTGTTACAATAATGGTAAGATTATCCATAGAATCTATCATAAACTTCAAGATACTTCCCAGATTTGGGATAGCCTGCGCTTCATCAATAATCAATAGATCCTTGTCCCCAATAATTTGACGATAGTTTTGCAGGGTTCTCTTTTGCAAAATATCAGATACATCCATGTCTTCCCCGTTTAACAAAAGGGCGTTTCTGTCTTTGGAAATATTTTTGATGATGGTCGTTTTACCTGTTCGCCGGCTGCCATAAAGCATGAGTACTTTTTGGCGACCCAGATATTTTCCCATCCGCTTTTGTATCAGCCTTTGGTAAATCATTGAATATATTTAGTTAAAGAATGCTATAGGCTAATCTGGCACACTTGTATTATCTGTATATAATATGATAAATCCGATCAATTAACAATAAATAATCTATTAAGTCCGAGCAATTTATAGTAAATACTCTAAATAAATCGAGTAATTAATAGTAATTAGTCTATTACAATCGAGTAATTAGCAAAACTTGGCCGTTTAAAATGAAGTATTCATCCATATATTTTAAAAACTATTTTCATCCGTATGTTGATTTTGTTTAGTTTCTCAAATTAATCTGAATCCTAATAAAAAATTATGCTTGATAGACTTGATGAAATAACCGGGTTGATTGCAGGATATGCCTGGGGATTACCATTGGTGACCTTATTGGTTGGAGGTGGGATTTTCTTTGTTATTTACTCACGGTTTTCGCCTTATCGTTATATAAATCATGCTTTAGGAGTTCTTACCGGCAAGTATGATAACCCGGAAGATGAAGGCGATATTAATCATTTTCAGGCTTTAAGTGCGGCTTTAGCGGCAACAGTTGGAATGGGAAATATTGGTGGAGTCGCAGTAGCCATTACAATGGGAGGTCCCGGGGCTATTTTTTGGATGTGGATGAGTGCTCTCGTTGGAATGGCGACTAAATTTTTTACCTGTAACCTTGCTATTATGTATCGCGGGCGAGATAGTGAAGGGAAACTACAGGGCGGCCCGATGTATGTTATTCGAGAGGGGCTCGGCGAAAAATGGAAACCTCTGGCATGGTTTTTTAGTGTTTGTGGCCTTTTGGGATGTACACCCATGTTTCAATCCAATCAACTTACGCAAACCATCCGGGATTTAGTTTTAATCCCGATGGAGCTGGCAACTCCGGAAGCACATCTTACTTCAGATATAATTACGGGATTGGTTCTGATGGTTTTTGTCGGGATTGTCATTTTTGGTGGAATTAAACGGATTGGAAATGTAGCTGCCATGTTGGTTCCGGTTATGGTTTTGTTATACGTGCTGGGTGTCGTTTATATCATCATTACAAATGCTTCGTTAGTTCCTGAATATTTATCTCTCATTGTTACAGATGCATTTAAGGGTGAATATGTAAACTCTGATTCAGTGATTGGTGGCGCTTTAGGCGCGGTTATAATAATTGGAGTGCGCCGCGCAGCATTTTCAAATGAGGCAGGAATTGGAACAGAATCTATGGCTCATGGAGCTGCTAAAACCAATGAGCCGGTTCGCGAGGGACTCGTTGCTATGCTGGAACCTGCTATCGATACGCTTTTGGTTTGCACCATGACCGCACTCGCCATTCTCATGACCGGTGTTTGGGTTAATACGGAAATGGATGGGGTCACGCTCACAGCCATGGCATTCAGTACTGGAATTCCGTATTTAGGAATTCCGGTTTTGGTAATCTGTGTGGTCATTTTCGCCATGACAACCATGTTTACCTATTCCTATTATGGCACAAAGTGTCTTGGTTTTCTAATTGGTGCCGAACGTAAACATTACTACAATTATTTCTATCTGTTTAGCATTGTGGCAGGTTCTGCGGCTTCAATAACGGCCGTCATCAATTTATTGGATACAGCCTTCGCCATGATGGCCATCCCTACCATGGTTTCGGCGATTTTGCTCTCACCAAAAGTTGTGAAAGCGGCGAAATCGTACTTCAAACGATATGATAATGGAGAGTTTGAGTAACTTTTCTATAAAATTTAGTCAGTAGAAACAATTACTTTTGCCACGATTGCACGAATGAAGATTCTTAATATTGCAATTCGTTTAATGAATTCTTAATTCAGGAAAGTGAGTTTTTTATAAATCGAACGCATGTAAAAATCATATAAACTAAAAGAAACCTGAAAGATCAATCGAAAGTAGCTTGAACCTGAATAGCCTTATTCAGTTTTTGTTTATAGAGTTTTGCCGGTATTTGAATACAACCAAACTGAGCCAAATGTTCGGTGTGGTATTGCACATCCCAAAGTTGAAATCCCTGATCAATTAAATGCCGGTGACAAAAAAATAAAGCTGCTTTATGTGCTTCGGGAGCAATTTGAAAAACAGATTCTGCAAAAAAGGCACCACCGATTGCCAAACCGTATAAACCGCCGACCAATTTTTCATCCTTCAAAACCTCGACAGAATGTGCATGCCCCATATTGTGCAAATAGATGAACGTATCTTTAATCACAGGATTAATCCAGGTTTCTTTACGTTGGGCACAACCCTCAATAACGTCTTGAAAATGCTGATTTATAGAGACTTCATATCCATATTTTTTGAAATACCGTTTACTTCGCTTCGACATTTTAAATCCATCTAACGGAATAATTCCTCTCCACTGAGCTGTAAACAGAAATATTTCGGCATCCGCCTCCTGACTTTCCGCCATGGGGAAATACCCTTTTTTATAGGCCCTAAATATGTCTTCAGGTGGAATAATAAACATTTAAATCGGTGTATTAAGCATCGAAAGGTATTCCACGTTCTAAAAACGTTTTTTTGTATTGATCCTTATAAAATTCACGAAATCGTTCAATTTCCATATTCATTCGTTTTTCATCCCAACCGGAAACTTCAACGGGTGGAAAGTAGCGAAGGGTAATTACGCCGGGCATGGTAATCATGGATGAAACCGGACAAAGCGCATAAGCTCCATCTACATAAACCGGGACTATAGGGTACTTTAGATCATGAGCAATATGAAAAGCTCCCTTTTTAAATGGACCAACTATTTCTGTGTGCTTTCGGGTTCCTTCCGGAGCAATAAATAATGACAACTTCTCTGATTTAATTTTTTTATACAGTTTTTTTAACTGCGTTATGGTTCTTTTGGATTGCTTTCGATCTATAAAAATCTGTCCGGTAAGGTTCCCAATCACAAAAAATAGCGGATTATATTGTATTTCTTTTTTGGCCACATAGCGAACATTGGGCAGTTTCATTGAAATTATAGCGAATAAATCTAAGGTAGAGCTGTGATTACTGATGTAAACTGCAGGTATATCGGGTTTGTATAGCGAATAGTCATATTCGATTTTTACACCATAAAACAATAATGAAATTATACCCAGCGCAGCGCCAACATGCTTGATCAGAAAGTTCTTGAGTTTCCCCAATGAAACTATAATTAATGGAATCAGAAGCAACATGACAATGGCTAACAATAAGAAGACCAATGCTGTAGCAATTATACTCCTGATATAGGCAGAAATCGGAAAGTCAGGTTTGTAGTTTTTGGTGAAGTCATTCACGTGTAAATCCGATGAAATGTATTGTGTTGGCCACCTTTTTTGCGGTAAATTATTATGGCTAATTTAATGGTTTTGGATTATTAAGCAAACACGGGTTGTCATGTAAGATTATCTTGAGAATGAGATAAAACCTCCCCGTAAAATAGACTCACGTTTTCTATCACAAAAAAAACCGGTCAAACGGCGAACCATTTTCCGGCTTTTAGAGGATCTGTAAAAAATGGATTAAGACAGAGCAGCTACTATTCTTTCAAAAATTTCTTCGATGGTTCCGGTTCCATCAATTGATTTATGCACACCTTTTTGCTTATAGTAGTTTTCAACAGGAGCGGTTTCATCATTATAGACTTCCAGACGGGTTTTTACTTTTTCCGGTGTATCATCTGAACGGCCTTCACCTCTGCTTAAAATACGACGCATCAGTTCTTCGTCAGGTACGGAAAGTGACAAGAAAGCATCTAATTTGTTCCCGTTTTTTTCAAGCAGAGCATCAAAAGCTTCTGCTTGTGGCACGGTTCGCGGAAAACCATCGAGAATGTACCCTTGTTTGAATTCGGGTTTATCTAATGCCTCTTCAACCAGTTCAACTACCGTGCTGTCCGGCACTAATTTACCTTCATCGAGAATAGACTTTACTTTTACACCCAAAGGTGATTGATTTCGAATGGCGTTTCTGAACATATCGCCGGTTGATAGTTGTTTTACTGAAAACTTTTCTTCAATTAATTTTGCTTGGGTACCTTTTCCGGCACCCGGAGGGCCAAATAATATTATTCGCATATTTTAATATGGTTTAATTACAATGATTTTAAGTAGATAGTTAGCATCAAATTTACAAATATAAAGTTTTAGATGTCAGAAAGTTCTAACAAGCTTTTGCTGTTTACACATTGAATATTTTTATCAATAAATTTGCACGAATGTGGTAAGAAACGCATAGTCAGTTTTTCTAACATTCGTGAATATGCAAATCACTTTTTTTAAGAAAAAAACAAGTATGTGATTATTCAAATATACAAAATACCAAGTTTACTGTGGCTAAAAAGCACAGGTTTTATGACATATTTTGAGTTTAGTTAGATTCAGCAAAAAAAAATCAATACTAAACAGGCATCATAAAAAGCTTCTAATCAATATTTCCAAATGGTTGGGAAATATGGTCATTTGAAAAAAAATGTGTACATTCTCACTTATTAAGTTGCTGAAGCTTACGTCCTTAAATGAAAAGTAAGCTTTTAAATCTGAATTTAAAGAACATAATTATGGCACAAGCTGATAGTACTGCAAATTCTACATTTTCTGAGGATGTAATGGAGTCTGTTGAGTTATCAATTGGTGAGCAATTGCAAAACTTTTGGGAGTTTCTGGGTACAACACTATTCTCCGTAAAAACAACTGAAATAACAATTGCCAGCTTGTTAGTGTTTCTTGCACTGATTGTATTTTTCATAATTTTAGCCAAACTTATAAGCCGTTTATTGTACCGAAAGGTATTGAAAAATATAAAAATGGACGAAGGCATACGCTATACCCTTCAAAGAATGACTAATTACGTCATAATGATTTTGGGGTTTTTCTTTTCTTTTCAATTTATTGGTATTGACCTAAGCGGATTGGCGGTTATTTTTGGATTGTTATCGGTTGGTATTGGTTTTGGTTTACAAAATTTGACTTCCAACTTTATATCAGGAATTATTCTATTATTTGAACGTCCCATTAGTGTTGGGGATCGGATTGTAGTTAATGATATTGAGGGAGATGTGAAGGAAATTAATATTCGCTCTACTACCATTACTTCGCTGAATAATATTTCCATCATTGTTCCTAATGCTGACTTTATTTCAGGGAGTGTAGTTAATTATTCTTATGGCGATCAGCGAATTCGCTTGGAGATAAATGTGGGCGTTTCCTACGATTCTGATCTTGATTTAGTGTTAGAAACATTAAAAAAAGTGGCTGTAGAAAACAAGGATGTGCTTGAAGATCCCGAGCCTAAGGTATTTTTTAAAGATTTCGGGGACAGCTCATGGGATATGGTTCTAAGATGCTGGATTCCGGATCCGTACCGGCATCCGAGTATTAAGTCTGATTTAAGATGCCAAATTGTTCGTGAATTTCGTAAACACAATATTGAAATTCCATTTCCACAGCGTGATGTTCATTTTCGGTCAAACTTGCTCTTGGCAGGTTCGGGTAAACCTGAAGTGAATGCAGGAAATTAACTTTCCGTTTTACTTAATCAGACTGAATATATTTTGTTCATTGTCGAAAGTAGCGTGTCTGCGATCGATTGATAAATCCAGATAACCGATTACTTCACTAAGGCACAAAAACGTCATTCCGGGTTGTTCAGCTTGGGGGAAAACACGTTTTGTAATTTCGAATAAAGAGGCCGAACCTTTTTCCAACGCTCGAATCACTTGCTGATAGCGGTTTTCCTGTGCATTCAAATGTAAAGTTGCTATATCGGCCGGATTGTCAAAAATAGTGCCGTGCCCTGGATACACGCGTCCGGTTTGATTCTGCAAATACTCCAGACTTTCGCGCTGCTGACAAAGCGCCCGAACCCTGCGGGTGGTGTCATGTTCAAAAGTTAATATGGCATTACTCGAAATACGATCGAGCAGAACATCCCCTGAAAGAATGGTCTGTTCACCAAAAAATGCAAGGTGTCCAGGCGCGTGACCAGGTAAATGTATAGCTGTAAATGAATAGGTGCCTGTATTCAGCGTTTGCCCATTATTAATTAAGAAATCGGGTTTCAGATCATCATAATAGGACTGATACCAAACCCGTCCACCATCCATTGCCTGAATCAAATATTCGGGAACCTGATGTTTTCTGAACCACTCTCCAAAGCGATCAACAAACTGATTCTTATGCATATACCTGAGTTCAGTTTGATGAATGCCAACTTTAATATTATGCTTTTTTTGTAAGCGGGCAGCCAAACCTGAATGATCCGGATGTGCATGTGTAAGCCAAAGCTGATCAATATCATCAAGTGAAAAACCAAGGCGTTTTAATCCTGTTTGAAGCCTTTCATAAGAATCTTCTGTTTTGCACCCACAATCTATCAAGACGTTTGTTTCATCTGAAATAAGATACACATGTACATCTCCAACCGGAAAAGGGGTGGGCAACGTAATTTGATGAATGTGATTCCGGAGCATAAAGAAGGATCTTTTATGGGTGTTGAAACCGAGGCAAATAAGAGAACTTGTATTTACCTTAAATAAAACACTTTGTCAACTTTTTCTAAGCGTTTTAAAAATGCACGATAAGTTAACACTGTTAAGTCTTGAAATCAAACAAGTACTGAACTCCTTATATTATTTATTGGTTCTTTAATGGCACACATCACTAATCTAATACATGCATATATTCAGCCTAAAAATTCCGAAACAGGAGTTTGAGATTTTATTCGATTCATTCTCTGAGATTATTCCCAAAATAGGAAAGCTATCTAAAATAGAAGATGTTTATGAGATTACACTTCAAACACATTCTTTTAAGAATCATTTTGCAGATGCCTGTTCACTAATCAGAAAAGCTACTGAGTCTGAGGATATTCGCATTGAAGCCGGTGGACGTGTTCGCTCTCCCGGGTTTATGCTCGGGTTGATTGAAAAGTTAGAGGCCTATGAAGAGCGTATCCACGACCGTAAAAATAAGGATGATAATCAACCGGAAGGATGGGGATATGATCAGTTAAATACCATTGATCGATATCTGCCGGAAAATTCGCATGCTTGGTTTACGGGAAAATTTTGGTTTCATTTTGGTTCATTTGAAGTGCCGGGTTTATGGAGGATTGATAAAAATCAGATACGCGCCATTCTAAAGCAACAAGCGGAAGATGCAGGACTTCATCTTTGTCCATCATTTGAATTTTCTAAAACGGAAGGAATTATTGATCGTCTTCCGGATGTGATAGACACGCGTGATAATCCGAATTGGTCGGTTTTATTTATTAGGGATGTAGAAGGCTCCAGAATTCGTGAGCGTCCGGCGGGTGTGATACATAAATTGAGCAATAATAAAGCCAAAGTTGAGAAAGAAGTAGATCAGGAACAGCCTGAGCGAAAACGAAATATTCCGAAAGTATCGTTTGATGAAATTGGTGGTATTGATTCTGTAATCAGTCAGGTCAGGGAAATTGTAGAACTCCCTTTAAAAAACCCGGGTTTATTTAAGCATTTAGGAATAAAACCACATAAAGGAGTAATGCTTTATGGTCACCCGGGTTGTGGGAAAACCATGATTGCCAAAGCTATTGCACATGAAGTGAATGCCCACTTTATTTCCGTAAAAGGGCCGGAACTCATCAATAAATATTATGGGCAAAGTGAAGAAAACCTTCGAAAATTGTTCGATGAAGCCCGCGAAATGGAACCATCTATTATTTTTTTCGATGAGATTGATGCTGTTGCCCAAAAGCGTTCCGGCTCAGATAATTTGAGAATGGATGCCCGGTTTGTAAATCAGTTACTATCACTGATGGATGGTGTGGAAGATTTTGGGCGTGTGTGTATTGTAGCGGCAACGAATAGAGTTGAGCTTATTGACGAAGCGTTGTTGCGTCCCGGACGTTTCGATTATCAGCTGGAAGTGGAACTTCCTGATGAAAAAGGCTGCCAAAAAATTCTGGAAATAACAACAAAAGGAATGCCCGTTTCGGATGAAATGGATAAAGCGGCTTTCAGTAGCAAATTAATGGGTCTGACTGGTGCAGATATTGCGTTTGTAGCACGTGAGGCAGCATATAATAGTATGAGAAGAAACCTGGATTTGAATGGTTCTTTCGATCCTGCTGTTGTCGAATCATTCAATTACGAACATCTTGAAATAGATGAATCAGATTTTCTGAAAGCACTCAAAAAAATAAAGCCAAATAATGTGGAGTAACCTGATTAAAATGGTTGCATTTATAGAGCAATTACCCTTATATTTGGAGTCTTCTTAAGAATCGGTAGCTCAGCTGGTAGAGCAACGGCCTTTTAAGCCGTGGGTCGTGGGTTCGAACCCCACCCGATTCACCACCTCTTTTTAAAATACCCTGTCAATTGTTATTGGCCGGGTTTTTTTATGCGCACCAATCAGAGAGAATCTATAAACTTACCATTTCATGTTTGGATGTTTCGATTAAACAAAGTCAAGTTCAGGTATTAAATCTCATGGTGGACCAAACCAATGTTTGATTGATATGACAATACCCCAAAAATTCAGTTTGATTCCTAAATCAAGTTTTTGCAATAATAACCTTGGTTTTGGCTCAAGCGAGCTACGTGTGTACGATATGACACATATTCGCTTGTCGAATGTTAGCCTTTCATACAACCTGCCGGCTATGCTTATAGACAAAACACCATTCCGGCAAGTTACTGTTACCGTATCCGGTGACAACCTGTACATGTTTGCGCCCAATATTCCTAAAGGTAGTGGTATTGATCCATCTTTATATTCAATGGGCGGAAACTGGCGTGGTTTTGACTTCAATACTGGCGCAACCGGCAGCCGAATTGGTGGCAGTGTAAATGTGAGATTTTAAGTCCAAATGAGAATGGAACGCAGGTGACACAGATCAAGCAGGTAATCACGGATAATTATTTGATATCTGCGTGAGTCTGTTCAATCTGCTACATCTGCGTTCTATCCATTTTGAATTTAAACCAGCATTCTATCCCACAGCTGCTTCGTAAAGATCTGCTACAGCATCCCAGTTAATCACATTAAAGAATGCTTCAACATAGGCAGAACGTCGGTTTTGATAGCGTAGATAATAAGCGTGTTCCCATACATCAACCATTAAAATGGGGCTTGCTACCCACATGCTGAGGTCAGATTGGCGTTCTGCCTGATGCACAACCAGATTCCCACTGTTGGGTTCATACGATAGAATGCCCCATCCGCTTCCCTCAACTGCGGAAGAAGCCGCTATGAAATGCGCTTTAAATTTCGCAAAACTACCGAAAGAGCGGTCAATTGCCTGTTTTAAGCCACTATGGGATGGTTCACCACCGCCATTTGGCCCCATAACTTTCCAGAATAACGAATGGAGAAAGTGCCCGCCTCCATGAAAAGTACTCTCACGGCTCCAATGCTTTACAAGAGCAAAATCGTTACTTTCACGAGCTTCAGCCAATTTTGTGAGCGCATTGTTTAATCCGTTCACATAACCCTGATGATGACGACTGTGATGCAATTCCATTGTTTGGGCATCAATATGAGGTTCAAGAGCATCATAGGCATAATCAAGTATGGGCAACACGTATTCTCCTTTTGAAGAATCGAATGTGTCTGCTGCAATGGCTGATGCCGATTTAGGTAAAGAAAAACCGGTCGCTCCAACGAGGGCAGCTCCGGCAAGCGATTTTTTCAGATATTCGCGTCTGTTCATAATTTATAAATTAGGTTTTAAGTTTCATGATATTATTTAGAATAGGAAGCGTTCAATAAGCCATATTCTATAAAAGCACGGTTATGGTTGAACTTGCAAAGCTAATGTGCAGTTCAACATGTTAATATGAAAATGAATGGTTTTCATTCCAAATGTATTTAAATTATTATTCGAAAAAATAATCTGATAGACGAAACATCAGGTATTTTACCAGTAAAGTCCAATAAATTCATAAATAAGATTTGATTTACTGAAATTCAATTAAATTCAAGTATATTCAATTTTATATGAAGACGAACACTTTTTTCGTTATCAATCCAAACATTTAATTTTAATAAAAAAAGCCTATGAAATCTCTATTACTTTGCCTGTTGTTATGTTTCGCATTTATCCTTCCCGAGGCAAAAGCACAAACACTGCCCGAACCACGTCAAAGCCCTGTAGGACTTACGCGTCTAATTGTAGATGATTGTTATGTTAAAATTGTATATGGTCGTCCATACGTGCGCGATCGGGAAATTTTTGGAGCTTTGGTTCCTTTTGGAGAAGTTTGGAGAACGGGCGCTAATGAAGCAACTGAACTGACAACTACGGACGATATTTATATTGGTGGTGAGTTATTAAAAGCCGGAACCTACAGTATTTTTACTATTCCGGGCAAAGACGAATGGACAATCATTTTCAGCAATCAATTGGGACAGTGGGGTTCTTACACCTATGATTCCGCAAATGATGAATTACGGTTGACAGCTCCGGTTTCAGAAACCGATAGTTTAGTTGAAATATTTACCATTCTATTAGAACCAAACGACACAAAAGGGAAATTGACTATTGAATGGGAGCGGACAAAAGTAGTCCTGCCGGTAGAGATGTGAAACAAACCCGTATGAGTGAGCAAAAAAAAGAAGATGCAAAACCTACAAGTTTCAGAAATGAATACCATAAAGGTATTATCAATCTGATGCTCACTTTTACTTTTGTATCCGATCAATTGAAAGAAATTTTCCAGCGCGAAGACCTTACGCTTCAGCAATTTAATATCTTACGCATTTTAAGAGGTAAACACCCGCAATCTGTCACAAATTCGTATATAAAAGCGAATATGATAGATAAAAACTCAGATGTTACCCGAATTGTTGACCGGCTCATTAAAGTTGGGCTGGTCAGCAGAGGGTATTCTTGCGAAGATCGCCGTAAAGTTGCCATTTGTATCACAGAAACAGGTCTTGACGTCCTTTCCCGCTTAGATAAATGTAAGCACGAAGAAGATGCTATTTTATCATCGTTGAACGAAACTGAAATCCGTCAGTTTAATTCCCTCCTCCAAAAAATCCGTTCATAAACGGAAATCAAAATCGAAAACCGGCCTATCTCAAATCCTGACTGAAAAATATATTCAGAAACAGACGCCTTCTTATATAGAATAAAATACATTCATTAATTGGAAAAAGACTGTTATTACTGCATGATTGCAAAATAATCTACTAAATATACTTTATACGTACTGCAAATGTGTCATATAAAAAAGATATAAAATAAAAGCGTTTTTCTATATATAATAAAGCTTCAAAATGCGCTTCCATGATAATCTAATATCAGTATTAAAAATGCATTTATGACAGTATAAAAGCGCTTTTAAATGTTTTATGGCACGATTATGGATACTATTCACAATAAAACATGAAACGATTAATGATAAGATAATGTATAATCAGTATCATTAATAAATAAAAACAAGTTTAGATAATAGAACTAAAAAGGGAATATTCCCTTCCTTGTGTTACATCATCTCAATCCATTTTTTAATAACTCAAATTAGGAGTTACCATGAAACAAATATTTAAACATTTTTTAGTAGCCGGAATAGCGGCTTGTTCTCCATTCTTCTATTCACCATCGTTCGCGCAGTCACAATACTTCTTTGATGATCTCAGAATTAATCAAATCTCACTGAATTACACAACAGCTTTAGAATCATCGAATCTTGGGGTTGCGGAGTCCGCCCTGTATCACAGTGTATTATTTCAAAAGAATTTTGCAGGCAGGATTGACGAACGTATTCAGGAATCTGTTAAAAAGCTGTATAGAACTATATCTAATGAACGCATACAGCATAAAGCCTACTTGGTTGACAAGCTGTTATCGAAGCCTGAATTGCTGAATGAATTATCTGATGAAGATATTAAAACAGAGCAGGATTTCTATCGTAATGTGGCAACATTGTTGAATGAGCATTACATCACTACGGCTTCTGCCATTTGATTGGTTGTTTGCCAGATTTTACCTGATTCTATAAAGAAATTACAGATGGCTCATTGCTGCCGGTAGCATGAGCCATTTAATTCCTTTACATTCCTGAACCTAAAAACGGAAGGGCGCGTCCTTTCTATTAACTAAATGATTCAGAAATGTACAGGAAATTCTTTTCATTAGCACTTTTGCTGTTTTTAATAGCGGGAAATTCTTACGCCCAACAGCAAACCAAGGTTTTTACAGGAGCCACAATATTTCCCATTACATCAGAACCCATCCAAAATGGAGTTTTGATTATTAAAGAGGGGAAAATTGAAGCAGTCGGGTCTGCATCATCGGTGCGTATTCCCGGCAATGCTGAAGTAATAGATGCTTCGGGTAAAATCATTATGCCCGGACTGGTAGATACTCACTCCCATATTGGAGGAGGTGATGGCGGTGACCGTTCGTCCCCGTTACATCCCGATGTTCGCATAGTTGATGCTATTGACGTTCACAGTGATACATTTAAGAAAGCGCGAACAGGTGGTGTTACTACCGCAAACGTTATGCCCGGTTCAGGACATCTGCTAAGTGGCCAAACTATTTATCTCAAATTGAAAAACGGTCGTACGCTATATGACATGGTTCTTAAAGATACGGCACTTCATGATGGTTTTGCCGGTGGTATCAAGATGGCAAATGGCACTAATTCATTGCGTCAACCTCCATTTCCTGGTACAAGAGCCAAATCAGCAGCGCTTCAGCGTAATTTATTTATAGAAGCACAGGAGTATCAGAAAAAGATGAGGGAAGCGGGGAATGATGCTGATAAAATGCCTCCAAGAAATCTCAGACTTGAGCCTTTAGTTGAAGCACTTGAGGGAAAACGGATTGTTCACTTCCACACACATCGCCATGATGACATTCTAACGGTTATCAGAATGTCTCAGGAATTTGGTTATCGTGTGGTGCTTCATCATGTCTCTGAAGCGGCCAAAGTGGCTGAAGAAATAGCTGAGGCAGGAATTCCAAGCTCAATAATCGTGCTTGACTCACCGGGTGGCAAACTAGAAGCCGTAAATTTACTCTATAATAATGGCCGTGAACTTGAAAAAGCTGGCGCGGAAGTCTCCTTCCATACAGATGACGGAGTAACCGATTCCCGATTATTTTTCAGAATGGCAGCTTTTGCCGTCCGTGATGGCATGAGCAGAGATAAGGCCCTGGAAGCTTTAACGATATCCGGTGCGCGTATGTTAGACCTTGATGAAAGGGTTGGCTCTTTGGAAAAAGGAAAAGATGCGGATTTCATTCTCCTTAATGGAGATCCGCTGAGCGTTTATACACATGTAATGCAAACCTGGATTGAAGGAGAATTAGTCTTTGACCGCGAGAATCCGGATCATTTGCCATTTGCCACCGGTGGACACGAAGTGTATAGAGGTGATTATTTTGATCATTATTCAACAGGAGGAAACCAATGAAAATGTCTATAACCTACTTATTTATTCTTTGTTTCCTGATTTCAGGTATTTCAAGTTCGGTTTATGCGCAGATTGCCGTGAAAGGAGAATTGGTTTATACCATGAATGGTGGCTCTATAACTGATGGTATCATACTGATAAATAATGGTAAAATTGAAGAGGTTGGTTCGTCATCTTTCATCTCGATACCCGAGGGTTATGAAATTAAAGAGGCCAAAGTGGTTACTCCGGGTATTATCGATACACGCTCGGTTGTTGGTCTTGCCGGAATATATAACGTTGATCATGACCAGGATCAATTAGAAAAATCAAGCCCATTTCAACCGGAATTACGCGCAATTGATGCCTATAATGCCCGGGAAGATCTTGTTGTTTGGTTGCGAAATCTTGGTATTACTACGGTTCATACCGGTCATGGGCCGGGAGCTTTAGCCAGTGGACAAACCATGATTGCCAAAACCTGGGGCAATACGGTTAATGATGCTTTGGTCGATTCTGTTACAATGGTTGCTTTTACTCTGGGAATGAGTATCAGCAGAAATTACAATGGAAACCCCGGAACCCGTTCACGTGCAATGGCGATGCTACGTGCCGAGTTTATTAAAGCTCAGGAGTATAAAAAGAAGTTAGATGGTGAAAATCAGCCCCCGAGAGATTTGAAAATGGAGACAATGGTTAAAGTCTTGAATGGGGAAATTGGAGCTATGATAATGGCCAATAAAGTTTCCGAAATTATTTCGGCTATTCGTCTTAAGGATGAGTTTGGATTTAAACTGGTTCTTGAAGGTGCAGCTGAAGCTTATTTGATATTGGATGAAATAAAAGCTGCTGGAGTACCGGTTATAATACATCCAACAATGGTGCGCACGAATGGAGAAATGCAAAATGCGGCATTTACAACGGCCAGGGAATTATATGAAGCCGGAATCCCCTTTACATTTCAAAGTGGCTTTGAGGGATATGTCCCAAAGACAAGGGTCGTTCATTTTGAGGCGGGAATTGCTGTTGCCAACGGTCTTCCACATGACGCGGCACTCAGAGCGCTTACAATTAATGCAGCGAGATTCCTCGGAATTGATGACAGAACCGGTTCTATAGAAAAGGGCAAAGACGCTGATGTTGTGCTTTGGGAAGGCGATCCATTTGAATACACTTCCCGTGTGTGTACCGTCATTATAAATGGAGAAATTGCAAGTGATTCTTGCAGATAACGTGCAAAATAACGGTTTTTCAGAGCCTTCGTTAACGAATACTTTTTAATCTATAATGAATGATTCGGGATAAAGAGATTTTGCTTTTTATACCCACAATACGTTTTACTTCAGAGGGGTTACGGTAAATGCTACTGTAACCCCTAATTGATAATAGTTTAAATGTTAACGCTTATTTTCTAACCCGAATAGTTAGTCCCTTTAGAAAATTTCGAAGCAACTGATCGCCACACTCACGATAGTTTTTATGGCCTTCCGAACGAAATAGCGCGCTTAATTCGGGTTTCGATACAGGGAATCCGGCAAGTTCCAAAATATCGTGCATGTCTGTATCTTTTAACTCAAAGGCTACACGTAGCTTTTTCAAAATGATATTATTGGTTATGGGTACCGAAGGTTTTGGAGTTGGCTTGGACTCATCTTTTCCCCGCTTGAAGTATATCAACCCATTTAAAAAATCGGACATAAATTCATCCGGACACTCCAGATAACCATCCTCATCTTCTTTTTTCATATAGGCGTTCAATTCCCATTCTTTTGTTGAAAGACCACCAAGTTCACAGATTACAAGCATTTTCTTTTCATTTAATGCAAGCATGTAGCGGATAGATCGTAAAACGTCATTGTTTAGCATAGATATAATATTCGTGATTGATAGTGCATGTAAGGTAGCAATTTTGAATCTGAGATTAAGGATGAAATCTGCGCGCTTAAAGCGGTTTATTCACCCCAAAATAGCACTGTATGGAATTCACTTCTATCGCTCCATGATAACGAATACCTCTTATTGAGGCTACTATTTTTTGTCTGAAAGCCATTTCTGTATGCCACGAATGCAAAAATAATGGTATTCTATAAATCCAACTTACATTAGTATGTTTTTATTCAGTTTAGAATGATAAAGTATCTTAAATAGATTTGGAATTAAACATGCATATTTTAAGTATAAATTAGGTTGTGACTAAAATAATAAAGTAATTTTATTAATTTATATTATTTAATTATATATTAATATCTCTTTATGCTATATAATTAAATTAATACAGATATGACAAGAACTTTGAACCTAAGAGCATCTCATACCGGGAAAAGAAGTATGAGTACTTTAGATGTACACAGACGCAGTAAATTCCGGGTGGAAAAAGAATTAAAAACCCTGGCTAAGATTTCTGATGCTTCACTTCCGTCCGTCACACGTATTCTATTCACTGATAAAGATTTGAAAGCCCGTAAATATCTACGCTCTCTGTTTGAGAAAGCAGGGTTACACGTTCGGGTTGATGCTATTGGCAATATGTTTGCGCGTTGGGAAGGCACTGAGCCGGAACTCCCGGCTCTCGCCACCGGATCACACACAGATGCCATACCGGAATCAGGTCAATATGATGGAACCGTGGGGGTTATTGGGGCACTCGAAGCAATCCGTTTGTTAAAAGAATCAGGATATAGACCCAGGCGTTCAATAGAAATTGTGCTTTTTACCTCTGAAGAACCCACTCGTTTTGGTATTGGTTGCATTGGCAGCCGCATGATGCTGGGTTCGTTAACGGCACAGAAAGCAGCGAGACTCACAGACGAAACCGGACAGGATTTTGATTCGGTTCGGCAAAAAGCGGGTTTTACAGGCGATTTATCTTCTGTCGTTCTTAAGGAAAATCAGTATCAGTATTTCATTGAGTTGCACATAGAACAAGGACCGCTCTTGGAACAGGAGCGCATAGATGTGGGTGTTGTAACATGCATTGCTGCTCCTGCAACGCTACATATTTCCATAGAAGGAGATGGCGGACATGCCGGTGCCGTTCTTATGCACGACCGAAATGATACATCCTGCGCAGCTGCAGAAATTACATTGATGATAGAACGTCTTACATTCGAAAAAGGCGGGTTGGACACCGTAGCAACTACCGGTATTTTCACAAATGGTCCCGGAGCGGTCAACAGCATTCCACGGAATTCATTTCTTGGTGTTGATATCAGAGATGTGCAATTAGAACGCCGTGACGCTATTTTGGAAGTCATTCAAGCGGAAGCCAAAGAAATATGTGAACGGCGAGGAGTTCGGTTTTCATGCACCTTGATAAATAAAGACGACCCCGTTATCTGCTCACCTGAATTAGTTGAGAAATTGCAGTTTCAAGCGGAAAAACTGGGCATTTCGTCAATGGAAATGATTAGCAGAGCCTACCACGATTGTCTGTTTATAGCGCATGCGGTTCCATCAACTATGATATTTGTACCCTGTATAAATGGATACAGTCATCGTCCGGAAGAATATTCATCACCTGAGCAAATTGATAAAGGAATTCGATTACTGAGCGCCACACTCAGGGATTTGTCAAAAGAGTAGTTGTGGATGATTCTTCGGGTTGCTGTATATTAGAGTTGGAAAGCGCAACATTCAAAGAATCTATACATGTCCGTTTCATTTTATCGAAATCATGCGACGTTTGAGGAAAATCTGTCAAGCGTGTTTAAGCTACAATTCCAGAACGAGCCCGTTTTCAGACGGTTCTGTGAAGCTTTGCGTGTTGAAGAAAACGAATTATTGAATGCGGATACGGTTCCTCTCCTCCCGGTGGAAGCTTTCAGAGATGCCACTATCGGCGATTCCGAATTAGCTGAAATCACGTTCAAAAGCAGCGGAACAACCGGTACGAAACGTTCAATCCATTATGTAAAAAGTGCCGACATCTACAGGGAATCCATCTCACAAGGAATCCGTCATTTTTATCCGATTGATTCATTTGTGATTTTGGGTTACACACCGGGTTATCATGAAAATCCGAATTCATCTTTGATTTGGATGTTGCAGTATTTGATTGAAGAAGATACAAGCCGTATGAGCCGGTTTCTTCCATTGGGTAAACCAATTTCCGAAAAGTTGATATCCGATATACGAAACGCACATAAACGAATCATGCTTTTTGGAGCGGCTTTTGGATTGATGGATATGGCTGAAACATTTCCAATAAAACTACCCGCTGACTCAATTATCATGGAAACAGGTGGAATGAAAACGCATCGTCGGGAGATGAAACGACAGGATATGCACCAAAAGTTAGCTGATGCATTTGGATTGGCTTCCGAAAATATTCATTCAGAATATGGAATGACCGAACTTCTTTCTCAGGCGTATTCAGATGGTTCCGGTTGGTTTCGTTCGCCTCCCTGGATGCGCATAAGTATCCGGAATCCGGAAAATCCAATGCAGGCATTACCTGATGGCGAAGAGGGACTCATTGGAATTATTGACCTGGCGAATGTGCATTCGTGCAGTTTTTTGCTTACCGGAGATAAAGGCGTGCGTGATAAGGATTGTTTCATGGTGCTGGGGCGTTACGAACCGGAAAACCTGCGTGGTTGTAATTTTTTGATAGACAAGGATTGAGTATGAAAATGCATGATCGTGCAAAAGAAGTAGCGAATGCTGTCCATGATTGGTTAGATGATAAATCGGGACGTTTAAGGGAAGCCGTTCGTAAAACAGTTGAGGAAAACTTGTTTCCAAACCACGATATATCGTTTTCTTTAAACCATATTCGTGATGTAATTTCTGATAAGCGGCTACGTGACTGGTTAGAATCTTCCCTCAATAATAGTAAGAAACCAATAACGAAACAGACGATATTATGTCTTCATGCCGGAAACCTGCCGATGGTTGGATTTCAGGATGTAATTGCGGTTTTGTTATCGGGTCACCGGTATTTCGGTAAACTTTCCAAAAAAGACCCGTATGTATTGAAGAGTTTTTTGGACTATTTACATGAAAATAATATTGTGGAAGATTTCTGTTGCTCAACAGAAATCAGTGAATTGCCCCCATTTATCGCTGATAAGGTGATGTTCAGTGGATCTGGAAAAAATGCTCTTGATGTTATTTCTTTACTTAAAAGGGAAAAGAGAACAGATAAGAATACCCGGTTTCTTATTCGAACGGCACATGCTTCTGCTGTTTGGTTTGATATGGAATATGGTGGATGGAATGACTTAATTGAAGCGATATTTCGGTATGAAGGAAGAGGATGCCGTTCCGTTGCCACCATCTTTACGCCCAATGAACCATCGGAAATCCTGAATTTGTTAGAACAAAAAGCAACATCGTTTCTGACTAAAAATCCACCCGCAGGAAAACCCAAGCCTTTACTCAACTATCGGCAGGCCTATAATCAGGCTATCAGACGACCGAGTGTTGTTTTGGGAAATATCCTCATACAGGAAAGCGAACCTGATTTAAGGAAAGATCATCTTGTGACCGTGCAAAAAGCGTCACGAGATGAAGCCCGGATATTTATGGATTCTGCTGGTGCAATGCTTCAATCTATGTACACCAATATTCCGGTAGCCGCTGAATTTGAACCCTTAGACTCGGCACAAAAACCACCCATCAACTGGAAACCGGACGGAGTTGACTCGATAGAGTTTTTGTTGGATGAGTGAGTCAATTTTGAATAACAATCACACTTAAATACTTGGCTGTTTTCAATAAACCTGATAGCTTATACTGTTAACTTAATCAGTCGTTTATTCCATTTTATATGCCAATACATGTAGCACTATTAGATATAAACAGTTTTTTTCGACACACAATCAACAGCACCTTATTAATAGACGATACTTAGTAATGTCCACTAGCTAATTTGAGACGCTTTGAAATACGTTCTTTGAAATCCTGTGGAGAAATTACTTGGACTTGTTCTCCGAATGACAGAACCAAGCGTTCCAATTCGAAGTTTGGTATAACTTTAATTCTAACTTCAAGACCAGTTGAGTCATTTTTATGCTTTTGACTTGGATGAAGTGGTTTGGTTATAATATAAGGAGCAAATTCTGGCGAAAATTTCAGGACAATATCTTGTAATTCGAGCCCTTTAGGACGAGTAACACCGACCAAATCGAAAAAGTACTCATCCCATTCAGTATCTGATGGTTTATATTTTAATGTAGTTTCAGACAAAAACTCAATTCTATCTAAGGCTAGATTCCAGTTTGAAATTTGGTTATCAGCGTTAAGCCCCAAAACAAACCATCTGTTATTGTATTGCTTTAAATAGTAAGGATGAAAAGTTATTTCGTAAGGTTCTGAACTTTTGAAATCTTTGTATTTGACGAGTAAAACCCTCTCATTGACAATTGCATTAAACAGAGGAGTTAAAAAATGTACTCCTTTAAGGTCGATATTGCTTTCAAAGCTAATGATTTCATATTTTCTTTCAATCAAGCCAAACTTTGATTCGAGCATTGGAATCAATTCATTAACCCATTCAAACTGAGGTGAACCAGAAAAGCGAGAAAAAATTTGAAGTGCTGATTTTATTAGTTCGGCTTCCGAATCATTCAAAGGTTGATTACTGATTGAAAACGACAAGTCATCATAGCGATAATATACTTTTCGACCATAACGAATTCGGCAAAGAGGAATTGACCAACCAGCTTCACTTTCCATGAATCGTATATCATCAAACAATTGCCTTCTTTGTATTCCCTCACTTTTTGGATCAAAATCCATCAACACTTTATTGCATTCTTCGAGTAAATCGTCTAAGAAGTACATCCTACCCATATTGCGGAAACAACGGTTTAAAACTTGATAGCGAATAAGTGCATTTTTATTGATTGACATACTAAAATTCATTTAACGCAGATAGATTGCACAGTTCAAAGATACTTTTATTCTATGAATTAGCAATGTAATGTTTAGAATAACAAAACTTGCTTTTCAAACTTATTTTTATCTGTATCTTTACCGTGCAGATTGAGTGCACAAAAGCATCATAGTTTTGCAGAAGTTCTTTGAAACACTTGCCATAAGATATTGATTCGTGGGTGCTGGTTTCAGATTATGGTCTGAGACAATGATCGGCATCCCATCTCAACCCTTGGTTGAGATGAATGTCACTTAGGCATTTTTAACATCTCTATTTTTAATCTATGTATTAATAATATCTATATGTTATTTATGTAATTATGAGTGATGATAGGTAATGATTTTCAGTTATAATTATTGAAATTTTCATACAAAAAGAGTATCCGGCAAGTGTTTTCAAAGACTTAATAACTTTAGACATGAAAATTGAACAATCACATAAAGACTACATAAAAAAGCAATTTGCTGAACTAAAAAGCAAAGAGGACTTAGTACAGCTATTAAGTGTTGCCAAGATTATGCTTTATTGCGAGGAGTGCAAGCCGTTTCAATTGAAGTCATTGACCTACTATGCCAATCCCAAAGTCTGCAAAAAGCGATACAAAACCTTTACTATAAAAAAGAAAACAGGGGCGAACAGGACAATTAATGCGCCCGTTAAAGGATTCAAATCTATTTTGCGCTCATTAAATTTCATTTTACAGTGCATGTATGAGCCACATCAGGCTGCTACCGGCTTTGTCATGGATAAATCCATTGTTAATAATGCCAAAAAGCATGTAGGTCATCATTACGTGCTAAACATAGACTTGAAGGACTTTTTCCATTCGTTTGACCGTAACAGGGTAAAGATGGGTTTTATTTTTGAGCCTTTCAATCTTGGTGGTGACAAGGAACCTTTGGCCTTTTTGTTGGCAAGCTTATGCACTCATCCAATCGAGATTAATGGAGAAATAAAAACCGTGCTACCACAAGGTAGTCCGACATCACCGACCCTAACTAATATTTTGTGCGAAAAACTTGATCGAAGATTGAACGGACTGGCCAATCGATTTGGAGCGACCTTTACCCGTTACGCAGATGACATCACTTTTTCCTCTCCACATAATATCTATAATGATGAAGCATTCAATAATGAATTGAAGCGCATCATTGAGGAAGATCAGGATTTGGCTATCAACCCCAAAAAGACTCGTTTACAAAAAGCAGGCTACCGGCAAGAAGTCACCGGATTGATCGTAAACGAAAAGGTCAATGTACGCAGGAGATATGTAAAGCAAATCCGCATGTGGCTTTACTATTGGGAAAAGTACGGGTATGAAAAAGCAGAGCAGATTTTCAAACGGGATTACATTGCCGATAAAGGACATGTAAAAAATATAAATTCCCACTTAGTGAATGTGCTGGATGGGAAATTGGAGTTTTTGAAAATGGTGAAGGGAACTGAGGATTCAACTTATCAAGGGTTGAAGGGGAGGTTTGGTAAATTGATTGGCTATGAAAACCCTATCAATATAGTGCTAAATATTTGGGAAACAGATGGTATCGACCAGGCTATGAATATTTATTATAAAGACAATTTAGAGTAAATGGTTAAGAATAAATATGATTTCATAAAAGAACTTCTCGAGGATAAAAAGCTCAATCAAAATCAACGAGAAAGAATTCTTGAACTTGCTTCAAAGGAAATTAGCCTTGAAGGAAGTCTAGAGGAGCGTGTTCAAAAAATTGAAGAAATCATTAATAACAATATTCCAAAAAGCTTCGACCTTAATACTGAAAAGCCCATAAAAACCGAAGGTTCAAGCTTGCCTAAATACATCAACCCATATCATTTATACAAATTTCTATTTGAATATAATCAGAATCCTGTTCTTCGTTCTACCTGCCATGATATTGATTCAGAAGAACTGAAAAAGATTATTGAGTATTGTAAATTGGACTCTTATGATTTTAAGAAACATTTACAGGAGCTCATAGAAGCCTTTGATGAACATGAAAAAAGATTCGCTGCTCCATATCAAGTAAAAGCTCTTATTAGAGGGTATTTAACTGGAAAGGACTACCAAGGAAATCAACTTAAGCGGGGGTGGTCATCAGTGGGTATAAAAATTAACTGGTCTTCAGATAAACTTAGTGAGTGGGTTACCAAAAACCCAAACATTCCACCAAACCTTAATGAGGACATTGCCGGAGATCGGGAAGTCGAGCTATTAGTTATTGAGCCTCAGATAAATTCACCAATTACTCATGATCCTATTCAAAGTTTTACTCAGCTAGTCTTACACTTTAAAAATCTGTTTCATCTTAAAAGTGGCGGCCAGGGTTTGCGAGCAATTTTAGATAGAGTAAATTCTACAGGACAGTGGATTGAAAAAGTGGAGATTGAAACTACTGATCAAGAATTTCCAAACAACCTTGAACATTTTACTGATGTTGACAAGCTAATTCAAGTATATAACAAACTACTTCAACTAATTATTGAACAACGCCAGGGTGACAAAAAACCAAAGGTAAAACTCCGCTTTTATGAAGAGGATCAGAAAGTTTGCCTATCTGTACACCATCTTAATGGACAATACAACAAAACAATTCAAAATTGTATGGATCGTCCTTATGGACGTGACTATAGGAACTTGATTGGCTCTCAAATCAACGGTTTATGCAACCTTTATTTAAAGGCAGATTTTAGAAACCAAGAATTTGCAGCTATCAATTTATGGGATGGAAAAAAACTTGAGGCACATAAGCTAAATAGCTTTAATGGGGTTGAATACATACTAGAATTTCCAAAAATAAAAGAATCATGATTTACTTGATAGACGATAAAAAGACAAGACAAAAAGATTTTGGATGGACTGAGGAAAAGTTTGCTCAATATGCTAGCTACCTTGCACCTCTGTACAATATCAATGATGTTGCCAACATAGGAGAGAATCTGTATAATGATGGAAATATAATTCTATATCATGAGTCTTTCCTTGATTTTACAGGTGATAGAGATAAGGCGGTAGAGCAAAGAAATAAACTGACAGAAAAGGCTGACGCTATTAATGGCCTTTCTGTTGCTTTTTTTAGTGGAAGCCAAAGCTCCAGATCTCTGCATGAGAATGTGGCCCACCTACCGGTAGCCATTCTATACCAAAACCTAGAAGTCTTAATTCATCAAGATAAGCAACAAAGTAAGCATCTTAAATACCTTCTATTCGGAGAGTTCCCAGAGATAGAGGAAAAGTTAAACGAAAAACTTACTCAAGTAAATAAAGAGATAGAAACTGATGCTGCAGTTATTTCTGGAAACAATTTATTCATTCGTCCAAATTTGAGATATATACAAAATGCAATCGAGAGTGCAACAGAAGGAACGATTTTTAATGATGTTTCAGATGAAAAACTCTCTGAAAAGATAAATGAATGGTTAGGTGTAACAGCATATGACAATATTTTCATCCCCCTCTGTTTTGGACAGACTTTATCTGATTACAATGGATTGAGATTAGCTACTCATATACGTTGTAATGCTTCACCAAATCAATTAAAAAGAATATTCGTTTACGGCTTTGCTGGGATTGACTACTTATTGGATAATGAATATTTCAATATACTTAAGACCAAGAATGTTCAGCTGGTAACATACAGTAAAAAAGCATTTAAAGCGGCAGTAAATGAAGATTTCACACCTCTTAAACAAAATGAGCTGCCGAAAGAGATCAACAAGATAAAACTTGATCCGCCATTAAATTATGCCGATTCCCACTCAATTGCTAATGAATGGGCAATTCATCAATGGGCAGAAACAATTGGGTGTGATGAAACTGATGAATTAACAAAGGTTTTTAAAAATGTTGAGACCAATCTTTATTTCAAATACCTAAGAACTACAAATCCTATTTCAGAAATTGACAAAATTTCTCCTGAGAACTTAAAAATTAATTACGAAGGCACGCCAAAAGTTTTATTGATTGATGATGAGGCAGAAAAGGGATGGTATGAAATTTTCGCTTACCTATTGGGCGATCTTAATAAAATTTATATCGACTATCTCGGTGACGATTTTAAGAATAAAAGCCAGGAAGAGATCATTGATAAATCAATAAAAAAAATCAAAGAAGATGATATAGATGTAGTTATCCTGGATTTTCGTCTTAACCCTAACGATTTTATAGCCTCAAACCCTAAGGATATTTCAAGTATTCGATTATTGAAAAAAATCAAGCGGCTTAATCCAGGTATTCAGGTCATTATTTTTTCCGCAACCAATAAAATATGGAATTTACAAGCCTTGCAAATCGCAGGTGCTGATGGATTCATATTTAAAGATGGCAGCGTAAATATAGATCAAACGATAAATAGTCTGACCAATCAAATGTCATTAAGTCTGAAAAAAGCGTCTCGGTTAAAGCCTATCTACAAATCTTTCGATAGAATAAAGACCATTGCCATAGATTTAAGTGATCACTTTAAAGCAAGTTTAGAAAATAACCTTTCCATTTGCTTTGAATTACTAAGTAAGTCCTTTGAAACACAGAAATATATAAACTACGCTTATCTTCAGTTATTTCTTATAGTCGAAGAGTTTATTAAGGAAGATTCCATATTTGAAGGTGGTAATAATTGTTATGTAGTAACTCCTTCTTTACGTTATTTAGTTTTATCCAAAAAGGACCCAACTAATGAAAACTCACCCTACAAGTCTGCTGTAATATGGAAAAACGGACATTATAAAGTAGCTGAGTCTGAATATAAGAGACGAATAGATACGAATTTTATAATGTCTTCTATACTTCTATTCCGGAACGGTTTGCCAACTTCTGGAAGTGAAAACTGGTCTAAGATATACTCTATTCGCAACAAAAAAGCTGCTCATCCTGAAATTGGAATTGTTGAATTTTCAGAAATTAATTTGCTTTCTAAATTTTTGGAATTCATTCTTGATGAGTCAAACATAAACCCCATAGACTCAAACCAAGCTTTGACGGAACTTTCACCTGAAGAACAGGTAGAAAATTTAAAAAAAATTTGGGGAGCTAAGTAATGCAGATACACCGCACAGATAAAATTAACCTTTGCATTAAGTAAAAAATGATGAAAATCTTCGACCACTTCCAACCTATCACCCTCACGAGTGACCAGCGCAATGCGCTGGAAAAGCTACAAGCTTTTTTAGAAAGTGATCAACAGGTGTTTGTCCTCCAAGGATATGCAGGAAGTGGGAAAACAACCTTGCTAAAGGGGTTTGTTAAATATCTGAAATCCTTAGAAATGAAATACCAGTTGATGGCACCAACTGGAAGAGCAGCCAAAGTCATCAATCAGAAAACTGGATTTGAGTCCACCACCATTCACAAGGGAATCTACAGTTTCGAAGAATTACATGAAATCAAGCAAGGTGTAGACGAAAATGATTTGTCATTTCTATATCAGTATAAAATACGGAATAATCCGGAGGTTCATGACTCTGTATTGATCGTGGATGAAGCTTCCATGGTTAGCGACATCCTTAGTGAGGGTGAGTTTTTTCGTTTTGGAAGTGGGCATCTTTTGCGTGATTTAATTACCTATGGCAGAATACAGGATGCCACGACAACCAGTAAAATCATTTTCATTGGTGATCCAGCACAGTTACCGCCCATTGGGATGAATTTCTCTCCGGCATTAGAACCTGAGTATCTCAGGGAAACATACAGTGTTAAAGTAACTCAAACCGAAATGAAGGAGGTGAAACGCCAGGATGTCAACAACGGTATTTTGCTTTCGGCTACTAAAATTAGGCAGTGTCTTACTTCCGGTTTCTTCAACGATTTTGATTTAAGGGAAAACAAACGTGATATTTTCAATCCTCCTTATCAGGATTATTTAGAAACATATAAGGAGCAACAAGATCAGAAAATAATCATTTGCTGGAAGAACAAAACGGCTCTCGATTTAAATAAAGCCATCCGCAAAGATAAGTTTGGTGATGATCTACCCATTCAGGTATCTGATACCGTTATTATCGGTGGCAACAATTACCAATTGGGCATTATGAATGGTGAATTTGCTGTTGTTGTAGAGGTAAGTCCAGCGGCTGAAAGCACAAAGGTTAGTTTTTACACCAAAGGAGGTAAAACTCAAACCGTAAAATTAACATGGAGAAGTATCAGTCTTGTTTTACCTGATGAAAAAAACCAGCCGAAAAATATAAGCGGATATATTTTGGAGAATTATCTCCACGGTGACAACTTTTTAAAGCCGGAAGAGCAAAGGGCACTTTACATAGATTTCAAAAACAGGCATCCCAAGCTGAAAAATGGAACTGAAGAATTCAAGGAGGCCATCATCAATGATAAGTATTTCAACTGCATCCTTTTAAAATATGGTTATGCTGTAACCTGTCATAAAGCCCAGGGCGGAGAATGGGATAGTGCCTTTGTTTTCTGGGACAGGGGTACACAAGTCAATTTCAACTTTTGTGAATCAGAGCAGAATCGTTCAGGCAAAACCAACCCTGACTTTTACAGGTGGGCATTCACAGCTGTATCTCGTGCATCTAATAAGCTATTCTGTATAAATCCTCCGTATTTTTCATCCTTTTCAGGGATGGCATTTATAGATGTAAATGTGCAACAGGCTTTTAATGAATTAACCGGCCAACTATCACCATCAATTGAAGTCAATATTGGAGATGTGCTTACAGAATTAGAAAAGCATGGTTTGGTTGATGAGCCTTTAACTATTCAAGATCATTTTACCCAAAGGTGGTACAGTCTTCAAAAACACTACATTGAAATTAAAGCATGGCAAAAAGTGGGTTATGAAATCCGATACCTGCTTAAAAGAGAGAATCAAACAGCCGCATTTAAATATTGGATAAATGGGCAAAATCAGTTTCGGCCAAGTTTTCAAAAACTTCCCTCTCAAACAAACTCGGATGAACTTTTTAAAAAAATTTCAAAGATTTTTGAAAGTTCGCCTAACGTAACTGTAAACAGAAACAATGCGGAAGGCATTTTGACGCAAATTGAATTTGATGTTACGCTGGAAGAAGAAAAACCTTTTTTAAAAAATCTTTTTGACCAAATCAGCCGAAATTTGGACGAAGGTGAAGCCATTTCGGACATTCAACATCTCAACTATCGGGAGCGATATACCATTGAAAAGAATGCACAATCATGCGTTATCGACTTTGAATACAACAAAGAAGGCTTCTTTGGAAGGGTACTTCCTTTAGGAAATAAATGTAACATTCCTGAAATCCTTGAGAAGGTTAAAGCTATTGTTAACCACCTAAAAGAAGCAGGTTATGTCATTTAAAGAAATAATGGAACTCCGAAAAGCCGGTAAACTTGATGAAGCTTTAGAAATGGCAAATCAGGCTTTGGAAACAGCACCCGAAAATATTTGGAACAAACGAGCCGCATCATGGGTGTACTTTGATTATCTCAAAATGAACTCTCAACCTGAATCATTTGATGGGTTCAAAGAGATTTTAATTAAGATTAAAGATTTGCAATTGTCGGAAGATGAAAAAATGGTGTTCGACAATTGTGCTTGGCAAATCGGTAGTTTGGTTTATGGCTTACAGAAAACAGAGCATGTTGACTATGGCGAAATCAATGAGTTGTTTGAAATCATTAAGAATTTTCATTTCACAAAACCATCGGAGGCATATTCATTTATTTATAAAGCGTTTCATAAAGGTTATAGAAATTGGAACCTTTATTTGGAATTTGCAGAATGGTGGGATTTCAAAAACTTTCGACCTGAAGATTATTTGTACAATGAGTATAACGGAAAAAAAATTATGCCTATTGTAGAACAAGCTTATATTGCATATGCTAAGAAACTATTAGAAGGCACTAAAGAAATTGACGGTTTTATTGCAATTGATCCTACAATTGATAGAAGAAAAATCGAATCTTTCTTACCTAAAATAGAAATCATAATAAATGATCATAAAGAGTATCAATATCCCCCATACTTCAAGGCGAAGCTCTTATTAGCATTAGGTGATGAAGATAATATTCTCCGTTCCTTTTTACCTTTTGCAAAGCAGAAAAGAAATGACTTTTGGGTTTGGGAATTGATGGTTGAAATTTTTCCGAATGATGAAGAAACTCAGTTTGCTTGTTATTGCAAGGCATTGAGCCTGAAAACACCCGAAGACTTTTTGGTTAAAATCAGACAGACATTTGCAGGAATGCTTGTGGACAAACAAATGTATGATGAAGCAAAAACTGAGATTCAGCAAGTAATCGCAACCCGTGGAAAACACGAATGGAAATTACCGAATCAAATAAAGCAATGGACTGAACAGGAATGGTACAAGTCAGCCAACGCAATAAAGGATAATAACGAACTGTACGCGCAACATACAAAAAAGGCAGAAGAGATATTATTTCAGGACATCCCGGAAGAAATCATTGCGGTAGAATTTGTTAAAGAAAATAAGAACATATTGAATTTTGTGAAGGACAAGCAGAAATTCGGATTCTTCAACTATTCCGGTCAATTGGACAAACCACAAATCGGTGACATACTAAAGGTGAGATTCAATGGAGATGGACAAGACGGTTTTTATAAAATACTATCGGCTAAGAAAGTCGAGTCCAATTTGAAATCAGAAGCAATCAGGGCGTATGCTGGGACACTAAAAGTAATTTCTCCACAGAATTTTGGTTTTGTAGATGACGTCTTTATTGAACCTAAACTCATTCAGGACAACAACCTGACTGATGGACAGAGTTTGAATGGAAAAGCGATTTTATCATTCAACAAAAAGAAAAATGAATGGGGATGGAAAGCAATAGATTTCAAATAACGAAAGCCAAGAATAAAACTTATCGCAAAGTCACAATTAGAGGGTAGAATATTTGGGATCAACTTCTTCTAAGCTGTTGGTATCTTTTTCTTGTGGTTCTAACCCTTCTTCCTGTTTTGAGCATGATATTAATGAGTTAAAAATTTGATGAATAAAAACAATTAATTAAGAGAAATATTTTTGCAATTTGGGTCACGCGGGCTATTTTTGGGTATGTTTGTACGAAGAAACAAGAA
>Ga0208623_100219_pt1 | contig 63388 bp, 55 predicted proteins | sample HotLakConsUCCL28_FD_184737 | JGI IMG/M metagenome (GOLD analysis project Ga0208623, IMG submission 184737) | Hypersaline microbial mat communities from Hot Lake, Washington, USA - Hot Lake Consortium UCC-L28 (SPAdes) (version 2) ...
ACCATCGCCGGCATGAGCGATGATCCCGCCGTCAGCCTGCCAGCGATGGAGCCCTGACGAACGATCCGGCCACGCCCAGGATCGTCCATGGCCCCGGGTCAGCTACACCACGCCAGGGGACACGATCCCGTGCGCCGCACGAACCACCTTCGGAATTGGAATGCGAAACTTGGAAACGAGCGTGGTCGTCTCCGGCATCGAGCTGCGCTTCTTCTATCGATCTGGCCTACGAAAGATACTCCCGCGGCGCCGGCGTGCAAGGTGACGAGCCCGGACGATCGCGCGTGCCGTTGCCCCGGCGATCGGTCCCATGCGGGCGGTAACGCAGCGGGGCGCCGGACAGGTCGAAGGGCCGGCGCACCCCGCGCTCCCCTGGGGTCTCGCCCGCGGGAGCGTCTGGCGGATGCCGTCCGCGCGGCTGCCGAAGGCCACGTGCAGCGGCCTTCGGTCCTGCGACGGCGCGGCGCCTCGCGGGATCAACGCGGCCGCTGCGGCATCACCGTGGGCTGGATGTGCAGCGTCGGGCGGCGAGTCTCAGCGGGCTTGCAGGTCTCCTGCGTCCCGCCGCCAGCGAGGCAGATCGCCTTGATCATCTGCTGCTTGCAGGCCTCGCTCCAGACGTCGTCCTTGCAGGCGTCCCCGGCCTGCGCGGGAGCGGCCGCCATCGGCGCGACCGACAGCCCGGCGGCGAGGACGAGGGCGGAGAGGGTGGAGGAAGCGGCGAGGGTCTTGAACATGGTGACATCCTTTCGGTTCGCGTTGGATGCCCATCTGTCGCGGCGGCTCTTCGAAAGGTTCAATGGTCACTGCGATTTCGATTCGCCCTCCCGCAGCGAGGCCCAGACCTCGCGCAGCAGGTCCTGGCGCCCCGTCGCCTGCGCGAGCGTGATCACCGGACGCACCAGGTCGGGCGGCAGCGTCCCGTCGCGGAACCGCCCCACCGTGAGGGCGAGCAGCTCGTCGTAGGCCAGGACCTCGTGCGCGAGGCCCCACCAGGCGAGCGCGTCGCGGCTCGTGAGCCCGCCGAGGTCGACGGCGAGGAGGAATTGCCGCGCCGCGACGATGTTCCCCTCCTGCGCGGACAGCCGGGCGGCGAAGAGCGGGCGGGCCGCGAGGGCCTCGTAGTCCAGGAGATGGCGCACGGGCGCGACGCCGGCATAGCCGAACCGATCGTAGACCGCCGCGCCCAGGCTCGCGAGCTCGGCGGGGCGCCCGCGGGCGTGAACCGCAGCCGCCATGTGGGCGAAGACCTCGCCCGCGAGCCCGCGCTCCACCGCGAGCTCGACCACGGCCCGCACATGCCGGTCGAGCAGGTCGGCGGGCAAGGCGTCGGTGGACGCGAGCCAGAAGCCGACGGCGTCGCGGACGAGGTCGTGGCGCCCCTCGCGGGTGAAGGCGTAGACGAAGTCCCCCAGCGTGCGCCAGCCGTCGGGCGTGTCCAGCGGCGCGAGACGCAGGATCTGGGGCGCGGAGGCGCCCCCGCGCACCAGGCCCGTCGCGAAGTAGCCGAGATCCCAGCGCGGGCTCTCCGGCCGGCCGATCCAGGACGCGGCCCGTTGCGACGCCTCCTCGAGGCGTCCGGCCTCGACGAGGGCGACGAACAGGGCGAGCCGCGCCTCGTCGCCGACGTCGGGCGCGCTCGTGGCTCGCGCGAAGGCCTCGATCGCCCCGGCGGCCTCGCCGGTCTCGACGAGGAGGTAGCCGAGCCGCAGCTCGTCCCCCGGCGCGAGCCCGCCCGCCGCCACGGTGGCGAAGCGGGTGCGCGCGACGAGCACGCGCAGCTCGTCGCTCGTGCGGCCGGCCATGCGATACCGGCGCGTGAGCGCATCGAGCGTTTCGGCGTCGGGCGCGACGGCGGCGAGATGCTCGAGCACCGCGAGAACGCCCGCCTCGTCGTCGCGGGCGAGGAGGAAGCCGACCGCGCGCCGGTGCGTCGCCACGTCGTCCGGCCGCGCGGCGAGATACGCCATGAGCGCGGCCTCGGCCACGGCCGGGTCGCCGAAGCGGTCGTTGAGCGCGAAGGCCTCGTAGAGCAGCGCGGGGCGGGCCGCGACAGCGGGATCGAGCCCGTCGAGCCGCTCCAGCGCCTCCTGGAAGCGCTGGTCGCGCACCAGCATCGCCAGCCGCTCGGGCTCGCCGGGTATGCTGAGCCAGCCCGCGGCGAGGCCGGCGGCGCAGAACAGCCCGGCGCTGAGGATTGCGGGGCGGATCATGGCTCGTCGCCCTCCCCCGCGCCCGCCCGCGCCACCTCGAACGAGGCCGGATCGAGCCCGCCGAAGGGCGCGGCGAAGGCGATCTCCCCGTCCGCGTCCGCCCGCACCGTCGCCCGCCAGAGCGTCCGCCCGTCGCGCTGCGCCGAGACGACGTAGGGCGCAGGCGGCAGGCCGGCGAATCGGAAGTAGCCCGATCCGTAGCCGCGCGCCTCGAAGCGCAGGGCCTCCGGCGCACGCGCGAGCCCCCGGACCAGCCAGCGCGACTCGACGAGGCTCGCCGCCGCGAGATCCGCGGTCGGCGTGGCCGCGCCCCGCTCGGCGATCGCCACCACCGCGGCCGGAACGCTTTCGTCGAGGGCGACGTAGAGCGCGCCGCCGTGGCGGTTGGAACCGAGAACCCCCTCGCTCGCCGAAAGATCGACGCGCAGGCCGTCGGCATCGTCGAAGCGCACGGTCTGGAGCCCGTCCCGCTGCGAGACGCGCCAGCGCCCGGGGCCGAGCCGCTCGATGCGGGTCGTGTAGAAGCCGTCGGCGATGGCGGCGTAGCGCGAGGCCTCGATGGGCGCGAGCGGCGCGTCGCGGGCCCAGTCGAGATGAGTGCGCACCGCCTCCAACGAGACACGCTTCTCCGCCGAGTAGGTGTGGTAGTAGACGTTCGCACCCTTCAGCCGCCGCGGCTCCTCGGTGCGGCGCAGCGTCTCCTCGAGCTGGGCGAAGCCGTGGAAATGGGCGGTCCAGAGGTCGGTATAGGTGTTCTCGTTGCTCGCGACGGCGTAGATCTGGCGCTGCGCGCCGACCGCGCGCCCGATCGGGGCGACGTAGCCGATCGAGGGGAAGCGCGCGTCGAACCGGCCATCGCCGCCGTTCATGTTGCGCACCCCGGCCGCGCGCGTGGCCGCGACCGCCGCCTCGAAGGGGCGGGTGTCCCCGCTCCAGAGGTAGAGCGCCGCGGGCTTCCCCGGCGGGGCCAGCGCGCTGGTGGCGGCGAGCGCGCCGCCGATCTCGGCGCCGAGGTCGAACGGATGCCGAAGATAGGCGCGGGGAAGATCGTTCGATCCGGACACGTAGGGCTGCGCGGAACCGGCCTCGGCGCGGCCGAGCCCGACCGCGTCGCGCATGCGCTCCAGGAGGCCCGCCTCCGGGCGCCGCGGGCCGCCCGCCGGCCCCGCCATCATCCGCTCTTCCGCGGCGCGATCGTAGCGCTCGTAGAAGCCCCAATCGAAGGGGTGCGTGTGGGTGTGGCTCGCGACCTCTACTTGGGGTAGCGCGTAGATCGCGCGGGCGACGTCGGCCGCCGCCTCGAGTCCCCCCTCGACGGGATCGACGTCGCAGCTCACGAGCCCGACCGTGACCGGCAGGTCGGGATAGGGCTCGATCAGCTCGCGCAGCATCACCTCGGCGGCGGTGGCGGGATGCTCGCGGTGCTCCTCCATCTCGGACAGGTTGAGCCAGCCGTCGCCGTCCACATGGCTGAAATAGAGACGCCGGCCCGACACGGTCGTGGTGTCGGGAACGGGAAACCGCGGCTCCCCCAGCGCGCGGGCGAGGAACGTGAAGGGATCGATGATCCACTTCATCAGGTTCAGCTCGGGATCGAAATGGATCTCGAACCCGCCCGCGACGTGACCGCCGGCGGGGCCGGTCGCGACGAGCACGCTCTCGTGCCCGCCCTCGAGTGCGGGCGCGCGCACGACGAGCGCGGGGCGCGTGTCGGGGCCCGTGGCCCGGATGATCGGATAGGACGTGAGCACCCGGTCGAGCGCGCGTTCGAAGCCCACGACCGAGGGATCGGAATGCACGATCCGGCTGCCGAACGGGACCTCGACGTGCTCGTAGAGATATTCGACGCCCGCGCCCGCCAGCATGACGTTGAGGCGTTCCCGGTTCTGCGGCGAGGAGGTGACGCCGAGATGCCCGATCGCGATGAAGCGCGTCCCCGCCCGCGCCGCGTCGGCGGCCCAGCCGAGAAACGCGTCGGCCGCCTCGAGATCGTCGACGAACCAGGTCACGACCGCCGCGTAGCGGTCGAGCGCCGCCGCGTCGGGGAGCGGGCCGTTGACGTCGCGATAATCGAGAACGTAGCCCAGGTGGTCGAACACGGCCTCGAGGCGCAGATGGATGACCGTCGAGCCCGAGTCGGGCTCGACGCGGGAATCGTAGATCGCCAGCACCTCCCGCCGCACGATCTCGGGCTCGGGCTCGAGCGCTCGCGGCGCAGCCGGGACGAGGACGACGAGGAGAAGGGCGAGGAGAAGGGCGAGGAACGCCGCCGACAGCCTCAACACGCCGACCTCCCCACGTCGTCGGCCGGCACGCGCATCGGCAGCCGGTCGAGCTCGCGACGACCGACGAAGCAGCGAAAGCCGAGGCGCTCGAGCCGCGCGCAGGCGCAGGCGGCCGTCTCTCCGTCGCTCAGGTACTCGGTCGCGAGCATCGTCACGCCGGCCTGCGCCGCCAGCCGCAGGCGCTCGAGGCTCCAGGCGACGTCCTCGGGATCGTTGGGCACGCCGGGACCCGCGAGGCCGTAGAGCAGGCTCTCCTTGTTGTGGGCGTCGATGAGGGCGAGGTAGGCGGGGCGGAGCAGCAGGTCCTCCGCGTTCTGCGGCAGGAGCAGGAAGCCCGGGTTGCGGGCCCGGGCCCTGGCTGCGACGGCGGCGACGAAGGCCACCATGTCCGCCTCCCCCTCCGGACGCTCCTCGCGCCAGTCCGCATAGGCGTCCACCCGGTCGAGCAGCACGCCGTCGTAGCCGGTCTCCAGGATGCGCCCGAGCAGGGACTCCGGCCCGTCCATCACCAGCGCCTGCCACTGCGGATGCCAGTAGCGGACGTGCCGGGAGCCCGGCCAGGCCGGATTGTCCGGCCCCACCCAGGCCGGCGGCCGCCTGCGCCAGCGCTCCGGCCAGTACCAGCGCTTGGTGTCGGTCTCGCCGAGCGGCAGGTAGGCCAGCACCAGACGGCGGCGCCCGTCGAGCTTGCGCTTCATCGCCGCGAGCGCGTGCGCGTCGATGGCGGTGCGGGTGTAGTCGTCGAGCATGGGCTCGACGGCGACGAGGTCGAGGTCCGAGGCCGCAATGGCGGCGGGGTCGATGTCCTGGTACTGGCACCCCCAGACGCGCACGCTCGACAGGAGCGCGCGGGCGCGCCTGCGCTCCTCGGTCGTCTCCGCGCCGGGGCCCACCGCCCCGGCCGGCCGGCCGGCGAAGGCGAGACCGGCGATCGCCGTGGCGAGGCAGGTGGCGAGAACGCTGCGCCGTCGCAGCGAGACCGTTCCGGGCGCGCTCACATCGCCCTCCCCGCCGCGACCGTCCGCGCGGGCGGACCGGCGCCGGGGCCGGTGAGCACGTTGACCACGTCCCCCGGCTTCAGCTCGACGTACTCGTCGGCCTCCAGCGCCGCCGCGCCGACGGCCGTGCGGCGCACGATCTCGATGCGCAGGCCCGCCTCCCCCGGCGCCGCCGCGATCGGCGCCGCTCCGCGCAGCGCCGCGCCGATGGCGGCGGCGGAGCGGGCGGTGTGCTCGAGCTGCGCGATCTCCTCGCCCAGCCCGATCAGCTCGCTCTCGATCTGAGCGCGGGTGTCGAGCACCACGCGCTCGCGGGTGAGCTGCGCCGCCACCACCCTCTGCTCGGCCTGGTGGATCTCGCCCTGGAGGCGGCTGCGGGCGAGCTCGTGGTCGCTGACCTCCTTGCGGGTGGCAGACAGGATCTCGGTGTTGCCGAAGCCCTTGGCCTGGACCGCCTCGAGCTCCGCCACGCGCTCCGACCGGACGCGGACCTGCTCCTCGACCCGCGCCAGGCTGTCGCGAAGGCCTTCCAGCTCGCCCTCGGCGGCGGCGACATGGGCGTCCTGGAGCGCGATCTCCCCCCGGCGCGCGGCGGACGCGCTCGCGCCCATGCGGCCCTCGGCGGCGAGCAGCGCCTCGATCTCGGCTTCCCCCGACAGCTCGGCGAGCCGCTCCGGCGCGGCGGGATCCGCGGCTCCGTCGCGCTCGGCCGCGAGGCGCGCCTGCCGCGTGAGAAGCCGCCGCAGCCGCTCCTCTGCGATCGCCTGCCGCTCCGCCTCGCGCTGCGCGTCGAGCGCGCGTTCGGAGCCGAGGGGCGCGCGCTCGAGGCCGCCGCCGAGCGCGATCGCGTGAACGGCGACCATGCCGGGGGCGAACGTGTAGGCGCCGGGGCTGCGCACGTTGCCCATGACGTAGATCGGCTGCCTGGCGACGATCCGCACGTGGACGTCGCCGCCGCGGCCGGTGCTGCTCATCAGCGCCTCCGCGATCTCGGACTGGAGCTGCGCGACGGAGCGCCGCCACGTGGCGAAGGAGCCGATCGTCGGGATCGAGATCGTCCCGCCGGCGTCGATCTCGTAGTCGCCGGTGAGGTCGACCCGCTGGTAGAAGGTCCGCAGCGCCGCGCTGCCGGTCCCGCCCGAGACGTCCGGCGCGAGGTCGAGCGTCTCGTAGAAGCTGACGCGCAGGGTATCCCCGATCGCGAACACGTCGTCGCGCTGCGCCACCGGGGTCTCGGAGGAGAAGTCCGGCTCCGCCGGAGCCTCGACGCCGGCGAGCGCGCCGGTGGTCTCCGGCACGATGGGAGGCGGCTCCGCCACCGCCGCCGACGATCCGAAGGCGGCGATGAGGAAGGCTAAGCCGCGAAGGCCGCGGGATCGAGTGGTGGGGATCATCGTCCATCTCCGTTGAGTGCGTAGGACGGCCGTGCGCGCGGGCGCGCGGCGGCGTCGAAGACGAGGAAGGTCAGGCGCGAGAGCGTCCGGTCGAGGACGGCCACGGCGGCGAAGGCGGACACGGCGCACGCGACGAGGTGCCCGAGCCCGAGGTAATCGGACCCGAACGGCAGGAACATCGCGGTCAGCCCGACCTGAAACGCGAGGAAGAGCCCCTGCAGCGCGAGGAAGGCGCGGTGCCGCTCCACGAAGAGCAGCAGGGTCGCACAGGCGATGAACAGGAACTGGAACAGCGCCGCGATGATGCCCAGCCGCAGGATGCCCACCTGCGAGAAGCGCAGGCCCACCACCTCGACGAAGGCGGGCGCGAGCATGACCGCGAGCGCGCAGACGCAGGTCTGGACGGTCATGATCCGCGCCAGCGCGGCGTAGACGTCCCGTTCCAGCGCGCCGGCGCGGCTCTCGATCTCCTCGAGGGTCCCGTGCTCGCGGATCGTCGCGAGCACGCCGCGCAGCCGCGTCAGCAGCGTGGTCTCGACCGCGACGATGAACAGCGCCAGCGCCGGCACGATGAAGAGATATGCGAGGAACATCGCCGCATCGTATTCCGGCGCGTAGCGCAGGCCGTTGGGGAGGCTCGCCCCCGGCCACGCGACCCAGATGGTCCACTTGTCGGCCCAGAGCGCGGCTGCGGCGAGGAGCCCGCCCGCGGCGAGGACGCGGAAGCGCTTCGCGTCCGTCACGAGATCGCGCAGGGGCCTCGCGATCCCGGTGACGGGCTGCGGGAAGGTGGCGAGAACGGCCCCCACCAGCCAGAGCACGGTGACGACGATACCTGCGCCGTAGGCGGCGACCCGGGCCGGCGCGGTCCAGCCCGCGTGCGCGGCGGCGATGGTTCCCACGACCGCCGCCGTGAGTCCCAGCGCGAAGCCCGTCGTGATCGCCTCGAAGTTCCGCACGGCCCCGCAGAAGGCGAGCGTGGGCCAGAGCAGGCCGGTGAGGCCCGTCGCCGCGACGCCCACGAGCAGGTCGGCCCCGTCCATGCCGAGAAGACCCCGCAGGATCACGAGGCCCGCCGCGACGCAGGCCGCGGACGACGCGAGCAGCGCGGCGGCGAAGTGGGGCGCGACCTGCTCGAACCGCCCGAGATAGACGGCGTCGGCCACCTGGCGGGTGGCGACGTAGACGATCGGGGCCGTGGCGACGAGCGAGATCATGAACGCGTAGACCACCAGCCCGCGGAACGCGTAGGTGTCGGCGCGGCTCGCCGCGTCGGGCATTCCCGCCTGGATCGCCACCATCGACAGGACGGTGCCGAGCCACGGCCCGGCCGCGATGACCGCGCCGTGGCCGACCGACGCGATCGGGGCGAGAAGGCCGCCTCTCTCCTGCAGGCGTCGAAGCTCGAAGCCGATGCCGGCCATGGTCTCAGCCCTCCTCGCGTTCGAGGAGGGGCGCGTAGAGCGCGCGGTAGGCGTCGCGGGAGCGATCCGAGCCGTAGAGCAGGCGCACGCGCCGACGCAGCCGCTCGCCCATCGTCCGGCGCAGGTCGGGGTCCCCCAGCAGCGCCACGCAGCGGTCGGCGATCTCGCCGGGCGCCCCCAGCGGCGCGACGAAGCCGCCGGCGCCGATGGCAGGCTCTTCCTCCTCGTCGCCCTCGAGGATCTCGCGGCAGGAGCCGACGTCGGTGGCGACGCAGGGAATGCCGGCGGCGCCCGCCTCGAGCAGCGTCAGGGGCTGGGCCTCGCTCAGGCTGGTGAGCACGACGACGTCGATGCGCGGCAGCCATTCGCGGACGTCGACGCGCCCGAGGAAGCGCAGCCCGTCGCCGCCGCCGAGCCCGAGCTCGGCGGCGAGCGCCTCGCATTGGGCGGCGTAGCCGCGGTCCTCGTCGAGGGGGCCCAGGACGAGGCCGACGGCATTGGGGATGCGCTCCCGGATGAGCGCGGCCGCCGCGACGAAGGTCTTCACGTCCTTGATCGGGACGACGCGGCCGATCAGCGCGAAGGTCGGACGATCCTCCCGCCCGAGCCGCGGCAGGCCCTCGAAGCGGGCGAGATCGATCCCGTTGGGGATGACGCTCATCCTGTCGCCGGGGGCGCCGAGCGCGCACTGGAGCTCCTGGTTGGCCCGAAACAGCGTCGTCGTGCGCGCGCAGGCCGCGTAGCAGCAGCGCGCGTAGCTCTCGAAGGCGGTGACCCAGAGGTCGCGCAGATCCGGACGGGAATCCCCGAGCGACAGGCCCTTGTCGACGGTGTCGACGATCCAGTCGGCCATCAGCACCTCGATGCGGCGCTCGTTGGTGTAGATGCCGTGCTCGGTGAGGACGGCCGGGCGTCCCTCCACCGCCGCGCGCGCGGCGATCAGCCCGGCATAGCCGGTCGACACGCTGTGATAGACCCGCGCCGGCGGAAGCGGCGCCGTGAGCGCCGCGACGAGCCCTCCGACCAGCGAGCGCCAGGCCCAGTAGAAATGGGCGAAGGAGGCGTGGGGCATCATCTCCTCGTAGGCCCGCCGCAGGACGCGCCAGCCGTATTCGCCGGCCAGGATCTCGCCCGCCTCCCGCCCGCGCACGAGCGAGAGCAGGCGGTAGAAGGACTCGAGACCGCCGTGCCGCAGGAAATCGGAGAGGGTGCCCGCGAGCGCGTCGGGGTCCGGCCGGCCCTCCCGCGCGCGCCGCGGCGGCGGCGCTCCGAGCCGGAGCTCGTCCAGGCGCAGCAGATTGTCGGGCCGGCGGTACTTGGGCGTCCGCTCCTCGTCGCCCGCGACGATCGCGACGACGGCGAAGGACAATTCGGGCAGCGCGCGGATCAGCCAGTCGATCCAGGACGAGACCCCGCCGGCGACGTGGGGGTAGCAGCCCTCCGCCACGAGGCAGACGTCGACGGCGCGACCGTCGCGCGCGTCGAAGGCGATGGCGCTATTCAAGACGCTGCTCATGGCGCGACGCTCCCCGCGGCGAGGCCGCGCATGCGGGCCCGCGCGAGCAGCGCCGCCGCACCGGTCTCGAGCGCCTCGCTCCTTCCGAGCCGCCGGATCACCTCGTCGTGGCGCCCCTGGGCGAGCAGCATCTCGCAGGCGAGCGCGTCGCGCCGGGCGCCTTCGCCCGTGTCGTCGCGCTCGGCGAGGAGCATCGACAGCGCCGCCGCCGTCAGCCGCCGCCGGTCCGCATCGTCGAGGACGCCCGACCGGATGCAGTCCGCCAGCAGCTCCGCGCGCGCGATCGCGTCCATTCCGTCGGCGCCGGAGAGCGCGCGGGCCGCGCGCAGGCGGATCGTCTCGCGCACGCCGGCGAGCGCGGCGGCCGCCGACGCGCGCACGGCCGGGCGCGGGCTGCTCAGCAGGCCGACGAGAACCGGCTTGAAGCGCGGATCGTAGCGCTGGGCAATCCGGCCGAGCAGCAGCTGCTGCTCGTCGAGGCCGCCGTCGCGCGCGACGCGCTCGAAGGCCGTGACGGTGGCGCGCGCGGGTTCGTAGGCCCGCCCGGCGGCGAGGTCCGCGCACAGCCGGGCGACGGCGTCCTCGTTCACCGCGCCGACCAGGGTCGCGTACCACGCCTCCGAGGCGGGGCTTTTGCGCGCGCGGGCCCGGGCGAGGAGCGGAACCAGAACCGATGCGCCGAGCGCCCCGACCGGGCCGGCGAACAGCGCCGCCAGGCCCGCGGTCGCGCCCAGCGCCGCGTTCGCCCCGCGCGCCGCGATCAGCCCGCATGCGAGCGCCACGCCGCCGTGGAGGACGAGCCCGACCGCGACGGAGATGCGCTCCACGAGGGTCGCGGCCAGGACGGCGGCGTCGCCCGCGGCGGCGATGGGAAGGAGCAGCGCGGCGATCATCCGACGCCTCCCGTCGCGGGAGGTTCGTCACGGCCACGATCCGCGCCGGCCGAGGGCGGGCTCGCGCAGGCGGCCAGGGCGAAGGCGAGCCTGACGGCCTCGCCGCCGAGCAGCTCCGGGTCGAAGTCGCAGCCGAGGATCGCGGCGTCGAGTCCTCCGCCGCCGCTGGCGAAAGGCGCCGCGACCGCCGCCGATCCCGCCAGCCTCTCGGCGTCGGCCGGCGTCTCCGCCGTGAGCGGCCGCCCCTCCCGGGCGAGCGTCTCGACCAGAGCGCGGGTGCGCGCGTCCTGCGCGCTCCCGGGGAGGACGATGGTGATCGCGCTCGCACCCAGGACCCGCTCGCCCGCGCGCCGGATCGCCTCGGCGCGGCGCTGCGGATCGCGCTGCCCGTCCGCGGCGAGGTCGCACAGGGCCGCGAGGCGATCGTCGCCGGTCGCGATCCGGCGCTCCAGGCCGGCGATGTGCGCGCGCAGCCGCTCCGCCTGCGCGCCCGCCGCCTCCCGCTGCCGGCGCGCCTCCTCCGCCGTGCCGCGCAGCTCCGCGACGATGCCGTCGTGGCGTCGGCGCAGCTCGCCGATCGACGCTCCGGCGAGGAGCCAGAGCGCCGGCTCGCGCCAGAGCGCGAGCTGCCAGGCGTAGAAATCCTGTCCGGGGACGAACGCGAACGACGCCGTCGCGAGATGGCCGAGGGTCGCGAGGAGGGCGATCGCGAGGCCCGCGAGCGTGCCGTGGGTCAGCGCCGCGAGGACGACGGCGAACCAGAACGGATGAGGCTCCACCCCGGCGATGGAGACCGGCAGCAGCCCCGCGAGATCGAGCGCCGTCGCCACGACGATCACCGCCCCGAGCTTCGCCGGCAGCTTCGTCGGAAACCAGTCGAAACGACGTCCTTCGGGTGACGCCCCGGTGAGGGCGCTCTCGGCGGAAACGGGCACGGCGGCTCTCCCAGAGTGTGGTCCGCCTTCAAGGTCGACGCTTCGCCGATCGCCTGCAAGGCGCTCGAATTAGTATTAAATTGACCATGATCGATTTTGTTATCTTCGTGGCCGAATTTTGGTACGATGGGATTACAGGAAGCTTCGTCCGCTGCGGCACGCGTCCGTCGCTCGCGCGGCCGCACAATTTACGCATGCGCCTTGCCCACGCCCGGACGTCCAGGCCGTCGGGCGCTTTGACCGCGCGCGCGAAACCGGATAGATCCGCGCGCATGACCGATCTCAAAGCCGCCCCCGTCGTCGCCGCCGGCTCCGTGCGCTTCGGCAACGACCTCCCGCTCGCCCTGATCGCGGGCCCCTGCGCCATGGAGAGCCGTGCGCATGCGCTCGAGACGGCGGCCGCGCTCAAGGAGATCGCCGGGCGGCTCGGAATCGGGCTCGTCTACAAGTCCTCCTTCGACAAGGCGAACCGCACCTCCCACGGCAGCGCGCGCGGCATGGGCCTCGCGGCGGCGCTGCCGGTGTTCGCCGAGGTCCGCGAAAGCCTGGGCCTGCCGACACTCACCGACGTGCACGAGGGCGCGCAATGCGCCGCCGTCGCAGAGGCCGTCGACATCCTCCAGATCCCCGCCTTCCTCTGCCGGCAGACCGACCTCCTCCTGGCGGCGGCCGCGACGGGGCGCGTCGTCAACGTGAAGAAGGGGCAGTTCCTCGCCCCTTGGGACATGGCGAACGTCGTCGCCAAGGTGGTCGGCGCCGGCAATCCCAACGTCCTGGCGACCGAGCGCGGGGCCTCCTTCGGCTACAACACCCTCGTCTCGGACATGCGCGCGCTGCCGATCATGGCGCAGACCACCGGCGCGCCGGTGATCTTCGACGCGACCCATTCGGTCCAGCAGCCCGGCGGCCAGGGCGCGACCTCCGGCGGCCAGCGCGAGTTCGTGCCGGTCCTCGCCCGCGCCGCGGTAGCGGTGGGCGTCGCCGGCGTCTTCATCGAAACCCACGAGGCGCCCGAGCGCGCGCCCTCCGACGGGCCGAACATGGTGCCCCTGTCGCAGATGGAGGCGCTCGTCGCAGAGCTGATGGACTTCGACGCGCTCGCCAAGCGGCGCCGGGGCGCCTGAAGCGGCGGAGCGGAAGGGAGAACGCCGTGGGCAAGCGCATCCTCGTCACCGGCGGCGCCGGCTTCATCGGATCGGCGGTCGTGCGCCGCCTGATCCGGGAGACGGACCACCACGTCCTCGTCGTCGACAAGCTGACCTACGCCGGAAATCTCGACTCCCTCGCGCCCGTCGCCGACGACCCGCGCTACGCGTTCCTGAAGGCGGACATCCTCGACGAGGCGGCCATGGCCGGGGCGTTCGACGCCTTCACGCCCGACGTCGTGATGCACCTCGCCGCCGAGAGCCACGTGGACCGCTCCATCGACGGCCCGGACGCCTTCGTGCAGACCAACGTCGTCGGCACGGTCCGCCTGCTGCAGGCGGCGACCGCCTATTGGAGGCGCCTGCCCGAGCCGCGGCGGTCGGCCTTCCGCTTCCACCACGTCTCGACCGACGAGGTCTTCGGCTCGCTCGGCGCCGACGGCCATTTCACCGAGACGAGCCCCTACGACCCGCGCTCCCCCTACTCCGCCTCGAAGGCCGCGAGCGACCACTTCGTGCGCGCCTGGGCGCACACCTACGGGCTGCCGACCCTCGTCACCAACTGCTCCAACAATTACGGCCCCTACCACTTCCCCGAGAAGCTGATCCCGCTGACGATCCTCAACGGGATCGAGGGCGAGCCGCTGCCCGTCTACGGAAGCGGCGAGAACGTGCGCGACTGGCTCTTCGTCGAGGACCACGCCGCTGCCCTGATCCTCGCCGCCGAGATCGGCACGCCCGGCGAGACCTACTGCATCGGCGGCGGCGCCGAGCGGCGCAACATCGACGTCGTGCGCGCCGTCTGCGCGCTTCTCGACGCGCTCGCGCCCGATCCCGGCATCGGTCCCCGCGAGGGCCTGATCCGCTTCGTCGAGGATCGGCCGGGCCACGACCTGCGCTATGCGATCGACGCCGGCGAGACGCAACGCAGGCTGGGCTGGCGCCCGGCCGAGAGCTTCGAGAGCGGCCTCGAGAAGACGGTGCGCTGGTATCTCGAGAACCGGGACTGGTGGACGCGCGTCCGCTCCGGTGTCTATCGTGGCGAGCGGCTCGGCGTGATCGGGCAAGAGGGCGTGGCATGAAGATCGAGCGCACCGCCATCGACGACGTGCTGATCCTGGAGCCGAAGCGCTTCGTCGACGAGCGCGGCTTCTTCTCGGAGACCTGGAGCGCCCGCGCCTTCGCCGAGGCGGGCCTGCCGGAACGCTTCGTCCAGGACAACCACTCGCTGTCGCAGCATGCGGGCACGCTGCGCGGCCTGCACTTCCAGTCGCCGCCCTTCGCGCAGGCGAAGCTCGTGCGGGTGACGCGCGGGCGCGCGCTCGACGTGGCGGTCGACCTGCGGCGCGGCTCGCCGACGTTCGGGCGTCACGTCGCCGTCGAGCTCTCGGCGGAGAACTGGCGGCAATTGTACGTGCCCGAGGGCTTCGCCCACGGCTTCTGCACCCTCGAGGACGACGTGGAGGTGCTCTACAAGGTGACGGCCCCCTACTCTCCCGCGCACGACCGGGGCGTCGCCTTCGACGATCCGGCGCTCGGGATCGCCTGGCCCTACCCCGCCGCCGCGATGACCCTGTCGGACAAGGACCGCCGGCATCCGCGCCTCGCCGACCTGCCGCCCGTGTTCCCGTGACCTCGCCGTGAGCCCTCCCCTCCGCCTCCTGTGCATCGGATCGAGCGGCCAGGCGGCGCGCGCCCTCGCCATCCGCGGCAAGGCGCACGGCGTCGAGGTCGTGCTCGCCGGCCGGCCGGGGACGGATCTGCTTCATCCGGACACGGTGACGGCGCGCATCGCCGAGCTGCGCCCCGACGTCGTCGTCAACGCCGCCGCCTACACCGCCGTCGACCGCGCCGAGAGCGACGTCGAGGCCGCCTTCGCGGCGAACGCCGAGGGCGCCGGCGCCGTCGCCGCGGCTGCGCGCCGGCACGGGCTGCCCGTCGTGCATCTGTCGACGGACTACGTCTTCGGCGGCGCCCTCGGACGCCCCCGCCGCGAGGACGATCCGATTGCCCCGCTTTGCGTCTACGGCCGCTCGAAGGCGGAAGGCGAGCAGGCGGTCGCGGCGGCGAACCCCGACCACGCGATCCTGCGCATCGCCTGGGTCTATGCGCCGTTCGGGGCGAATTTCCTGATGACGATGCTCCGCCTCGCGGCCGAGCGCACGCGGGTGCGCGTCGTCCACGACCAGGTCGGCGCGCCGACATGCGCGCTCGACGTCGCCGACGGCGTGCTGCGGGTCGCCGCGAACCTCGCCGGCGACGCGAGCGCAGGGCTGCGCGGCGTGTTCCACATGGCGCCGGAGGGCGCCTGCAGCTGGGCGGAGTTCGCCGAGGCGATCTTCGCCGAGAGCCGCGCGCGCGGCGGGCCCGCGGCCGCGGTCGAGCGCATCGGGACGCGCGACTACCCGACGCCCGCCGTGCGTCCGGCCGATTCGCGGCTGGACTCCGGCAAGATCGCGCGCGAGCACCGGGTCGCGCTGCCGCATTGGCGCGAGCGCGTCGGGCCGGCGGTCGCGTCACGGCTCGCCGAAGAGCACGGGGGACACGGCCGATGAAAGGCATCATTCTCGCGGGAGGCTCCGGCACGCGCCTGTTCCCGATGACCCACGTCGTCTCGAAGCAGCTGCTGCCGGTCTACGACAAGCCGATGATCTACTACCCGCTGAGCACGCTGATGCTCGCTGGCATCCGGGAGATCATGATCATCTCCACGCCCGACGACCTGCCGCGCTTCGAGGCGCTGCTCGGCGACGGCGCGCGCTGGGGCCTGTCGCTGCACTATGCGGTCCAGCCGCGGCCGGAGGGCCTGGCTCAGGCCTACCACATCGCGGCGGATTTCGTCGGGACCGGGCCCTCCGCCCTGATCCTGGGCGACAACGTCTTCTTCGGGCACGGGCTGCCCGAGCAGCTCGAGGCGGCGCGCCGGCGGGCCGAGGACGGCGAGGCGGTCGTCTTCGCCTACCGCGTCACCGATCCCGAGCGCTACGGGGTGGTGGAGTTCGACGAGGCGCAGCGCGCGGTCAGCATCGAGGAGAAGCCGGCGGCGCCGCGCTCGAGCTGGGCCGTGACCGGGCTCTATTTCTACGACGGGTCCGCGGTCGAGATCGCCCGCGCCGTGCGCCCGTCCGGCCGCGGCGAGCTCGAGATCACCGACGTGAACCGCGCCTACCTGGAGCGGGGAAAGCTCGTCGTCGCCAAGCTCGGGCGCGGCTTCGCCTGGCTCGACACCGGCACGCCCGACAGCCTGCTCGAAGCCGGCGAGTTCGTGCGCGCGCTCGAGAAGCGCCAGGGCCACCGCATCGCCTGCCCCGAGGAGATCGCCTTCGCCCTGGGCTGGATCACGCGCGAGGACCTGGTCGCCCTCGCCCGGGCGATCGGGAAATCCGACTACGCGCAATACCTTCTCCAGATCGCGGACGGGCGCTGACGCCGCGCCGGGAGGGCGCCCGAGGCAGAGCGCTGTATCATCGGCGCGCCGGACGAAGTAGGGAAGTCCTCCGACACCGACACCGACACCGACTCGATACGACATGACGCGATGACGATGACCTCCACGCCCCCCGCAGCCCCCTCCCCCACGCCCGCCCCGTCGGCGAGCGCGCATACGGACGCGGGCCTGATCCGCGCCTCCGCGCTGCGCACCCTCGCGGCCGAGCGCGAGGGGCTCGAGGCGCTGGAGGACGCGCTGCGGGGCGGGCTCGGCGGCCCGTTCGCGCAGGCCGTCGCGATCATCAAGGACCTGTCGGGCCGGGTGATCGTCACGGGGATGGGCAAGTCCGGCCACGTCGGCCGCAAGATCGCGGCGACCCTCGCCTCGACCGGCACCCCCGCCTATTTCGTCCATCCCGGAGAGGCGAGCCACGGCGATCTCGGCATGATCCTGCGCGAGGACGCCATTCTCGCCCTGTCCTGGTCGGGCGAGACGGGCGAGCTCTCGGACCTCATCGCCTACGCCAAGCGACACGGCGTCCCGCTCGTCGCCTTCACCTCCAACGCCGACTCGACGCTCGGGCGCGCCGCCGACGTCTGCCTCGCGCTGCCCAAGGCGAAGGAGGCCTGCCCCAACGGGCTCGCGCCGACGACGTCCACGACGGTGCAGCTCGCGCTCGGCGACGCGCTGGCGGTGGCGCTGCTCGACGCGCGCGGCTTCACCGCGCAGGATTTCCGGCTCTATCACCCCGGCGGCAAGCTCGGCGCGCTCCTGAAGACCGTGCGGGACATCATGCATGTCGGCGAGCGCCTCCCGCTCGTCCCGCTGGGCACGCGGATGAGCGCCGCGCTGGCGATCCAGAGCGAGAAGAGCCTCGGCTGCGTCGTGGTGGAGGACGCCGCCGGCCGCCTCGCCGGCATCGTCACCGACGGCGACGTGCGGCGCAACATGGCCAACGACCTCCTCGCCCGCACCGTCGAGGAGGTGATGACGAAGAGCCCGCTCACGATCGGGCCCGACATGCTGCTCGGCGAGGCGCTCGAGCTCGTCGAGACGCGCAAGGTCGCGGCGCTGGTCGTCGTCGCCGACGGGCGGCCCGTCGGGCTCGTGCACGTGCTCGACCTTCTGCGCGTCGGCGCGGCCTGAGCGCCAAGCCGGCGCAGGCGGCCGGCGGTGGACGACGACGATCCCGCAACGCCGCGAGGTTGACAGCGGACGACCCCCCGATAGAGTTTCGCGTCTGGAATTTCGGAGACGACCGGACGAATCACGTCCGAAGCGAGGAGTCCATGCCGCTTCACGTCGACAGTTCCGGCCTCGTCCATCGTCGACGACTTGCGTTCGACTTGCCGCGCGCCGCGCGAGATCGGCGGGACGCGTCATGAAGCTCGTGCTCCTCGCCGGCGGGTTCGGCACGCGCCTCTCCGAGGAGACGCACGTCCGTCCCAAGCCGATGGTCGAGATCGGCGGCCGCCCGATCCTGTGGCACATCATGAAGCACTACGCCTCCTACGGCGTGACGGAGTTCGTGATCTGCTGCGGCTACAAGGGCTATGTCATCAAGGAATACTTCGCCAACTACTTCCTCCACATGTCGGACGTCACCTTCGACCTCGCGCAGAACCGCATGGAGGTGCATCGCCAGGCCGCCGAGCCGTGGCGGGTGACCCTCGTCGACACCGGCGACGGCACGCTCACCGGCGGGCGGCTCAAGCGCGTGGCGGCGCACGTGTCGGACGAGGAGGCCTTCTGCTTCACCTACGGCGACGGGCTCTCGGACATCGACATCGCCGCCGAGATCGCCTTCCACCGCGCGCATGGCCGCTGCGCCACCGTCGCCGCGGTCCGCCCGCCGGGCCGCTACGGCGCGATCGAGACGGCCGGTGATGCGGTGACGGCCTTCGTCGAGAAACCGCGGGGCGACGGCGGCCTGATCAACGGCGGCTTCTTCGTGCTCTCGCCCCGCTGCCTCGACTACATCGAGGGCGACGGCGCGAGCTTCGAGAGCGACGTGCTGGACGCGCTCGTGGCGCGCGACGAGCTGCGGGCCTTCGTCCACGAGGGCTTCTGGCAGCCGATGGACACGCTGCGCGACAAGACCCAGCTCGAGGAGCTGTGGGCTTCGGGGCGGGCGCCGTGGCGGCGATGGTGACCCCGGCGATGGTGACCCCGGACGCCGGCTTCTGGCGCGGCCGACATGTCCTCGTCACGGGCCATACCGGCTTCAAGGGCGCCTGGCTCTGCCTCTGGCTCGCCCGCCTCGGCGCGCGGGTGCACGGGCTCGCGCTGGACCCGCCCACCGACCCGAGCCTCTTCGCGGCGGCCCACGTGGCGGACGTGCTGGACAGCGACGTGCGCGGCGACGTGCGCGACCTCGATACGGTCGTGCGCGCCGTCGCCGCCGCCTCCCCGGAGATCGTCCTCCACCTCGCGGCGCAGCCGCTCGTGCGCGAGAGCTACCGCGACCCCGTGGGCACCATCGCCACCAACGTCATGGGCACGGTCCACGTGATCGAGGCGGCGCGGGCGGCCGGCGGCGTGCGCGCGATCGTCGTCGCCACGACGGACAAGGTCTACGCCAACCGCGAATGGCTCCACCCCTACCGCGAGGCCGACAGGCTCGGGGGGCATGATCCCTACAGCGCCGGCAAGGCCGCCGCCGAGATCGTCTGCGCGAGCCTGCGCGCCTCCTTCCTGGCGGGCGCGGACGCCCCGCGCCTCGCCACGGCGCGGGCCGGCAACGTCATCGGCGGGGGCGATTTCGCCGCCGACCGACTGATTCCCGACTGCCTCGCCGCCTTCGAGGCGGGCGATCCCGTGGTGCTGCGCTATCCCGACGCCCTGCGGCCCTGGCAGCACGTTCTGGAGCCGCTGTGCGGCTACCTCGGGCTGGCCGAGGCGCTGTGCGGCTCGGACGGAGCGGGTTACGCCCAGGCCTGGAACTTCGGCCCGGACACCGCCGACGAGATCCCCGTCGAGGCGGTGGCGCGGCTCGTGGCGGAGCATCATGGCGGCGGCGCGCGGGTCGTCCGCGCGAGCGAGACGCCGGACCTGCCCGAGGCGGGCCTGCTTCGGCTCGACAGCACGCTCGCCGAGACGCGGCTTCGCTGGCGCCCGCGCTGGCGGCTCGCGGAGGCGGTGGCCCGCTCGGCGGCCTGGCGCCGCGCCTGGCGCGCGGGCGCCGACATGAGGACCTACGCCGAGGACGAGATCGCGTCCTACGAAGCCGCCGCGGAGACGCCGCGATGAGCCGCTTCGACCTGATCGAGACGCCGATCCGGGGCGTCGTCGCCCTCGTGCGCAAGCCGCTGGGCGACGCGCGCGGCGCCTTCGAGCGGCTGTACTGCGCGCACGATCTCGGGGCCGTGCTGGGCGAGCGGACGATCGTGCAGATCAACCGGAGCCTCACCGGCGCGGCCGGGACCGTGCGCGGGCTGCATTTCCAGCATCCGCCGCACGCCGAGACCAAGATCGTCTCCTGCCTGCGCGGCGCGATCTTCGACGTCGCGGTCGACCTGCGCCGGGGCTCGCCGACCTTCCTCGCCTGGCACGGCCGGATCCTGAGCGCGGACAACCACGAGAGCCTGGTCGTGCCCGAGGGCTGCGCCCACGGCTTCCAGACGCTCGAGGACGAGTGCGAGGTGCTCTACCTCCACACCGCCGCACACGCACCCGAGGCCGAGGGCGGGCTCGACGCCTGCGACCCCGCGATCGCCGTCGCCTGGCCGCTGCCGACGGGCGTGCGCTCGCAGCGGGATCTCGCCCTGCCGCCGGCGGACGGATTTGTGGGGCTCCCGTCATGATCTGCCGCCACTGCGCCGCGCCGCTCGCGCGCACCTTCGTCGATCTCGGCACGGCCCCGCCGTCGAACGCCTATCTCGCGCCCGAGCGGCTGGCCGAGCCCGAGGTCTGGTATCCTCTGCGCGTCCTCGTCTGCGACGCCTGCCGGCTGGTCCAAACCCAGGACGTCGCGGCGCGCGAGGCGTTCTTTGCGCCGGACTACGCCTATTTCAGCGGCGTCTCCCAATTCTGGGTCGCACACTGCGACGCCCATGCCGAGGCTTGCATCGCCCGCTTCGGGCTCGGCGCGGACAGCTTCGTCGTCGAGGTCGCCTCCAACGACGGCACGCTCCTGAAGGGCTTTTCCCGGCGCGGCGTTCCGGTGCTCGGCGTCGAGCCCACCGCGAGCACCGCGGCGGCGGCGCGCGCGGCGGGCGTGCCCACGCTCGAGGCCTTCTTCGGCGGCGGGCTCGGCGCCATGCTCGCCGCCGAGCGCGGCCCGGCCGACCTGATCTGCGCCAACAACGTGCTCGCCCACGTGCCGGACCCCAACGACTTCGTCGCCGGCTTCGCGGCGCTGCTGGCGCCCCACGGGGTGGCGACGTTCGAATTCCCCTCGCTCGTCAATCTCGTGGCCGAGCGCCAGTTCGACACGATCTACCACGAGCACTTCTCCTACCTCTCGCTCCTCTCCGCGGAGCGCATCCTCGTCGCGAACGGGCTCGCGCTCTTCGACGTCGCGCACCTGCCGACCCACGGCGGCAGCCTGCGCCTCTACGCCCGGCGCACCGACGGCGTCGCCCGCGAGGAGAGCCCGCGGCTCGCGCAGGCGCGGGCGGCCGAGCGCGCCGCCGGCGTCGACGCCGACGCCTTCTACGACGGCTTCCAGGCGCAGGCCGAGGCGGTGAAGGACGCCTTCCTCGCCTACCTGATCGAAGCGAAGCGCGCCGGGCGCCGCGTCGTGGGCTACGGCGCGGCCGCGAAGGGCAACACGCTCCTCAACTTCGCCGGCGTGCGCGCCGACCTGCTGCCCTTCGTCGTCGACCGCGCCGCGGCCAAGCAGGGCAAGCACCTGCCCGGCAGCCGCATCCCCGTCCGCGCGCCGGACGCGCTCCTCGCCATGCGACCCGACGACGTCGTCATCCTGCCCTGGAACATCCGCGACGAGATCGCCGCCCAGCTGCGCGAGGCCGGGCTCGTCGACGCGCGCTTCGTCACCGCCGTGCCGACGCTGGAGATCGCCTGATGCGCGTCGCGGTCGTCGGAGCGAGCGGGTTCGTCGGCCGGCACGTCCTCGCCGAGCTGGCGGCGCGGGGTGTCGAGACGATCGCGACCTCGCGCAGCGGCGCCGTCGTCCACGCCGCCCCGAGCCAGACGACCCGCGCGCTCGACCTGACGACGGCCGGGATCGACCCCTGGATCCGCCTCGGGCGGCCGGACGTCGTCATCCACCTCGCCTGGGGCGGCCTGCCGAACTACCGCGCGCTCCATCATCACGAGACCGAGCTGCCGGCGCAGTACGCCTTCCTCTCGGCCCTCGTGCGCGGCGGGCTGCGGCGGCTCTTCGTCGTGGGAACCTGCCTCGAATACGGCCTGCGCGACGGCGCGCTCGACGAGGCCATGGCGCCGGACCCCACCACGCCCTACGGCTTCGCCAAGGACGCGCTGCGCCGGCAGCTGGCGTTCCTGCAACGGGAGACCAGCTTCGCGCTGACCTGGGGGCGCGCCTTCTACCTCTACGGCGAGGGTCAGGCGCCGGGTTCGCTCCTCTCCCAGCTGCGCGCGGCCGTCGAGGCGGGCCGGCCGAGCTTCCCGATGTCGGGCGGCGAGCAGCTGCGCGATTTCCTCCCCGTCGCCGAGGCCGCGCGCCTCGTCGTCGAGCTGTCGCTGCGCGACCGCGACCACGGCGTCGTCAACCTCTGCTCGGGCCGGCCGACCTCGGTGCGCAGCCTCGTCGAGCGCGTCCTCGCCGAGAACGGCTGGCGCATCGATCTCGACCGGGGTCGCTACCCCTACCCGGACCACGAGCCCTTCGCCTTCTGGGGCAGCCGCGAGACGCTCGACCGGCTGCTCGCCGCACCGTGACCACGCAGGATGGACCAAGTCAGGATGACCGCATGAGCACATTCGAGGACGAGCGCCGGCGCCGCGTCGCGGCCAACGCCGACAACGCGCCCTTCGCCCGCGCGGCGGCGGAGTTCATGCTGCAGTCGACCGAGCCGCGCTACTCGTACAATTTCGAGTGGCTCGGACGGCCGATCATCCAGTACCCGCAGGACATCGTCGCGATGCAGGAGCTGATCTTCAGGATCAAGCCCAGCCTGATCGTCGAGACGGGAATCGCGCATGGCGGGTCGCTGATCTTCTCCGCCTCGATGCTGGAGCTCGTGGCGCTCTGCGGCGGCCCGGCGGACGCGCGCGTGCTCGGCATCGACATCGACATCCGCGCGCACAACCGCGAGGCCATCGAGGCGCATCCGATGATGCGGCGCATCACGATGCTGGAGGGCTCGAGCCTCGATCCCGCGATCGTCGCCGCCGTCACGCAGGCCGCGCGCGGGGCCGAGCGGGTGCTGGTGTGCCTCGACAGCAACCACACCCACGCCCACGTCCTCGCCGAGCTCGAGGCCTATGCGCCGCTGGTCACGCCCGGCAGCTATTGCGTCGTCTTCGACACGATCATCGAGCGCTTCCCCGCGGAGACCTATCCCGACCGCCCCTGGGGCCCCGGCGACAACGCCATGACGGCGGTGGACGCCTATCTCGCCGACCATCCGGAGTTCGAGATCGACAGGGAGATGGACGCCAAGCTGATGATCAGCGTCGCGCCGCGCGGCTACCTGCGCCGGGTGCGCTGACGGTTCGTCCGTTTCCGCGCCTTCCATCGATCCGCCCCCGCGGTCTAGCCTGCCCGCCCGATCGACACGCCGGACAGGAGGCCGAGAGGCGATGCCCGAGATCCACGACATGAGCGCGGCCGCGCTGACGGCCGCCTACGCGGCCGGGACGCTCTCGCCGGTCGAGGTCGTGCGCGAGACGATCGCGCGGCGCGACCGGTTCGAGGAGGCGGTGAACGCCTTCGTCCACGCCGACGACGAGGCCGCGCTCGCGGCCGCGCGCGCCTCCGAGGCGCGCTGGCGCGCAGGCGCGCCGCTGGGGCCCGCGGACGGCGTCCCCGCCACGATGAAGAGCAACGTCGCCGTCTCCGGCTGGCCGATGACCCGGGGATCGGTGGCGCTCGCGCCGACCACCGCGGATTTCGACGCCCCCGCGACGAGCCGGCTGAAGCAGGCGGGCGCGATCCTCGTCGGCTACACGACCATGCCCGAGCTCGGCTGGAAGGGGCTCGGCGACTCGCCGCTCCACGGGATCACGCGCAACCCGTGGGATCTCGCGCGCACCTCCGGCGGATCGTCGTCGGGCGCGGCGGCGGCCGGGGCGCTGGGGATCGGCGTAATGCATGTCGGCTCGGACGGGCTCGGCTCCGTGCGCATCCCCTGCGCCTTCTGCGGGCTCGCGGGGCTCAAGCCGACGTCCGGCCGCGTGCCGATGTGGCCGGCCTCCGCCATGGGCATCCTCGCGATCCTCGGCCCGATGGCCCGCAGCGTCGCGGACGTGGCGCTCCTCCTCGAGCTGATGGCCGCGCCGGATGCGCGCGATTCGCTCGCCACCACCGAGGCCGCGCCCGCGGTGCGCGCGGGGCTCGACCGCCCGCTCGCCCGGCTCACGGCGCTGTTCAGCCCGACGCTGGGCTATGCCCGCGGCCTCGATCCCGACGTCGAGGCCGCCTGCCGCGCCGCGCTCGCGCCGCTCCAGGGGGCGGGCGTGGGGGTCGAGGAGGGCGATCCCGGCATCGAGGACGTGCTCGACGTCTGCAACGTGTTCTGGCTCGCCGGCTCCGCCAGCGTCTATGCCAAGATCCCGCCCGAGCGGCGGGCGCTGTGCGACCCGGGCTTCGCCGCGAGCGGCGAGGCGGGGCTCGCGATCCCGGCTGCGGCCTACGTGGAGGCGCTCGCCACCCGCTCGGCCTTCGTCGAACGGATGCGCCGCTTCCACGACGGCATCGACCTGCTGATCACGCCGACGATGCCGATCGGCGCGCCCCCGGTCGACGGCCGCCCCGCGGGCGACGCCTTCGGCGAGGCGTGGACCGACTGGTCGCCCTACACCTATCCGTTCAACCTTTCCGGCCAGCCGGCGGCGACCGTGCCGGTGGGCCTCACCCGCGAGGGCCTGCCGATCGGCCTCCAGATCGTCGCGCGCCGCGGCGAGGACGCGCTCGTGCTGGCCGCCGCCGCGGCGATCGAAGCGGCCGTCGGGTTCGCCTGGCCGGCCGAGCCGCGCGACGCCTGAACGGCGCAGCATTAGCCCTCCGTTCACCACGCCGCGATGTTCCAGCCGCACGGCGCCGAAGCTTAACCGGCGGGTGAACCGCGTCGGGCCACGCTCCGCATGGGTATCCATCGGAAGGTCCCCTGCGGAGCTGCGCATGACGAAGAGCTTTTTCCGTCCGGAAGCGGTGGCCGCCGCGGATCGGCTCGACGCGCTTCCGCGCACCATGCGCGTCACGGGATCGGTGGTGCGCATCGGCGCCGCCGCGCTCGCGACCCTGCTCGTGGGCGGCGTCGCGGCGAGCGCGTTCGTCGAGGTGCCGATCCGGGTCGCCGGGCACGGCGTCCTCGTCGACGCCACGGGCGAGCTTCTGGCGCCGGTCCTCGCGCCCGCCGCCGGCGTGGTCGCGCGCGTCTCCGTGCGGATCGGCGACCGGGTCGCGGCCGGCGACCCGGTCGCCACGCTGGTCATGCCCGAGCGCGAGATCGCGATCGAGAGCGCGCGCCGCGCCCTCGCGGAGGCCGAGCGCCAGGAACGCGAGAACGCGCGCCTGCGCGAGGCGGACGCCCAGGCGGAGGCGCGCGCCCACGTCCGCCGCGCCGCCAGCGCCGACGAGCGGATCGCCGGGCTCGAGGAGAAGCTCGCCTGGCTGACGCGCCGCGTCTCCGACCTCCAGTCCCTCGCCGACAAGGGCTTCGCCACCGAGCAATCGCTGATAGAGGCCCGCATTTCCCGTGAAGAAGCCGCCGAGGCGCTGCTCGACGCGCGCGCGGCGCGCACCGCCCTCGACACCGATCGAGACGAGGCGCAATCGCGCCGCGCCCGCGAGGCCCTCGCCGACCGGCTCGCCGTGGAGCGGGCGGGCGACGACCTCGCCGCCCGCACCGCCGAGCGCGACGGCTTCGCGACGATCGTCGCGCCCGTCGCCGGGCGCATCGCGGCGCTCGACGCCGTGCCGGGCGCCCTCGTCTCGCCCGGCGCGCGGCTCGTCGAGATCCTCGACGAGACCGCCTCGGACGCGCCGCTGGAGGCGCTCGTCTTCGTCGCGATGGCGGACGGCAAGCGCCTCGCCGTGGGCGACCGGACGCTGATCGCCCCCTCCTCCCTGCCGGAGGCGAGCCGCGACCGGCTGCTCGCCACCGTCGCGCGCGTCTCGGAGACCCCGGTCGCGCCGGAGACGCTGGAGCGGCTCCTCGGCAACGCCGACCTCGCCCGCCAGGCCTCCGCCTCCGGCCCGCCCTTCGCCGTCACCGTGACGCTGGAGCGCGGCGAAAACGGCGGCTACGCCTGGACGTCGGCGGGTGTCGATCCCGCCCCACTCTCGCCGGGCACGCCGCTGTCGGCCCACGTCACCGTCGAGCGCACGCCGCTCCTCGCGCTCGCTCTGCCGGCGGTGAAGGGTCTTCTCGGGATGAAGCCGGACGCCTGGTCCGGAGAGCGCAGTTGAGCGCGATGCGGCCCGTCCTGCAGATGGAGGCGGCCGAATGCGGCGCCGCCTGCCTCGTCATGGCGCTCGAGGCGCATGGGCGGCTCGTCACGCTGGAGGAGGCCCGCGAGGCCTGCGGCACGTCCCGCGACGGCGTCGACGTCACCGCGCTCGTCGCAGCCGCGAAGGGCTACGGGCTCGCGGTGAAGCCGCTCGCCCGCGAGCCGGAGACGCTGGCGGAGCTGCCGCTTCCGGCGATCCTGCACTGGCGCTTCAACCATTTCGTCGTGCTGGAGAAGGTCACCCGGCGCGGCTTCGTGCTGCTCGATCCGGCGGTCGGCCGGCGCATCGTCGACCGGGCGGAGATGGGCCGCTCCTTCACCGGCCTCGCCCTCGCGCTCGCGCCCGGCGAGACCTTCGAGACCGGCGGCGCCAGACCCTCCCTCCCCGCCATGCTGGCCCGCCACGCCCGCGGCTCGGCCGACGGGCTCTGGATCGTGCTGGCCTGCGGCGTGCTGGGCCTCGTCCCGGCGATCGCGCTCGCGGGCGCGGTGCAGGTCTTCACCGATCACGTCGTGGGCGAGAAGCGGGTCGCGTGGACGGCCTTCGTGCTCGCCGCGCTGCTCCTGGCCGCGCTCGCGCAGGCGGGGCTCGGCGCGCTGCGCGCCTGGACGGTGACGAACCTGAAGGCCAAGATCGGCGTCGTCGTGGCGGCGCAGGGCTTCCGGCGGATGCTCGCGCTTCCGCTGGCCTTCTTCGGGCAGCGCGATGCGGGCGAGCTCGTCGCGCGGCTGCGCATCGGCTCGGAGATCGGCGGGACGGTGGCGGGTCCGCTGGCCAACATGGCGCCCAACGTCCTCACGCTCCTGGGCCTGCTGGCGCTCGTCGCCCTCCACGACGTCGCGATCGGGCTCGTGCTCGCCGGCGTCGCGGCCGCGTGCCTCGTGGTCCTGCACGCGCTCGCGCGGCGGATCGCCGACGCCAACCGCGCCCAGCACGTGCTCGATGCCCGCGCCGGCGGCGTCGGCACCGCAGGCTTCGCCGCCTTCGAGGCCTTCCGCCTGACCGGGCGCGAGGATCTCTTCGCACGGCGCTGGATGGGCGCCGAGGAGGAGGCGCTCGACGCCGAGCAGCAACTCGGCCGCGTGCGCGCGCTGGCCGCGCTCGGCCCCACCGCGACGCCTCTCCTGCTCGCGATCGTCGTCCTCGTCGCCGGCTCGGACCGCGTCATGGCCGGGGAGATGAGCCTCGGCGCGCTGCTCGCGCTCCAGGTCCTCGCCGGGCTCGTCGCCGCGCCGCTCGCCGGCATCGCCAAGGACCTGTGCGACCTCCAGGAGGCCGCGGGCGCGCTGTCGCGGCTCGACGACATCGAGCGCCATGCGACGGAGCCGCTCGCCGCCGACGGGCCGCCCGCCGCGCCCGCGATCCGCCGCGGCGCGCCCGCCCTCGCGCTCGCCGGGATCGGCTTCGGCTACGGACCGCACGCGCCGGTCTTCGCAGGGCTCGACCTCGCGCTCGAGCCCGGCGTGCTGGTGGCGCTCGTCGGGCCGTCGGGCTCGGGCAAGTCGACGCTCGCGCGAATCGCGGCGGGGCTCGTCGCGCCGAGCGCGGGGTGCGTCCTCCTCGCCGGCGCGCCGCTCGCGGATTGGCCGCGCGCGGAGCGCACCCGCCGGCTCGCCTACGTGCCCCAGACGAGCGCGGTCTTCTCCGGCACGCTCGCCGAGAACGTCGCCCTCTTCGACCCCGCGATCGACGACGACGCGGTGGTCCGCGCGCTCGAGATCGCCGGGGCAGAGCACCTGGTCGCCCGCGCCGGCGGCCTGCGTGCGCCTCTCTTCGCCGAGGCGCCAGCGCTCAGCGGCGGCGAGACGCAGCGCCTGGCGCTGGCCCGCGCGCTGGTGCGCCGCCCCGACGTACTCGTCCTCGACGAGACCACGAGCGCGCTCGATCCGCTGCGCGAGGGCGCGGTGCTCGAGGCGCTGCGCGAGACCGGCGCCGCGATCCTGTGCGTAACCCATCGGCCCGGGACCGAGCGGCGCTGCGACCGCGTGCTCGCCCTCGACGGGCGCGGCGGCATCGCCGAGCGCACGTCCGCCCTCCCGGAGCAGCCCTCCCGCATGGCAGCCGGCGCATGACCGCTCTCTCGCTCGACACTCCCGCTCACCAGGCCCGTCCCGACGAGGTCGGCGCCTCCGCCGCGCGCATCGAGGCGTTGCTCGGACGCGAGGGCCCGACCCTGTCGACCGCGCCGGACGGCCTCGCGGACGCGCTCGGCGCCGCGGCGGCCGCCGTCGGGCGGCAGCTGCCGCCGATGGCGAAGCCCCGCGCCGGCGAGACGGCGCTCGACGCGGTCACGCGCGTCGCCGCGGAGGCGGACCTCGTCGCGCGCCCCGTCCCCCTCGCCGACGCCGCCCGCGCCGAGACCGTGGCGCCGCTCCTCGCCCTGCCGCAGGACGAGGCGGGCGCGCCGGCCTTGTTCCAGCGCCGTCGCGGCCGCCTCACGAAGGCCGACGCCGCGAGCCGCTGGCGCCCCCTCCCCTGCGCGGAGGACGCGCTCGCGGCCTACGCGCCGAACGCGCAGATGCTCACCCCGGCGCTTCCCGCGGCGCGGCTTCGCGTGCGCGACCTCCTGCGCTTCGGTCTCGTCCAGGCGCGCGGGGACCTCCTGGGTTTCGCGGCCGCGACCCTGGCGGCGGGGGCGGCGGCGGCGCTGGTGCCGCTCGTCGCCGGCCCGGTGATCGAGGTGGTGACGCCCGAGCGCGATCACGCGCTCCTCGCCCAGATCGCGCTCTTCCTCGGCGTCGTGTTCCTCGCCAGCATGGGCGCGCGCTACGCGGCGGCGATCGCGAAGCTGCGCATCGACGGGCGCGTCGGGCTGATGCTGCGCATCGCGGCGATCGACCGCGCCAGCCGCATCGCCGACGCCGAGGCCTTCGCCGGCAAGCCCCGCCCGCCCGCGCCGATCGCGGCGCTCTCGACGCGCTCGCTCGAGGGCTTCCACCGCGGCGTCTGGGGCCTCGTCCTCTCGCTCGCCGCCGCGATCCTGGTCGCGACGCCGAGCCTCGTCGTGCTGGCGAAGTCGACGCCGGCCGGCGCGGCGATCGTCGGACTCGTCTTCGTCGCGGGGCTCGGCCTCGGCGCCTTTCTCGCCAAGCGACGCGCGCAGGCGCTCATGCACGGCCTCGTCGCGCCGCAGAGCTGGATGGCGACCGCCTACGAGGGCCTGTCGCGCATCGAGACCGTGCGCGCGGGCGCCGCCGAGGGCCGCGTCTTCGCGCGCTGGACCGACGGCTTCCTGTCGCTGCAGCACCGCTTCCTGCGCGCCGGGCGCGTCGGTGTCGCCTCGACCGCCCTCGAGAGCGCCTTCGAGGGCGCGATCGTCGTCTCCGCCCTCGTGGCGCTGGCGCTGGCGGGCGCGCTCGCCGACGGCGCGATGGCCGCGGCCTTCGTCGTCGCGGCAGGCGCGGTCGCAGGCGCGGGATCGAGCGTCGTCGGCGCCTTCGGCGAGGCCACCATGCTGGGGCTGCAGCGCCGGATGATCGCGCCGCTCCTCGACGCCGCCCCGCCGCCGCGCCGCGCGGGCGTCGTCCTGCCGGAGCCGAGCGGGCGCATCGCGCTCGTGAACGTCTGCGCGCGTCCGGCCCCCGCGGCGCCGCTGGTGATCGAGGATCTCTCGCTCGAGATCGCGCCCGGCGAGCACATCGGCCTCGCCGGACCGTCGGGCTCGGGCAAGTCGACGCTGATCAAGGCGATGCTCGGGCTCGTGCCGATCGAGAGCGGGGCCGTGCTCTACGACGGCGTCGACCTCGCCTCCCTCGACACGCAGGCGCTTCGGCGCACGATCGGCATCGTCGGCCAGAACGGTCGGCTCTTCCCCGGCACGCTCCTCGACAACGTCGCCGCCGGCCTCGAGGTCGGCCCGCAGGAGGCCATGGACGCGCTCGCGAAGGCGGGGCTCGCCGACACCGTCGCCGCGCTGCCGCTCGGGCTCGGCACGCCCATCGGCGACGCCGACGCCGCCTTCTCCGGCGGCCAGGTGCAACGCATCCTGCTCGCTCGCGCCTTCGTCGGCCGCCCGAAGATCCTCGTCCTCGACGAGGCGACGAGCGCCCTCGACCCCGCGGTCCAGGCCCACGTCGCCGCCGCGATCGACGCCATGGGCGCGAGCGTGATCGCGATCGCGCATCGTCTGGAGACGCTGAGGCGCTGCCACCGGATCCTGGTGCTCGACCACGGCCGGATCGTCGAGACCGGCGCGTACGCCGCGCTGGCCCGAGCCGGCGGGCTGTTCGCGCGGCTGATCGCGGCCGAAGCCGCGCAGGGTTCCGCGCCGGCCAATGCGGTGCTGGAAGAGCGCGACCGCCTGCGCGCGGCTTTCGCGACGCAGCCGGCCGGCTGAAGACCTTCCCGGTTCCGTTAAGCATAAACAACAGTCGACCGACAGATACTTTCGTTTCGGGTGCCCTGGCCGCAACTAGAGCCAAGACGACCGGCCGGCTTAAGCTGATGTAAAGCGGATATTCCTATCCTCTCCCCAGGTCAGATGATCACACGAGGGGCAGCTCGATGAACAAGATCACCCTGGACAATCTGGAAGGTGCGGTGAGCCTCGACGACCTGCGCGGCGTCGCGGGCGGAGCGAAGGTGTTCTCCGACGGGGACGGCGGCTGGTCGGATCCGGACGCCGGCGTTCATGCCGGCGCCTCCGGGTCGGTCGGCAACGACACGATGGGCGCGTCGGGCTCCGTCCACGTCGGCGACGGCATGTCGGGCCACGTCGACCACAACGGCGCGTCGGGCGCGGTCGGCGTCGAGGCCAGCGCACACGGCGAGGCGCACGTGAACTCGTCGATCGGCAGCGCCGGCGCCGAGGGCACCGTCTCGGCCGCCGCGGGCGCGTCCGGCTCGGTCCATTCCGACCACAACGAGACCTCGATCGGCGTCAGCGCCGGCGCCACGGTCGGCGCTTCGGGCGACGTGCATTCCACGATCGGAAGCGCCAACGGCACCCATGTCGGCGACAGCGCCGGCGGCTCGGCCACGGCCGGCGCGCATGCCGAGGGCGACGCCTCGATCCAGCACGGCCACGGCGCCTACGGGGCCGGCGGCGAGGGCGGCGCCATGGCGGGCGCGGGCGCCGAAGGCCATGTCGGCGGCGAGGCCGGCATCAAGGGCGTCGGCTCGGCCGGCGGGTCCACCGGCGGAGACGTCGGCGAGGTCGGCATCGGCGGCGAGGCCCATGCGGGCTACGCTCACCATCACCTGAACTTCGGCCTGGGCGGCGACGTCGCGCTCGGGCTCGGCATCCACTTCGACTTCCACGTCTCGATCGACACCCGCCCCTTCGAGCACGCCTGGGGCGCGCTCGCCCACCACGTCGGCCCGGCGATCGCCCACGAGGCGAGCCATATCGGCCACGCCATCGCGCACGAGGCGCATCACATCGGCCATGCGATCTCGCACGAGGCCCATCACATCGGCCACGCCATCTCCCACGAGGCCCACAAGGTCGGCCACGCGGTGAAGCACTTCTTCCACCATTGGTGAGACGCGCGCCTCGCGCCCCCCAACCCTCTTCGCGATTTGGAGTGAACGATGACCGACCGTAACGCCGCCGTCGCCACGATGGCGAAAGTCAAGGACGCGCTCGTGGGGCTCGCCGCCTCCGGCGCCATGGTCTCCGGCTGGGACGACGGCCAGGCCGCGCTTCTCGGCGTCAAGGCCGAGGAGAGCGCGTCGGCCCGCATCGCGCTCGGCGAGGACACGCAGACGGCGCTGGGCTCCGCCATCGGCGAGGCCGAGCTCGTGCTCATGCTCGACGTCTTCTCCCGCGCCCTCGACGAGACGCAGGACGTCGGCGCCGCCTTCGCCCGCGTGATCGGGATCAAGCGCGCGGCGACCGCCGGCGCGCCGGGCGCGGACAAGGCGCTCATCGCCGCCGAGCAGGCCTTCGCCGACGCGCTGAAGGGCGGCCTCGCCCCGCACGCCGCGCTTGCGAGCGCCTACGTCTCCGCCGCGGCGACCGCCCGACTCGCGGGCGCGTCCGTGAACTGAGCTCAGCCGACCCCGGGGACCTTCCCCGGCGACAGGACGCCCGCCGGATCGAGCGCCGCCCTCAGGCGCGCGATCACGGCGGGCGTATCGCCGTGCCCGCCGCCGAGCGCCGCCGCCGTCGGCAGCGCCAGCCGATAGGGCGAGAAGCCGCGCGCGACGAAGCGCGCGAGGAGCGCGTCGTGGGCGCGCATGGCCGCCTCGTCCGCACCGGGGCGATCCCGGTCCCAGGCGAGCGAGACGTAGCCGTGCAGCGCACGGGCGGACACCGCCTGGAAGCCCAGCGCCGGCGACAGCGCGGGCGAGAGCGCGGAATCTTCCGCGCAGGCCGCGACGTCGGCCGCCAGCGCGGCCACCGCCGCGCCCTCCAGGGGCACCATGGGGCACAGCCAGAGAAACCCGCAGCCGTCCGCGTCCGGATCGCCGGGGACCTCCGGCGGGTCGGCCTTGCCGGCATAGGCCGAGATTACGTTGCGCCCGTCGGAGAAGCCGGTGAGCGGCGTCTCCAGCCGCCGCCCGCTCGCGTCGCGGTCGGTCTGCGTCGAGCGCGCGCGGGTTACCGGCGCGAGCTCGCTCTCGACCAGGCGCAGCGTCAGGCTCATCAGCTCGGGATGAGGCGCGCTCAGCATCAGCGAGAGCGCCCAATGATCGAGCGGGATCGACGCCGCGTCGGCCCCGTGGCGGCCCGCGAGCGAGGCGCGGCGCTTGGCGCCGTTCCACAGGGCCGCCGCGCTCGGCGCCACGAGCCCGGCGTCGATCAGGCGCGCCAGCGTCGCGAGCGCCGGACCGAGCGCCTCCGCCGGCCCGATCTCGGCGACGAGGCTCACCGCGTAGGGCAAGGTCGGCTGCAGCGCGAGGCGCCCCGACAGCACCACCCCGAAGCCCGATTGCGAGAACAGCCCCTCGAGCAGCGGCCCGGCCGGCCGGGCGTGGAGCGCCGCCGCCGCGCCGTGGCGGTCGCCGCCGGTCGCGATCCGCTCGCCGGTGGCGAGCGCGACGTCGAGATCCCACAGCGCGCCGAAGCGGTCGCCCTGCGCGCCCGCCCCCTCCCCGCGCTCGAGCGCGTTCGCCAGCACGCTCGCGTCCGGCGGGCCGCCGAAGCTCGGCAGGTGGAAGGCGAGCCCCTGCGCCTTCAGCCGCGCCTGCAGCGCCGCGAAGGTCACGCCGGGCTCGATCCGCACCGTGCCGCGGCGCATGTCGAGGTCGTGGATGCGGTCGAGGTCGGAGAGGTCGAGGATCACGGCGTCGCGCGCCGGCAGCCGCGAGCCGAGCCCCCACGAGCGCCCGCGGCTCACCGGATGGAGCGGGACCCGACGGCGCGTCGCCGCCGCGAGCAGCGCGGGGACCGCGTCCGCGTGCGGCGGGCGAACGGTCGCGAGCACGCGGGCCGTCCACGGAAAGGTCGCACGGTACGGCGCGGCGGACGGCTCTCCGGACGCGAGAACGCGCGCGGCGCCGCAGGCCTCCCGCGCCGCCGCAACGAAGCTCTCCAGGTCCCCATGCATCCGCCGTTCTCCGCCTTCGCCGCGCGCGAGCCTGCCAGAGGCCGGCGCTCCGCGCCAGCGGGCGAAGCTGCGCGCCCTGTCGGCCGACCTCGATGCGCCGGGCCGGCGCGGGCGGGCGATGGCGGTGTGAGGGTCGCTCGTTCGACCCTCAGGAGGCGACGCCCTCGACGCCCGCCGCACCCTCGCGCCGCAGCCCGGCCTCGCGGCCTCCCGAGCGGATCAGCCGCGCCGCACCGCCCTCGTCCACCGTGAAGATGGCCGCGACGTCCGAGAAGACCGGGGCGGCGAGCGCGTCGAGCGACGGCGCCCTGAGCACCACGACATCGTAGCCGCCGCGCAGGAGCGCGAGGGATTGCACCGCCCGCTCGCAGCGCCAGTCGTTCGATGCGCGATCGACGAGATCCCGCAGCGGCAGCAGCGCACAGACGCCGGCGCGCGACGGGATGCGGACGACCTGGAGGTGGGCGTCATCGCACGACAGCCCCAGCGCCTTCGCGATGAGTCCCTGCGCGCTGGCGTCGACGATCAGCACTCGCCGTCCCGCCGTCACGAAGCGCAGCGCGAGGCGCACCGCGAGCACGTCCCCGCTCCCCGGGCGGGCCTCGTCCTCGACGATGAGTGTCGCACCGTCGTGCGGCTCGAACCCATCGAGCAGCGCGTCGATCGGATAGGGGTCGGCTTCCGGCTCGAGCGCGGGAACGGGAGCGGGAGCGGGCGATGATTCAGGCGCGGGCGCGGGCTGCGGCTCGGGCGACGGCGAGGAGACGGGCGACGGGGCAGGCTGGCTCCCCGCCGCAGCCGCCTCGACGATCGGCTCGGCGGTCTCGAACTGGATGGGCTGGGAGCCGCTGCGCCAGGTTCCCGTCGGCCGGCGCAGGCGCGGGGGACGTCCGCCGCCCGCCAGCACCATCCCGGCGAGGAGCCCGACGGCGGCGCCCGCGGGAATCGCCGCGAGGCGCGCGGTGGCGATCGGGGTCGGCCCGGCAGCCCCTTCGAGAACCGCGCCGCGCGGGGCCGGCGGAGCGCTCACGAGGGTCTCGAGGGCCTCCGACAGGCCGATGGCCGCGAATGGCGCGCGCTCTGGCGCAGGCGCGACCACGACGGGGAGAGAAGCGGGCTGCGGCTCGGCCGCCGAGATCATCGTCGCGGGTGATGCGGCGGCGACGCGCGCCACCTCCTGCATCAGCTGGGCGGCGGCCAGCTCGGCGCGGCGCCGTGCCTGCTGGAGGCTCGGATGACGGGGTCCATAGATGGCGGCGAAGCTCTCCGCCTCGCCGAGAGCCGTGGCGTGGGCGGCCTGCGCGGCGGCGAGGCTCGCGGGCAGCGGACCCGCGATGCGCTCCAGGTCCGCAGGCGTGCGGGCGGCAGCGAGAGCCTCGCGGACCGATGGAGCGAGCCCCGGCTGCGCGCGTGAGGCGTCCGGCCCCATGCCGTCCCCGGGAATCCGCGCCGCGGCCGGCACGGATCCGGTCACCGTCGGCGCGCGCATCAGCTCCTCGCGCAGCATCGTGGCGCGGCTGCGCAGCGTCTCGCTGTCGACCTGCTCCAGTCGGAGCGCGATGACGCGCCCCGCCGCGATCGCCGCCGCCTCGGCGGCGTCGGGGCTCGGACCGGTGGCGCGGATGCGCACGGCCGATTGCGTGTCGGGAAAGGACAGGACGACGTTGCGCGCGAGCAGGCTCTCGACCTCGATCCGTCCGGAGCGCACGAGCGCGAGCCGCGTCTCGTCGAGCACGAGCGTGGCGTTCGCGGCATAGGGAGCGCCGAGCGCGAGGACGCCCAGATGAAACGTGAGCGCTCCGAAGCTCGCGGCGATGGCAGAGGCGATGATCCGCATCGTGACGTACAACTCTCGTAACCGAGCCGACTCGACCATCGCCGAACATGGTTACCAACGCGCTAAGGACTCCAAGGTCAGTGCGTTACGTAGCGGAACAATCCGTCCCGCTTCGGCACGCCGCCGGCCTCCGGGAGACGGCTCGCTCGACGATCGCGCGGGCGGGCGCCCCGGCCAAGCCGTGCCCGAACACCCCGATTCCGCAGGCAATTTAACCAACTTCGACACGAACTTGCGGCGATTTCGGCTTCTGACACGGGGCTTGCACGGGCGACGGCGACCATATCGCGAGACGAAGGACAGGTGCCGCCGTGCGACAGGCGATCGAGCGACCGAACTACTCCAACGCCCTGGCGTCCCTGCGCGGCCTCGCCGCATGCGTCGTCGTGGTCTTCCATGCCCTCCTCGTCTTCGAGGTGGCCGGGCTGGACGATCCGCACCGCGCCGCGCTCGCCGCGGAGCCGGGATGGGGCCTCGTCGTGCACGGCCTGCTCGCCCTGTTCAACGGCCACTCGGCCGTCATCGTCTTCTTCGTCCTCAGCGGGCTCGTGCTCGCCTTGTCGCTCGAGCGCGAGGCCGACCTCGGGCCGGCCACGCTCGCAGCCTATTACGTGCGCCGCGCGGCACGGCTGTGGCCGCTCCTGCTCGTGGCGACGGCGGGGACGATGGTCCTCGTGCTGGCCTGGTTCGAGCCGGGTTCGACGCCCGCCTTCACGGGCTGGGCGGACGGCTACTACCGGTCCGCGCCGGGAACGGTGGAGATCGCCCGCAACGCGGTCGGGCTCGACAGCTCGCTGAACCCGCCGGTCTGGACGATCTACGTCGAGATCGCGGCCTCGGTCCTGTTTCCGGCGATCTTCATCCTCACGGCGACCCGCGGCCTCGCCGTCGCCACGCTCGTCGTGGCGGCCCTGGTGACGGCGTTCGGGACGAATTTCATGGGCTTCGGCCAGTACATGGTCTGCTTCGTCGCCGGCGCGGCGATCGCGCGCCACGGCGCGGGCCTCGGCCGACGGCTCGTGGAGGCCCCGGCCCCGGTGCGCCTGTCGATCCTCGCTCTCGCCTGGGCCGTGCTCCTCGGTGCGGAGCGTCTCTACGCGCCGACCGTCCACATGCATCCGCACGTCGTTCTCGCCGTCGGCGCCGCCGCGACGATCATCGTGGCGCACGTCTACTTCGGCCGCTCGGAACGGCTGGCGCGCAGCCCGACGCTGCTGCGGCTCGGCGAGTGGTCCTACGGCATCTACCTGCTGCATTTCCCCGTGCTGTTCGCGCTCGCGCACGCCGCCGCCCCGTTCGTCGTCGCGCCGAGCCCGGCGGAGGCGCTCGCCGCCAACATCGGGCTCGCCATCGCCACCCTCGCGGTCGTGATCCCGACGGCGGCCCTGGTGCACGCGCTGGTCGAGCGCCCGACGATCCGTCTCGGGCGCGCGCTCGCGCCGTGGATCGCCCGGCCGTTCGCGGCCGTCTCCGCCGGGTTCATGCGCCTGCGCGCCGCGGGAGGCGTTCGATGATGCACACGGCCCTCCCCGCGACAGCCGAGCCCGCGTCGGCCGACGCCTACCCGGGAGCCGCGCCGGCGCGCGCCGTCACGACGCCCGACGACGCCCTCGCCGCGCTCGCGGCGCACGACGGGGCTGCGATCGTCGACTTCGACGAGACGCTGTACCTGCGCAATTCCACCGAGGATTTCCTCGACGCCGCCGCACCGGGCGCGCTCGCCAAGCTGGTGCTGACGGCGCTCGACGTGGTGAAGCCTTGGCGGCTCGCCGGCGGCGAACCGGCGCGGGACCTCTGGCGCGTCGCGCTCGTGACGCTGCTCATGCCCTGGACCTGGCTGATCTGGCGCGCCCGCGCGCCGAATCTCGCCCGGGCCCACGTCAACACGCCGCTCGCCGAGGCGCTGCGCGGGCGCGCCGAGGTCGTCGTCGCCAGCATCGGGTTTCGCGCGATCATCGCGCCGCTGCTGGCGGCCACGGACCTTCGCGGCGCCCCGCTGATCGCCTGCAGCCTGATCCGCCCGGCCGACCGGCTGCGCGGCAAGCGCGCGTTGATCGAGGCCGCGCTCGCCGCGGACGTGCTGCCTCGAGCGGTCGTCGTGACGGATTCGCTCGACGACGCACCGGTGCTCGACGCCGCCCAGCGGGGTCTCCTGGTGCTCTGGCCGCAGGCGCGCTTCCGAGAGGCGCAGGCGGACGTCTATCTGCCCTTCGCCTATCTCAGCCGCGTCAAGCGGCCGGGCGAACGCTACCTCTGGCGCGGCGTGATCCAGGACGATCTCGCCTTCTGGCTCCTCGCGACGTTGCCGCTGGCGGCCGCCCCGGGCTGGCACGTGCTCGGGCTCGCCCTGCTCCTCGTCTCGTTCTGGGCCATCTACGAGACCGGCTACGTGGACAACGACCGGATGGGCGCGCGCCACGAAGCCGACCCGCATCTGAGCGAGGCCTTCCACACCCGCCGCGTGCCGACGCCCGCCGCGACGCCGTGGATCTGGGCCGCCGTGTTCGGAGCGGCCGGGCTCTTCGCACTCTCCGAGGGCGCGATCCCGGAGATCGGAGCGGTGCTCGCCTGGGGCGCGACGCTCTGCGCGACGACGCTCGCGTTCCGCGTCTTCAACCGCATCGACAAGCGCTCGCGCACGCTGCTCTACCCGGTGCTTCAGGCCTTCCGCGTGGGCGCCGTGGTGGCGGTCGTGCCGATCGCGCCCCTCGCCGTCGCGGGCCTCGGGGGCGCGATCGTCTCCGCCTGGACCGGTTACGTCGTCTATCGCTACCGGGCGCAGAACGTCTGGCCGGACCTGCCGCTGGGCACGATCCGCCTCGTGGCGACGGCGCTCCTCGCGGCCCTGCTCCTCGCGGCTCTCGGGCCGAGCGTCGAGAACCTCGCGGTGGCGGGGCTCTTCGTCGCCTGGAACGCGATCCGCGCCCGGCGCGAGATCGCCGATCTGGCCAGGACGGCGCGGCGGATCGACCGAGAGGCGAGGTCGGCGGAGGGTGGCTGAATAGCGCAGCCGATGAAGGAGAAGCTTTACCCGATCACGGTATGACGGAGATCGGGCCGTCGACGTCGATCGAGGTCCGCTCGGCGCGGCCCGCCAGCCGCGGCCCAGGCGCGAACAGGAAAGAGGCGCATGAGCATCGAGACGCTGCCGCCCGAAACGAGGAGCTGGCCCATGCCGACGGCGGAGACGCCCCCGCGCACGGAGTCGGAGGAGCTCCTGTTCGAGCTGCGCGAGGCGCTGGGCGCGTTGCGCCGCCGTGTCGCCTGGCCGATCATCTCCGCGCTGGCCGTCTTCGGGGCCGCGGCCTTCCTCGTCGGCGACGCCGCGCCCGCCTACCGCAGCGCGGCGCAGCTCGTCGTCGATCCGCGCGGCCTGCAGGTCTTCTCCGAGGACCTCGTGCCCCGTTCGCCCTTCTCGGACGTGCTCGACGCCGTCGTCGATACCGAAATTCGCCTGATCACCTCCCAGCAGGTCATGGAGCGCGCCGCCGCCGACGTGGCCGGGCGTCCCGAGTTCGCCGGAGAGGAGACGACCGGCGACCTCTACCGCGCCATCGCGGTGCGCCGCGAGGCCTCGAGCTTCGTCGTGACCATCGAGGCCGTCGCCGAGACGCCCGAACGCGCCGCCGCGCGGGCGTCCGCGGTGGTCGACAGCTATCTCGCGGAGACGCAGGCGCGCCGCCGGGCGCTCGCGGAGCGCGCGCTCGACGCGCTCTCCGGCAGCCTCGCCGAGCAGCGCGAGCGCCTCACCCGCGCGGAGGCCGCCGTCGCGGAGTATCGCAGCAGGAACGGCATCCTCGACCAGGACGGCATGTCCCTCAACAGCGAGCTGCTCTCGGACGTCAACCGGCAGCTCGTCGCCGCCCGCGACGAGACGCGGGTTCTGGAAGCGCGTCTCGAGGGCATCCGGCGGCTCGGAAGCGCGCCGGAAGCGGCGGCGGGCTTCGATCTGCTCGACTCGCCCGTGCTCGACGAGATGAGAGGCAGCTACGCGGCGATCGCGAGCCAGCTCGAGGATCTCGAAGCCGCGCTGGGCCCGCGCCACCCGCGCATCGTCAGCACGGCCGCGCAGGCGCGCTCGCTGCGCGAGGCGATCGCCCGCGAGGCCGAGCGCGTCGCCGACGCCCTCCGCAGCCAGACCGACAGCGCGCGCGAGCGGCAGGCGGCGCTCGAGCGCGATCTGCAGGCCCTCCAGACGCGCACCAGCGCCTCGAATTCCGACCTCGTGGGCCTGCGCGCTCTGGAGCGCGAGGCCCAGGCCCAGCGCACCGTGTACGAATCCTACCTCCAGCGCGAGCGCGAGCTGTTCCAGCAGGCCGCCTTCGACGTCGAGAGCATCACGGTGCTGAGCGCGCCGCAGCTGCCCTCGACCCAGACCGGCGTCAGCCCGGTCCTGATCCTCGCCGCCGCGACGGTGCTGGGCGCGCTCGTCGGCGCAGCGGTCGCGATCGTGCGCGAGCGTCTCGACGGGCGCATCCACTCCGCTGCGCGGATGGCCGCGGTGACCGGCCTGCCCGTGCTCGGGGTTCTGCCGCTCGGCCAACGGAGGCTTCGCCGCGGGGCCGTCGGCCACGCGCTCGCGGGCGGCGTCGGAAGCCGCAGCGCGCGGGTGCTCTACATGGTCCGCGACGGCCTCGAGACGCTGTTCGGGGACGATCTCGGCGTCACGCTCGTCGTCTCGCTCACGCGTGGCGGCGCCCGCGACGCGGTGCCCCTGAGCCTCGCGCTCGCCCTGGCGGACGGCGATCGCTCGACGCTGCTCGTCCCGCAAGACGAGACCGCCCTCGCGACGGCGGCGGAGAAGGGCGGCCTGGCCGTGGAGGGGAACGAGCGCAGCGCGATCGACGTGATCCCGGTCGGGCGTCTCGCCACCGGCAACGCCCTCGACCGGGCGCTCGGCGCGCGCGAGCGGGTCGTCGTGGCGCTCGGCCCGGACGCGGACGACCGCACGCTCCGCGACTTCGCCCGCGCCGCCTCCTGCGTGATCCTCGCGGTCGAGATCGGCGCCTCGCGCTTCGTCGACGTCGAGGACCTGCGGCTGGCGCTCGGACGGCACGCGGACAAGGCGCTGGGCACGCTCGTGATCGCGCCCGGGCGCGACCCGCTGGCGCCGCCCGCCGTGCATCGTCGATCCGTGCCGCATCTGGCGGCGGCCTGAGCGATGGCGTGGCGCCCTCGGGGATCGTTCGCGGCGCCCGCCGGCGCGACCTGGGCGCCGCCCCGAGGTGGGCATCGGGCATCCCCCGGCGTCGCCCGTGACCTCTCCGTCCCGGACGCCGGCCTCGCGCCGCTCCTGGCGACGGCGCTCCTCGTCGCCTACCTGCTCTACCTGTTCGTGGGCCTGACGCCCTTCGATTCCGGCTTCACGGCCGACCGCGTGGGCGGCGGCTCGCTCGACCGTCTCGTGCTGGTCGCCTTCGCCGCGGTTGGGGGCATCGTCGTCGCGCTCGGCCTACGCTCAGGGCTCGTCGCGCTGGCGCGGACCGGGGCGATCTGGCTGATGCTCGCGGTCGTCGTCGGGAGCATCGCCTGGTCGGCCTACCCCGACCTGACCCTGCGCCGGGCGCTGGCGACGGCGCTCGTCGGCGTCACCTGCTTCGCCCTCGCCGTCGGCATCCGCTCGCTGGAGCGGCTGCATGCGGGTCTCGTCCTCGCGCTCGGCGTCGCCGTCCTGGCGAACGTCGCGGCGCTGGCGGTGCGGCCGGACTTCGCGATCACGGACATCGGCGTGCGCGGCTACTTCTCGCAGAAGAACGTGCTCGGCCTCGTGATGCTGATCGCGACCGTGGTCGCGGCCTGCCGCTTCTGCGCGCTCGGGCCGGGCCGGACGCTGGCGCGCCTCGCCTGCCTGGGCGTCGCCGGGGGCGGCCTCGCGATGCTGGCGCTGTCGCAGAGCAAGACCTCGATCGCGATCACGGCCGTGCTGCTCGCGGCGATCCCCTGCCTCGTGCTGCTGCGCCGTCTCGGGCCCGGCGTCACGGGCCTCGTCGCGATCGGCGGCGCGGGGCTCGCCGTCACCGCGGCGCTGCTCCTCGCCGGCCTGCCGCTCGACCTGCTGATGCGGCTCCTCGTCCCGGACCTCGATCTGACCTTCACCGGCCGCAACGAGATCTGGGAGCTCGTCGCCGCCGACATCGCCAGCCGACCCTGGACCGGCTTCGGATACGGCGCCTACTGGGACGTGCCGGCGGAGGCGGACCCCATCACCCGCGCTCCGCCCGGCAGCTGGCTCGGCCAGGCCGAGATCGGCGTGATCAACCAGGCGCACAACGGCTACATGGATCTGTGGGTGCAGCTCGGCCTGCCCGCGCTCCTCCTCGCCGTGGGGCTCGTCGCCTGGTCGGCGTGGCGGGGCTTGCGCCTGTTCCTGCGCCGCGACCTCGCGCGCGGCGAACGCTGGGCGGCGCTGACGACTTTCCTGCTGCTCGTCGGCTTCCTGATCCACAACCTCTCGGAATCGACCCTCTTCTTCCGGGGGCAGAACTTCGGCAACCTGGCGATCCTCCTCGTGTTCATGATGCTCGCCTCACGCTCCTCCGGCCGCCCTGCGAGCGCCCCGTGAGCGGCTCCGTACTCGTGCCGCGGCTGCGCCGCTGGATCGGCTTCGCCGCCGGCGACACGGTCGCGCGCCTTCTTCTGCAGGTGGGCGTCACCGCCGTCCTGGCCCGGCTCGTCGCCGCCGACGATTTCGGCGCGGCGGCGCTGGCGCTCGCCCTCGTGACCGTCGTCGCCACCTTCGTCGGAGCGCCCTTCGAGGAGGCGCTCGCGCAGCGGCGCGTGCTGCGCCGGCCGGATCTCGACGCGGCGCTCTCGGTGTCGCTGCTGACCGCCGTCGCCGGCCTCGCCGTCTGCGCCGGCGCCGGCGTCGGCATGGCTCTCGTCTACGAGCGCGCGGATCTGGCCGTGCTCGTCCCTGCGGCCGCGCTCCTGCTGTTCCCGCATGCGCTCCTCCACGTGGCGATGGCGCTCGGCCGGCGCCGCCGACGCTTCGGCGCGATCAACGCCGCGAACCTCGGCGGGAATGCGATCGGGGCGGCGGTCGCCGTCGCGCTCGGGCTTCTCGGCTTCGGGATCTGGGCGCTGATCGCGTTTCGCGTCGCGACCGTGCTCGCGACCGCGGCGCTGCTGGTGCGCGCCCTGCGCTTCCGCCCGGGGCTCACCGGCCGGCTGTCGCGGATCGTGCCCTTCCTCGGCTTCGCCCGCACCGTGCTCTTCGCCCGCACCACCGAGAACCTCGCCTACGTCGTGCTCAACGGGCTCGTCGGCTACATCTTCGGCCTCACCGCGCTGGGATACGCCAACATGGCGCTGCGCATCGTCGAGCCGGTACGCGGCGCCGTCGCCGCCATCGGGCACAATCTCACCTTCGCGATCTTCAAGGCCGAGGGGCGCGACGCGGCGCGCGCGGCCGACGCCGTGCAGGCCGGCGTCGGCCAGTCGGCGATCATCACCGCGCCGGTGTTCATGGGACTCGCCTGCGTCGCACCGGTCCTGATCCCGCTCCTCGCCGGTCCGGGCTGGGAGGAAGCCGTCCCCATCGCCGCGCTCATCGCCATCGGGGGCATGGTGCTGATGCCGAGCCAGATCCTGCTCGCGGCGCTCTCGGCGGCCGGACGGCCGCAGCATGCGCTCCACGCCAACCTGACGGGCCTCGCCGTGCTCTCCGCCGCGCTCGTCGCGCTTTCGGGGCTGGGCACGGCCGCGATCGGCCTCGCCCGGCTCCTCGCCGACGTCGCCCAGACCACGATCGTCGTGGGGCTCGGGGGCGCGGCCGCGAAGGTCTCGCGCACGGGGCTCCTGCGCCGCCTCGCGCCGGCCTGGGCGTCCGCCGCCGGAATGGGCGCCTGCGTGGTCGGTGTCTACGCCCTCATGCCGGACGACGTGCCGCGACTCGGCGTGCTCGCCACGCTCGTCGCGACCGGTGTCGTCACCTACGCGGCCCTGCTCTTCGCCCTCGCCCGCGCGCCGCTGCGCGCGCTGATCGCCGTCGCGCTGGGGCGCCCGCATCCCGGCGAAACCGAAGGGATCGCTCGATGAGCCCACGCCGCATCCTCGTCACCGGAGCCTCGGGCTTCATCGGCGCGGCGATCGCGCGCAGGCTCGCGCAGGCCGGCCACGCGGTCGCAGCCGGCCATCGCGGCCGCGCCGTCCCCGCCTCGGTCCGCACCGCGGGCGCCGAGCCCGTCGTCTGCGATCTCGACCGGCCAGAGACGCTCGGCCCGGCCCTTTCCGGCGCCGATGCCGTCGTGCATGCCGCCTACGGCGACGCCGCCCGGATGCCGGCGCAGATGCGGGCGCTCCTCGCCGCCGCGACCGACGCCGGCGTCCGCCGGATCGTCCACCTCTCCTCCATTGCCGTCTACGGCGGCTGCGAGGGGCGCGTCACCGAGAATGCGGAGCCGGTCGGCCCGCTCGACGCCTACGCCGCGGGCAAGCGCGCCTGCGAGGCGGCGCTCGCGGCGTGGGCGTCGGCCGACCCCGCGCGCCGCGCCGTCGCCCTGCGCCCGGGCATCGTCTACGGGCCGGGCAGCCCGCTGTGGGTGGTGAAGATCGGCCGGCGGCTCGCCTGCGGCGCGCTGGGGGATCTCGGCGAGGCGGGCGAGGGCGTGGCCGCGCTCGTGCACGTGGACGACGTGGCGGGGGCCGTCGTGGCGGCGCTGGACAACGCACCGCCGGGCTTCCTCGCGGCGAGCGTGGTGGGTTCCGACACGCCGACGTGGAACGCCTATTTCCGCGCGCTGGCGCAGGCGCGGGACCTGCCGACGCCGCAGCCCGTCAGTGCCGCGCGGCTGCGCCTGGGCGGCGTGCTGCGCCTGCCCGCCCTCGTCGCCGCGAAGCTCGCGCCCGGCCTCTCCGGCGGGCTCGTCGGCGGCCTCGCCCTCACGCCGGGGCGCGGCGAGCGCGCGCTGTTCGCGCGCAAGGCGCACTACGACACGAGCCTCGCCCGCGAGACGCTCGGCTGGACCCCGCGCATCGGGCTCGCGGAGGGCCTCGCCGGCCTCCGCGCCGCTCAGGAGACGAGCCCGGTCCCGTAGAGCCCGGGGCGGAAGCGCTCCATCCACAGGACCTTGCCGAGCCCGCCCTGAGCGCTCGCCCGCCAACGCGCGGCGCGGGTCGCGTCGAGCGGCCGCGCCGCGAGCGCGGCGGCGCCGTAGAGCGCGAACTGGACCGCCCCCACCGCCATCCACAGCGCGATCGGCGCGCGCCGCGGCGGGGCGAGCATCGCGTAGACGAAGGAGCGCACCTGGCCGGAGAGGAACTTGCGCCGGTGCACGTAGCTCCAGGTCAGCCGCTTGGGCGGCACCCATTCCGTCACCGCCGCCTCGGCGCACCAGGCGAGGCGGCGTCCCTCGAGCACGAGGCGCTTCAGGAGCAGGCTGTCCTCCCCGCCCGAGCGGTCGAGCCGCTCGGCGAAGGGCGCGCCGTCGCCGAGGCAGCGGGCGCGGGAGAAGAGCGAGTTGTTGGTGCCGAGATAGGCGTGCAGCCGGGTGATGTCCTCGCCCGTCGCCGCGGCGATCTCGCGCGAGAAGTAGGGCGCGAACGGCCCGATCTCGGCGCCCTCCTCGGCGCGCGCCCTCACCGGGCCGAACACGGCATCGGCGCCGGTGCGCTCGGCCGTGGCGACGAGGCCCGCGAGCCAGCGCGACGAGGCCTCCTCGTCGTCGTCGAGGAAGGCGATCCAGCGCCCGGCGGCCGCGGCGACGCCCGTGTTGCGGGCGGTCGCGACGCCTGGGCGCGGCTGCGACAGGTAGCGGACCGGCACCGGGCTTCGCGACGCGAGCGCCTCGACGGCGGCACGGGCGTTCGCGTCGGCCGAGTTGTCGACGACCACCACCTCGTAGTCCCCGGCCGCGACCCCCTCCTGCGCCGTCGCGCTCGCGAGCGCCCGCGCCAGCGCCGCCGGACGGTTGAGGGTTGGGACGACGATCGAGGCGAGGCGCTCGCCCGGCAGGCCCTTGTTCATGACGTCTCTCTTTTCGTGTTCGACGCGGCACTCTCTCACGAGAGGTTTACCGGTCGGCTACCGCCGCCTGCTAAACACGGCCTCGGAAAAGAGGGGGGCGATGTCGACATCGGATCGCAGAACGGGGCTCGCGGTCATCGGCTGCGGCTTCATAGCCGACGCCTATCGCGCCTGCCTGCCGCTCCACGCGGACGGGCTGTTCGTGGCCGGCGCCTACGACCGCGATCCCGCGCGCCTCGCCGCCTATCGCGAGACCTGGGGCGACCGAGCCTACGCCAGCCTCGAGGAGGCGCTGTCCGACCCCGCGGCGCCAATCGTGCTCAACCTCACCGACCCGCACAACCATGCCGGCGTCTCGCACGCGGCGATCGCGGCGGGCCGCCACGTCTATTCCGAGAAGCCGCTGGGCATGACCGCGGCCGAGGCGCGCGGCGTGCGCGACGCGGCGCACGCGCGGGGCGTGCTGATCTCGGGCGCGCCGTGCATCGTGCTCGGCGAGCAGGCGCAGACGCTGCTGCGGACGGTGCGCGAGGGCCGGATCGGGCGCGTGCGCCTCGCCTATGCCGAGATCGACGACGGCATGATCCACCTCCTCGACCGCGCGCGCTGGGCGAGCCGCAGCGGCAAGCCCTGGCCGGCGAAGGGGGAATTCGAGGTCGGCTGCACCTTCGAGCACGCCGGCTACGCGCTTTCGCTGCTGGTCGCGATGTTCGGCCCCGTTCGCCGCGTCACCGCCTTCTCGGCCCTGGTCGCGCCCGACAAGGGCGTGGGCGACGGCCCGCTCGCGCCGGATTTCAGCGTCGGCTGCCTGGAGTTCGACGACGGGGTCGTGGCGCGGCTGACGAACTCGGTCGTCGCGCCCTACGACCATCGCATGCGGATCATCGGCGACGAGGGCGTGCTCGAGCTCGACGAGATCTGGGATTTCGCCGCGCCGGTCCGGCTGCGCAAGCGCGACGGCTCGCGGCTCGGGCGCGCGCTCGAGCGCCGCTTCGGCTTCTCGCCCCGCCAGCGGCTCGCGCCGCCGCGCCCCGCCCACAACGGGTGGAGGCGTCGCTATCCGCCGATCGACTGGATGCGCGGCCCGCGCGACCTGGCGGACGCGCTGCGCGAGAACCGCAGGCCGCGCCTCGACGGCGACTTCGCGGTGCACATCACCGAGGTGACCGAGGCGCTGCAGCATCCGGAGCGCTTCGCGCGCCCGCACGTCGTGGAGAGCGGATTCACGCCGCTGGAGCCGATGCCCTGGGCGGGAGCCGGCGTCGACAAGCAGGAGAGAGCCTCGTGAGCGCGACCATCCTGACGCTGAGCTTCCGGGGCGATCTGGAGCCCTGCCGGCTGCTCTGCCGCTCGGTCGACGAGCTGGTCGATCCCGGCTTCGAGCACATTCTGGCCGTGCCGCGCTCCGACCTCACGCTGTTCGCGCCCCTCGCCCGCCCCGGTCGGCGCCTCGTCGCGCAGGAGGAGCTGCTGCCGCCCTGGCTGCGCAAGCTGCCGCTGCCGCCGCCGGATTGGCGCGCACGGCTCGGGCTGACGCGGCGCAACGTTTACGTCTCCCCGCGAACCGGGCTCGTGCGCGGCTGGATCGCGCAGCAGCTGATGAAGATCGCCGGGGCTGCCGCCGTCGACACGGAGGTCGTGCTGCACGCCGACAGCGACGTCGCCTTCGTGCGCCCGCTCGATCGCGCGCGGCTGGGCGGCCCCGGCCGGACGCCCCTCGTGCGGGTCGCCGGCGCCGACGACGACGCGATGCATCGCCCGTGGCACCGCACCGCCTCCGAGCTCCTGGGGCTCGCCCCCGCGGACTATCACGGCGCGGACTACATCGACACGGTCATCGTCTGGCGCGCGGACGTGGCGCGGGCGCTGCTGGCGCGCATCGCCGAGGTGTCCGGCGGCGATGCGCTGGCGGCGCTGGCGCGCTGCAGGGACCTCTCGGAATACATCCTCTACGGGGTCTTCTGCGACGAGGTGCTGGGCATCGAGGCGAGCGGGCACGTCGTCGCCCCCGCCCGCCTGTGCGCCACGGTCTGGAGCGAGGCGGAGTGGACCGACCGCAGCCGCCCGCCCGTTCCGCCCGTGGAACCGCATCACCTGTGCGCCTGCATCCAGTCGACCGTCCCCGCCTCCCCCGAACAGCGCGCGGAGGCCTTCTCCCTCGCCCGCGCCCGCGCGGCCGCACAGGACGAGGAGGCCGGCCCGCGCGCCGCCTCCGCATGATCCGCCCGGCCCGCGGCTTGCCTTCCCCTTGGGAAAGCCTGCCGCGAAAGGGAGAATTCATGTCGAATCGAGCCGATTTCGTGCCGTCCTCGGACGGCCGCGCGCGCCCGGCGACCATCATGGCTCAGGACGTCGTCGCATCGCTGCCCGCGCCCGCGGGGGGCGAGGTGGTCGCGGCGCTGGCCGAGGCGGACGTGGCCGGCGTCGCCGCGCTCTTCCAGCGCGTCTTCGCCGCGACCGACGCGCCCGCGCCGCCGGAGATGGAGGCCTACATCGCCCGGCGCTTCCTGCGCGAGGGCGGGCCCGACGACGACATCCCCTCGCTAGTGGCGCGCCGCGGCGCGCGGATCGTCGGCTTCATCGGCGTGATCCCGATGCGGTTCGCGCTCGGGGAGCGGCGCCTGCGCGGCGCGCTCGCGAGCACGTTCATGGTGGACCCGAAGGAGGCGAGCCCCCTCGCCGGCGCGCGCCTGATGCGCGCGGCGGTGGCCGGGCCGCAGGATCTCACGGTCGGCGAGACGGCGGGCGAGGTCACCGAGGCGATGTGGCGGCGCTGCGGCGGCAGCGTCTTCGCCGCCTACTCGCTCGACTGGACCCGCGTACTCAACCCGGGCGCCTACGCGCTCGAGACCCTCTCGGGCAAGCTCGGCCGGCTGCGCCCGCTCCTCGCGCTCGCGCGCCCGATGGCCCGGCGTCTCGACGCGCGCCTGCGCCGGCGCGCCGACGGGCGCCTGCGCTGGTCGAGCCTCGCGCCGAGCCCGGACGCCGGAGCCGAGACGACGCCGCGCGGTCGCCTCCACGACGAGGCGATCGCGCTCGACGCGCTCGCGGCCCTGATGCCCGGCTTCGCCGCCCGCTGCCCGCTCCACCCGGAGTGGGCGCCCGAGGAGATCGCCGCGATCGTGCGCGAGGGCGCGCGCAAGGCCTCCACCGGCGACGGCGTGCACCGCGTGGTCCGCGACCGCCGCGGCGATCCCGTCGGCGCCTTCGTGATGCACGGCCGGCCCGGCCGCACGGCGCGGGTGCTGCAGATCGCCGCCGTCCCCGGCCAGGAGGAAGCCGTCGTCGACGCCGCCATGGGGCGCGCCGCCGCGCTCGGCTTCAGCGCGGTGACCGGACGTGCGCAGCCCTGGCAGCTCGACGCGCTCTCCGCGCGGCGCTGCGTCTTCCACAAGCGCGCAGCCACCGTCGTCCACGCGCGCGACGACGCGATCCTCGCGGCCTTCCGCCGCGGCGAGGCCTTCTTCAACGGCTATGCCGGCGAGACCTGGTTGAGGCTGATCGGCGATGCGTTCGGCGACTGAGAGCGCATGCGAAGAGACGCGGCGTCTCCCCTCGCCCTTGCGTCTGCGTGCAGGTCGACCGCTCCTACCGGAGCGCGTCGGCTCGGAGGCCTCGCTCGAACCGATCGGCCGCCGCAATGGCTTCCTTCATCAGAGCGTCGAAGTCGTCGGGCGGGTTTCCACCGTCCAGCATGCGCTTGAAGGTGGCGTAGGCATCGGTCCTGCTGCCGTAGGCCCGCAGGCTGTTCTCGTCGTTCACCCAGGCCAGGACGATGATCTTGGCCGTGCGCTCGAACCGGTAGAACAGCCGATATTGCTGAAAGAACTTCGCCCGGAACCAGTGCTTCCGGTCGTCGCCCAGCGTGTCGCCCTGCCTGAAGGCCGCGGCGCCGGGATCGGCCGGAATCGCTTCCGTCACCAGCTTGAAGATCGCGGCAAGCCGCTTCGTGCAGTTCTTCTTCGTCCAGGTCTCGGGGTCGCGCGCCCTGCGCGCCTCGACCTCCGCGATCAGCCCTTCGAGCTGATCGAGGAATACCGGATGCGCCCAGATCGACCAACCGTCGACGACGAGCGGCGCTTTCGCGGGCACGTCCGCACCCGTCATTCGTCGTCGGGCGAGAGCGGGGCTTCGAGATCGACGTGCACATCGCCGACCAGCGCCTCGAGGCGGTCGTGCAAGGGGCCGTCGAAGGCCTTCAGGCGCTCTGGATGCGCCTTGACGTCGGCTTCGAGGAAATCGAGGAACGAGCCGAGCGCCGCATCCGCTTCGGACGCGCGGACGGGCTCGATGTAGACCCGGCCGCTCGGCTCGGTGCGGTAGCGGATCTGGTCGCCCTTGCCGAGCTTCAGCTGCCGGCGCACGCCGCTCGGAATCGTCGTCTGATAGCGATCGGTGAGCTTCGAGAGCTCCTCGGCGAACACGGTCATGGCGAAATCCCGAGCGTTGGGGTAAGTCGGAACGCCCGAAGGTAATGCATCCGCATTGCCGCGACAAGTGCGCAGTGTCACCCCATCGCCACCGCGATCGGATCGACGGTCATCGGGCGCTCGTGCAGGATGCGGGCGACCTTGCGCTTGGCGGCGATGTCCTTCCACACGGCCTCGACCTGCGCCGGCCCGATCCCCGCGGCGAGCGCCGTCGCCTCGGCGTCGACGCCGTGCTCGAGCGCGAACAGGCACAGGTCCATGGCGACGTGGTCGACCGCGAAGTAGAACTCCTCCTGCGTCTGCGGCATCGACCAGGTGTCGGTCGTCGGCGGGCGGCGGCAGATCTCGTCGGGCACGCCGAGATGCGCGGCGAGGGCGTAGACCTGCGACTTGTAGAGATGCGCGATCGGCTTCAGGTCGGCGGCGCCGTCGCCGTTCTTGACGAAGAAGCCCTGGTCGTACTCGAGCCGGTTCGGCGTGCCCGCCACCGCGTAGTTCAGCCGGTCGGCGTGGTAGTATTCCAGCTGCTTGCGGGTGCGCTGCTTCATGTTGGCCGCCGCCACCACGGCCTGGTAGGCGGTCGCCGAGAGCCGGCGGCGCTCCTCGCGCCCCTCCGGCGACCGCGCGACGATAACCGATATCGTGTAGCCGCGCGCCCGCATGTCGGGGTCGATCACGAGCTTGCAGGCCCAGCCCTCGCCGAACTCCGGCAGGACCGTGCGGATCGCGTCGTCGCGGCGGCGGTAGCAGCCGGCGGCGTCGAGCATCGGGCCGATGTCCTCGAGCACGGTCTCGATGCCGAGCGCCTCGGCGAGGAGGCGGCCGAGCCGCAGGCTGTCGGGGTCGGAATCGCGCTCGGGCATAAGCACGCCGAGCACCTTGTCGGCGCCCAGCGCGCGGGCGGCCAGCGCCGCGGTCACGGACGAGTCGATCCCGCCCGAGAGGCCGAGCACGATCCCGCGCTTGCGCAGGCGCTTCGACGTCTGCTCGCGGATCGCCGCGGCGATGCGCGCCGTCTCGGCGGCGTGGTCGAGGGCGAGCGCGTCGAGGCTGTAGGTCGTCGCGCGCGGCGCGTGGGCCAGTGCGGTCATGCGGCTCTCCCGTGAGTCTGGATGGCGTCGAGCTCCGCGGCGGCGCGGCGGCTGATCTTGCCGGTGTCGGTCTTGGGCAGCGCGTCGACGATGGACACGTGCTTGGGAACCATGAAGTCCTCGAGGTTGCGCGCGCAATGCGCCCGGATCTCCCGCTCGCCGAGCGCCGAGCCCGGATCGAGTGCGACGATCGCCTTGAGCGCCTGGCCGAGCACCGGGTCCTCGACGCCCACCACGGCGGCCTCGCGCACGCCCGGCAGCGCGTAGAGCACGGTCTCGACCTCCTTGGGGCTGACCTTCTCGCCGCGGGTCTTGATGATGTCGTCCTTGCGCGCGACGAAATAGAGGAAGCCGTCGGCGTCGGTGCGGAACAGGTCTCCGGTGTAGAGCACCCGCTCCCAGGGGTAGGGCCCCGGCCGCAGCGCCTTCGCCGTCGCCTCGGGGTTCTCCCAGTAGCCGGCCATCACGTGCGGGCCGCGGATGACGAGCTCGCCCGTCTCGCCGGGGCCGAGCCGGCGGCCGTCCTCGTCGACGACCCAGGCCTCGGTGCCCGGAATGGCGACGCCCACGGAATCCGGCCGGCGCGCCAGCTCGGCGGGCGGAAGCCAGGTGCAGCGCTTGCACTCGGTGAGCCCGTACATCGAGAACAGCCGCGTCGCCGGGAACAGCGCCTGCAGCTGCGCGATGTGCGACGGCGGCAGCGCGGCCGCGGTGTTCGTGATCGCCCGCAGCGTCGGATACGCGCCGGGCGCGAGGTCGCGCATGCGCAGCACGAGCGCCGCCATGGTCGGCACGAGCGGCAGGACCGTGACGGCCTCCTCGGCGACGCGGTTGAGCACCGCCTGCGGGAACGTGAAGCCCTTCTCGATGACGAGGGTCGCGCCCTTCAGGACCGACATCAGCACCTGGTAGAGGCCGTAGTCGAACGAGATCGGCAGGGCGCACAGCACGATGTCGTCGGCGCTCATCTCGAGATAGGTCGAGACGGACGTCGCCGCGGCGTGGACGTTCTGATGGGTCATCATCACGCCCTTGGGGAAGCCCGTCGAGCCCGAGGTGTAGACCAGCATGGCGAGGTCGAGCACGATGCCCGGGCCGGGCAGCGGCGCGGCGTCGCTCGCGAGCGCGTCCTCGTAGGCGATCGCGCCGGGAACCCCGCTCGGGTCGCCGACGACGATGCGCGCCGGGACCGGCGCCCGGGCCTGAGCATCCAGCGGCGCGCGCGCCAGCGCCTCGGCGGCGACGCCCGCGAGCTTCTCCTGCGTGACGAGGCCCGCGGGCCGGCAATTGCCGATGATGAAGGCGAGCTTGTCGGCCTTCGTGCTCGGGTTGACGAGCGAGAACACCCCGCCGGCGGCGAGCGTCGCGAACACCGCCACGACCGCCTCGACGCTGTTGTCTGCGAAGACGACGACGCGGTCGCCGCGGCCCACACCCCGCTCGGCGAGCGTGGTCGCGAGCCGCCGGGCGCGCTCCGCGAGCGCCGCGTATGTCACCCGCTCGCTGCCCGCGACGAGCGCGACCTTGTCGGGAAAGCGCTGCGCGCTCTCCTGGAGAAACGTTTCGACCCGCATCATCGTGCGCTCCGCTCAGGCCGCATCCGCGCCGACGGCCTGCGTCTTGCGCGCCGCGAAGGCGGCGAGCGAGGCAATGCTGTCGAGGTTCTCGGGGATCATCTCGGCGTCGGCAACGACGATGCCGAACGTGTCCTCCAGGAAGGCGACGAGCTCGAGCACGCCGGTCGAATCGACGAGGCCGGCCTCGAGCAGCGAGTCGGTGGCACCGATCTCGGCGCGGTCCTCGCGGAAGAGGAAGTTCTCCTCGATGAAGTCGCGGATGCGGGTCTCGATCGTGTCGGTCATGTCGGTCTCCTCCTGAGGTCTGCGGTCAGGCCGCACGTTGCTCGGCGGCCTTCGTCGTGGGTGTGGAAAAGCCCTGCGCCCAGAGCTGGCCCGAGAGCACGGCGACGAGCGCCATGTTGTCGCCGAAGCCGACGGCGCCGCCACGCGCGCACTTGCGCGCGAGCTTGCCGACGGCGGCGGGGTCGAACAGCCCCGCCTCACCGACCGCCGCCGGCCCGAGCGTCTCGGCCACCCAGCCGGGGGCGTCGGGACCGAAGAAGGCGGCGCTGTCGGGGGCGCGGTAGGGCTGCTTGGGGCGCTCGACGATGTCGCGCGGCAGGCGCGGGCCGAGCGCGTCGCGCAGCACGTGCTTCTCGCGCAGGCCCTTGAGCTTGAGCCGCGCCGGCAGGCGCGCCGCGAAGTCGATCACCCGCGGGTCGAGGAAGGGGAAGCGCCCCTCCACCGCGTGCGCCATCGACACCCGGTCGCCCTGGGCGGAGAGGATGTAGCCCGGCAGCAGGTGGGCGATCTCGAGATACTGCGCCTGCGCCAGCGGATGCCACCGCCCGAAGCGCTCCGGCAGCTGCTCGCGCAGCGCCGCCAGCGGATCGTAGTCGCCGATCGCGGCGCGCAGGTCGCCCGAGAGGAAGGCCTGCGTCTTCGCGGTCGTGCCGAAGCGCGGCAGGTGGGAGAACAGCGGATCGGCGCTCCGGTCGAGCCCCGCGCCGAAGAAGGCCCGCAGGTAGGCCGGGCTCTGCGACTGGAGCTTGGGCAGGTAGGGGTAGAGCCGCCGGAACAGGAGCGGGCGCAGATCCGAGGTCGGCTGGCGCGCGCAGAAACGGCGCACCCGCGCCTCCTTGAACACGTCGTAGCCGGCGAACACCTCGTCGGCCCCCTCCCCCGTCAGCACGACCTTGGTGCCCTTCGCGCGCACGAGGGCGGAGAGCGCGTGCAACGGCGCGGGCGCGGTGCGCAGGATCGGCCGCTCGACGGCGCGCACGACGTCGGCGAAACGCTCCGCGATGTCGACGCCGCGGCAGAGCGTGGCGTGGTGATCGGTGCCGAAGCGTTCGGCGATCATCTGCTGGTAGGCGCTCTCGTCGAACTCGGCGCTCTCGAACCCGACCGAGAAGGTCTCGAGCCGCCGGTCCAGGATGTCGGCCGCGAGCGCGGTGGTGAGGCTCGAATCGAAGCCGCCTGAGAGATAGGCGCCCACCGGCACGTCCGCGCGCAACCGAATGGCGGTCGCGTCGTGCATCAGGGCGCGAAGCTCCTCGCCGACGTCGCCCTCGTCGCGCCGGTCGGCGGCGTCCTCGGCGAGATCGGGATAGTCCGGCCGCCACCAGGCGCGGGTCTCGACCCGGCCCGCGCGGGCGATCAGCAGGTGGCCCGGCGGCAGCTCGTTCACCCCGGCGAAGGCCGTGCGCGGGGGAAGCGGGAACCACAAGGTCGTAATGTCGGCGAGGCCCAGCGGATCGGGCCGCGCCTCGATCTCCGGCGCGGCGAGGAGCGCCTTCACCTCGGAGCCGAAATACACCCGCTCGCCGCGCTCGGCCCAGAACAGCGGGCGCACGCCCACCCTGTCGCGCGCAGCGAAGAGCAGGTTGCGACGCCGGTCGTGGATGGCGAAGGCGAAGTCGCCGTTCAGGGCCTCGAGGCAGGCCTCGCCCCGCTCGATCCAGAGGCGCAGCAGCACCTCCGTGTCGGAGCGCGTCCGGAAGCGGACGCCGCGGGCCTCGAGCTCCGCGCGCAGCTCGACGTGATTGAAGATCTCGCCGTTGAAGGTGATCGCGACGTCGCCGGTCTCGTCGGCGAAGGGCTGCGCGCCGCCGGCGAGATCCACGATCGAGAGCCGCACGTGGCCGAGCGCAGCCTGGGTGCGCATGGCGACGCCGCGTCCGTCGGGGCCGCGATGGGCGATCGCGTCGAGCATCGTCCCGACGAGCGCCGCATCCGCGTCGCGGTCATGGACGGGGCCGTAGAACCCTGCGATTCCGCACATGTCGCCTCCTGTTTCGCCGATTAAGTTACGCAACGTTGTCAGTGTCGTAAAGATTAATTTTCGCCGAATGCTCGGCAATTTCGATGCTTGGTTAAGACCAGCATCGGCAAAACGAATGTATCGACTGTGCCATAGAGAAACAAATCCGGTAATTTCTGGCACAATCTCTTGGAGCATTAACGAATTGTGTCGATTTTTCCACGTCGGGACTTGCGCACCGCACCGTGACGCGGCTTTCTGGAAGGCGAAACCGAGGCCAGCCCATGACCGCGACCCCGACGATTCCGATTTCGGCGAGGCCCCCCGCCCCGCCCGCTGCGCGGCCGGGACCGGCTACGCGCGCGTGGCGCCGGTTGACGCGCGAGATCGTGATCCACCCGCACCGGCTCGCGCTGGAGCGCCCGCTCGTCTCGTTCACCTTCGACGACGCGCCGGAGAGCGCCGCCGAGGCCGGTGCGCGGCTCGAGTCCGTGGGTGGTCGCGGCACGTTCTACGTCGCGGGCGGGCTCTGCGGCGAGATCGAGAACGGCAAGCGCGTGCTCGCCGCGGAGGCGGTGCGCGATCTCGCGGCGCGCGGCCACGAGATCGGCTGCCACACCTTCAGTCACGCCTGCGCGCGCACGCTCGGCCCAAGCGGCCTCGCCGCCGAGACGGCGCGCAACGCCGCCTTCTTCGCGACGCTCGGCCTGCCCGCCCCGACGAGCTTCGCCTATCCCTTCGGAGCGGTGTCGCTGTCGGGCAAGCGCGCGCTGATGCGCCGCTTCGCGGCCTGCCGCGGCACGCGCAACGGCGTCAACGCCGGCATCGTCGATCTCGGCGACCTGCGCGTCGTCGATCTCTTCGGGGACCGGCTCGACGCCGAACGCGTCGACGCCGCGCTGCAGGTGGCACGTGCGCGGCGCGGGTGGGTGATCTTCTATACGCACGACGTCGAGCCCGATCCGGGCGAATGGGGCTGCACGCCGGCGGTCTTCGACGCGGCGCTGGAGCGCGTGGTGCAGGCTGAAATCGAGATCGCCACCGTCGGCGCGGCGCTCGCCCGCACGGGAGCCGCACGCGCATGACGACGATCCGATATCCCGTCGCGCTCGCGACCGCGGTCTGCGCGGCTCTCGCGACGAGCCCGCTCGCCGGGGCGACGCTCGCGACCTGCGCTGCGCCCGCCGGCCCCGACGTCTCGGGTCTCGACGTCGTGCGCGCCTGGAGCTCCGGCGCCGGCGGAGCCGACTGGACCGAGGACGTCGACATCGGCGGGCTGTCGATCAACCACAACCCGTGGAGCGCGACGACCATGGAGCCGGGGGACCGGCTCGACAGCATTCTCTACGTCGACCCGGGCCGATCCGTCGCACGCTTGCGCACCATCTCCGGAGCGCCCGCCACCCGAGACTGGATGCCCAAGGGCGCGCCCTTCCTGATGGTGGGGGTTCATTCGACCTACGAATCCTCGCCGAACCCCTTCGTCACGGACGGCCGCACCGGGATCTGGACCGATACGCTCGAGCGCCTCGAGGCGGCGACCTCCGGCACCCTGATCGCGGCCGACCCGGACGCGCGCTACATCCACGCCCTGCAGACCTACCTCTACTTCGAGCCCTACACGGGCCTCGATCACGCCGGCGCGCCGTATCTCGACGTGATGATCGCCTTCAATCGCAACGGCGTCGACGTCTGCTGCGCGGCCGCCGAGCGCGTCTTCTCCGGGGAGCGGTTCACGGTCTTCCGCGCGGACGTCGGCGGCTACCAGGGCAACTTCTACACCGTCCAGCTGCAAGGCCCGCAGCGCACGGCGCTGGCGATCGATCTCCTGCCCGTCATCGACGCCCTGCGCGAGATCCACAACGAGCACGCCGGGCGGGCGGACGAGCGGTATTGGATGCGCTCGATAGGCACCTGGGTCGAGCCGTTCTCGGGACGGCTCGACTACGTGATCGACGGGCTCGCGGTGCGCGTCGACGACCGGGTCTTCGGCGCGCTCGCCTGCGGGGAGTGATCCTTCAGCCGGTCGCCGCGGCCGCGTCGCCGCGCGGGATGCTCCCCTCCCCCGCGACCTCGCCCCGCGCCTCGCTGCGATAGAGCGGATGCAGGCTCTTCCAGTTCAGCTTGCCGCGAACGCCCGCGAGGCGCAGCGCGCGTCCGGCCCGCGCGCCCTCGTCACCCGGCGCGAGCCGCGCGCGCAGCGTCAGCGCCGCCGTCTGCGCATGCGCGCGCAGGGCAAGCGAGAGCGCGACGAGGCCCGGCGCGGGGCTCGTGTCGATCAGGGCGGCGGCGTAGGCCTGGCCGCCGGCGTAGTGGCGCAGCGTCAGGTAGTCGTGCGCGCAGCGATGGGCGGGCACCGCCTCGATCGCCTCCGCGCCCGCGATCCAGGCGAACCGCGCGCCCGCGCGCTCGAGCTTGAGGAACAGGTGGAAGTCCTCTCCGCCACACTCGCCGAAGGCCGGGTCGAACGGCGCGGGCGCGGCGAGCGTCGTCGCGCGCCGGAACACGCTGTTGCCGGTGCCCAGCACGAAGGGCTGGATGCGCCGGCGCGCCGACAGCGACGTTCCCGTCGGCGCGTCGAACAGGCGCGAGAACATGGCCGCCGCCGCCGGATTGGCGCTGTCCGCGTCGTCGAAGCGCGGGCGCACGGCCGCGAAGAAGACGTCGTGCGGGTGGGTCTGCGCAGCGCGCAGGATGGTCTCCAGCCAGCCCGGGCCGACCTCCTGGTCGTCGTCGAGGAAGGCGACGAAGCGCCCGCGCGCCGCGGCCGCTCCGGCATTGCGGGCGACCGCGATGTTGGCGGGGCGCGCCGGCACGAAGCGGACCGGCGCGGAAGACCGCGTGGCGGCCCGCTCCACCACCGCGCGCGCGGTCTCGCCCTCGGAATTGTCGACCACGATCAGCTCGACCGCGGCGTCGGCGAGACCCTCCGTGGCGAGGATCGCGTCGAGCGCGCGCGCGAGGCGCTGCGGGCGCTCGTAGGTGCACACGACGATGCTGAGCTCAAGCATGACGGCTCACCCGTGGCGTCGTCCCGCGCCGCCGGCGCAGGTCGGCGAGGAAGAGCGGCAGGATGCGCGGTCCGTCCACGAGATAGCGCCGCCACATCCGCCGCGGCTCGCTGAGGAGGCGATAGGCCCATTCGAGCCCCAGCCGCTGCACCGGAACCGGCGCGCGCCGACGCGCGCCGACGAGGAACTCGAGACCCGCGCCGATGCACAGCGCCACGCCCCAGCAGCGCCCGCGGCGCAGCAGCGCCTGGGCGAACAGCTCCTGCTGCGGCGACCCGATGGCGAGGAGCACGAGACGCGGGCGGCCGGGCACGCTTTCGGGGAAGGCCGCCTCCGCCTCCTCCACGGCGGCGGCGAGCCTGTCGGGATCGTCGCGCAGGCCGAAGGGCGGCAGCGTCTGCCGCAGCCTCGTCAGGCCGAAGCGCACGCGCAGCGCCTCCGCCAGCGCACGATCGCCGCCGACGACGAGGATCTCGGCGTCCCGCGGCAGGCGCGGATCGGCCAGCAGCGCCGCGACGAGATCCGAGCCGGGCGCGGCGGGCAGGTCGAGCCCCGCCATCCGCGCGAGCCGCGCGAGGATGCGGCTGTCGTTGACGACGAGCCAGGCGTCCTCGTAGGCGGCGCGCACCCGCGCGTCGGCGCGCGCGAGGCGCACCATGTGGTCGACGTTGGGGGTCGCGAGATAGGCGAAGCCCCGTGTGACGCTGCGCGCCAGCACCCGGTCGAGGATCTCGCGCGCCGTGAGCGGGTGGAAGGCGAGGCCCAGGAAGGGCAGCGCGTCGGGGGGGGCGGGCCCGTCGTCGAAGACATCAACGCGCATTGCGGTAGGCCTTCGGCGAGACGACGGTCAGGGCGATGATGCGCATGTCGAACCACAGGCTCCAATTGTCGAGGTAATGCAGGTCGTGGGCGAGGCGCCCGCGCAGGTCCGCCTCGTCGAGGATCTCGCCGCGGTAGCCGTTGACCTGCGCCCAGCCGGTGATGCCCGGCTTGGCGTTGTGGCGGCGCGTGTACTCGGCGAGCGCCGTGCCGAAGGCCTGATCGTGCGCCATGGCGTGCGGGCGCGGGCCGACGAGGGACATCGTGCCCTCGACGACGTTGAGGAGCTGCGGCAGCTCGTCGAGGTTCCAGCGGCGCAGGACGCGGCCGACGCGGGTGATGCGCGGATCGTCGCGCGTCGCCTGCTTCACCACGCGTCCGTCCTCCATCGTGCGCATGGTCCGGAACTTGAAGATGCGGAAGCCGGCGAGGTTGATGCCGTAGCGGGTCTGCCGGAACAGGATCGGGCCGGGACCCTCGAGGCGGATCGCGACGGCGCAAGCGATCAGGACCGGCGAGAGCGCGACGAGCGCAAGGCCGGCCACCACCAGATCGAAGAGGCGCTTCTGAGCGCTGGCGAAGATCGAGAAGGGCTCGCGGCACAGCTCGACGAGATCGGCCGTCGGCGCGTCCGGCCGGCGCGGCAGTCCCGGCGCGCGGGAGACCTCGTCGGCGGAGAGCGTGATCGTCGCCGGCACGCTCATCAGGCGCCGCGCGCACCAGTTCACGGTCTGCGGATCGCCCAGCGGGAGCGCCAGGACGACGAGATCGGGCTGCATGTAGCGCGCGATCGTGCAGGCGAAGACCATGTCCTCCTCACGGCTCGCGAGCGTCTGCACATGGTCGGTCCCGGCCTCCTCGCGCAGCACGACGGAGGCGACGACGACGTAGGGGCGGGTCGCCGTCAGCGTCTTCTCGACCCGGGCGATACGGTCCGCCGTGCCGACGAGCAGCACCCGGCGGTGGAAGAAGGGCGCGAAGCGGCGCATCCGCGAGAGCGTCTCGACGGCCAGCCGCCGCGCGCCCAGGACGAGGACCGGCCCCACGAGGAGCAGGATCAGCGTCGAGGCGCGCGAGAAGGGCTCGATCGCACGAAACAGGAAGGCGAAGGAGATCGTCAGGACGAGGCCCGCGGCCCAGACCAGCAGGAGCGGCGTCGCCCGTGCCACGCGCACGTCCGCCGGCCCGTAGCTGCGCGTCGCCATGTGGACGAGCACGAAGCCCGTCGCGACGACGAGGCCCTTCAGCTCGCTGCCGAGCTGACCCAACGGAACTCCATAGACGAAGAAATGGTAGAGGTCCTCGACGAGCACCGTCGCCACGAACGCGGCGGCGAAGTCGACGACGACGATCAGAGCCGAGAGCGCGGCGATCATCGTGTAGCCGCCCCGGCTGGGGCCGTTCAGCGCCAGGGGCGCAGCCGCCTTGCGCCCAGGGGAATGCGAAGGGGCTCGCGATGGGGCGGGCGACGTGTCTCTCGACAGGGCTCTCGCGGATCGGATGGGACCGGACATCGGCAGCGCTTCCCGTTTCGAAACAGATTTTCGTCGAAAACGACACGAATTGACCGTTTCCGTAGGGTCTGCGCAGCTGGGCGGCAATCGGCGTGCCACCGGGTCTCGGGTCGAGAGGAGCGCCTGCGCGCCGACGAGGCGCGCGGCGCAGAACGCGGGGCGGAGATAGCCGCGGCTCACGGTCCGTCCCGGGCGCCGTGGCTACCGCCTCCGGATCACCGACAGCGGATCACTCGGCCTTCGCCAGGGTCGTCACCTCGCCGCGTGCCGGGTAGTCCTTCGCCAGCACGAAGTCGATCGCGCCGAGGATGTCGGACAGGTGCGGGCGCGCGAAGGGCATGGTCTGCACGGAGCCGAAGTAGAGCGTGCCGTCCGGGCGCACGAGGTAGAGCGCCGGCTCGGTGAAGAGGGCGGGCTCCTCGATGCCCGCCGAGGTCGGACCACGGCCGGAGGAGATGTAGAGGCCCCAGCCGCGCGCCGTCTCGAGGTCGAGCCCGTAGGCGACCCGCAGGTCGGCGAGGCCCCAATCACCCTTCGTGCGCTCGCCGCGCTCTTCTTCGTCCGACGAGATCGCGACGACGCCCACACCGCGCTCGGCGAGAGCGCCGAGCTGGCGCTCCAGCTCGCGCAGCTGAACCTTGCAGAGCGGGCAGTGCAAGCCGCGATAGAAGACGAGAAGCGTGAAGTGCTCCGGCGCCTCCGTCTCGACGTCGAAGCGCCCGCTGCCGGCGAGCGGCAGTCGGAGGGCGGGAACGCGCTGGCGGGGAATGAGGGGGCTGATCTCGGCCATGGTGGTCTCCTCGTGGTCGGTTGAGCGCCTTATCGGACGAAAGCCGCATGGATGCATCCCGGGGTGCGTTCACATGGCCGTGCGGCACGCGTGATCTCGGGCCATCCCGCGCCCGGAGCGCACGCGTCGAGCTCTCGTCGAAGCGCTGAGGCCGGACGCGGTCCGCTCGTGCGTGGTGATCACACGCTCGCACGCATCCCATCCCCGCCACCCGGGCCGGCCACGACACCGCCGGCCACGGACGCCTATCGCATCGCGAATTCCTCGCGCAGCTCGACGACGTACGCCGTCAGCGCCGTGAGCTCCTCCGATTCCCACGCGAGTGGCTCGGTCGCAGAGCCACCGCACAGCGGCTGGTCACGAAGACGTGACGATGCCGCGTAGGCGGGCGGGTCGAATCTGCTCGCGGGGCAGCGATCCGGGTTCGTTACAAATGAATGCAGATAAATTTCGTCGAGGATCGATGTAATCGCCGGGGCGGGTGGCGCGAAGACTGATCATACCAGCAGCGCAACGCCGCTTGGGCCAAAGGAGACCAGCCATGACCAATCTGTCCCGCTTCCTCGCCGCCGCCGCCTTCGCCGCCATCGCCGCGCCGGCTTCCGCACAGCACGTCAACCCGGAGGTGACGCTCTACGACCAGCCGCAGCAGCAGGACTTCTTCTTCCAGTTCCAGCGCGGCCTCGCGCCCGACGTCTCCGCCACCGGCAGCATCGTCCGCCCCGGCGCGACGCCCTTCTACGGCGCGCACGAGTACTCCCGCACCCGCGCCGAGGACCACAACTGAACGCGCGAACGAGCCGGGACCCGCCGGGCACGTCCCGGCCGGGCCTCCCGCGCGTCCTTGCAACGGAGCGCGCCATGAGCCGACTCGACGCCGCTCTCGACGGTCTGGGGCGCCGCATCGCCGCGCGGATCCGAGACTGTCCGGCGTCACCGTCGGACGTATCGAGACTCGCCCCCTACGCGCAGTCCCTGCGCCCGGGCGACGTGCTCCTCGTCGACGGGGGCGACGCGAAGGTCGCGACCGCGATCCGCTACCTGACGCAGTCCTCCTGGTCGCATGCGGCCCTGTTCGTCGGCGGACCGGCCGAGGTCGATCCGCAGACCCCCGACGTTCTGGTCGAAGCGGAGGTGGGGCTCGGAGTGTTCTCCTCACCGCTGTCCCGCCATGCCGGGCGCGCATTGCGCATCTGCCGGCCCGTAGGGCTCCAGCCTGCGGCGGTCGAGGCGCTCGTCGGGTTCGCCCGCGCCCATGTCCGCGCGCTGTACGACCTGCGCAACGTGATCGACCTCGCGCGCTGGCTCTTCCCGACCCCGCCGGTCCCCACGCGCTGGCGCAGGCGGATGATCGCTCTGGGATCCGGCGAGCCGACGCGGGCGATCTGCTCGACCCTGATCGCCAAGGCGTTCCAATCGATCGGCTATCCCATCCTACCGATCCGCGACACCGGGACGGATGCGGCCGGCGATGCGGCGCGGGAGGTCTACCGTGTGCGGCACCATTCGCTGTTCGTGCCGCGCGACTTCGACCTCTCCCCGTATTTCGAGATCGTCAAGCCGACACTCGCAGCCGGCTTCGACTACCGGGCCATGCCGTGGGCGGCGAATGACGATCCGGGGCGGACGTAACGGAAGCGCCTTACGGGGCGAAGAGGAAATTCAGCCATGCATGCCGCTCGCCCGGACCCGGCGCGGAGGAGATCCGACATGAGAACCGACGCCCTGATCGAGACCCTGTCGAAGGACCTCGACCCGCGCCCCGTTAGCAGGGGAGGAGGCGCGTTCCTCCTCGCCGCTTCGGCCGCGGCATCCGCCGTGCTCTTCGCGGTCGTGCTCGGTCCACGCGCCGACCTCGCGGCGGCGCTGCAGACCGCGCCCTTCATCGCGAAGGCGGTGCTCACCGTCGTACTCGGCCTCGCCGCCGCCGGAGCCGCGGCGCGGCTGGCGCGCCCCGGCGCGCGCCTCGACGGCTGGACGACGGGCCTGCTGCTCGCCCCGCTGCTCGCCCTCGCGCTCGTCGCGATCGAGCTGACCCACCAGCCGGCCTCCACGTGGGCGGCGGCGTGGCTCGGCGACAACGCGCTCGTCTGCCTGACGGCAGTCGCCGCGCTCGCGGCGCCGCTCCTGGCGGCCGCCATCCTTCTCCTGAGGCGCGAGGCGCCGACACGGCCGCGTCTCGCCGGGGCCGCTGCCGGGGTCGCCAGCGCCGCCGCGGCCGGAACCCTCTACGCCTTTCATTGCCAGGACGACAGCGCCCTCTTCGTGGCGACCTGGTACACGCTCGCGATCGTCGGCGTCGCCGGCATCGGAGCGATCGCCGGCCACCGCTGGCTACGCTGGTGAGGAGATCGATCATGAGCCGGGACATCTTCAAGCGCGAGAGCGCCCGCACCGCACGGCGCCTCGCACTCGTCCTCTCCGTCGGCGTTGCGCTCGCGGCATCCACCGTCGCGTTCGGCCAGGAGCGCCTGACCCCGCAGACCGCGCCTGAGAGCCTGTGAATCAATCCCGACCCCGGCTAGAATCATCTGATCTGAATCGGGGTCGGGTCATGAGCGACGAGCTTTTCGAAGGTCTTCCGGAGCAGGCGGCTCCCTCTCGGGATCAGGGAGGGCGTCCGCGTCTGCGGCGGGCGGAGCGGTCTCAGACGGAACTGCGGGCGACGAGCCTGGACGAGCTGATCTCGGAGGATCATCCGGCGCGCCTCGTCTGGCGCTTCGTCGAGGGTCTCGACCTGTCGGACCTCTATGCGCGCATCAAGGCCGTCGAGGGGCGCGCGG
>Ga0208623_100221_pt1 | contig 63106 bp, 56 predicted proteins | sample HotLakConsUCCL28_FD_184737 | JGI IMG/M metagenome (GOLD analysis project Ga0208623, IMG submission 184737) | Hypersaline microbial mat communities from Hot Lake, Washington, USA - Hot Lake Consortium UCC-L28 (SPAdes) (version 2) ...
TGGAAGACTACGCCACCGTGCCGCTGCACTTCGAGGTCACCCCCTGGGCCTTCGCAGAAGGTCTGGAACTCACGCCCCGCGTCGACCAGTACACCATCGCCATGATGGTCCGCCCCGCCGAGTGAGGCTGACGCGTCAGACGAAAATCACCGGCCGCCCACGGGCGGTCGGTTGCTTTTGACGATTGCCTTGACGACTGCCTGGCGCGGCGCGATTCTACGGTGATGAAACGCCCCTATTTCGCCTACGGCTCCAATCTCGAATTGCACGACTGGCGCGCCTATTGCCGCCGCCACGGGTTCCATGCCGACGGGCTGCAACCCCTTCATCCGGCCGTCGCGCCCGATCACACGCTCGCCTTTACCCGCTACTCGCAAAAACGCGGCGGCGGCGTGCTCGACATCCTGCCGCGTCGCGGCGCCGCCGTTCCGGGCATGCTGTTTTCCGTGTGCGATGCGACGCTCGCCGCCCTCGATCACAAGGAGGGTGCGCCGCGGGCTTATGAACGCGTGCCGATCACGGTGCTCGACGAGGACGGCGCGGAGATCGAAGCCTTCACCTACCGGGTGAGGCCGCAGGATCGCTTACCCTTCGTGGCACCGCATGCGGATTATCAGGCGGTTTGCGCGTCAGGGCGCGCGGCTTTCGGGATCGACGCGCGCATTCTGGAGGATGCGGCGGCGGGGCGCCCGGCCGGAGATATCCACACTGCGTTCGTCTACGGCACGTTGATGCGCGGTGAGCGCGGAGATCATCACTGGGCGCACGAGGCGGCGCCGCCGGACCCGCGCCCGGCGCGGGTGGCGGGCCTGCTCAAGGATTGCGGGCCTTATCCGGGCATGGTGCGCCCGCTGCCGCAGGAGGCAAGTCCCGAGGCGCACGTGCGTGGCGAACTGCTCGCCTTTGCCGATATCACGAGCGTGCTCGATGCTTTCGATGGTTATGAAGATTTCGCCGGTTATGGTGCGCTTGGCAATGTCTATCGTCGCGTGCCCGTGACAGCGCGGGAGGAGGCGGCATCAAGACCGGATGCCGCAATCACCGCCTGGGCCTATATCCTGCTCGACCATGACCGTTTCCCGATCATTGCCGGCGGCTGCTGGCGCAGTCACAGGCGTGGCGGCTGAACGCGCTTCAGGGCCTTTGGCACAGGTCGATCTGCGCGTTTGGCGCTTAAGCTGTCCGTCTCCGTCTGTATGATCCTGGTTCCATGACAGCGCCCCGGCGGGCAGGAGGGTACGCCATGACCGGTCCCGCGATTCTCGACATAGCCGATCTCGGCGCACGCATCCCCGACGGGACGCATCTCGCGATCGCGCCGGATTACAGCGGCTGCGCCATGGCCGTGATCCGCACGCTGCTGCGCCGACGCATCAGCGATCTGCGGCTCGTGGCGGTGCCGACGGCGGGGTTTCAGGCAGATATGCTGATCGGCGCCGGTTGCGTCACGCAGATCGAGGCGGCTGCCGTCTCGCTCGGGGAATACGGCCCCGCCGGGCGTTTCAACGCGGCCCTGCGCACGGGCAAACTCGCCATGCGCGACGCCACCTGCCCGGCGATTCATGCCGGCTTGCAGGCAGCGGAGAAGGGGATTCCCTTCATGCCGCTGCGCGGCATCATCGGCTCTGATCTCGTGGCGCAGCGACCGGACTGGAAGCTGATCGACAATCCCTACGGATCGCAGGGCCGCGACCCGATCCTGCTGGTGCCGGCCATCACGCCGGAAATCGCCCTGTTCCACGCCCCCGCCGCCGACCGGGACGGCAATGTCTTCATCGGCGTGCGGCGCGAGCTCATGCTGATGGCCCATGCCGCGCGGCGCACGCTCGTGAGTGTCGAGCGCATCGTCGATACCGATTTTCTGGCCGACGAGGCGCGTGCAGGCGCCACCATCCCCGCACTCTATGTCGAGGCGATCGCGCAGGCGCCGCGCGGCGCCGATCCGGTCGGCCTGTTCGGTGCTTATGGTGCGAACGAGGCGGCGCTCGGCGCCTATGCGCAGGCATCGCGCGATGATGGCGCCTTTGCCGCCTGGCTCGCGGGGGTCGACGCTGACGCATCGCAGACGGTGCCGGCATGAGCGGTGCGGCAGAGATCCACATCCGTGAAATCCTGATCGCGCGCATCGCGGCCATGCTCGATGGCTGCGGCCATGTCGCGGTGGGGGCGAGTTCACCGATACCAGGTGCTGCGGCTCTGCTGGCGCAGGCGCGCAGTCACGGGGCGATGCGCGTCTCGGTTCTGGGCAGCACGCGGCACAATTTCTTCACCGATGGCGGGCGCGAACTGTTCGATTGCGCCGCGCAGGGTCGCATCGACGCGTTCTTCCTGTCCGGCGGGCAGATCGACGGGGCGGGCAATATCAATCTGGTGGGGATCGGCGACCCGGCGCAGCCGAAGGTGCGTTTTCCGGGCTCTTTCGGCTCGGCCTATCTGGCCTTCCTCGTGCCGAAGATCATCCTGTTTCGTGAGGAGCATACGCCGCGCACGCTGGTGGAGCGGGTCGATTTCATCTCGGCGCCCGGCACCTCCGACCCTGACATCTACCGCCCCGGCGGGCCCCGCGCTCTGGTGACGGGGCGGGCCGTGTTCGCGTTCTCGCCGGAGCGGGCGGGTTTCACCCTGCGCAGCGTGCATCCCGGTCAGACGCCTGAATCCGTCGTGGCGCAGACCGGCTTTCGCTTCGATATGCCGGACGCCGTGCCGCACACGCCGCTTCCCGATGCCGATACGCTCGCGCTGATGCGCGGCGATGTCGCGCGTGCCGTGGCAGAAACCTATCCCGGTTTCGCCGCGCAATTGTGGGATCTCGCCGCCTGAAGCGATGGCGGCGGCTGCATGTCAGCCCTTCGAATCGTCCTCATCCGCGCCGCGCTTCAACCCTGCCAGCGCGCCGAACGGGTTTTCGCGTGATTCGGCCGGGGCGGGCTCCTCGAACACCACGCCCGGTTTGCGCGGGAACGGGTCGAGTCCGAGCGCGAGGAATTCGGCGGTGACACGACCCAGATCGATCTTGCCGTTGATGATCTCGTCTGGCGGGTCGATCCGGCGCTGCTCTTCTTCTTCCGGCGTCAGCTTGCGCCGTTGCGCGGCAGCGAAATCGAGATCGACCTCTTCCTCGATCTCGGTCTCGAACGGATCGAGCGACACGCCGCAAATCTGGCTCACACGCGCACGGACGATCCCCGTGACGCGTGCGCGCTTGCCCGAGCCCTCGACGCTGAAGACGCCTTCGAGGGCGTGGATCGCCGGGATGTCGAGCGCCTCGGCGAGCGCGGCCATCTCTTCGGCATCGGCAGTTATGGTAATTTCGGTCCCGTGGCGGGGCAGGCGCTCTGCATCAATCAGGCGCGCCAGCGGGCCCGGCTCGGGGGTCGGGGCGGCGGATCCCGTGGAATCCTCTCGGTCACGCGCCATGGTGATCTCCTGACGCCGCAGGCAGGGCGGTGGCGTAATCGGGACCATCGCGCAGCAGGGTGGCGAAATCCTGTTTTTCCAGAGCCGCTTCCGCCGCGATCATGTAGGCAGCCAGCGCCTGTGCCGGATCGCCGCGCTCCGTGACGTTCCGGTCGAGGGCATCCTCCAGCGCGGCGCGGTCGCCGTCGTCGAGGGCGCTGCCGTAGCTGCGGGCGCGTCCGTAGAAAGCCGTGACGAGTTTCTTCATGCGCTTGGGCACGGCGAGATCACCGACGCCCATGTCCCGCAGGGACATGTCGAGCCATTTGAAGAAGGCATCGACGAATTCCTGTGCGAAATCATCTGCCGGCGGCGGCAGATGCCGCAGGCGGCGCAGGATCAGCGTCATGTGCAGGATGACGGCTTCATAGCGGCCTTCCAGCGTGTCGGGCACGCCGAGATCGGTATAAAGCGGTTCTGCGCGCGATGCGGCGATCACGCGGGTGAGCATCGTCTGTACCGGGTCCTGGACGCGGTCCTTGCGAAACCAGTTGAAGATCATCGCCTCAGCTTTCCGGGCGCGCACGCCCTTGTCAAAAGATTCCAGTCGGGTTACGCCATTCACCCGGCCGGGCGCAAGTTCCCCGAAGCCGCAGTTCGAACGGACCAGCGCCGGAAGCGAGTCGCCATGAAGATGATCACCCGCCTTGCCGCCGTCATTCTGATCGCAGGCCTCACCTCGGCCTGCATGCAGGGTGAAACGTTCCAGCGCGGCTATATAGTTGATGAAGAGGCTCTGGAAAGTGTAGAGCCCGGCATGTCCGCCGAGCAGGTGCTGGAGACGCTGGGCACGCCTTCGACGGTGTCTACCGTCGGAAACCAGTCCTGGTATTACGTCAGCCAGACTGCGCGGCAGCAATTCGCCTTCCAGAGGCAGGAAATCGTCGAGCAACAGGTCACGGCGGTTTATTTCACGCCCAACCTGCGTGTGGAGCGTGTGGCGCTCTACGGGCTGGAAGATGGTCAAATCTTCGATTTCATTTCGCGCACGACGCCCACGGGCGGGCAGGAGCAGAGCTTCCTCGCCAATCTCTTCCGGGGTGTGGTCGGCTTCAATCCGCTGCGCTGATCGATTTGCCGAAAGCCGAACCGCCGCTGCGCAACGGTGACGCGGCGGCGGTTTCGTTGTCGGAGATTGGCGGGCTGATCAGTCGCGGCGCAGCAGCCGCTCGAAATAGTCGCGTTCTTCTCCCGGAAGGCCGGGATCGGCCAGACGGTCGCGCAACTCTTCGAGAATGCGGCGGGCACGCCGCGCGGGGCTCTCATCGGCGCCGGGCACGCGGACATCGCTCTCGAAACGTCCCTGGTCACGGGTCGGGCGGCCCAGCGGATCGGTATCGCGGCCTTCGCGCCCCTCCATCCGCCCAATACGCCCTTCACTGCCTTCACCGCGCATCTCGCCCGGCTGGCCGCCGCCTTCGCCCTGACCCTCGCCGAACATTTGCTGCATCTGATCAGCCATGCCCTGGAGACCCTGTTGCAGGCCTTCGAGGGCGCGCCCCTGCGCATCGACGGCATCGTCAGGGCTGCCCTCGCCGAGGGCGCTTTCCGCCTCGCCCATCGCGCCCTCGGCATTGTCGAGACCCTGCTCGCCCTGCATGCCGAGTTCGCGCATGCGCTCCTGCAATTCCTGCAGACGGTCGCGCAAGGCCTGTTGCTGCTCGGAGAGGTCGCCTTCGCCGTCTTCCTCGCCCTGATCGCGTTGCGCCTGTTCACCGCGGCGCTGGCGCTGCGCGTCGCCGAAAGTCTCGTCGCGCAGTTGCTGCTGCTCGCGGGTGATGGCGTCGAGCTCGTCGAGCTGGCGGTTCAGTTCACGGGTATGCGGATCGGAGGACATGTCGCCGCGCTGGGCGGTCTGGAGGTTCTGCATGATGTTGCGCAGTTCATCCATCAGGCGCTGCGCCTCGGCCATGTCGCCGCGCTGCATTGCGTCCTGCATGGCGTCCATCATGTCCTGCAGATCCTGCTCGGTGATCGTCTGCTGCTCGCCCGACGGCATGCGCGGCGCTTCGGCATTGTCGGATTCGTCCATCATTGTGCGCGCGAGTTCGCGCATATAGGCGTCCATCGCCTCGCGCAGTTCCGCCATCAGTTGAGCGAGTTCTTCCTCGCTCGCGCCCTCGTCCATGGCCTGTTGCAGACGCTCCTGCGCGGCGCGCAGGGCCTGCTCGGCATCGGACATGCCGCCATCCTCGATATCGAGTGCCATCGCCCAGAGCCAGTCGGCGATGGCGACGAGATCCGCGTCGCTGCGCGCCTGGGCGAGCCGGTTCGTGGCGCTGCGCAGGCCGAGCCAGACGCCCCAGGGAATCTCGAAACGCTCCGGCGCGATCATCAGCGCTTCAAGGGCGCCGAGCACCCTGTGGCGATGTGCGGGTTCGAGAACGAGGTTGCGCCGCTGCTCGACGAGCGCGCGTGCCAGTGGATCGTTGAAGGGGCGTTGCGGCAAGGTGAAATCGATGACCTCGGAATAGCCGGTTTGCCCGGCATCGTCGCGCGCTTCGAGCTGGAGGGTCACCCGCGCACCCGCCCAGGGGTGATCGGTGCGGTCGAAATTCGTCGAGGCGATGCCCTCTTCACCGCTGCGCCCGAGCGAAAGGGACAGGTCCGGCGGCGGGACGAGCGGGGTATGCGCGTCGCGCTCGGGCGGAAGGGCGACGAGGGCGCGCGCTTGCGCAACGCCGTAATCATCCTGCAGCGCGTAGGCGAGGGTGAAAGCGCCTCGCGCCTGCACTTCCGGCGATCCGTCAAAGCTGATCTCCGGCGGGACATCCGGGATCGCGGTGATGCTCAGGCGGTGCGCGGGAGCGGTTTCAGAGCCGATTTCGAGCTGCGCATCTGCGTGAATGCGAAAGCGTTGCTCGTTCAGGCCTTCGCCGGCCTCGCGACCGGCGCCGTCGAGGGCGTCGAGCCCGGTCACGGCGGCGATGCGCGGGGGCGCTTCCCCTGCCACCCGAATCACGATGACCGAATCCTGCGGCACGCGCAAATGCTGCGTCTCACGGTTGAAATCGAGCATCAGCGGGGCGATGTCGGTATAGCCGGGCGGGTCGATCCAGCCGTCGATGCGCATGGCGGGTGCTTGCGCTGTCGGGGCGCGCCAGTCGAAAGCGGCGTTCAGCCGTGCGCCGATCTCCGGACCGGCGACGAAGGCGCTGGCGACGACAGCGAGCACGGGCACGGCGCGCAATGCGTAGCGGTCGCGTTGCGGCATGGCCGGATCGGGAGCGTCGAGGCGCATGCCCGCAAGGGCGTTTGCTGCGCGGCGGCGATGGATCTCCCAAAGTGCCATGGCGGCGGGATCGCGATCGCCGAGGGCGAGGGAATCGTCGAGGGTGCGCGCCGGCCCGTGTTCGAGCCGCGAATCACGCTCGAGCCGCGCCAGCGCCGCCGCGCGACCGGGCGCGCCGCGCAGAACCCGCACCAGCGCGCTGATCGCGGGGATGCAGGAGGCGATGAAGGCGATGGCCACGATAGCGACCACGGCGATTCGCGCCAGGGTCGGTATCTGCTGGAACAGGCCGAGCCAGGCCAGGGTCAGGAAGGCGGCGATGACGGAAAGCGGTAGCCAGAGGCGCGGCCAGAGCAACTCGATGGCAAGCGTTGCGCGCGCCCGTCCGACGAGGCGGTCGAGCCGCGTGCGCAGGCGGCGCTGCTGTACCACCGGATCAGCGTCTGGCTCTGGCGGGTTCTCTGGCCGAAAGCGGTGAAACAGGGCTCGCAGCCCTTGCGGGAGAAGTCGCATACGGCGTCCCTGCATCTCGTTTCTCGTCGGGCGCGCACGGCCTTTCGACCGATCTGACCTCAGTCTAACGCTTCCTCTTTCATCGTAACACGGTTATTTCTGGGCGAAAGCACTCCGGTCGCGGCGATTGCCCGCAGCAGCGCCATGCTCAGGCATGCAAGACAAGGACCCCGTAATGCGCGAAACCCCGGACACGACGCTCCGCGCAAGCCCGGATCACGCCCTCGCCGGTGTGATCGCGAACGGCGTCCATCGGCTTCGGCTGCGGGTCTATTACGAGGACACGGATTTCTCCGGGATCGTCTATCACGCCAATTATCTGCGCTATTGCGAGCGCGGGCGCAGTGATTGCCTGCGCCTTCTCGGCATCGACCAGTCGCGCCTGCATCGTGAGGAGGGCGGGCTCGCCTTCGCCGTGCGGCGCATGGAGATCGATTTCAGCCGCCCGGCGCTGATGGATGACGTGCTCGACATCGAGACGCGCATCATCGAGACGGGCGGGGCCTCGCTGACCATGGATCAGGCGGTGATGCGTGCGGGGGCGTTGCTCGTCGGCGTCCGGGTCGTCGTCGCCTGTATCCGCGACGGCAGGCCCGCCCGGATCCCGACATCCTTGCGCAAGGCGCTCGCGGGAATGCTGGCGGAAAGCGGGAACGGGTGAGGGTGATGCGGGACCCTCTCCGGGGCCCCGCATGCATGATCGCGCGCTCAGATCACGTAGCTCTTCAGTGGCGGGAAGCCGTTGAAGGCGACGGCGGCATAGGTCGAGGTATAGGCGCCCGTGCCCTCGATCAGCACCTTGTCGCCGATCGAAAGTGAGACCGGCAGGTCATAGGGAATGCGCTCATACATCACATCCGCAGAATCGCAGGTCGGGCCGGCGAGCACGCAGGGCGTGGACGCCTCACCGTCATGCGGCGTGCGGATGGCATAGCGGATCGCCTCGTCCATGGTCTCGGCGAGACCGCCGAACTTGCCGATATCGAGATAGACCCACCGGATTTCGTCTTCCGCACGGCTCTTCCTCGAGACCAGCACCACTTCCGCCTCGATCACGCCGGCATTGCCGACCATGCCGCGACCCGGCTCGATGATGGTCTCGGGAATGCGGTTTCCGAAATGCCGCGAAAGCGCCTCGAAGATCGACTGGCCATAAGCCTCGACCGCCGGGATCTGCTTGAGATAGCGCGTGGGAAACCCGCCGCCGAGATTGACCATGGACAAGCGGATGCCACGTTCGGCGCATTCGCGGAAGATCGCGGCGGAGGCCGCCAGCGCCTGGTCCCAGGCTTGGGTATTCCCCTGCTGTGAGCCGACATGGAAGGACACACCATACGCGTCGAGCCCATGCCTCCAGGCATGCTCCAGAACCTCGACCGCCATTTCCGGCGCGCAGCCGAACTTGCGCGAAAGCGGCCATTCGGCGCCGGCGCCGTCGCACAGGATGCGACAGAAGACGCGGATATCCTGCGCACCGGTGAGCTCCGCCGCACGGGCGATCTTCTCGACCTCGGCCTCGCAATCCACCGCGAACAGGCGCACACCGAGTTCGAGGGCGCGTGCGATGTCGCGCTCCTTCTTGATGGTGTTGCCGAAAGAGATCCGGTCAGCCGTGGCGCCGGCTTCGAGCACGAGCTTCATTTCCTGCACGGAGGCCGTGTCGAAGCACGAGCCGAGCTCGGCCAGAAGCGCAAGCAGTTCCGGCGCCGGGTTCGCCTTCACCGCGTAGAACACCCGTGTATCGGGCAGCGAGCGGGCGAATTGCAGGTAGTTGTCGCGCACGACGTCCCGATCGACGACGAGGCACGGCCCGTCATCGTCGCGGGTGCGCAGAAATTCGTGGATGCGCGCAGTCATGGCGCCCTCCTGACAAAGGTTCGACGGACGGCGTCGTGCCGTCACGGCCAGAATTCAGGTGGCTGCGGGCCACCCAGCTCGGGGGTCGGACTGCGCCGACGCCGGACATGCTGTGGAGACATGAGCGGCGTAGGGCGGGTCGAACCCGTCGTGCTGCCTTCGTTTGGAACGGAAAAATCCGATCCGCACATGCGGCAATGATGAGACAAGCCTCTTCGGTTGCCGACCTGTGGAGGGCCGACGGAGACCAAAAAAGCCCGTGTCGTCGTTGCTTTAAGCCGCGCTGGGCGTCGTATTGCGACACCACAGGCCGGTTGCCTCCGGCACCAGTCGCTTTCCGTGAGCCTGATAAGCTCGCGGGCGTCGCGATCAACCTGATCGCTTCCGCCGACCGGCACGCGACCACAGGCACGTGCGAAATTGGGCAAGGCGGTCAGTACAGCCATCGCCCGGATATTTCAAGAAAAATCGGATCTGGCGCGTCGTTTTTTCGTCGCACCCGGCACCATCGCGACGCAGCGCCGATTCCGTTGCACTTTCGCCCGCGCCGATGTCGGCGTAGGCTCGTCTTGCGCATCTATGGCGCAGTACGGGAGGACATCATGCTGAATTTCGCGGAGATCATGCGCAACGCGCAGGGCGGGGCGGCGATCGAGAGTTTCGCTGCGCAGTTCGGCATGAGCCACGAGGATACGCGCAAGGCGCTGGCCGCCCTCGCGCCGGCCTTCGCGCTCGGCTTGCAGCAGCAGCGCGAGAAGCCGGACCATCTGCGCGATCTCACCGAGGCGATGGCGCGCGGCGCCTATGCGCCGTTCTTCGAAAGCGCGGCGGAGGCCTATTCGCAGGATGCCCGCCGGCGCGGCGAGGAAGCGCTCGGCGCCCTGTTCGGCTCGCCTGATCTCGCGCGCAATCTCTCCGATCAAAGCGCGAAACTCGCCGGCCTCTCCCGCGAGACCATGTCCCAGATGATGCCCTACGTGGCTGCAACGCTGATGGGCGGCATGGGCGAACGCATGCGCAGCCAGTCTGATGCGCGGCGTGACCGTGCGTCGGATAACCCCTACGAGATGATGTTCTCGGCCATGTTCGGCGTCGAGCCCGAACCCGCGCCTCCGCCCAAGAGCGAGGGCGAGAAGGCGGTCGCGGAGATGTTCGGCCACTGGGAGCGTTTCATGCAGCTCGGGCGCGAAATGCAGGATACGCAAATGCAGATGATGCGCGCCGCCTTCGAGGAGGCCGCGCGGCAGATGGCGCATGCGGCGCCGGAGACGGGTGCACAGGATCAGTCTCGACCGCCGAAGGACGAGGGCTGACGGGAGGCCTCAAACCAGTTTCTTCAACGCATAAAGCCGCTCCAGCGCCTCGCGCGGGCTGAGCTCGTCCGGATCGATCGCGGCGAGGGCTTCGTGCAGCGGGTCCGGCCCGGGCGCGACTTGCGGCGGGGGCTGGCGCGCCGGTGCGGCGAAAAGGGGGAGGTCGTCGAACCGGGCGGTGGAGGGGTTCTCGAGATCGGCGCGCTCCAACTCTTCGAGGATGGTGCGTGCGCGCGCGATCACCGGCGCGGGCAAACCGGCCAGGCGCGCCACCTGCAGCCCGTATGAGCGGTCAGCGGCGCCTGGCACCACCTCATGCAGGAAGACCACCTCGCCCTTGTGCTCGGCCACCTTGAGGGTGACGTTCGACAAACGCGCCAGCCGCTCGGCGAGGCGCGTGAGCTCGTGGAAATGGGTGGCGAAGAGGGCGCGGCAACCATTGACGTCATGCAGATGCTCGATCGCCGCCCAAGCGATGGAGAGACCGTCGAAGGTCGCGGTACCGCGCCCGATCTCGTCGAGGATGACGAGGGAGCGGCGGCTGGCCTGGTTGAGGATCGCGGCCGTCTCGACCATCTCCACCATGAAGGTGGAGCGGCCCCGCGCGAGATCATCCGCTGCACCCACGCGCGAAAACAAACGGTCGACCAGCCCGATATGCGCGTGACGCGCGGGCACTCGCGCGCCCATCTGCGCGAGAACCACGATCAGCGCGTTCTGGCGCAGATAGGTGGATTTGCCGCCCATGTTCGGACCGGTAATGACGCTGATATGCCCCGCATCGGCGCCGGAGAGATCGGCATCATTGGCGATGAAGCTCTCGCCGGCGCGGGCCAGCGCATCCTCCACCACCGGGTGGCGCCCGCCTTCGATGGCGAAGGCGAGGCTGTCATCGACGATCGGGCGCGTCCAGCCGCGCGTCTCGGCGAGCTCCGCCAGGGCCGCCGTGACATCAAGCGCCGAGAGCGCCTGCGCGATGGCGTTGATGCCTTGAGCCTGCGCCACAACGAGGTTGGAGAGCTCGGTGAAGAGCGCCGTCTCGATGGCTCGGGCGCGCTCGGCGGCGCCGGCGATGCGCGCTTCGAGCTCACCGAGCTCCACCGTGGTGAAGCGCATGGCCCCCGACATGGATTGCCGGTGGATGAAGGTCTCCTTCATGGCGTTGCGCAGCCAGGCCTCGCCGGTGGCCTGGGGCACCTCGACATAATAGCCGAGCATGTTGTTGTGCTTGATGCGCAAGGTCCGGCAGCCGGTCTCCTCGGCATAGCGGCCCTGCAATCCGGCGATGAAGCGGCGCGAATCGCCTTGCAGCACACGCGCCTCGTCGAGGCCGGCATCGCGCCCCTCGCGGATGAAGCCGCCATCGCGGCGTGCGAGCGGGGGATCCTCCACGAGTGCTGCCGCGAGGGTATCGGAAAGGCTTTTATCCACGGTATCCAGCGCGGCGCGGGACGCGGCCAGCGCCTCGGGCAGGCTGTGGGCCGGAGCCGGCGTGGCGTCGAGCAGGGCGGCGATGGCGCGCGCGGCGATCAGCCCGTCGCGGATCGTGGCGAGGTCTCGCGGCCCGCCGCGATCCAGCGCCAGCCGCGAGAGCGCCCGGGTGATATCGGGTGCTCCGGCGAGTGCGCCGCGCAGGCGCTCGCGCAGGGCGGGGTCGTCCACCAGGAAATCGAGTGCGTCGAGCCGCGCGCCGATCTCCGTGAGATCAGTGGAGGGGCCGGCAAGGCGCTCGGCGAGGAGCCGCCCGCCGCCGGGGGTGACGGTCATGTCGATGGTGGCGAGGAGCGAGCCGGCGCGCTCGCCGGCGAGGGTGCGGGTGAGTTCGAGATTGGCCCGTGTCGCGGCGTCGATGGCGAGGCTCGCGCTCACCGCTTCCCGGCGCGGTGGCTCCAGCGCCGGGCGCGCGGCGATCTGGGTGCGCGCGACATAGGCAAGCGCCGTGCCCGCCGCAATGATCTCGGCGCGGGTGAAATCGCCGAAGGCATCCAGCGTGGCGACACCGAAATGATCGCACAGCCGGTTCTCGGCGGAGGTGGCGTCGAGCCCGTCGCGCGGGAGCGGGCAGAGCGGGATCTGCGTCTCGCGCCAGAAGCCGGCGAGCGCCGGATCGTCGAGGATGGTATCGGCCAGCACGATCTCGCGCGGATCGAGCCGCGCCACCTCCCCGGGCAGGCCAGCGGCATCGGTCTCGGCGACGCTGAAGCGACCCGTCGAGATATCGACTGCGGCGAGGCCGTAAAGGGCGTGATCATCGCCGGCGCGGCGTCTGCCGATGGCGAGCAGGAGATTGGCGCGCCCGGGTTCGAGCAGGTTCTCCTCGGTGATGGTGCCGGGCGTGACGAGGCGTACCACGTCGCGGCGCACCACCGATTTGTTGCCCCGCTTCTTCGCCTCGGCGGGATCCTCCATCTGCTCGCAGACGGCGACGCGGTGGCCCAGCCCGATCAGGCGCTGGAGGTAATCATCGGCGCGCTCGACCGGCACGCCGCACATCGGGATATCCTCCCCGCGATGCTTGCCGCGCTTCGTCAGCACGATGCCGAGCGCGCGCGAGGCGATTTCCGCATCCTCGAAAAACAGCTCGTAGAAATCGCCCATGCGGTAGAACAGCAGCGAATCCGGATTGGCCGCCTTGATCTCGATATATTGCGCCATCATCGGCGTGACACGTTCGGGCGCAACGCTTGCCACAGGCGACCCAGTGGGCGCCCCCCGGCCCTGCGTCTCATCTTTACGCGTCTTCGTCGCGACCACGCCACCCTCGCCGGAATCCGGAACCGGGCTCTCTTCTAGCAAAGCCCGCACCGCGATGCGATGCGGGCCGGGACTTGTCCACCGCAACTGTGTTGCGGTGGACAGAGGGGGGCGTCGTCGGGTGAACGTTCAAGCCAGCTCGACCGGCTTTTGAATGAGTTCACCCGTCGGCAGGTGATAAGGGATCCAGTAGGGTCCGCCCTGAGGGAAACGGTCGTCCTGAATGGCCCCATTGTCGACCAGCATGAGAAGCGGAATATAGCCAGCTGCAATTCTCGCATTCTGGTCAGAATGATCGTGTGGTTCACGGCGATCATCTTCGAGATGCGCATTAAGAGTGCTTAAGGCACGGCCTCTTTCGCTTAAATTCGGTCCATATTGCCCCAAAAATTGCCCCGAGATGATTTGCATTTCTGTGCTCAGGTTGGCGGCGTTGCTCCGACCGGGGAAAGAATTTTCAACAAGATCTGGTTCGGGGTTTTCTCTGTGTGCCGTCTCAATATGAAAATTTTCAATTTCATGCAGGAGATCATGCTGCTCCGGGAAATCAAAGGCCACCATGTTCAGCGCTCCACTGCCATCGCGCTGAGGAATCGTGATCGGCCCATGCATTGGCGCCGCCGGGTCGGAGCCCGTCATGCGGTTCACGAAATGATGCAGGAAGTGGCCACCCATAATATCGAGGTTTTCCTCGTCCGGGAGGTTCGGATCGGCCAGCACCGGGCGTGCGGCGTTTTCCAATGTTTGCCTTGCGAACTGAGCCAGCGCCGGATAGCCATGCGCTTCCATCTGATGCGCGATATTATCGAGCGCAGCGTTCAGCAGCGCCTCCTGATGTGGGTTGAGGGCGGGGCGCGCTCCCGCTTCCGTCGTCATCACAGCGCCGAACTCGGCTCCGCCTTCGGCCTGGCCCGTCGGATGACTCGGTGTCGTCGGCTGATTATTCGTAATCTGCATAACTAACTCCCTTGTATGCATGACTTAATAATCTAAATATACTAGAGGTTGTTTTTATATTCAAATAAATTATTACGTATGATATTTTTATAGTAAATTTTAAAATTCAATGCATAACGCATATTATCCGATCCGTGCACGGGTACCCATCTCCCCGTGCCGGCGCCTGTCGTGACAGCGGGCTGGCTTCGCGCCACCATGCCTCCTCCATACTGGCAACGCGGCGATGAGCCGCCGGCGGGCCTGCAAGCAACGAATGGGGACACACGCATGCGTATCGCGGTCGGGGGTTTTCTGCACGAGACCAACACTTTCATCGCCCGTCCCACGGGCTGGAAGGATTTCGCCGAGGGCGGGCCGTGGCCGCGTCCGACCATGGGGGAGGCGATCTTCGATGTGTTTGAAGGGCTCAATCTCGGCCTGTCGCATTTCATCGCCCGCGCCCGTGAGGCCGGCCACGAGATCCTGCCGCTGGCCTGGGCCTGCGCCATGCCGGGCGGGCGGGTCACCGATGAAGCCTTCGAACATATGGCGCGCGCGCTCACCGGGCCGTTGCGCGAGGAGCGCGTCGACGCGGTTTTTCTCGAACTCCACGGTGCCATGGTTACGCAGAGCGCCGATGACGGGGAGGGGGCGTTGCTGGCGCGGGTGCGGGAGGCGGTCGGCCCGGATATCCCGATCCTCGTGGCGCTCGACCTGCATGCCAATGTTTCGCCCGAAATGGTCGCACGCGCGGATTTCCTGACCTCCTACCGCACCTATCCGCATAACGATTGGGGCCCGACCGGCGGGCGCTGCGCGCAATGGCTCGATCGGCTGATGCGCTGGCGCGCGGCAGGGCTGCCCAATGCCCGCGCGCTGCGCCAGGCGCCCTATCTGATCCCCATCCCCGCCGGCTCGACCTATCTCGACACCTCACGCGGGCTCTATGAGGCGCTGGAGGCGATCGAGGCCGAGACCGGCGTGCATCTCGCTTTGAATATGGGCTTTCCCCCCGCCGATATCCGCGATGTCGGGCCGAGCGTCACGGCCTATGGCCCCGATCAGGCGGCGACCGATGCCGCTGCCGACAGGCTCTTTAACGCGCTTCTCGAGGCGGAGGCGGACTATGCCCGCCATCAGCCCTTGCCCGCGCCGCAAGCCGTGGCGCAAGCCGCGCGGATCGCGGCGGGGACAAGCCGCCCCGTCATCATATCCGATACCCAGGACAATCCCGGCGCGGGTGCGTTCTCGAATACGACCGGGATGATCGCGGAGCTTTTGCGCCAGGGCGCGCAGAACGCCGTGGTCGGGATCTTTCATGCGCCGGAAATCGCGAAGCGCGCCCATGATCTTGGCATCGGCGGCGTCATCGAGAGCCTGTCGGGGCCGGGCGCCGGGCCGGGGCAGGAGCCGGTTCCCGGCCCCTGGCGGGTCGAGGCGCTCAGCGACGGGCGCTTTCGCGGCACCGCGCCGATGCTGCGCACCCCGATTACCGAGATGGGGCCGACAGCGGTGCTCGCGCAGGGCGGCGTGCGCGTGCTCGTCGTCACCATCCGCCAGCAGCCGATCCACCGCGAGACCTTCAGCCATATCGGCGTCGACCCGGAGGCGGCGGATATCATCGTGCTGAAGAGCTCGGCGCATTTCCGTTCGGGCTTCCAGGAGATCGCCGAGACCGTGCTGATCGGGCTCGCGCCCGGCACCAACCCGGACGACCCGCAGAGCTTCGCCTTCACGAAAATCCGCCCCGGCCTGCGCCTGAGGCCAGGGATAAGCCAAGGGGTCAGTTGACCCGATTGCTGAGCCCTCACATGGCCCGTTCGAGCACCAACTCGCCGCGTGGGCCGTCCAGAGTGAGGCGATTGCCCTGCGTATCCCATTCGCGTGCAGCCCGCAGCGCTTCGAGAAAGCCGCGCTCGGCGCTCATCACGTCACGCGCGCATTCGCGGTCGGTCAGGGCAAAGGGCCCGACCGCGATGCCCTGTTCGAGCTGGGGATAGGCGATGGCGGAGTAATTGTTGCAGCCACCGAAACCGCGCAGACGGAAATTCGTGTCCAGCGTCATCGCCGGGTTCTCGCCGGGAAAGGCGCGCCCGTTCAGGCTGATCACCGTATAGGAGACGTTGATCGGGAACTGCTTCTCGCGCATCGGCTGCGGCACGAGGTTCTCCTCCTGCTCCTCGCTCTGCGCTTGCACGGCGGGTGGCGCCGCCGGCAGGGCGAGGCCGGCAATGAGGCACAGGGCGGCGACGCGTAACGCTTTCATGGATCAGATACTCCCTCGAGCTTTGCGGGCGCGATACAGTTGCGACGATAACGGCTCACACCCGCCTCATGCAATGCACCCGTTCGCATCTCATCGCCATACGCGTGCGGCGTTTTTTTGTTCGCGCAGGATGCCGGGTGCGTGTTGCCCCGGATTTGCGCATCCTGTGTGAGTCCTGCCGTCATGCTTGATGAATCGTCAAGCGCAATTGCGCAAATAGCGGCTTTCCTGTGCCAGAACGAGTGGATACGCCCCGTTTTTCATCTTGTGTCAACGCAGTTTAAGCGCAGTGAAAGTATTCTTGCCAGGTGATTCACCGACAATTTTAGACGCGTTTTTACGGCTTCCCGGCAATGATCCGTTCATGACGAGGCGCGAAGGAACGGGCCTCGCTGGACGATCGGACGGATGATCCGGATCGCGAGAGAAAAGGGGATGCGTCATGGCCAGATACGATATGGCGAGATACGAGCCGGACACGATTGCACTGGCACGGACCGGGACAGGAGCCACCGACATCGTCACGCCGGGGCGCGATGTCGAAGATGGGCGCGCGTTCTACGAACTCGGCTTGATGTATGCCGCCGGGCGAAGCGTCGCAATCGATCTCGTGAGCGCCCACAAATGGCTCAATGTCGCCGTTTTCAAGGGCTGCCGCGATGCGATCGCCCACCGCGCCGAACTCGCCGGCGAAATGTCGCGCGAGGAAATCGCCAGCGCACAGCGTCAGGCCCGTGAATTCCTGATGTTGCACTGAGGGCTGCTGACCAACGGCGCTCACGTCGGCTGCGACAGACGCAGCCTGTAGGCGAGGAAGCCGTTTTCCGCCGCACCGATCGGGGTCAGCGGCAAATCCGCCGGCTCCCTGCCGCGCGCATGGGCGCCGGTTTCGAAGATCACATCGAGCGCGCTGCCATCGGCGCGCGACGAGGGCGCAAAGCGCCAGTTGCGGATCCCGCGCGGTGAAACGGTGCCGCGCGCGCGGACATGTTCCGCCACGACCTCGCGCACCATCTGCGTGCTCTCGGCGATGACGGGGGCGGGCATGCCGCCGAAGAAGGTGCCGCCGCCACCGGCACGGTAATTGTTCGTCGCGACGAGGAATTCCTGCTCGGGCCGCACCGGCACGCCCTGATGCAGCAGCTGCGTGATCCGCTGCGCCTCCGGCGCGACGAGGATACCGTCGCGGTTGTGGCGCGCGGGAGCGCAGAGATCGATCGTGTAGGTAAGGCCGAAGATCACGTCGAAATGGTAGGATGGAAAGCCGTGGCGCAGGAGCTGCTGGTCCGCCGGTCCTTGCGGGTCGATCTGCCGGAAGATGCCGCTTGATCGCTCGAGCCATTCGCGCAGCTGCGCCCCGGTGACGCGCACCACGCTGACCGTATTCGGATAGAGATAGAGATTGGCCAGGTCGCGCAGGCTGAGCGGGCCGGGATTGATGCGGGTGTAATACTGTGCGCCGCCCCTCCCGCCGGCCTTGAACGGTGCCGCAGCCGAGAGCAGGGGCAGATCGCGCGCGTGCAGATCCTGGTCGGGCAGCGCATCGATCAGCGCAAGAGCGGCTTCGCGCTGGGCTTCGGCCACGAGCTCCATGGCGGAATTGTCGCCCAGTAGCGCGAAATGGGAATCGAGCGCGCCGCGCGTATGGCCGATTCCTGCGCGCATGGTGGCGAGTGTGCGCGCGTGATCGGGCTCGGTGACGCTCAGAATCGCCGCCCGTGCCGGACAATCCGCAGCCGCATGGGCCGCCCCGTCGGCCAGATCCCGCAGACGCAGGATCGTCACCTCGTGCCCGGTCACCCGCCAGACGCCGTCATCATGCGCGAGAGCCAGATCCATCAGGCCGAGCGCCGCACCGTATGCGCCCGGCATCATTGCCGGTATTCCGTCGATCGTACCGGCGGCATTGTCGATGCCGGGCAGGGCGTCGAATTCGCGTGATCCGGGAAAGCGCAGATGCTGGTGGCCGGCGATAATCGCATCGATACCGGAGATGCTGCCGAGATGGCCTGCCGCATTCTCCTGGCCCTCGCGATAGCTGCCTCCGACAATGCCGGAATGGCACAGGGCGATGACGAGATCGGCACCCGCGCGCCGCAACGCGGCGGCGGCTTTACCCGCTGCGGCGCGGATATCCGTGACACGCACCCGGCCATGCAGGTGGCTGCGATCCCATTGCAGGACTTGCGGCGGCAGCAGGCCCATCAGGCCGATGCGCAATGGCGTTTCCACCTCTGGATCGCCCAGCGGCAGCATCCGGGTGATGATCGTCGATGTCGGCACGAAGGGCGTGCCGTCGCCGCGTTCCAGATTGGCGCAAAGCACCGGGAAGCGTGCATAGGACAACGCATGGCTGAGATAATCGAGGCCGTAATTGAATTCGTGGTTGCCAAGCGCGGCGACGTCGTAACCCAATGCGTTCATCGCCGCGATGACCGGGTTGTCGTCGCGCGCGCCCTCGGCATAAGCCTGCGCGGCAACATCGCCGAGCGGCGCGCCCTGCAGGAAGTCTCCGTTATCGAGAAGCAGGCTGCAGGGATGTCCGGCCCCTGCCTCGGCAATGAAAGGTGCGAGCGCTGCAAGCCCGACCGAGTCGTCCGCGCGATCCTCGAAATAATCGTAGGGGCGCACATGCATGTGCAGATCAGAGGTGGCGATGAGGCGCAGGCTCGGCATGGAACCTGTATGGCGCGCGTGCGGCGCTTCTGGCAAGGCCGCGATGCGGTTTGCGGCGAAAGACGGTAAAGGCGTTCTGGAGATTTGCCGGCTCATGAGCCCGGCGGCTCGATCTGGTCGTTTTCGGCCTGCTCCGGCTGCTTTTGCGAATCTCCGGGAAGATTGACCCGGTCGAGGCAGCCATGCGCGTCGAGGGTGCGGTAGGCGGCGACGTGTTCCGGCACCCCGGCAGCGCAGGCTTCGTCGAACGCAGCAAGGCATGCGCTGCCGCGATCCACCATTGCGGCACGGCGCGCCACCGCCTCACGCCAGCTCTCCAGTCCGACCCTGCGCGCTACCAGCGCCATCGCTCACACTCCGATCCGAGTCTGGTCACCTGCATCATGCGCGTGCAAACGCGTCACCCTCGATCACGATCATGGCCCGGCCAGGCGAACCCGGCAAGCAAGGGAACGCATGGATCGATCGGAGCGCGTAGTCGTAGCGCCATAATATAACTTTAAATTGTTTCGGGTAGGTACGTATGACCCCCGCTGACAGGCCTTTCCCTTACCCGAAAGATGAGACATGCCCGACCGAGCGAAAGCCGATCCCTTCGAGCGCAAGCTCGCGCGCTATGCCGAGACCATCGTGCATGTCGGTCTCGCGCTCAAGCCGAAGCAGCAGCTGATCATCACGGCACCGATCGATTCCATGCCGCTCGTGCGCGCGGTCACCCGCGCCGCCTATGAGGCCGGGTGCAGCTATGTCATGCCGGTCATCGATGACGATACCGTCAAGCAGATCCGCTACCGCCACGGGTCGAAGAAGAGCTTCGACGTGGCGCCTGCCTGGTTTTACGAGGGCATGGGCGTTGCTCTGCGTGCAGGTGCTGCGCATCTGACGATCAGCGGGTCGGATCCGTTCATGCTGAACGGCGAGGATGAGGACGCAATCGCTCGTGGAACGAAAGCGTTGCGCGAGGCATCCGTACCGGCGATGCGCGTGACGCAGCAGCTTCTGACCAACTGGTCCGTCGTCGCCTGTGCGACGCCGGGTTGGGCGAAGGCGGTCTTTCCCGAATTGGGCGATGCCGATGCTCTCGAGCGCCTGTGGGAGGCGATCTTCGCTGCGGCGCGGGTCGACAACGACGATCCGATCGCCGCCTGGAAGGCGCATAACGCGGCGTTGCATGCGCGTGTGAAGATGCTCAACAGGAAGAACTGCGCCGCCCTGCATTTCCGAGGGCCCGGCACGGATCTGCGCGTGGGCCTCGCCGAGGGGCATCGCTGGTGTGGCGGTGCGGAGCGCATGAAGAACGGGGTGGTGTGCAATCCCAACCTGCCCACGGAAGAAGTCTTCACCATGCCGCATGCGATGAAGGTGGAGGGATATGTTCGCGCCACGCGCCCGCTCTCGTATCAGAATACCCTGATCGAGAACATCGCAGTGCGCTTCGAAGGCGGGCGGATCGTGCATGCACGCGCGACACGCGGGGAGGAGATGCTGCATTCCCTGCTCGCGAGCGATCCGGGCGCGAGCCGGCTCGGGGAGGTGGCACTCGTGCCGCATGCCTCGCCAATATCGCAAAGCGGGATCCTCTTCTTCAATACGCTGTTCGACGAGAATGCCGCGAGCCATATCGCGATTGGCAGTCCTTACCCCCATTGTCTGCGCGGAATCGAGAAGATGAATGCCGGCGAGATGATCGCGTGCGGGGTCAATGACAGCCGCATTCATCTCGACTGGATGATCGGTTCCGGCGAGGTCGATGTGGACGCCATCGCCGCTTCAGGCGTGGCCGAGCCCCTGATGCGGGCAGGTGAATGGATTAACTGACAAGGGTTTGCGCGGAATTTCGCAAGATTGCCTCAAAACCTGCCGAAAGCGGTAGCATAGGTGAAAATGCTGCATTACACTCCACCCCCGACCACCAGATGGGAACTGGTCGCAACAACCACAACGTCAAACGTGGAGTGGAAACGATGAAAAAGCTCATGCTTGCTACGGCGGCTTCCGCGCTGCTCGTAGCAGCCCCGACCGCGAAGGCCGATAGCGTCAATGTCGGTATCCTCCTCGGCTTTACCGGGCCGATCGAGTCGATCACGCCGGCCATGGCCGCAGCCGCCGAACTCGCCCTTTCCGAAGCCAGCGAATCCGGCCTGCTGCTTGACGGCACGACCCTCGAAGCCGTTCGTGCGGATTCCACCTGTGTGGATGCCGCCGCCGCGACATCCGCTGCGGAGCGCCTTGTCACGACGGACGATGTCGCCGCGATCATCGGTGCCGCCTGTTCGGGCTCGAGCATCGCGGTCGCCAACAACGTGGCCGTGCCGAACGGTGTCGTGATGGTCTCCCCGTCCTCGACCTCGCCAGCCCTGACCACCATCGACGATGACGATTACTTCTTCCGTACGGCGCCTTCCGACGCGCGTCAGGGCCAGGTCGTCGCCGATATCACCTTCGAGCGCGGCATCGACACGGTGGCCATCACCTATACCAACAACGATTATGGCCGCGGCCTGTCGGAAGCCTTCACGGCGGCTTTCGAGGAACTCGGCGGTACGGTCGTTATCGACGGTGCGCATGAAGACGGTCGCGCGGATTACTCTGCGGAAGTTGGCGCGCTCTCGGCTGCCGGTGCCGATGATCTGATCGTGTTCGGTTATGTTGACCAGGGCGGTCGCGGCATCATCCAGGCCTCGCTTGATATCGACGCCTTCGAGAACTTCGTCCTCGCCGACGGCATGTTCGGTGACAGCCTGATCGAGGCGATCGGCCCCGAGCTCAACGGGCGCACCTTCGGCACCGTACCGGGCAGCGATCTGGAAGGCGCTGACATCTTCCTCGAACTGGCGGAAGAAGCCGGCTTTGACGGCTCGTCTTCGTTTACCGGTGAATCCTACGATGCCGGCGCGCTGATCGCGCTCGCCATGCAGGCGGCCGGCTCCACCGATCGGACCGCGATCCGTGATGCGATGATGTCGGTCGCGAATGCGCCGGGTGAGGAGATCCTTCCGGGCGAGATCGCCAAGGGTCTGGAAATCCTCGCGAATGGCGGTGAGATCGATTACGTCGGCGCCACCGGCGTCGAACTGATCGGCCCCGGCGAAGCGGCTGGTCGTTACCGCATCTACGAGATCGATGACGGCGACTTCCAGACCATCGAGTTCCGTTGATCACCTGATGGTGGCATTGCCGGCCCGGGGCCCTGCTCCGGGCCGGCATGTGTCGAGGGCAGAAAATGATACGCGTCGAAGATGTGCATATGCACTTCGGGGGGATCCGCGCGGTCAACGGAGCGACGCTGGAGATCGCCAAAGGGTCGATCACCGGGCTGATCGGGCCGAATGGTGCGGGCAAGACCACCCTGTTCAACTGCATAGCCGGCCATTACGCGCCCACTTCCGGAAAGATCTTTCTGGACGGTGAGGAGATTACCGGCCTGGCGCCGCATGAATTGTTCCACAAGGGACTGCTGCGGACCTTCCAGATTGCCCATGAATTCGCCACGCTGACCGTGCGCGAAAATCTGATGATGGTGCCCGGCGAGCAGATGGGCGAGCGCCTGTGGAACACCTTCTTCCACCGCAAGGCCATTGCCGAGGAAGAGGCGGGTGTGCGCGCGCGCGCCGACGAGGTGATCGACTTCCTCACGCTCAACCGCGTCGCGGACGAGCTGGCGGGCAACCTCTCCGGCGGACAGAAGAAATTGCTCGAACTCGGGCGGACCATGATGGTGGATGCCAAGATCGTCTTCCTCGACGAGGTCGGCGCGGGCGTCAACCGCACCCTGCTCAAGACCATCGCGGATGCGATCCGCCGGCTCAACCAGGAGCGCGGTTATACCTTCTGCATGATCGAGCACGACATGGATTTCATCGGCGACCTCTGTGACCCGGTCATCGTCATGGCCGAAGGTACGGTGCTGACGCAGGGCCATGTCGATGAGGTCAAGAACAACGAGCAGGTCATCGAGGCCTATCTCGGCACCGGCATGAAGCAGCGCCCCAACCGGGCGAAGGCGGGCGCATGAGGCTTCCCAAATGAGTTTTCTGATCGGAGAGGGGATGACGGGCGGCTATGGCGGCGCGGACATCCTGCATGACTGCACGATCTCGGTCGACAAGGGCGAGGTTGCGGTCATTGTCGGGCCGAACGGCGCCGGCAAATCCACGGCGATGAAGGCCATCTTCGGCATGCTGAACCTGCGCGAGGGCGCGGTTCGGCTGGGCGAACGCGCCATTACCGGGATGACGCCACAGGAGCGGGTACGCGCCGGGATGGGCTTCGTGCCACAGACCGGCAACGTCTTTCGCACGCTCACCGTGCAGGAAAACCTCGAAATGGGGGCCTTCATTCGTGACGATGATTTCTCGGACACCATGGAGCAGGTCTTCTCGCTGTTTCCGGTTCTCGCCGAGAAGCGCCGCCAGCCTGCCGGCGAATTGTCCGGCGGGCAGCGCCAGCAGGTCGCGGTCGGGCGCGCGCTGATGACCAGGCCCGACGTGCTGATGCTCGACGAGCCGACGGCGGGCGTCTCGCCGATCGTCATGGACGACCTGTTCGACAAGATCATCGACGTCGCCAATACCGGCATCGCCATTCTCATGGTCGAGCAGAATGCCCGTCAGGCGCTCGCCATCGCCGACAAGGGCTATGTGCTGGTGCAGGGCCGCAACCGTTTCACCGACACCGGAGAGGCGCTTCTCGCCAACCCGGAAGTCCGTCGATCCTTCCTGGGGGGCTGAGGGTGGAAGACATTCTCAATGCATCGCTGGTACTGGCGAATTTCGTCATCATTCCAAGTCTCGCCTATGGTGCGCAGCTCGCGCTGGGCGCGCTCGGCGTGACCTTGATCTACGCCGTTCTGCGTTTCGCCAATTTCGCCCATGGCGACCTGATGGCTTTCGGAACCATGGCCGTGATCCTCGTCACCTGGTTCTTCCAGGCGCAGGGGATCGGGCTGGGACCGCTCCCCACAGCGCTGCTGGCGCTGCCTTTCGGCATCATCGCCGCCGTGCTCCTCGCCATGGGGACGGATCGCTTCGTCTACCGCTTCTATCGCAAGAAACGTGCTGCGCCGGTCACCTTCGTGATCGCCTCGGTCGGGGTGATGTTTGTCTATAATGCGCTGACGCGTATCTTCATCGGCACCTCCGATATCCGTTTCGAGGATGGCGAGCGTTTTCTCATCAGGGCCCGGGAATCGCGCGAATGGATGGGGCTGGCCGAGGGGCTCGCCCTGCGTTCCAGCCAGGCTCTGACCCTCGTCGTCGCCATCATCGTGGTGGTGGCCCTGTTCTGGTTCTTGCAGAAGACGCGCACCGGCAAGGCCATGCGCGCCTATTCCGACAACGAGGATCTGGCGCTGCTGTCGGGTATCAATCCCGGGCGCGTCGTGCTGATCACCTGGGTGATCGCGGCCACGCTGGCAACGATCGCCGGCACGCTCTACGGGCTCGACAAGAGCTTCCGTCCGTTCAACTATTTCATGCTGCTGCTGCCGATCTTCGCGGCTGCGGTGGTAGGCGGGATCGGGCAACCGTTCGGGGCGATCGCGGGTGGTTTCGTCGTCGCCTTCTCGGAGGTGAGTATCACCTATGCCTACAGGCGGGTCCTGTCGCATATCCTGCCGGAGGAGTGGATGCCCGACGGGCTCGCCCAACTGCTTTCCACGGATTACAAATTCGCCGTGTCGTTCATCATTCTCGTGCTTGTGCTGCTGGTGCGACCGAACGGCATCTTCAAGGGGCGCGTGATATGAGGACGGTTGAGACGAGCAATTATCGCATGCCATTGCTCTATGCGGCGATGGCGCTGGCGCTGATCCTGGTCGGCGTCTTCCAGAGCTGGACGGTGGCGCTCGCGATCTTCAACCTGTGCATGATCTCGGCGATCATGGCGCTGGGTGTGAACATCCAGTGGGGCTATGCCGGCCTGTTCAATGTCGGCATCATGGGTTTTGCGGCGCTCGGCGGGTCGGCGGCGATCATCGTCTCGATGCCCCCGGTCACCGAAGCCTGGGCGGTGGGCTGGCAGGGGCTGGGTCTGGCCGCCTTGATGCTGGTGATCACCATCGCCGCCGCCATTTTCCTGAGGCGCCGCTATTCCGGGTCCGGGCGCAATATCCTGACAGCCGCGATCATCATTGCCGGCTATTTTGCCATCCGCCATTTCGCTGATCCGGCGACGGATGCGATCGAGGCGGTGAATCCGACCTCGCAGGGCTATCTGGGCGGAATGGGGCTGCCTGTGATGCTGTCGTGGATCGTCGGCGGCCTGTTTGCGGCTGCGGCGGCCTATCTGATCGGGCGTGTGACGCTGGGCCTGCGTTCCGACTATCTCGCCATTGCGACACTCGGCATTTCCGAGATCATCCTGTCTGTGCTGAAGAACGAGAACTGGCTGACGCGCGGCGTGAAGAACGTCACTGATATTCCGCGTCCTGTACCGGATGAACTGGACTTGCAGCGTTCCGAGTGGTTCGCCAATCTCGCCGTGCAGCTCGACATGCCGGTGTCGGTGCTCTCCTCCATCGCCGTGCGTGGCGCCTTCGCGGTAATCTTCATCGTCGTGCTGGTGCTGATCATGATCCTGTGTGAGCGGGCGCTCAACTCGCCCTGGGGCCGGATGATGCGCGCCATCCGCGACAACCGCGATTCCGCCGCCGCCATGGGCAAGGACATTACGGGGCGCCATCTTCAGGTCTTCGTGCTCGGCTCCGCCGTGGTCGGCATTGCCGGCGCCATGCTGGTGACGCTCGACGGCCAGTTCACGCCCACCACCTATATCCCGCTGCGCTACACCTTCCTTATCTGGGTGATGGTGATCGTCGGCGGCTCGGGCAACAATTTCGGCGCCGTGCTGGGCGGCTTCGTGATCTGGTTCGTCTGGATCCAGGCCGAGCCGGCAGGCCTGTGGCTGATGCGGGCCATTACGGACACCTTCACCTTCGGCCCAGCCATGCAATCACATCTCGTCGACAGCGCGCCGCATCTGCGCATGCTCCTGATGGGCGTGATCCTGCTTACCGTGATGCGTTTCTCGCCGCGCGGGCTCATTCCGGAAAAGAGTGCGGCGAAACCGCTGCGCTGAAAAAACGAAAACCCGCCGGCGTCATCCGGCGGGTTCGTCCTTGCGGAGGGCGACCGGGTTATGCGGTTTCCACAGGCTGTTCGCTCACAGCTTGCGCTTCGGTCACCTTCTCGGCAAAGGTCGCGAAGAATTTCGCCGCGAGCTTCTTTGCCGTGCTCTGCACCAGCCGCGAGCCGAGCTGCGCCAGTTTGCCGCCGATCTCGGCCTTCGCATCGTAGCGCAGAAGCGTCTCCTCACCACGATCCTCCAGCTCCACCGTGGCGCTTCCCTTCGCGAAACCTGCCGCACCGCCGGAGCCTTCACCGACCAGCGAGAACTGCTCCGGCGCGCCGGACGGGTCGAGTGTGACATTGCCCCCGAACCGCGCCTTCACCGGTCCGATCTTGAGCACGACCTTCGCTTCCAGCTCGGTATCGGAATGCTTGATCAGTTCCTCGCAGCCGGGGATGGATTCCTTCAGGATTTCGGGGTCATTGAGCGCGGCATAGACCTGGTCGCGCGGCGCGGGGATAAGGATTTCTTCTTTCAGTTCCATGGTTTCCTCCGTTATTGGTTGAGGTTTGAGAGGGTTGGGGCGAGCCCCTCATGAAGCGGCGTGCCGCGCATCGTGATCACGCCTCCGCGCGCTGGCCGGCGCGGCGGTGGGCGATCATTTCGGTCAGGATCGACAGGGCGATTTCCTCGGGCGTGATCGCCCCGATATCGAGGCCCGCCGGGGCATGCAGGCTGTCGAAACGCGCTTCCGCCACACCGTCCGCGACGAGCCGCTCGCGCAGGGCCGCGACCTTGGCGCGCGAGCCGACGAAGGCGGTGTAGCTCGCCGGAGCGGCAAGTGCGGCGCGCAGGGCCGCCTCGTCGCCGCGTCCCTGGGTCGAGACCACGATGAAACGCGCGCCGTTGCTGATCCCGTCAATGGCGAAACCCTCGACGTGCCGGGCATGGTCCGGCATCATTGCGAGATCGCTTGCCGGTGCGCAGGCGGTCACCGCGAAGCCGAAGCGCGGGGCGATATCGGCGAGTGCCAGGGCGACGGGGCTTGCGCCGCAGATGACGAGTTCCGGACGCGGCAGGACAGGCTCGATAAAGATATCCATCGTGCCCTTGCTGGGGCACATGTTGCGCGCATAGGCCACGCCATCGCGCTCCTCGCCGGCACTGACGCCGTGCGCGAGGAGCACATCCTCGGGCTGGACCGAGATCAGCCGCGGCTTGCCGTCGGCGAGCGCTTCGCGGGCCGCACGCAGGACCGCGCCTCGCGCACAGCCGCCGCCGATCCAGCCTGCCGAGAGCACGCCATCAGTGCCGATCACAGCCTTTGCCCCCGCCTTGGCGGCGGTGACGGAGACGGTGCGCACCACGGTGGCGAGGGCAAAGGCCTCGCCGGCGGCCTTGAGAGCGTTGACGCGTTCGAGAATATCGGTGTCGCCGGTCATGGGTCTAAAGCCTCACCAGTTCGGGTTCGAGATCGGCCAGCGATTGCAGGGTGTTGGCGGGGGCGAAAAGATCGAGATGCGGCAAAGCCGCCGCCATGCCGCGCGCCACCGGCTCGTAATCCTTCCAGCCCTTGAGCGGATTGAGCCAGATGATGCGGCAGCCGCGCTGCTTCAGCCGTGCGAGTTCGTCGCCGATCAGCTCCGGCGGGTCGGTGTCGTAGCCGTCGGAGAGGATGATCACGACGCTGCGACCGGAGACGAGGCGCTTGGCGTAATTTCGATTGAAAATCGCAAGATTGCCGCCGATCCGTGTGCCGCCGCCGAAGCCCTGCGCGAGCAGTGACAGGCGTGTCAGCGCGCGCAAGGCGTCGCCGTCACGCAGGGCATCGGTGATGCGCACGAGCCTTGTGTGGAAGAGATAGGCATCGGTTTCGCCGTCGGCCTGCATCAGGCCCTTGAGGAAGGCGAGGAAGATCCGGGCATAGAGCGCCATCGAGCCGGACACGTCGAGAATGGCGGTGATCCGGGCCGGGCGCTCGGGGCGCTTGCGGCGATAGAGCCGCAACGGCTCGCCGCCCGTGGCGATGGAGGCGCGCGCGATGCGGCGCAGATCGAGGCTCTCGCCACGCCGATGGGCGCGCTTGCGGCGCGAGCGCCGGTCGCGGATAGCGCGGGCGATGCGCATCGCGACCTGCTCGGCAGCGGCGATATCCTGAGGCGTCACCAGCTGACGAAGATCGACCTGCATGAGATTGCGCATGCGCGCACCCACGAGCCGCCCTTCGCCTTCATGCGCAGCCTCGCCCTCGCCCTCATCATCCGGCGCTTCCGGGCGCCCGGCGCCCGATCCGGCGAGGCCCTCGACCTCCTGCGCGCGATGCTGGTTACGCGCGCCTGCACTCTCACCCGGGCGGACCGAGACGCGCTCGCGCCCGCTATTGCGCCAATAGGCGTCGAAGAGATCGTCGAAACGGGCAAATTCCTCGCGATCCCCGCAGCAGAGCGCCTTCAGCGCCAGCCGCGCCTCCTGCGGATCCTGCGCCTCAACCTGCGTGAGTGCTTCCAGCGCGGCTGCGGTCTCGGAGGGGCCGAGGCGTAGGCCGCCATCGCGCAGATGGGCGATGAAGCCCGCCATGCGCGCGCCCGGGCCGGATGCCCGTGCGGGAAAACGGGTGATCGCAGTCATGCGGCTACTCCGGCGAGGCGCTGCGCGACTTCGATCGGCAGGGCATCGCGGTCACGGCGGGTCTTGAGCAGGGTGACGAGGCTCGCCTGGAGCGCTGCCGGATCGCTGGTGATGTCGTTGACGCCGAGCCCCGCCAGCGCGGCGGCGAAGTCGAGCATCTCGGCCACGCCAGGCTTCTTCTCCAGATCCTCCTTGCGCACGGATTGCACGAAACCCACGATCTGACCCATCAGATCCGCCTCGATATCGGGGCGATGGGCGGCAAGGATGGCGATCTCGGTGGCGCGGTCGGGGTAATCCACATAGGAGTAGATGCAGCGTCGGCGCAGCGCATCGGAGAGATCGCGCGTGCCGTTCGAGGTGAGGATGACGAGCGGACGGGCCGTCGCGATGATGGTGCCAAGCTCGGGGATGGTGATCTGGAAATCGGAGAGGATCTCGAGCAGATAGGCCTCGAATTCCTCATCCGCCCGGTCGATCTCGTCGATCAGGAGAACCGGCGGCGCGTCCTGCCGGATGGCTTCGAGCAGCGGGCGCTCCAGCAGGAATTCCTCCGAGAATACCCGCGCCTCCATGCCGGACCCGGCCTCGCCGGCTTCCGAGGCGGCGCGGATGGCGAGCAGCTGGCGCTGGTAGTTCCATTCGTAGATGGCGTGGCCCGCGTCCAACCCCTCATAGCATTGCAGCCGGATCAGCTTCGCTTCGCGGATCGCGGCCAGAACGCGCGCGATCTGCGTCTTGCCCACACCGGCGGCGCCTTCGAGCAGCAGCGGACGACCGAGGCTGATCGACAGATGCAGCGCCATGGCGAGATCGTCGGAGGCGACATATCCCGCCTGCGCCAGATTTCGTTGCAGATCGCGCCATTGGGCCATGGCTGGAACCTCCGGGCCTTGAATCAGGAAACAGATTGCCCGTGACCGCCCCGCCATGACGGCGGAGCGGTGCTTCGGGCCTCTGGAAGGCGGTCTTGTGTCAGCCGTGCAGGCCGAGACTGTTCGCCGTCTTCCAGATACGCCAGTGATCATGCGGCATGTGCGACTGTTTCAGGCCGAAGGCCCGGAAAGCGTCATGCACGGCATTGGAGAAAGCCGGCACGCCGCCGACATTGGGGCTTTCGCCCACACCCTTCGCCCCGATCGGATGATGCGGGGAGGGGGTCTCCGTGTGATCGGTGACGTAGTTGGGCGTCTCCCATGCGGTGGGCAGGAAGAAGTCCATCAGGGTGCCGGTCTTGACGTTGCCCATCTCGTCATAGGCGATCTCCTGGCCCATGGCGATGGCGAGCGCCTCGGTGAGGCCGCCATGCACCTGCCCCTCGATCACCATCGGGTTGATGCGCGTACCGCAATCATCCAGCGCGTAGAACTGGCGGATATCGGCCACGCCCGTATCCACATCGACATCCATGACGCAGATATAGGCTCCGAACGGATAGGTCATGTTCGGCGGATCGTAATAGCTCACCGCCTCGAGCCCGGGCTCGAGACCCGGAATCGCCTGATTGTAGGAGGCATAGGCGATCTCGGCCATGGTCTTGAAGCGCTCGGGCGCGCCCTTGACCATGAAGCGATCGACATCCCATTCGAGATCGTCGTCATGCACTTCGAGGAGGTAGGCCGCGATCATCTGCGCCTTTGCCCGGATCTTGCGGCCCGCGAGCGCCGTCGCGGCACCCGCCACCGGGGTCGAGCGTGATCCGTAGGTGCCGAGCCCGTAAGGTGCGGTATCGGTATCACCCTCCTCGACGGTGATCTTGTCGGCGGAAATGCCGATCTCCGAGGCCAGGATCTGCGCAAAGGTCGTGGCGTGGCCCTGGCCCTGGCTGATCGTGCCCAGCCGTGCGATGGCTGATCCAGTGGGGTGGATGCGGATTTCGCAGCTGTCGAACATGCCCATGCCGAGAATGTCGCAATTCTTGACCGGGCCGGCACCGACGATCTCGGTGAAAAAGGTCAGGCCGACCCCCATCAGCTTGCGGGTCTCGCCACGCTTGAAGGCTTCGAGCCGCTCCGCCTGTTCCCGGCGCAGGCCCTTGTAGTCGACGGCTTCGAGGGCCTTGTCCCAGGCCGTGTGGTAATCGCCGGAATCGTATTCCCAGCCGAGCGCCGAGTGATAGGGGAACTGCTCCTTTTTGATGAAATTGATCCGGCGCAGCTCGGCGGCATCCATGCCGAGCTTCTGGGCGAGGATCTCGATCATGCGCTCGATAAAGTAAGCCGCCTCCGTCACGCGGAAGGAACAGCGATAGGCCACGCCGCCGGGCGCCTTGTTGGTATAGACGCCGTCCACGCCGACATAGGCGACGGGGATGTCGTAGGAGCCGGTGCAGATATGGAAGAAGCCGGCGGGGTATTTCGTCGGATCGGCGCAGGCGTCGAACGCCCCGTGATCGGCGGTGACGTGGCACCACAGCCCGGTGATCTTGCCTTCCTTCGTCGCCGCGATCTTGCCCTGCATCCAGTAATCGCGGGCAAAGGCCGTGGCCATCAGGTTGTCCATCCGGTCCTCGATCCACTTCACCGGCTTGCCGGTGACGATGGAGGCGACGATGGAGCAGACATAGCCGGGATAGACGCCGACCTTGTTGCCGAAGCCGCCGCCGATATCGGGGGAGACGACACGGATATTGTGCTCGTCGATGCCTGAGAGCAGCGAGGCGACGGTGCGCACCACATGCGGTGCCTGGAAGGTGCCGTAGAGCGTGAGCTTGCCGTTGATCTTGTCCATCGAGGCGACGCAGCCGCAGGTCTCCAGCGGGCAGGGATGGGTGCGGTGGTAATAGACCATCTCCTCGGCCACGACATCGGCGGAGGAGACGACCTCCTCGGTGGCGGCCTTGTCGCCCTCTTCCCAGAGGAAGATGTGGTTGGGATGCCGGCGCGGCCCGTGGGCGCCTTCCTTTTTATCGGCGATATCCTCGCGCAAAACCGTGGCGCCGTCTTCGAGCGCCTTGAACGGATCGGTGATGACGGGCAGATCGTCGTATTCCACCTCGACCAGTTCGATCGCGTCAGCCGCGACATAGCGGTCGCTCGCCACCACGAAGGCGACTTCCTGGCCCTGGAACAGCACCTTGCCGTCAGCGAGCACCATCTGCTTGTCGCCGGCGAGGGTGGGCATCCAGTGCAGGCCGAGCGGCTCGAGATCCTTGGCGGTGAGGACCGCGATCACGCCCGGCAGGGCGAGAGCGGCTTCCGCATTGATCGACTTGATGCGGGCATGGGCATAGGGCGAGCGCACGAAATCGCCGAACAGCATGCCTGGCAGCTTGATATCGTCGACGTAATTGCCCTTGCCCTGGGTGAAGCGGGCATCCTCGACGCGCTTGCGCTTGCAACCGAGGCCCTTGAGATTGGCGACGCGTTCGTCGCGATTGGGGGTCATGTCGTTCATTATGCGACCTCCTCGGGGGTCTTGACCGCGTCATCGGCTGCCGCGTCGCGCCCGTTCATGATGGCGGCGGCGGCGAGGATCGCCTTGATGATGTTCTGGTAACCGGTGCAGCGGCAGAGATTGCCGGCCATGCCGAAGCGGACTTCTTCCTCGGTGGGATCGGGATTTTCCTGCAACAGCCGCCACGCGCGGGTGATCATGCCGGGCGTGCAATAGCCGCATTGCAGCCCGTGATGCTCGCGGAACATCTCCTGGAGCACATGCATGCCCTCGGGGCTGGCCAGCCCCTCGACAGTGGTGATGGTCGCCCCCTGCGCCTGGGCGGCGAAGAGCGTGCAGGCCTTGACGGACTTGCCGTCGAGATCAACCGTGCAGGCCCCGCAATGCGAGGTCTCGCAGCCAATATGCGGCCCGGTGATGTTGAAACGCTCGCGCAGCACGTGAATCAGCAATTCACGCGGCTCGCACAGGGTTTCGAACTGCTCGCCATTGATGGTGAGCTTGAGATGCATTTTATCAGCCATGTAATCCTCCCCGCTCAGGCGCGATCGACAGCGCGCGCGATGGCGCGGCGCAGGATCACGCCGGCGACGTGTTTCTTGAATTCCACCGGACCGCGATTGTCTTCGGTCGGATCGATATCCGCGAGCATTGCCGCGACCGCTTTATCCAGCGCCTCGCCGGTCCCGTCGGTCCCCGTGAGCGCGTCGCCGGCGGCTTCCGAGAAGATCGGAATGTCGGAGAGATTGGTCATGGCGATGGAGGCGGAGGTGATCTTGCCTGCATCCTTGCCGATCAGCACCGCCGCGGCAGCGGTGGCGTAATCGCCGATCTTGCGCTTCTGCTTTTCATAGGCGTAGCCGCCGGCAGGGCGCGCGAAGCTGATCGCGGTGAGGATCTCGTCATCCTCGCGAGTTGTGGTATAGGCCGCCTCGTAGAATTCGCGGGCAGGGACGTCGCGGGCGCCGTCGGGGCCGACCAGGGTGAAGGTCGCGTCGAGGCATTGCATCAGGCCGGGCATGTCGTTGCCGGGATCGCCATTGGCGACATTGCCGCCCACCGTGCCGCAATAGCGCACCTGCGGATCGGCGATCTGCAATGCGGCCTCGCGCAGGATCGGCGCGGCTTCGGCGAGCGCCTCGTCGTTGATGAGATCGTGCTGGGTCACCATCGCGCCGATGCGGATCGTCTCGCCGACGCTGATGCCCTTGAGATCGGCGACGTCCTGGAGATCGATCAGATGGGCGATCTCGACCATGCGCAGCTTCATCATCGGGATCAGGCTGTGCCCGCCCGCAATGACGCGCGCCTCGTCGCCATGCTCGGCGATGACACCGAGCGCCCCGGCAATATCCGTGGGCCGGTGGTATTCGAAGGCTGGGGGTATCATGCGATCAATTTCCTCCCTTGGCTGGCAGCGCCCATACGGCGCCGAATCCCGAATCGCGGCTTATGCCGCTTCTTGCATCAATCGAAACGATGTTGCTTCGATGGAACCGTTCTTGACTGGATACTGCGCCAGAGCGCGCCATCGCGCCGCAGCCGAGGCACCAGCCGAGAGCAAAATTTCACCAGATGCGCGTCTTCTGCACGAAATGCGATTGTGCGGCGCCGAACGCATTTCATGAAATACGACCAATTTTCAATTGTTTTGAAGCGAATCAAATCGCTACAGGGTTGCCATGAGCCTGTTGCGGTGCATGATCGACTTCGTGAGTTTTGCGCCGATCTGCCACGGCGCAGCGTTGGGCCGAGGGCGCGGATGGAGACGACCGAGAACGGGGCGGGCGGCGCCGTTGGCGCGGGATCGGGACCGCCTTCACGCTGGCGGGCCCTGCTGGCGCGGGGCGCGCGCATCAGCCTGCCGGCACTGCGATGGTCCCGGATGCGGTTGCCCGAGGCGGATCTTGCGCAGACCGCGCGGGCGGGTCTTGCCCTGATCTATCCGCCCTCCTGCATCGCCTGCGGTGCAGCGGTCGATCGCCCGCAGGCACTGTGTGCCGATTGCTGGACGACGATCCGTTTCATCGAGCGCCCGTATTGCGAGCGACTCGGCACGCCATTCGCCCTCGATATCGGCGGCACGCTGCATTCGCCCGCCGCGATCGCCGATCCGCCGGTCTTCCAGCGCGCCCGTGCCGTTGCGGCCTATGACGGAGCTGCGCGGTCGCTCGTCCACAAGCTGAAATACAACGACCGTATCGAGCTTTCCGAGGCGCTGGGCCGGATGATGCTGCGCGCCGGCAGCGAGCTTCTCGCCGATGCGGATCTGATCGTCCCGGTGCCGCTGCATCGCTGGCGGCTGTGGCGGCGGCGCTTCAACCAGGCGGCGGCGCTCGCGCAGGTCATTGCGCGCCATGCGCAGATCCCTTGCGACATGCAGGCCCTGCGCCGTGTCAAGATCACCCGCAGCCAGGTCGGCCTCACCCGCAGCCAGCGCCGTGACAATCTCTCCGGCGCCTTTCGCGTGGCGGAGAGCGCGCGGCTGCGGATCGCGCAGAAACGGGTGCTCCTGATCGATGATGTCGTCACCACGGGCTCGACGGCGAATGCCGTGGCGCGCGCGCTTTTGCGTGGTGGTGCGCAAACGGTCGATGTGCTTTCGTTCGCATGTGTCGTGACGGAGAGCTGAAAATGCTTATATTGCAAGATGACACTTCGTATCGGAGAAGCTGCACCCATGTCTGACACACCGGCCACGATCACGATCTATTCCCGCAGCTGGTGCTCCTATTGCGCCGCCGCAAAGGCGCTGCTGGCGAAGAAGGGCGCGGAATTCGAGGAGATCGACATCGAAGCCGTACCCGGCGCCCGCGCGCAGATGCTGGAGCGCGCCGCCGGACGCACCTCCGTGCCGCAGATTTTTATCGGGGATACCCATGTCGGCGGTTACGACGAGATGGCCGGGCTCGAGCGCCAGGGCCGCCTCGACACCTTGCTCGCCGGGGGCGTGTGAGCCATGGCCGGGACGCGCGTCGCCTGTGTCCAGATGCGCTCCGGGCGCGATCCCGCGACGAACCGCGACGATGCCGTGCGCCTCGTTAGCGAGGCGGCGGATGCGGGGGCGGTCTTCGTGCAGACGCCGGAAATGACCTCCCTCGTCGAGCGTGAGCGCAACCGGCTGTTCGAAAACATCCATCGCCAGGAGGACGACATTGCGCTGGCTGCCCTGCGCGAGACGGCGCGGGCGCACGGCATCACGCTGCAGATCGGTTCGCTCGCCGTGCGCGACGGTGACAAGGTGGCCAACCGCGCCTTCCTGATCGATCCGCAGGGCGAGATCGCGGCGCAATACGACAAGATCCACCTCTTCGACGTGGACCTGCCCAATGGCGAGACCTGGCGCGAATCGCGCACCTATCAGGGCGGCGAGCGGGCCGTGCTCGCACGCACCGCCATCGGCCGGCTCGGCCTGTCGATCTGCTACGATATCCGCTTCCCCTATCTCTACCGCGCCTACGCGCAGGCGGGTGCCGAGATCATCGGGGCGCCCGCCTGCTTCACGCGCCAGACCGGCGAGGCGCACTGGCACGTGCTCAACCGCGCCCGCGCCATCGAGACCGGCTGTTTCATGATTTCCGCCGCGCAGGGCGGCCTGCACGAGGATGGCCGCGAATCCTACGGCCATTCGCTGATCATCGACCCCTGGGGCCGCATCCTCGCCGAGGGCGGGACGGAACCGGGCGTGATCATGGCCGAGATCGATCTCGACGATGTCACCCTTGCGCGCGGACGCGTTCCCAGCCTGCGGCATGACCGGGATGTGGGGATGCAGGTCTTGTGAGCGATTGCCGGGGAGGCTGCCGCGAATTTCACCATCGTCGCCACTTCCCATGGGTGAAGCCCTGCCGCTAAGCTGAGCAAGTCATCACCCGGGGGATTCCCATGGCCGCTTATGACCTCGCCATCCGCAACGGCACGGTCGCGACCGCGTCGGACGTGTTCAAGGCCGATATCGGCATCCGCGACGGCAAGATCGCGGCAATCGCCGATGTGATCAGCGATGCCGCCGAGGAGATCGACGCGACCGGGCTGCTGGTTCTGCCCGGCGGTATCGACAGCCATGTCCATATCGCCCAGAAACAGGGGGAGGGGATCGTCATGGCCGACGATTTCGCCTCCGCCACGGCTTCTGCGGCGGCGGGCGGAAATACCATGGTCATGCCCTTCGCGCTGCAGGAGCGCGGCACCAGCCTGCGGGCCTGTGTCGAGGAATACCGCAAGCTGGCGGAGGGAAACTGCGTCATCGACACGGCCTTCCACCTGATCATTTCCGATCCGACGCCGGAAGTGCTCGGCCAGGAACTGCCTGCACTTCTGAAGGACGGCTACACCTCCTTCAAGGTCTTCATGACCTATGACGATCTTGTCCTCAACGACCGCCAGCTGCTCGACGTGTTCGACGTCGCCCGCCGTGAGGGCGCGCTCGTCATGGTGCATGCGGAGGGCTATGACGCGATCCGCTACATGACCGAGAAGCTGGAGCGGGCCGGCGACACGGCGCCGTATTACCACGCCGCGTCGCGTCCCGAACTCGTGGAGCGCGAGGCGGCGCATCGCGCCATCAGCCATGCGGAGCTCGTCGATGTGCCGCTGATGATCGTCCATGTCTCGGGGCGCGAGGCGATGGAGCAGATCCGCTGGGCGCAGCAGCGCGGGCTCAAGGTCTATGGCGAGACCTGCCCGCAATATATCTCGCTGACGGCGGAAGATCTCCAGGCGGCGCAGGGCGGCGATGCGATGAGCGGTGCCAAATACGTTTGCTCACCGCCTCCGCGCGATCATGAGAGTTGGGATGCGATCTGGGAGGGTATCCGCACCGGCGTGTTCCAGACCTTCTCCTCCGATCATTGCCCGTTTCGCTACGACAGCACCGAGGGCAAGCTCAATCCGAAGGGGCGCACGTCGTTCCGCTGGGTGCCCAACGGCATTCCCGGTGTCGAGACGCGGCTGCCGATCCTGTTTTCCGAGGGGGTCTCGAAGGGCCGTATCAGCCTGCAGCGTTTCGTCGAACTCAGCGCCACCAATCATGCCAGGATCTACGGGCTCTATCCGGGCAAGGGGGCGATCGCGGTCGGTTTCGACGCCGATATCGCCCTGTGGGACCCGGTGCGCAAGGAGACGATCCGGCAGGAGATCCTGCATCACGGCGCGGATTACACGCCGTGGGAGGGTTTCGAGGTCACCGGCTGGCCGGTCATGACCATCGCCCGCGGCGACGTCGTTGCCCGCGACGGCACTGTTACCGGCCAGCCGGGGCGGGGGCAGATCCTTGAGCGCGGCCTGTCGGAATTTGCCCGGCCCTGAGGGCCATGCGCTGCTGCACATCTGCAAGTCTTAAGCAAGAATAAAGGATTTATGGTGCGCTATAGGGCTCAATGCGCAGTTCCAGTATGATTCGAAGAGGCGTGGTGGCAGCGACATGAGCGATTCGAAAGCCCTCACTCCGGTCGCCGAGGCCGATTACGACGCCATCGAAAGTGCCGTGATGGAGACCCAGCGCGGGCGCTGGTTCCTGAAGGAATATGCGCGCCGCAACCGCGCCGCCGACACGCAGATGCTGCTCGGCGCGATCGCGCGCCTCGAAGGCATGATGGTGCAGAACCGCGAAGCGCAGGAGAAGGATCGCCTGCGCATGGATCTGCTCGAAATGTCGCGCGCCATCTCGCGCACCAAGCACGAGATCAGCACATTGCGGCCCCAGGGCGCGCAGCCCAACGAGCTCGGCGTGGCCTCCGAAGCGCTGGACGCGATCGTGCGCACCACGGAACGCGCCACCTCCGACATTCTCGAAGCCGCCGAGCAGATCCAGGAAGCCGCCTGGACATTGCGCGAGGAAGGCGCCAGCGAGGCGATGTGCGACGAGCTCGACCGCCGCGCCACGGATATCTACACCGCCTGTTCGTTCCAGGATCTGACCGCCCAGCGCACCACCCGCATTGTCGACACGCTGCGCTTCCTCGAAGGGCGCATCAACGCCATGATCGAGATCTGGGGTGACGGCGAGACCGGCGAGGCAGCCGATGGCGGGCGTGAAGGGGCGCAGGACGGCATGGATGATGCCGGGCGCGCGGCGCGCCAGCGCGATCTGAGCGACAGCCTCGAGGATTTCAACGGGCTCTGCCAGGACGGCATCGACACGATGATCGTCGATGATGCGATGGCCGACCCGGTTGATGCCTATTTCTTCAATCGCGGTGCTGAAGCCGAGCCGCCGCGCCTCGCAGAGGAAATCGACTTCGTCGTCAGCCCCGAAGCTGCGGGTGCCGATATCGCTGCGGCTGAGGCCGATGAGGCTGAAGAGGCAGTGTCCGACCCGCAGAGCCTCGTCGCCAGCTTGCCCGATCTCGATGATGCTGCGGATATGGTTGACTTCGCCGAGATCGAGGCCGGGGATGAGCACGAGGGCGAGACGGAAGGGCGGGCCGATGTGACGCCCGAGCCGGAAGCAGAGGCGGATGTCATCGCCGCAGACACTGATGAAACCGGTTCGCAGGGTCCCGTCAGCGCGGATGTCTCCACCGGCCCCTTGCCCGATATCGACGCCTTGCCCGCCCGCGAGAAGCTGCGCCGCTTTTCCTGAACGCGCCGCGCCGTTTCGCTTCAGGATATTCCGCGCAACAGCCCCGCAACGCTGCGGAATGCCGTAACCAGCGCGGCGCGGTCGTCCTGCGGCATCCGCGTGATCGCATCCACCGCATCATCAGGCAACAGCGAGGGTGCGCGCGCCAGAATCTCCGCCCCTTGCTGCGTCAGCCGCGAATGCACGATGCGCCGGTCCGTCGGCGAGCGATAACGCTCGACGAAACCGCGTTCGGCCAGCTTGTCGAGGATCGCGACCACAGTTCCGGGGGAGAGATCGACATGGCGCGACAGGCTGTTGGTGGTCACCTCGCCGAGATCGCGGATGCCGGCCAGCACCACGACCTGCGGGATGGTCAGACCGGACAGGCGCGCCATCGCCTTCGATCGCGTGTCGATTGCCTGCGCGATGACGCGGATCGCCTTGACGAGCGCGCCGAGATCATCACCCACGTTACCTTCATGTTGCGATGGAACCATTTCGGATAATCCGGCATTTTTTTCTGGCAAGGCCCGTCGTCGTGTCGCCACCAGGTGGCTCGCGTGGGAGTGCGTCGTGTCGGTCATTTGAATCCTCCACGATCATTTGACATCAAATTGTTCGTGCTGTAAAGATTTGTGTACGAATTAGCTATCGGCAGAGCGTTGTCCGGGTGAGCCGGGCAGCGCGATATCGCTGACAAGACGAGAGCAGAACGTAGCTATGTGCGGCATTTGCGGCGAAATCACTTTTGACGGAAGCCCGGCTTCCCCCCATATCACCGAACGCATGACGGATTGCCTGGTGCCGCGCGGCCCCGATTCCGGTGGCATGCTCAACCGCGGGCGCGTCAGCTTCGGCCATCGCCGCCTGAAGATCATCGATCTGTCGGACAAGGCCGAGCAGCCCATGGTCGATTCCGAACTGGGTCTCAGCATTGCCTTCAATGGCTGCATCTACAATTATCCAGAGCTGCGCGAAGAGCTTCAGGGGATGGGCTATCGCTTCTTCTCGCATGGCGACACGGAGGTGATCCTCAAGGCGTATCACGCCTGGGGCCTCGATTTCGTGCAGCGCTTCAACGGCATGTTCGCCTTCGCCATCCATGAGCGGGATAGCGGTCGCGTCATCCTCGGGCGCGACCGTTTCGGCATCAAGCCGCTCTACCTTGCCGAGCAGGGCAAGCGGCTGTTCTTTGCCTCCTCGCTGCCGGCGATCGTCGCCACCGGTGAAGTCGATACCACGATCGACCCCGTCGCCCTGCAATTCTACATGAGCTTCCACGCCGTGGTGCCGGCGCCCTATACCATGCTCAAGGGCGTGCGGAAGCTCCCGCCTGCCACCCTGCGCGTGATCGAGAAGGACGGCACCTTCAGGGATATCCAGTTCTGGAAGCTGAATTACGGCGGCAGCGCCGAGGATGCCGAGCGTCCCTTCGAGGAATGGCGCGACATGGTGCTCGACGAGCTGCGTCGCGCGGTCAAGCGCCGCATGGTCGCCGATGTGCCCGTGGGCGTGCTGCTTTCCGGCGGTGTCGATTCGAGCGTGATTGTCGGGCTTCTGGCCGAGCAGGGACAGAAGGGCCTCAAGACCTTCTCCATCGGTTTCGAGGAAGCCAATGGCGAGAAGGGCGACGAGTTCGTCTATTCCGATCTCATCGCCGAGCGCTTCGAGACGGATCACGCCCGAATGATGATCCCCTCCGCCGACATGCTGGAGGCGCTGCCAGCGACGATCCGCGCGCAGTCGGAACCGATGGTCTCCTATGACAATGTCGGCTTCTACCTGCTCAGCCGCGAGGTGGCCAGGCATGTGAAGGTGGTGCAGTCCGGCCAGGGCGCGGACGAGGTCTTCGCGGGCTATCACTGGTATCCCAAGCTGACCAATTCCAACGATCCCGTCGAGGATTACGCCAACGCCTTCTTCGACCGCTCGAACACGGTGATGCGCCAGCATGTGGCGCCGCACTGGCATGCCGACCGTGACGAGGTGCGGGCCTTCGTCGAGAATCATTTCGCCATGCCGGGCGCCGACGATCCGGTCGACAAGGCCCTGCGTCTCGATGCCAATGTGATGCTGGTCGATGACCCCGTGAAGCGGGTCGACAACATGACCATGGCCTGGGGCCTGGAAGCGCGCGTGCCGTTTCTGGATTACGAGCTTGCCGAGCTCGCTGCCCGCATTCCGTCGCGCCACCATCTCGCCCATGGCGGCAAGGGTGTGCTGAAGGAAGCGTCACGCAAGGTCATCCCGAGCGAGGTGATTGACCGGCCCAAGGGCTATTTCCCGGTGCCTGCGCTGAAATACATCCAGGGCCCGACGCTGGACATGGTGCGCGACTCGCTCACCTCGCAGAAGGCGCGCGAACGCGGCCTGTTCAACCAGGATTACCTCGATCGCCTCTTTGCGGACCCCACCAGCGCCATCACACCGCTGCGCGGCTCGGAATTGTGGCAGGTGGCGCTGCTCGAAATGTGGCTGCAGCAGCATGATCTTTGAGCGGAAAATGCGGCGAGTGTCCGGTTTCCCTACCCTCACGGGAGGGAACAAGGGTGGGGTGGACCCGCGTGAAAAATCGCCTCGCACAACCCTGATTTCGCGATAAGATCAAGCCCCTGACGAGAGGGTCACAATGACCAGAACGCGCTCAACCAGGTCGGAACGCTCGCTGCGGCAGGAGCGCGATCAGCGCCGCCAGCCTGCCTATGCCGAGCCGGATCAAAGCCATACCCCGCAACCGAACGCGATCGTCGATTGCGGTTGGGGGCGCCTGCTCTTCGGGCAGACATTCGACGATCACGAGGAACTCGTGGAAGCGATGCGCGGAGAACGCCCGGACCGGCGTGATATCGCCGTCTATGTGCAGGATCCGCATGTGGCGCTGGCGAGTGCGCCGCAGGAGATGTTTCTCGATCCTTCACATACCTTCCGGCTGCACCTGTCGCGCTATCGCACCTCGCGGCGCCGACCGGGCGGCTTCTTCATTCGCCGGCTATCCTCCGCCTCGGATGCCGAGGCCGTCAACCGGATCTATGCCGCGCGCCACATGGTGCCGGTTCCGCCGGAATTCTTCTGGTCGAAGCGCGACAGCCGGGCGATCACCTATTTCGTCGCCGAAGACGAGGCGACCGGCCAGATCATCGGCACGGTCACCGGCGTGGACCATTATCATGCCTTCGGCGACCCGGAGCACGGCTCGTCGCTCTGGTGCCTTGCGGTTGATCCGCAGGCCATGCCGCCGCGCATCGGAGAATGGCTGGTCCGCCATCTCGCCGAGCATTTCAAGGCGCGCGGCGCGGCCTTCATGGATCTTTCGGTGATGCATGACAATGAGCACGCGATCGCGCTCTACGAAAAACTCGGCTTCGAGCGGGTGCCCTTCTTCACGCTCAAGCGCAAGAACTTCATCAACGAAAAACTCTTCGCCGGTCCCGGCCCGGAGGCGGAGCTCAACCCCTATGCCCGCATCATCGTCGACGAGGCACGCCGACGCGGCATCGATGTCGAGGTCACCGATGCGGAAGGCGGCTTCTTCCGTCTGTTCTATGGCGGGCGTTCGATCCACTGCCGCGAGGCGCTGAGCGAACTCACCAGTGCCGTCGCCATGTCGATCTGCGACGACAAGGCCGTCACGCGGCGTATGGTGGAGCGCGCTGGCGTCACGGTCCCCGAGCAGCTCGTCGCCGGGGATAAGCAGGCGATGCGTGAATTCCTCGAACGCCATGGCAGCGTCGTCGTCAAGCCGGCGCGCGGCGAGCAGGGGCGGGGGATCGCCGTCGGTGTCGAGACCATGGCCGAGCTCGAAGCAGCCATCGAAGACGCGCGCAATTATTGTGACCGTGTGCTGATCGAGCAATGCGTCACCGGCGAGGATCTGCGCCTCGTGGTGATCGATTTCCGGCTCGTCGCGGCAGCGGTGCGCCGTCCGGCTCAGATCGTGGGTGACGGTGCGACGACCATTCGTGAACTGATCGAGCGCCAGAGCCGGCGGCGCATGGCCGCAACGGGGGGCGAATCGTCGATCCCGCTTGATGGTGAGACGGAGCGGACCGTTGCGGCGGCGGGCCATGATTTCGAAACGATCCTGCCGGAGGGCACCGCCCTGAACGTGCGGCGCACCGCCAATCTGCATACGGGCGGCACCATTCATGACGTGACGAGCCATGTGCATCCACGTCTGGTCGATGCCGCAATCCGCGCCGCACGGGCCATTGACATTCCCGTCACGGGGATCGATTTCATGGTGCCCTCGCCCTACGAGCCTGAATATGCTTTCATCGAGGCGAACGAGCGGCCTGGTCTGGCGAATCACGAGCCGCAGCCGACGGCGGAGCGTTTCATCGATCTGCTCTTTCCGCTCTCCATCCCGGCCGCCGTGCGCCAGGCGGCCTATCTGGAACGCAAGGACAAATGCAGCGACTGACGATCGACACCGATTATCTGCGCGAGCGGCTGGCCAACCTGCTCGCGATTCCTTCCCCCACCGGTTACACCGACAGCATCGTCAGACATGTCTGCCAGGAGATCGAGAAGCTCGGGCTGGGTTACGAACTGACCCGGCGCGGTGTGATCCGCGCCATTCTGCCGGGATACGAGAAGCGCCCCGCCCGTGCCCTCGTTTCCCACCTCGACACGCTCGGCGCGCAGGTGATGCAGCTCAAGGATAACGGGCGGCTCGAACTCGTCTCGATCGGCCATTGGTCAGCGCGCTTCGCCGAAGGTGCGCGTGCCACCATCTTCTCCGACAAAGGGGCCTATCGCGGCTCGATCCTGCCGCTGAAGGCGTCGGGGCACCGCTTCAACGAGGAAGTGGACACGGCCCCGATCGGCTGGCCGCATGTCGAATTGCGCGTCGACGCCATGTCGCGCGACAAGCGTGACCTGCAGCGTCTGGGCATCGATGTGGGCGATATCGTGGCCATCGACCCGGGGCCCGAATTCCTCGATAACGGTTACATCGTCTCGCGCCATCTCGACAACAAGGCGGGAACTGCCGCGATGATGGCGGCGCTCAAGGCGATGGTCGAGGAAGGCGAGAAGCCGCCGGTTGATATCCACTGGCTGTTCACCATCGCCGAGGAAGTGGGCGTCGGGGCCTCGGCGGCGCTGACGCATGACGTCGCCGCCATCGTCTCGGTCGATAACGGCACCACGGCGCCGGGACAGAATTCCGACGAGTTCGGCGTGACCCTCGCCATGGCGGACCAGACCGGGCCGTTCGATTTCCATCTCACGCAGAAACTCGCCAAATTGTGCAAGGACAACGACATCCGCTACCAGAAGGACGTGTTCCGCCATTACCGTTCGGATTCGGCCTCCGCGGTTGTTGCGGGCCATGACGTGCGCGCGGCGCTGATCACCTTCGGCGTGGATGCCTCGCATGGCTACGAGCGCATCCACATGCATGCCCTGCGCTCGCTGGCGGAACTGATGACCGCCTATGTCGGCAGCCCGGTCGAGATCACCCGCGACGTGCACGAGATCAAGAAGGGGCTCGGCGGCTTCACCCGCCAGCCCATGTCGGCGGCAGATGTCGATGGTATCCTCGAAGAGGTCGAGCATCTCGTCGAGGAAGAGGTCAACAAGAGCGCTGGCGGCGTCTGAGGCGGCTGGTGATGCGTCGCCAACGAGGTCGCCATGGTGCCAACGAGGTCGCCATGGCGCCGTGACCTTCTGTCGGCAAATCCAGGGCAGCACATTATGGGCGACCGGATCTGTGGTATTGAAGGCACAGCGTCGCGGGAATCCCCACGGCTTCGTGAATTGCCATAAAAGTGCCCAAACGGTCATACTTGATCAGGGTCGCTCATCCTTCGTTAAGGACGATCCTTCATCCTCGCCAGCGTTCCTCTTCCGGAGCGTTGCGTCAACACGGTAGACGAAGTGCCCTCGATCATGTCCTTCCGCGCATTCCTTCTGACTGGCTGCGTCGCAGCAGCCGCGCTGGCTTTCGGCGGTGCCGGGTTCACCCAATCCGCTTCTGCCCAGAACCTTGCCTTCGGCTCTCAGGCCGAGTGGGTGCAGAATTACGAAGCGGTTTCACGCACCCGCGTGGCACGCTCGGCAACGCCGATACTGTCTCCTGAAACGCTTGCGGCGACAGAGTCGATGGTTGATCGCTATCGCGATATCGTCGCGCGCGGCGGCTGGGGCCGGATCGCGGATGAGCGTCTGCGTATGGGCTCTACCGGCGAAGCGGTAGCGCAGCTGCGCCAGCGTCTCATCATCAGTGGTGATCTCGATCGCAGCGCTGGCGGATCGCAGACATTCGATTCTTTCGTCGAGGCCGCCGTGCGCAGCTTCCAGGCCCGTCACGGCCTCACGCCAACGGGCGCGCTGAACGGCTCGACCGTCGCTGCGCTGAACGTGCCGGCTGACGTGCGCCTGCAGCAGCTCGAACTGAACGTTACGCGGCTGCGTTCCTATTCCGGCAATCTGGGTGATCGCTACGTCATCACCAATATTCCCTCGGCCAGCGTCGAGAGTGTGGCGCAAGGTGAGGTGGTCGGACGCCATGCGGCTGGTGTCGGCATGATCGACCGGCAGTCGCCGATTTTCAATTCACGCATTGTCGAGATCAACTTCAACCCCTACTGGACGGTGCCGGTTTCGATCATCCGCAAGGACCTCATTCCGAAAATGCGTGAGGACCCGGATTATCTGACCGATCACAAGATCCGTGTCTTCACCTATCAGGGCGAGGAACTTGATCCGAGCAATATCGACTGGAATACGGACGAGGGGACGCGCTACATGTTCCGTCAGGATCCGGGCGGCGACCTGAATTCGATGGGTTTCGTGCGGATCAATATTCCTAACCCGCACGGTGTCTACATGCATGATACGCCGTCGCGCGGTCTTTTCGGCGAGGATTTCCGCTTCGTCTCCTCCGGCTGCGTGCGCGTTCAGAGCGTGCGTGACTTCGTCACGTTCCTGCTTGCGGAAACCGACGGCTGGGATCGCGGTGCGATCGACGATGCCTTCCGTTCAGGCGAGCGCCTTGATGCGCGCCTGTCACGACCGGTGAATGTCTACTGGACCTACATCACGGCATGGGTAACGCCTGACGGGACGGTGAATTTCCGCGATGATATTTACGAGCGCGACGACATCCAGGGTGTGCCTGTCGCCAGCGCACCGGGCGAGGCGATGCCCGTCCATTGATTTCTTCAAGCTGCGCGATCGCCTGGTCGCCTGCCGCGTTGAAGCCGTATCGAGACCCGACTGGCCCGCCATCCCGGCGGGCCATTTTTCATGGTTCAGCGGGAATCGGGCTCGAGTTCAACCCAGCCGTCACCGGTCAGGACCGGAAGCTCGGGGTGAAAGGCCTGCACGACGAAGGCGAAGGTGATGTCGTGGACGAGCGGCGCGTCGTCGCCGGTGTTGCGAACGGCGATCGCGCCGACCTCGCGGCCATCGCCGATGCTGGCGCTGTCGAGGACCGAAGCGACACCCTCCCGCCAGGTCAGACGCGTATCGTCGACGATGATCTCACCCTCGTTGCGCAGATGTGCGAGCGTGACCATGGTGCGTACATCCGTGCCATCACGCACGACGATCACACGCGCCATCGGCTCCATGTTTGCCGGCAGGGCGCCGGTATAGAGCGGGTAGGGGCCGCTGCGCCCGTCATAGCCCGTATAGGGGTTGCGGCCATAGGCGCGGGCGCTCCAGTCATTCGGCACGAGGACATCGCCATCGGGATGGCGCGCGCGAAAATCCGCGAAGGCGACGGTGCGCGAGGGCACCATCACGAGGCGGTCGCCCGCATGCCGGCCGACGATGGCCTCGCCGGTGAATTGCTGCCACCAGCTCTCCGTCCTGCGATCATACATGACGAGATCCGAATTGCGCAGGAGGCCCGTGGTGCCGAATTCCACCGGCTCGCCGTCGAGCACGCGTTCGAATACCATGGCCGAATTGCAGAGCGGACAATAGGTGATCGCCAGCGGGCGTGCGTCGATCGTGTCGTTGACGATTTCGTGCCAGATCAGCACGCTGAGCGGATAGGCGCGCGGCGGCAATCCCTCGACCATGATCTCGATGACCGGTTCGCGCTCGGAGAAGCGATCGGCCTCGCGCGCCGTGACGAAGACCGGATCGTCAATCGCGGGAATACCGTCCTTGGGCGGACCGCCGGGGATGATCTCGGAGAATGGAACTTCCGTGCGGCTGAAATCGGTGTTCCAGCCGGCGGCCTCCCACGCGACCGGATCGGCGGATGCTGCGGTGATTGTCGCGCAGGTTACGGCTGCAAGGAGGCCTGCGGCGATCGCGAGGCGGCGCATGGTGGTGAAGCGCATTGGCTGGACGCTACGGTGATGCATGATCGGACTCCCGCATTCAGGCTCTATGGGGACCATTCGTCGCGACGGGGGGAAGCGTTTCACCGCTCACGAAAACGTGCGCAGGCACGTTTCCAGAACGCGGGCGCCTGTCCTGCGGTGCACCGGCCCGGCTTGACTTGCGCCTCGCCGCGAGGCACCGGCTGTCACGCACCGCATCGTGCGCCTTCAGGGACAGTGTCCGCCATGAAATTCGAAAAACCCCTCGTCAGCGGGCGCCTGCTGCGTCGCTACAAGCGCTTTCTGGCCGATATCAGCCTCGATGACGGAAGCGAGATCACGGCGCATGTGGCCAATCCCGGTGCGATGCTCGGGCTCGAAGCGGAAGGGGCGCGGGTCTTCCTGTCGCGCAGCGACAATCCCAAACGCAAGCTGCCCTATTCCTGGGAGATCGTGGAGGCGGCGCCGATGCATGGCGGTGCGGCCCGGCTCGTCGGGGTGAATACCGCGCAGCCCAACCGGCTCGTCGCCGAGGCGCTCGCTGCCGGGGCGCTGGCGCCGTTTCGCGATTACGCGCATGTGCGCCCGGAAGTGCGTTACGGCGAGGCAAGCCGGGTCGATTTCCTGCTGAGCGGGGAGGGGCGTGCGCCCTGCTATCTCGAGGTCAAGAACGTGCATCTGATGCGCGCGGACGGGCTCGCGGAATTTCCCGATTGCAAGGCGGCGCGCTCGGCCCGCCACATGCGCGAACTCGCGGCCATGTGCGCACAGGGCGCACGCGCAGCCCTCGTCTATGTGGTGCAGATGCAGGCCGAGCGCTTCGCGGTCGCCGCCGATCTCGATCCCGCCTATGCAGCAGCCTGTCACGCGGCGCGGGAGGCGGGAGTCGAGATCCACGCATATCGCTGCGATGTGACGCCGGAGGCGATCACGATCGCCGAGCCGATCACCGTGATGCAGTAGGCCTCAGGTCGTCTCGCGCGGATCGCGCACCAAACGAAGCTTCAAAAGCTCGAGCATGTCGGCAAAGCGGGTGGAGGAGAGGTCAATGTTTTTGCTAACATGACTGAGTATTTTTCTCTCTGATATCTTCATCATTGATGATTGATTGGCGGCTAAAGCGTGAGTATCAAGATCACAGGCGTTGCAGATGATTATGCAGGGTGATTGAATGTTACATTCGCAGCAATACAAGCGCCATGCTGCCGCGTCTACTCACAGTTATAGATACTATGCTAATCAAAGAAACAATCGGGAATGCAAATGTTTAACTCAGAAATGAGTATTTAGTATAATATCAAAGAATATTTCTCTATATATATTCAAAAATTTTTCGATAAAGATTTACTGTTTATATTAAAACATCTTTCATCAGAGCTAGCAATTTTTGGGTTTGTAATTATAACACTACTACTCTTCTTCGTAGGACTCTCGAACCGTGCGAAGAGTAGTTTGACTATTGGCGGCAGTACCGTCTTCAAGGAGGACTTGGCATGAATAGCCGGGATAACTAGCTTCAAAACGGTCGCGGCGCCATTCGTTTACCGTCTTTGAATGCTTAAGCTTTTTTGAGAACGGATACTTTGGAAGCTTGCCATTTGCTGTCGGATCAACTGGCTCACCATCTTTAGTGACGACAACGTCGAAGCCTTCAAGATCGGCGATTTGACGAGTCCTCGTTTGAACAGTTGTCATGTATGCCACCCACTGATACGAATGTCTATCGGCTTAGATTAGAGTGATTTCCAGTGTAGTGCAACCTATGGCTCTCACGTTTTTGATGCAAATTTTGCCCAGTTATGCATTCGCGATGTACGCCTCGCGCGGATCGCGCACCAACCGAAGCTTCAAAAGCTCGAGCATGTCGGCAAAGCGGGTGGAGGAGAGGTACATCAGTTCACGCATGCGGCGATCGGCGATCCGGTCCGTCTGTGCGATCGCATCATCGGGATACCCCGGGCGGCAGGTGACCATCGGCGCGGGGCCGGGATATTGGCAAAAGCGTTCGAAATCATGCCAGACAGGGTAGGTTTTCGTGTTCTGCACGAAGCCGGAAAAGCCGCGATTGACGGGATAGCCGCGTCGCGACGCCTGATGGCGAAAGCCCGTCGCCAGCGCCGATGCGGCGCCTGCCTGCCATTTCGCGCGCCCGCGCCGCATGATCGCGCCCGCCCGCTCCGTCGGGTCGCAGAGCCAGAGGCCGGCGATCTGCAGACGCTCCAGCGCAAGGAAGAGCGCCCCCCGCCCCATCGGCCAGCTATGGAAGCCGAAGCGGCCCGTGATGAAATCCGGGGCGCGCCCGGCAACATCGTGGAAGGCGGCGATCTGGCGGGCGAAGTCGCGAGCAAGTTCAGCGCGCGGCGTGCGCAGAAGGTATGACACCGCCGCGAGGGGGCTGCGCGCACAGCCAGGCTCCAGCATCAGGCCGATCCCGGCTGCATCGTGCTGCGCCATCAGCGCCGGCCCCTGCACCCGCCACTGGGTCCCGGTTGCAAGCACCGCCACGGCGGAGACGCGCCGCATGTCGATCAGGTCGAGAATCGCATGGCAGATGCCGGCGCTCAGACCAAATTCATGCGCGCAGATGATCAGCCTGGTCGGCGATGCGGATGCCACAGTGTCCCTCGTTGCGAATCGCCTCTCGATCGTCCCACGATAGTATATCGCCTTGAATGCACCACGGGTGTGTCTGCGGCAGAGAGCGAATCGGATCTTCCGCTGCGGGACAGCTTGACGCAGCCATGTGTTCCAAACTAGCCTAAGCAAAATTCCACGGAATGGAACAAGGGGCGGGCAACGCTCCATCAGGGAGGAAATGACGTGGCCGAGGCGCAGGTCTCATCCGTCAAGACCATCGGGCGCGCCGCGCTGGTGCTGCGAGCGCTTGCCGCAGGGTCGGCCGATGGTTCACGCCTGACCGATGTCGCGGCGGCGACGGAACTCGGCAAGGCCACGGTGCATCGCCTGCTCGGCGCCCTCGCCGAGGTCGGTTTCGTTGATTTCGACGATCAGGAAAAGCGTTACCGTCTCGGCTACGCACTGTTCACGCTGGGCGCCTCGGCGCGCGCTTTCCACGTTGTGGATCTTGCACGACCGAGCCTCGTGCGCCTTGCCGCAGAAACGGGGGACACGGTCTATCTCTCGGTGCGCGACGGGGACGAGGCAATCTGCGTCGATCGTTGTACCGGCTCGTTCCCGATCCGCACGCTCACGCTGGATGTCGGCGACCGGCGCCCGCTGGGGATCGGTGCGGGATCGCTGGCGCTGCTCGCCTTCGAGAGCGAAGCGGAGATCACCCGTGTCATCCGCACCAACGCTCATGCGCGACGCGACTACGCCGCCTTCGACGACACCACCCTGCACACACTGATCACCCAGGCCCGGGCGCAGGGATACGCCTTCAATGACGGCAATATCGTCTCCGCCATGAGCGCGATCGGCGTGCCGGTCATCGATGATGCGGGGCGGGTGCTGGCGGCTCTGTCGATTGCCGCGATTCGCGAGCGGTTTGCCGGCAAGCGGCTCGCGGAACTGGTGGCGCTTCTGCAAGAAGAAGCGCGGGAACTCTCAACAGCTCTGACGCATGCGGCGCTGGGGCCTGACGAACCGGGGGCGCGGACGCGCCGGACACGAATCAGGGAGGATGTCGCGTGACGACACTGCAAGCGGTGGCTGGAGAGGCCGGCGCCAATCTGGATACCGATCGCTTCACCGCGATGCTCGATATGATGTGGCGCATCCGCGCCTTCGAGGAACTCGCCGTGCGCTCCCTCGACGAGAAGCTCGTGCTCGGCGCGATCCATCCCTCGATCGGGCAGGAGGCCTGCGCGGCGGGGATCTGCTGCAACATGGAGCGCGCTGATCTGCTGCTCTCCACCCATCGCGGCCACGGCCATACTTTGGCCAAGGGCGCCGATGCGCTCGCCATGATGCGGGAATTGTTCGGGCGCGACGGCGGCACTTGCGGCGGCAAGGGCGGCTCGATGCATATCGCGGATTTCGATGTCGGCATGCTGGGTGCCAATGGTGTTGTCGCGGCCAATATCACCATCGCCGCCGGGGCGGCGCATGCGCTGAAGCTGCGCGGCGAGAAGCGCGTCGTGGTCTGCATCTTCGGTGATGGCGCGATCAATCGCGGGCCGTTCCTGGAGGGGCTGAACTGGGCCAAGGTCTTCGATCTGCCGGTGCTTTTCGTTTGCGAGGACAACAACTTCTCCGCCACCACCCATACCGGGGTGATGACGGCGGGACCGGGTGCGGCGGCGCGGGCGCAGAGCCTCGGCCTGCCGGCCCGGATCGTGGACGGCAACGACATTCTCGCCGTGGATGCCGCGACGCGTACCGCCCTGGCTGCGCTTCATGCGGGCGAGGGGCCGCAATTCCTGCATTGCAAGACCTACCGCATGACCGGCCATACGGCGGTCGATCCCGCCGGCTACCGTGATCAGGCGGAAGTGGAGAGCTGGCGTGAGCGCGATCCGATCGCGCGGCTCGGCGAAGCGCTGCGGCTGGCCGGGGTGAGCGCCGCGCGGCTCGAAGAGGCCAGGACAAAGGCCTATGCGGAGATGGAGGAGGTCTATGCCACGGCGCGTGACACGGCCTGGCCGGATGTCGCCGGCGCCTATCGCGACGTGCAGGATTGCGGCGATCCGCAGGTGAGGGCCTTTTCATGAGCACCATCAACTATCTCGAAGCCGGCACGCGTGCGGTACGCGAGGAAATGCAGCGCGACGCGAGCGTCTGGGCGCTCGGTGAGGATCTCGGGCGCGGTGGCGTGTTCGGGCAATACAAGGGGCTGATTGACGAATTCGGTCCCGCGCGCATCGCCGATACGCCGATTTCGGAAGCCTGCATCATGGGCGCTGCGGTGGGCGCGGCGATGACGGGGACGCGACCCATCGTTGAGATGCGCTTTTCGGATTTTGCCCTGTGCGCCATCGACGAACTCATCAACCAGGCGGCGAAGGCGCGCTTCATGTTTGGCGGGCAGATGCGTGTGCCGATGGTGGTGCGCGAGCCGATGGGGATGTGGCGCTCGTCGGCGGCGCAGCATTCGCAATCACTCGAATCCTGGTACACGCATATTCCGGGCCTCGTGGTCGTCGCCCCGGCGACGCCGGCGGATAATCTCGGCCTGCTGAAGAGCGCCATCCGCAACGACGACCCGGTGGTCTATCTCGAGCACAAGCATCTCTGGCCGCTCGAAGGCGCGGTGCCCGACGGCGAGCACCTGGTGCCGCTCGGCGAAGCCGAGATCGTGCGCGAGGGGCGCGATCTCACGCTCGTCACCTGGTCGGCGACGCGCCATACCTGTGTCGCGGCTGCGCAGGCGCTGGAAGAGCAGGGGATCGATGCGGAAATCATTGATCTGCGCACGCTCTGGCCCTGGGATCGCGACCGCGTCTTCGCCTCGGTGGAGAAGACCGGGCGGCTGATCGTGGCGCATGAGGCGGTCGCGGTGTCCGGCTTCGGCGCCGAGATCGCGGCGACGGTCGCGCAAGAGCTGCATCATCGCCTGAAGGCGCCCGTGCAGCGGCTCGGCGCGCCACGCATTCCGATTGCCTACGCACCCCCGCTCGAAGACGCGGCGCGTGTGACGTGCGAGAAGATCATTGATGCGGCAACGGCGCTCTGCCTGCCCGTTACCGCATCCTGATGCGCCGGCTGCCCGCTGGGTCGTCGGCAACACTAGGGAGGAGAAAACAATGAAACTGGTCAAGTCACTCATGGCAGCCGCAACGGCTGTCGCAATCCTGGGTGCCGCCCCCGTCGCGGCCCAGTACAAGGACGAATATCGCGTCTCGACCGTCGTGCCCGCGCCATTCCCCTGGGGTATTGCGGCCGAGCGCTGGTCCGAGCTCGTGGCCGAGCGCACGGATGGGCGCATCACCATGCAGATCTATCCCGGCGCGCAGCTCGTTCAGGGCGAGCAGACGCGTGAATTCACGGCCATGCGCCGTGGCGTGATCGACATGGCGGTGGGTTCCACCATCAACTGGTCACCGCAGATCGCCGAACTGAACGTCTTCTCGCTGCCCTTCCTGATGCCCGATTACGAGGCGCTCGATGCGCTGACGCAGGGTCCGGTCGGCGAGCGGATCTTCGAGCTGATCCAGGAAAACGGCGTCGTGCCTCTGGCCTGGGCGGAGAACGGTTTCCGCGAGGTGACGAACTCGCAGCGCCCGATCCGCACCCCGGAGGACATGGACGGGCTGAAGATGCGCGTGGTCGGCTCGCCGATCTTCAACGACATCTTCACTGCGCTGGGCGCAAATCCGACGCAGATGAGCTGGGCTGACGCACAGCCCGCGCTGACGACCGGTGCGGTCGACGGGCAGGAGAACCCGCTGACCATCTACTCGGTGCTCAACATGCACGAGCTGGGCCAGACCAATGTGACCCTGTGGCGCTATCTGGCCGACCCGCTGATCTTCGCGGTCAATCAGGAAGTCTGGGATTCCTTCACGCCGGAGGATCAGGAGATCGTGCGCGAAGCGGCGATCGAGGCCGGCGCGCATGGTATCGAGGTGGCGCGTGCGGGTCTCACCGATGACGACCAGAGCCTGATCGAGGAGATCCGGGGCTACGGCGTCGATATCGTCAGCCTGACGGATGAAGAGCGTCAGGCCTTCATCGATGCGACGCGCCCCGTCTACGAGGAATGGCGTGAGAGCATCGGTGCCGAGATCGTCGATATGGCGGAAGAATCCATCGCCAATCGCTGATCTGCGGCTGAACGCCTGCAAGACGGGCCGCGCCGTGTGGCGCGGTCCGACCCCCGCGCTGTTTCCCGACAACGTCCCACCCGCCGACCGGAGCCATCCGTGATGAGCGACGACCGCGATATTCCGCACACGCCACAGAGCCCGGATACGGGCGCGGACCACGTCATCGTGTCCGTCAAGATCGAGGAGGCGCTCGGTGCCGCAGCCATGGCGCTGATCTGCCTGATCTCCATTGGCAACGTGCTGGCGCGCTACTTCACCAACATCTCATTCGCCTTCACCGAGGAATTCTCGGTGGTGCTGCTGGCCTTCATGACCTTTGTCGGCGCGTCGGCCGCCTTCGCCAGCAACGAGCATATCCGCATCACGTTCTTCCTGCAGCGCATGCCGCGCCCGCTGCGCTGGCTGTGTGAACTGGTCACGGTCGTCGTTACCACGATCATGTTTGCGATGATCGTCTATTACGGTGCGCGGGTAACCTATGACGAGTGGTTCTGGGGTGAGACGTCACCGGGCCTCGGTAATCCCGTCTGGCTCTACACGATCTGGCTGCCGATTCTCTCCATCGCCATCATACTGCGGGTTCTCGGGCGGGGTTACGACCGCCTGATCCGCCGTGCCGGCAGCGTGTGAGGCGGTCATGATCGACGCGAACATCCTGCTGCTCCTGACCTTCATCATCCTGATGCTGATCGGTACGCCGATTGCGGTGGCGCTCGGCATTGGCGGTGTGATCGGGATCGCCGTCGGACTCGACACGGCGGCGCTCGGGACGCTCGGCACCAACACCTACAATGCGGTGGCGAAATATCCGCTGATCGCCATTCCGCTCTTCATCCTGACGGGCATGGTGTTCGAGCGCTCCGGCGTGGCGGCACGTCTCGTCAGCTTTGCGCAGGCCTGTATCGGTCCGCGACGGGGCGGGCTGGCGCTGGTGGCCGTGCTGGTCTGCCTGATCATGGGCGGCATGTCGGGCTCCGGCCCGGCCGATGCGGCGGCGGTGGCGACCGTGATGCTGCCTTCGATGATGAAGGCGGGCTATCCGAAGCCGTTTTCCGCCAGCGTCATCGCGGCCTCCGCCTCGACCGCGATCCTGATCCCGCCCTCGATCGCGCTGATCGTCTATTCGGTGCTGGTGCCGGGAACCGATCTGCGTGCGCTCTTCGCCGCCGGTCTGATCCCCGGCCTTCTGGTTGGCCTGTCCATCGCGATTCCGACGCTGATTCTTTCGCGCAAGCATGATTTTGGCGCCGATGAAAGCCCGGACCGACCGGCTTTCTGGCCGGCCCTGTGGCAGGCGCTGCCGGGATTGATGGCGCCGGTGATCATTCTCGGCGGCTTGCGCAGCGGTCTCTTCACGCCGACCGAGACGGCGGTGGTGGCCGTGTTCTACGGGCTGCTCGTCGGTACGGCGCTGTATCGCACCATGGGTTTTCGCGACATCTACCAGGTGCTGGTGGAGAGCGCGAAGATCTCCGGCGTACTGATGCTGATCATCTCGCTTGCCGGCATCTTCGCCTGGGCCGGCTCGACCATGGGCGCCTTCCGCAATACGGCGCAGTTGATCCTGACCATCAGCGACAATCCCTGGATCATCCTGCTGCTGATCATGGGTGTGCTGCTGCTCGCGGGCATGGTGCTCGACGGGGTGTCGATCTATCTGATCACCCTGCCGTTGCTGGTGCCGGTCGTGCAGGCCTTCGAATGGTCATTCGTCTGGTTCGGCGTGGTGATGGCGATCAACATTGCCATGGGTCAGTTCACGCCCCCTGTCGCCGTCAACCTGATGGTGACGGCGCGCATTGCCGGGATTCCGCTGGAGAGTACCTTCCGCTGGGTCGGCTGGCTGCTGCTCTCGATGGGCGGCGCGCTCGCGCTCGTGCTCGCCTTCCCGGAAATCGCGCTCTGGCTGCCCAGAGTGCTCGGTTATCGCATCACATAACAAAGAAACGAGGACATCATGAGCGATCAGGATCGCGCCAATGAAATGACGGGTGGCGAGGCGCTCGCCCGGATGCTGATGGCACACGGTGCGGGACCGATGTACGGCATGGGCGGCTTCCAGCTCCTGCCCTTCTACGATGCCGCGCGCCGGCTCGGGCTGCGCCATACGCTGATCAATGACGAGCGCTGCGGCGTCTTCGCGGCGGATGCCTATGCCAAGGTTTCGGGCCGGGTCGGACTCGTCGATGCCACGCTCGGACCCGGCGCGACCAACCTCGTCACGGGGCTGGTCGAAGCGCTCAATGCCGGTTCGCCGATCGTGGCGATCGTCGGCGATACGCACCGCGCCCATTCCTGGAAGAACATGACCCAGGAGGCCCATCAGGCCGATATCCTGCGCCCGGCCTCGAAGGAGGTGATCCGCGTCGAGATGATCGAGCGGCTGCCAGAGCTTGTGCGTCGCGCCTTCATGGTGGCGACGACGGGGCGCCCGGGGCCGGTCGTGGTGATCGTGCCGGAAGACATCTGCCATGACAGCCATCCCTTCGACCCGGAAGCGCTCGTCGCCGATGAGCGCTATCAGGCGGCACCCGCCCTGCGCGCGCGGCCTGATGCGGATGATCTGGCCAAGGCGGCAGCGTTGCTCGCCAAGGCGGAGAAGCCTCTGATCCTGGCTGGCGGCGGCGTGCATATCTCGCAGGCCGCCACGGAACTCCAGGCCTTCGCCGAGGCGCATGGCATTCCGGTAGCGCATACGCTCAGCGGCAAGGGCGCCATCGCCTGCACCAGCGATCTCTCGGCGGGGCTGTTCGGGCGCTATGACCGCATCGCCAATGCCATGATCAGCGAAAGCGATTGCCTGCTGGTGATCGGCTGCAAGCTCGGCGAGATCGCCACGAAGCGTTACACGGTGCCCGAGCCGGGCAAGGTGCTCATCCATCTCGAATGCGTGGCCGAGGAAATCGGGCGCACCTACGCGCCGACCGTGCCGCTCTGGGGAGACGTCAAGGCCGGCATTGCGGATCTCGACGCGGCGATGAAGGCGCTCGGCTCGAACGCCGCGTCGCGTGCCGACTGGTGCGCGCAGGTGCCGGTCCGCATGGCAGCCTGGCGCGAGAGCGCGCGTGAGCGGCTGGAAAGCGAGGAGACGCCGGTGGGCATGGGCAGGCTCATGGGCGAGCTCAATAATATTCTCGCCGATGACGCGATCCTGATTGCCGATGGCGGTTTCGCCGCGCATTGGGGCGGTCTGCTCTACGATTCAAAGAAGGCCGGGCGCGGTTTCGTGCCTGATCGCGGCTTTGCCTCGATCGGCTATGGCCTGCCCGGCGCCATCGGCGCGAGCCTCGCCGCGCCCGATCGCCAGGTCGTGGCACTGACGGGCGATGGCGGCTTCAACATGGTACTGGGTGAGCTCGAGACGGCGCGCCGGATGGGGCTCTCGCCGGTGATCATCGTCGTCAACAATGCCGCTTCCGGCTATGTGAAGGCGTTGCAGCATCTGATGTACGGGGAGGGGGCCTACCAATCCTCCGATCTCGCCGAGACGAATTACGCCGATGCGGCGCAGGCACTGGGCTGCCGGGGCATCCGCGTCGAGGAGCCGGGCCAGCTCGCCGGCGCCTTGCGCGAGGCCCTGGCCGAGGGTGGTCGCCCGACGGTGCTCGACGTGATCGTCACCCGCGATCCGGCGAAGATGCTGCCCGCCGCCGATAATCGCGCGGTGAAGGTGAAGAAGGGCGACCGCGTTGCGTGAGCCGGATGCCCCGATCCTCGCCGACAGCATCACCCGCCTCGGCCCGGAAGCTGCCGAGGCGGTGGTGGTGACGGGGTCGCATGGCGGCGTCTATGCCGCCTGGCTCGCCCGCAAGGCGGGATGCCGCGCGGTGATCTTCAACGATGCCGGGGTGGGGCGTGACGAGGCCGGGATCGGCGGGCTCGCCTGGCTCGACGCACACGGCATGGCGGCGGCGGCCATCGACCATCGCAGCGCCGATATCGGCGACGCGGCGGCGATGGTGCAGCACGGCATCGTCTCGCATGTGAATGAACTCGCCGCTGGCTGCGGCGTAAAGGCCGGGCAGGGCTGCACCCAGGCAGCCCGCCTGCTCGCCGCCGCACCGATCCCGGATGGAGACGTCGAGACGGTAAGCGAGGCGCGTGAGGAAATCGTTCCGGAGGGCGCCCATCGGCGCGTCGTCCTGATCGATTCGGCCTCACTGGTCGCGCCGCGCGATGCGGGGCAGATCGTCATCACGGGCTCGCACGGCGCCCTGTTCGGCGATAATCCGATGAATGCGCTCAAATTCGACGCCGCTTTCGCCGCTTTCAACGATGCTGGCGGCGGCGTGGGCGTCTCGCGATTGCCGGCATTGCAGGGGCGCGGCATCGCCGCAGTGACGGTTTCCGCTGCATCGGCGCGAATCGGGGATGCCCGCTCTACATTCGAGGACGGCACCGTCTCGGCGGCCAACCCCGCAGCCCTCTCATGGGGCGTGAGGATCGGCGAGAAACTACACGATTGCGTGATCCGGCTTGCCGCAATGCCGTAGCGGAAAGTGTGGTTACGGAACATAAACCATCCTGTTGCATTCTCATCACAGGATTAACGCTCACGCAGAAGTCAGCGGAAACGGCGCGACTTTGCCTCTATTGAGGCATTGTAGCTTGAGCCGTTGTTGTCTTTTGCCAAAAGGATGTCATGTCCCAGTTCCGCGCTTCCCAACTCACCCGTCGCGTCTTCCTGGCGGGCCTGCCGCTGACCCTTGCCGCTTGTGCTTCCGGCGGTCGTTCGGCGCCACCGTCGGTCGAGGCCGCGAATGTCGTTGATCCGTTCTATGCATCCATGTACAGCGCGATCCACGACGAGCCGTTCCCGGTTCCCGCCATCGACGTGGCACAGGTCGACCCACGCTTCCTGCGTCAGGAGGTGGAATTCACGGGGCCGGAATCGCCGGGGGAAATTGTCGTCGACCCGTCACGCCGCTTCCTCTATCTCGTCCGTGAAAACGGACGCGCCTTGCGCTATGGCTGCGGCGTAGGCAAGGCCGGCTTCGATTATCAGGGCGATGCGGTTATCGCGCGAAAGGCGGAATGGCCCCGTTGGACGCCGACGCAGAACATGATCCGTCGCGAGCCGGAGCGCTACGGCCCCTTCGCCGGTGGCCAGGAGGGCGGGCTCGACAATCCGCTGGGTGCCCGCGCGCTCTATCTGTTCAAGAACGGTCGCGATACGCTCTACCGGATTCACGGCACGAATGAACCCTGGTCGATCGGACAATCCGTCTCGTCGGGCTGCATCCGCCTGTTCAATCAGGACATCATCGATCTGCATCGGCGTGTACCGATCGGCACGCGGGTGATGGTGCTGACCGATGGCGCAGCTCATCGCACGCGCGAGGCGCTGGTCTGAGCTTCCGGCCCGCAGATGGGGCGGGCCGGTTCCATTTTCGGTTCAGTGGTTGTCGCGCGGTGCGCCCTGACTCTGGGCGATCCGCTGATATTTCACCGCCGGCTTGAGCACCATGCCTTCCGAGAGCTGGTCGACCATCGCGCGCTGGATCTCCTGCCACGGGGTCTGGCTGGCCGGATACGGGTAGCCGCCGCGCGCCGCGAGATCGGCGCGGCGACGCTCCAGTTCCTCGCTCGAAATCAGAATATCGGCGCTGCGCTTGCGCAGATCGATGCGGATGCGGTCGCCGCTCTGCAACAGGGCGAGCCCGCCGCCGACTGCGGCTTCCGGTGATGCGTTCAGGATCGAGGGCGTCCCGGATGTGCCGGATTGGCGTCCATCGCCGATGCAGGGAAGGGAGAACACGCCGCGGCGGATCAGTTCCCCCGGCGGCTGCATGTTGACCACTTCCGCCGCGCCCGGATAGCCTATCGGCCCGGTGCCGCGCATGATGAGGAGCGTATTCTCGTCGATGCCGAGAGACGGATCATCAATGCGGTCGTGATAATCCTCCGGCCCGTCGAACACCGCGACCTTGCCCTCGAAGGCATCGGGATCCTGTGGATCGTCGAGATAGCGCTTCTGGAATTCGGGCGAGATCACGCTGGTCTTCATGATGGCCGAATCGAACAGGGTGCCCTTGAGATTGAGGAAGCCTGCCTGCTCGCGCATCGGATCGTCATAGGGGCGGATCACGTCGCGATCCCAGGTGAAGCGCTCGCGATAATTCTCGCCGGCGGTGCGGCCATTCGCCGTCAGCGCGTCTTCATGAATCCTGCCCTGCGCGATCAGTTCCGCCATCACCGCAGGCAGGCCGCCAGCGCGGTAATATTCCTCGGCCAGATAGTCGCCCGCAGGCTGCACGTTGACGAGCAGCGGGATGTCGAAGCCGACCTTCTCCCAGTCATCACATGAAAGCGGCACGCCCATATGGCGCGCAATGGCGTTGAGGTGGATCGGCGCATTGGTCGAGCCGCCGATGGCGGAGCAGGCAACGACGGCATTCTCGAACGCCTCACGGGTGAGGATGTCGGAGGGTTTGAGATCCTCCCAGACCATTTCCACGATCCGCTTTCCGGTATCATAGGACGCCTGGCCGCGCTCACGATAAGGGGCCGGAATTGCCGCCTGTCCGGGCAGGCTCATGCCGAGCGCCTCGGCGAGCGCATTCATGGTGGAGGCCGTGCCCATTGTGTTGCAATGGCCGTTCGAAGGTGCGGAACTGCGAACGATTTCGAGGAATTCCTCGTAATCGATCTCGCCGGCCGCGTGACGCTCGCGTGCCTTCCAGACCACGGTGCCCGAGCCGACGCGTTCGCCGTTCATCCAGCCGTTGAGCATTGGGCCGACATTGAGATTGATCGCGGGGATGTTCACCGTTGCCGCCGCCATCAGCAGGGCGGGAGTCGTCTTGTCGCAGCCGGTGAGCAGCACCACGCCGTCGAGCGGGTAGCCGTAGAGCACTTCCACCAGCGAGAGATAGGAGAGGTTGCGGTCCAGCATTGCGGTGGGACGCTTGCCCGTTTCCTGGATCGGATGGCAGGGAAATTCGAACGCGACACCGCCCGCTGCGGCAATGCCCTCGCGTACCCGCTTGGCCAGATCGGTATGATGACGGTTGCAGGGTGAGAGGTCCGAGCCCGTCTGGGCGATGCCGATGATCGGCTTGCCGCCCTGCAATTCCTCGCCGGTGAGGCCGTAATTGAGATAGCGCTCGATATAGAGCGCGGTCATGCCCGGATTGTCCGGATTGTCGAACCATAGCCGCGAGCGCAGCTGCTCCGGCGTGATCACCTTCGCACGGCTTGATTTCTGATCGTCCGAAGCGCTCTTGAACATTCCGCATCTCCTCCCGTCATTGGCTCGAGCCACCCCGGCGGCGTCGGGCGCCGTCTTCTTCGCGGGGGTGGCTCGTCTTCGCTGATGACGACAGGAGAGCACGAGCCCGGCGGTCAGACAATCGCCGGGAAATGCCAATACCGCCTCGGGGCATCGCGCCCGCCGACGGCGCCGGCTTACAGCCCGAGCATCAGGCGGATGTTCTGCACGGCGGCCCCCGACGCGCCCTTGCCGAGATTGTCCAGCCGCGCCACCAGCACGGCCTGGGCGTATTCGGGGTGGGAAAAGACGCGCAGTTCCATCCGGTCAGCGCCGTTAAGCGCTTCCGGTTCGATGCGGGTCTCCTCCTGCGTCGGGATCACCCGCACCAGACCGCCATCGCCGTACCAATTGGCCAGTGTACGCTCCAGATCCGCCGCACTGGCACCGCCGAGGAGATCGAGATGCAGCGGGATCGAGATCAGCATGCCCTGATGGAACTTTCCGACAGACGGGACGAAGATCGGACGCCGCGCCAGCTTGGTGTATTTCAACAACTCCGGCAGATGTTTATGCGAAAAGTTCAAACCGTAGAGCGTGAAGTTCGGTGCTTCGCCCTGCTCATATTGTTCGATCATCTGCCGCCCGCCGCCGCTATAGCCGGACACGGCGTTGATCGTGACGGGGAAATCCTCCGGCAGGACGCCCTTCTCCACCAGCGGGCGCAGCAGCGCGATTGCGCCGGTCGGGTAGCAGCCCGGATTGGCGACACGGTCGGCCGCCGCGATCATCTGCGCCTGGCCCGGCTCCATCTCGGCGAAGCCATAGACCCAGGCGTGATCGGTGCGATGTGCTGTCGAGGCATCGAGAATGCGCGGCCGCGCGCCTTCAAGCGAATCCACCATCGCGACCGCTTCGCGGGCCGCGTCATCGGGCAGGCAGAGCACGACCAGATCGGCTTCCCGCATCATTTCGCGCCGCGCCTGCGCGTCCTTGCGCCGAGCCGGGTCGATGCTGATGATCTGCGCACCGGCCACGGCGCCGAGCTTCTCGCGGATTTCGAGCCCGGTCGTACCGGCTTCACCGTCAATGAAGATCTTTTTCGTCTGATTGTCCTGCGGGCTGGTCATGGTCGTGTTCCGTCTCCTGGGCGATGCTGTCGCGGGTTCAGTTCGGTCAATGATTACGGCTGGGGCAAGTATCGCGCGCGCAACAAAAAAGCCGCACGAAACGCGCGGCTTGCATGGGCGGATTTCAGAAGAAAACGCGCGTCATCGCAGCCGCTGGCGGGCGGTGATCATACGTCGGCTGCGGGGTTCGAAATGCGTCTTCATGGCGTGATCAATGCGTTCGCTTGGACGATTTGTCAAGCGAAAGTAGTGGCCCGACTAGGGCTATCGCATTTGGCCGATGACGGATCGTGCGAAGTCGTCGGACCATCCGGAGCGTTTTCTTTTTCGTCGGATAGAGATTTTGGGTCTGGCGCGTTTGAGAACGTTGAGGGCGAGTTTTCGGAGGATGGCGAGGTTTTCTGGGCCGTTATCCTTTCTGTTGCGGGCGCGATCCTCGTCGAAAGTCATGTCGAGGACCCAATGGAGACCGTTTTCGATTGACCAGTGGGATCGCGCGGCAGCGAGGTAGGCTTCTGGGGTGAGTTGGCGGGAGGCGACGTGGTAGTGGCGGGTGGTCGTGGTCTTGCCGCCGCGCGTCACGGTGCTCTCTATCATTCCCAGGCAGGCAAGCCCCGGCAGGAGAACCGGCTCGGTGCACGCGGATCTGGAGCCGCGCAGCCAGGCGAGGTCGTGGGTAACGAAGGCGCGGCGCGTCTCGACCCGGCCATGATCGGCATCCGTCGTGGCGCATGTCGGGAGCGCGGCCCGGATCTGTCCATCGGCGAAGTATGTCGCGACCATCTCGTGCAGCGCCGGTCGGTTCGCCTTCAACCGCAGGAGATAGTCTCCACCGCGATCAAGGATCGTCTGCGCGGTCTCGCTCTGGCAATGGATGGCGTCCGCAGTCACGAGTTGGCCTGTCAAATCGAGGCAGCGGAGAGTGTCCGACCTTTTGTGTATGACTGATCCGGTTCATGCTGCACAAAAAGGAGGCATGAATGACCATCTCGAAAGAGCTCCTCGACGAACTGCTGAAGGGCGCGGAGCGCCCTGAAGACCTGCTTGGCGATGCCGGGCTAATGAAAGAGCTGAAGATCAAGCTCATGGAACG
>Ga0208623_100226_pt1 | contig 62010 bp, 65 predicted proteins | sample HotLakConsUCCL28_FD_184737 | JGI IMG/M metagenome (GOLD analysis project Ga0208623, IMG submission 184737) | Hypersaline microbial mat communities from Hot Lake, Washington, USA - Hot Lake Consortium UCC-L28 (SPAdes) (version 2) ...
CTCTTCGCCTGCATCGTCGGAGATGAAGCTCACTCCGACGATCAGGACGTTATCGAGGCCGCATTCCGTGTAACGATACTCAGCCATATTCTATCTCCGTCCTCTTCACTGTAGCGTGGGTAATTATTCGTCCACCCACATGACTGTTATGATTTTCATCCATCTTGTTTTAGCGCTCGTTTCGACCTGACAGAGTCAGGTCGAGCGCGCAAAATTTTTGTTTTGTTGCATCATTTTGTCCGTCAGCCGGTACCCACCTGACGGAATGATGCTCCGGCGCAGGGAATGACGACAATACGGACCGTTCTGTTGTTGGAATTCGGTGACCGGCACTCTATCCGGTATTTGTAGAGGTTCTCGCGTGTCGAAGGTTGCGCGTCAGTATTGACAAATCCATGCTTCAGTACATAATTTATATCACCTATAATCAGGTCGCGTTCCGCCATTTGCTCTTTGGCGTGAAGCGTATACGTCAGTGACAGACTCTTGTGTGCGGCAATTGCGCGAATGTTGTCGGTCGCATCCTTCTGGCTCCAGGGTTGGGGCTTCGCCATTCGATCTCCTTTTCAGACTATGACATATCACCGTGATAAGTTGCAAGGCTGAAATAAGTGGCGTCTCGACGGAAATCAAGATCATAAATTGCATTTTTGCACCTTTAATGGATATCGCTCGCCTTCCCCGCCGCATGGTCTGGAGGGCGGCGCAAACATGCACGCCACGCGACCCTTCCCCGCGCTGCACGCATCGATTCGCGCTTGCCAGTTCCGCAATGCTCTGATAGACAATCGCTTCTTCCGCAGCGGCGCTGCCGCAGCGATCTTTGCCTCGCGCGAAATGGGTGTATAGCTCAGTTGGTAGAGCAGCTGACTCTTAATCAGCGGGTCCTAGGTTCGAGCCCTAGTACACCCACCATATTCCGAACGGCCCCATCCGATTGAAGCGTCACGCCGGGCCGGCGAGGCTGCGGCGATACGATTCATCGCGCATCGCAGGCGCCAATGCCGCGTGTATCGCCGCTGCATGTGTGCGCGCTCATCGTCTTTCCAAGCCTGTCTTTCCAAGCCTGTCTTTCCAAGCCTGTCTTGCCAAGCCTGTCTTTCCAAGCCTGTCTTGCCAAGCCTGTCTTGCCAAGCCTGTCTCGCCGGTGGCGGAGAAGGCGATCCGCGCTCAAACATGCGCAAGGCGGCTGTTGAAAACGCCGTTCTGCGCGGCATTCGCGCGATCCGATTAAGACTCGGGTGACGGGGCGCGCGTCTACTGCCGCTTCTTCACGCGATCAGGTGACGGACGGGCATGCTGCCGACGATTCATACGCAGGCACTGGAATACCACGCGAGCGCCCCGGAGGCTGCGCGATTCCTGCGGGTCTATCGTGAATTCCGTTGCCTCGGCGATGGTCCGCCCCCGGCTGAGGCCTTTCTGCATGCCCTCGACCCCGATCTCATGCATGGCATCGAGGTCCTCGCCCCCGACGATGAGGGCTGGCGTTATGTCCGTTTCGGCTCGGCGATCATGGCGGCCTGCGGCCTTGACATGACCGGTAAACGCGTGGGCGCGCATGAACCGCGCATCGCCGAATACTACAAAGCCGCCATCGCTGCGATGGCCGAGGCCGAGGGCCCGGTTCTTGCGGTCGATCGCCGGTTCGATGGCGGATCAATGCATTTCTGGGAGCGGCTGATCGTGCCGGCCCGTGCGGAAGACGGTACTATGCGCGTGGTGGCTTATGTCCATCCGCGGGGCGGTCGGGAAGATCTGCTTGCCGCCATCTTCGAGGCATCGCGTGACGGCATGCTGGTGATGCGCGCCCTGCGTGACCCGGAAGGGCGTTTCGAGGATGCGGAAATCATCATCGCCAACGCGCGTGCGCGGGCATGTTTCGAGGAAAATGCACAGATGGAGGGCATGCGCCTCGGCGGCTTGTTCCAGGGTGTCGCGGCGCGCAGTCTTCATGCGCGCTGTGCCCGTGTGATCACGCGGCGCATCGCGGAGCGGTTCGAGCTGAATCTCGGTCCAGCAGACGACCCGTCCGATGCAGCCGCTTTGTGGCTGCGGATCACGATCCTGCCCCTCGATGACGGGGCGGTGATGTCTTTCGCCGATATCAGCGATCTCAAGAACGCCCTCATCGAAGCGGAAACCGCCCGGCGGGCATTGGCCCGGGAAGTGGAACTGCGACGACGCCTCGAGGATGAACTGCGTCAGCTTTCGCTGACCGATGAACTCACCGGTCTTGCCAATCGCCGTGCCCTCGAGCGCAAATTGCGGCACGAGACCGCGCGCATACGCCGCTATGGTGGACGCTTCTGCGTGATCGCGATCGATCTCGATCATTTCAAGCAGCTCAATGATACATACGGACATCCGGTCGGCGATGAGGTTCTGATTGCCGTCGGCGCCCTGTTTGCCGACGAAACCCGTCGTGAGATCGATCTGGTGGCGCGCACGGGCGGCGAGGAATTCATGATCGTCACGCCGGATACGGAACTCGCAGGTGCCGGAGACCTCGCGGAACGACTCCGGCACCGCCTGGAGACGACATCTTTCCGGATCGGCATGCATGAGGTCGCCGTGACGGCGAGTTTCGGCGTGTATGAATATGAACCGCGTGAGGATTATCGCGTCCTGCTTGCCGCTGTCGACGCCGCCTTGTACCGGGCAAAGGATTCGGGCCGCAACAATGTCGTGCTTCCCGAGCGTAGAGCGACCCGTGGCGAAGGGTAACCCGCCCTGGGTTGTCGCCCGTGCTGGTTGATCGCGCTGCTACCCCTGCGCGATGGGAGGCCGGATGATTCAAATACCCGTAGCGGGGCCGGCTGCCATTATCTGATTGTTTCAATGTATTCTTATTTTATTGGATGTATTGTTTCAGTCTGCGCCATAAACATAAGCTGCCTCGGCAGTTGGACTTCGAGACCTGCGCAGCCCAAAGCGTCTGGAATGACACGCCCTGTGCGCCGTAAAATGTCGATTTTGCGGAAAATTCGCGCAAGGATTGCAGAATTTCACGTTATGTTTTGGAATTATTTAGACTCTTTTGTGCACCCTGATGGTGAAGGCTGTTCTTGCCGACAATTCATGAGCGAACCGAACGCGGCTGGTGTTGCATGCCCCTGGTGATGATACTCGACGATCGGGTCACGAACCGGAATATCTTCGCGAAGCTCGCGGCTTCGATTTCCGATGACGTCCGCGTCGAAACACATGGCGATCCTGCTTCCGCCCTTGCGGCGATAGGGGCGCCCCTTCCGGATCTGGTCATCACCGATTACAAGATGCCCGGCATGAACGGGGCGGAGTTCGTGCGGCATTTCCGCCAGATTCCCGGCTGCGAGGACGTGCCGGTGATTGCCATCACCGTCTACGAGGAGCGCAGCTTCCGGCTGGCCGCACTGGAGGCCGGGGCGACGGATTTCCTGCTCAGCCCCGTGGATCATGCCGAATTCCTCACCCGGGCGCGCAACCTTCTGCAGATGCGTCGTCAGGCGCTGATCATCAAGGGGCGTGCGCATGATCTCGAGCGCGAGCTTCAGGATAGTGAGCGTTCCCGGCAGCAGTTGCTGCGTGACAGCAAGGAGCGGCTGGCGCAGGTCATCGATACGGTGCCGGCCTGTGTCAGCGCCTTTGATCGCGATGGCGCATGCATCTTCCTCAACAGCCGCGCCGCAGCGCGTTTCGATGTCGATGCGCATGGCGCGATCGGTCAACGCGCAGATGCGCTGCTCGGGGACGAGATGGGCGCGCGCTCGCTTTCCCTCGACCAGATGGTGTTTCGCTCCGGCGTGGCTCTGCCGACATTCGAGGAGGAATCGGCCGGGCAGGAGGGCGGTGAACCCGAATACTGGCTCACGACCAAGTCGCCCCTGCGCGACGGCGACGGGATGATCGCGGCGGTGCTGACGAGTTCTCTCGACATTACCGACCGCAAGAAGGCCGAGCGACATCTCGTGCATCTGGCCCATCATGATGCACTGACGGGCCTGCCCAACCGGACGTTCCTGCAGGACCGGCTGCGTCGCGAAATCGCCCGGGCCCGCCGGGGCGACCGGATATTCGCGCTGCTCATGCTGGATATCGACCGGTTCAAGACGGTCAACGACGCGCTGGGCCACCATGCCGGCGACGCATTGCTCTGTGCCGTGGGCGAGCGACTGGGAACCCATATCCGCAAGAAGGATGTGCTGGCGCGCCTCGGGGGTGACGAGTTCGCCCTGCTGTTGTCGGGAATCCGCAATCCCCAGGACGCGCTGGACAGGGCCGAGCAGATTCTGGGCGCGCTGAAGCAGCCGTTCACCATTGCCGGCGAGGATATCGTCGTGGGTGCGAGTATCGGTGTCGTGCTCCATCCCAACGACGGTGACGATGCCGAGGACATGCTCAAGAAGGTCGACATCGCCATGTATCGGGCCAAGGCGGAGGGGCGCAATCTGTACCGCGCCTTCGATCCGGCCATGATGTCGAGTGCGCGCGGCGAGATTACCCTCGAGGCCGAGTTGCGCCGCGCTCTGGCCAATCAGGAATTCGAGCTTTTCTATCAGCCGCAGATCGACCTGCGGACGAACCGCATCGTCGGTGCCGAGGCACTGATCCGGTGGCGACATCCCACGCGCGGGCTGGTGCGCCCGCTGGATTTCCTGCCCTTCGCCGAGGAGACCGGGCTGATCATCCCGATCAATGAATGGGTGATCGCACAGGCCTGCAGTGAGGCAAGGGGCTGGTGCGCACATGGATTGCCGCCCTTGCGTGTCGCGGTGAATCTCTCACCAGTGCAGTTCCGCAACCGAAACATGGTCGCCCTGGTTGATGACATTCTCGCCCGCACCGGACTCGATCCGAAGCGGCTGGAACTGGAACTCACCGAAACCATCCTGATGCATGATGCGGATGCCGTGACGATCGAATTGCGTGAACTGCGCAAGCGTGGCGTCAGTGTGTCGATCGACGATTTCGGCACGGGTTACTCGTCGCTGGCCTATGTCAAGAAGTTCCCCGTCGACCGGATCAAGATCGACCAGAGTTTCGTGCGCAATCTCACCAGCGATCCCAATGATGCCGCCATCGTGCGCGCCATCGTCAATCTCGGTCACTCGCTCGGGATCGACGTGATCGCCGAGGGTGTCGACAGCGCCGACCAGGTCGAGATGCTGCGCGCGGAGGGCTGCGAGGAAGCGCAGGGTTTCCTCTTTGCCAAACCGCTGCCGGTGGAGGAGTTCCTCGCATTGGTTCAGGCTGACGCGGCGGTGGCGCGCTCGGCATGAGCGATAGCGTGAAAGCAGACGGGACGGGCGCGGGGAAGCGGATGGCATCGGCGTTCGGGCAGGTTTCGGAGGGGAGCGGCTCCAAAGAGCCGCGCGCAACGCTCATGCAGCGTCTGCGGCCATCGCGGCTTTTCGCCGACAGGCCCGATACCGAGCATGAAATGGTGCTGAACCGTCTCGTGATCGGTTTTCTCGCATTGATCTATCTGGTGGTGAAAGACGTCTTTTTCGGTACATCCGGAATTGGCGTACTCTATCACATCCCGATTCTCTACTGCCTGGGAGGGCTCGCCCTTCTCGCGCACATGTTGCTGTTCCCGGGCATCTCGCCAATGCGCCGCGTTGCGGCCATGTTCATGGATCTGGGTACGCTGAGCTTCGGGCTGTATGCCGGCGGAGAAGTCGCGGCGATCCTCTACCCGATCTATCTTTGGGTCATTTTCGGAAACGGTTTTCGGTTCGGTATTCCCTATCTGCTCGCTTCCGCAGCACTGTCGATGGCCGGTTTCGGTCTGGTCTGCCTCTTCGATCCTTATTGGGGAGAGCACCCGGTTCTGGCCACCGGTTTGCTTGCCGGGCTTCTGATCATTCCCGCATATGCCGGAACCCTCATCCGCAAGCTGTCGCTCGCCAAGCAGCAGGCTGAAGATGCAAGCCGCCAGAAGAGTCTCTTCCTCGCGAGTGTCAGCCATGAATTGCGAACGCCCTTGAATGCGATCATCGGCATGGGAGATCTGCTTCGCGATACGCCGCTCGACGCTGAGCAGCAGGATATGGCGCGTACAATCCGCACTTCGGGGCAGGTGCTGCTCGATCATATCAACGATATTCTGGACTTTTCGCGTCTCGAGGCGGGCCGTATGCCAAGCGAGACGAAAGTCTTCGATCTTCATGAATTGATGCACGATGTGTCCGCCATGGTCGGGGCGCAGGCGCGCACGAAAAATCTCGAATTCCATATTTACGTCGACGCTCGGATTCCCTATGCCCTCGAGGGAAATCAGCGCCATTTGCGTGAAATTCTCATCAATCTCGTGGGTAATGCCGTAAAATTTACCGAGATCGGCCATGTCGCCATTCGGATCGATCTCTTCCCGACGGAACCGGATGAGGTGTTGCTCGATATAACGGTCATCGATACGGGGATCGGGATTCCTCCGGAAGCGAAAGAGAGAATCTTCGAAAGCTTTACCCAGGCCGACGAAAGCATCATGAACAGGTTCGGTGGTACCGGCCTCGGTCTTGCCATAACCCGCCAACTCGTGGAAATGAATGGTGGCGACATCGGTGTGCAGAGCAAACTGGGCGAGGGCAGCCGCTTCCGGTTCAGCTTCCCGGCACGACTGGCGCACGCCACAGACCAGATGCCCGCCGTCGATCCGCGTGATTGTCGGCCATTGCTCCTGAGCTTTGCGGATGACGCGGACGATCTCTTGCGCGCATTCGCTCAATTGGGAGCCGAGCCGCGTCTGGCGCGCAGCGTTGATGAGATATCCTGGTTGGTCGAGGCTGAGGCCGAGCTCACTGCGAGGCCTTCACCGGTGATGGTTGATTTGCGTGAAGGTCTCACAGACGCGGATGGGATTGTGGCAAGCCTGCGGCGGAACGACCCGCGCCACGGTCGGAAGTTCATCGCGCTCGGTTCATCGCCGGATCATTCTGCTGCGACCTCTCTGTTGCGTTATGCAACGCGCCTGCCCTGGCCGGCGACAAGCGAGACGTTTGCCCGCGCCTGGCGTATAGCCCGCTTCAGTGGAATCGTGGAAGCGCGCGCGCGACAGGCGCGCAGTTCTGATTTACCCGCTTCGGGTCGAAAACTGCGAATTCTCGTGGCTGAAGACAACACGACGAACCAGAAAGTTATCGGCAAGATCCTGGAACGCGCCGGCCATCGTGCCACGATGGCCGAAAATGGACGCTCGGCCTTGAGCATGATGCGCGACCATCGCTTCGACATTGTGCTGATGGACGTCAACATGCCGGAAATGAATGGAATCGAGGCTGCGCGTATCTATCAGGCTGAAACCGAGCCGGGTCGACGGACGCCGATCATCGCGCTAACCGCTGATGCCACACCCCTCGCCCGGCAAGAGTGCATGGCTGCGGGGATGGTGGCTTGTGCGACGAAGCCGATAGAACCGCGCGCATTGTTTTCTCTGATCAATGATATCCTGACGGCTCAGTCGCGTGAGCTGGATGCGATTTCCGCGAATACGGAAAGCGGTTATGATCGCGACGCGGGCGGGCATGCCGTCGATATGAACAGTCTCGCCGTCGGGAATGCCGGAGCCGTGGATCCGCAGCTACCTGCGCATCAGCACTCCGAAACCGAAAACGAAGCTGATCCGGGCCTGCCAGCGTGTCCGCTGGATCACGATACGCTCGCACGTCTCGAACAATTGGGTGGCGTTGCTTTCCGCGATGATGTGGTCGATGCGTTCATCGCTGATGCGCAGGCCATTCTCGACGAACTTGACGTCGCCCTGAAGGAGCAGGATTCGGAGGGTTTCCGCGATTCGATGCATGCACTGCGCAGTTCTGCCGCGAATATCGGCGCGTCACGCATGTTCGAGATAGGCCTCGCGCTGCGCGCTATCGAAGATGACGAGCTGGCGGCGCAAGGCGCGCAATATCTCGAAGAGTTGCGCAACGCCTATGCGGATGTGTGCCGTGAAGTTGCACAGCTTCGCCGGGCTGCTTAGACAAGCGGAAACTCTACGGCACCGATTATTCGAATCGGTGCCGCAAAAGAAAAGCGCGGTTGACGATACACATCCGATTTGAATGCCAGGAATGGATCATTCCTAAATAAACCTGCGCTTCCTTTTTTGGAAATATCAGCTCGCAGCCGCCTGTGCATTGGCTTCCCGGCGATGCTGTGCTCCGAGTATGCGCATCATCTTGCGCAGATCAGCTGCGGTCAGCTGCATCGCTGTCTCGACCCACAGCGAAACGATATCGGCGAGTTCTTCATAAGGAATGGCATCTGCACGCCGCGAGGCCGCGTACATCGCGCAGTGGGCGTTATGGCGCCGCAGATTGCGGGCGGTGTAGGCCTCCACCGCAGCTTCGCCCTCACCGGGCTCAGCCAGGATGTGGATTATGCCGCGCTCATGCAACTCCTCGGCCGAGAACGTCTCACCACTGTTGATCAGCCGCTCGGCCTCCGCTGCTCCGAGCTTGCGGCAAAGGAAGCTGAAGGCACCCATTCCGGGGAAGAGGTTGAACAGGACCTCAGGGAAACCGAAGCGGGCTCCCTTTTCGGCGATGATGACGTCACAGGAAAGCAGCGCCTCGAAACCGCCCCCGAGGGCTGAGCCCTCGGCCAGCCCGATCGTCACGACAGGCAACTCGTAATTGACATAATTGGCGTAGACGACATCGATACAGGCTGTCGCGTAGGCGTGCAGCGCGTCACGATCTCCCGCAAGGATAGCCTGAGAAAAATATGACAAATCTCCGCCCAGGTTGAACACGCCGGGATGACGTGACCGAATGACGATGTAGCGAAACGGCGCGCTGCTCGCCCCCGCTTCCCGAGCCGCATTGAAATGGCGATGGAACGATTCCTGGACACCCGACAACCCGCGCAACAGGGCGGGTGTATAGGTCGGGCGCTCTGTAGGGATCATGTGGCACCAGTATGTCGCACGCTCCACGTCGAGATGGACCACGATTTCCTCATGACGCTCGTGGCTGATGCTTTCGGCGAGCGCCTGGATGCGCGTGTTCGTCGCCTCGGATTTCGGCGGTGCGCCGTGTCCGCCCTGCTTGAGGGCGTCGAGGGCTTCGAGGTGGGTCGGGCGCTGCTGCAATCCGGATGTGCGACGGAAAAAATCCACCCCCGCACCTGCGCGCTTCAGCGGCAGACCGGGGCGGGTCTCCGTCGATGGCTCAGTCGATCGCGAGACAGTATTGACACTCATAGCTACGCCTCATCTCGGTTGCCGCCCCGATCGGAGCGCCTCCGTCCGCCGCAGAGACTATCGCGCCCTTCGATTGTGAAGGGAACCGCTAAATTGCTCCGCCGCAGGTTTACCATCTGTTAACGTTAATTTGCCGCGTGGCGGTGGGATGCGCAATAAATAATTGCATCTCGATTCTTTGAAACGAGCAGAAAAATGCGGCAAACGCTGAATTTTTGATCGGATGCCGATCCACGCACTCCAGAAAGCTGATCTTTAAGATGAATTTCTGCCATCGTATTGCTGTGGTTGCGCGCAGACGCTCATTTGCTGCAACCGTCATCCATGGGGATGAAATGGCCGCGCTTCGGGCGAGGATATGGGTGGTGCCGGTCGCCGCTCATGCTGATTGTGCACAATCAGCAGTCATTGTGTTTTATTAAGAATCGGTGATCAGCAATGTCGCCAATGCGCTGCGCACCGGATCTGGTATCGCGGCGGGGCGTCCCGTCTCGCGGGTGACATAGACATGCACGAAATGTCCCTGCGCCGCCGTCCGCGGCGCGCCTTCGCGGAAGACGCCGATGCGGTAGGTCACCGAGGAGCGCCCCAGCCGCGTCACCGCGAGGCCTGTCTCCAGCGCGTCCGGGAAGGCGACCGATTCGAAATAGCTGCACCCGGTCTCGGCCACGAGGCCGACGATATCGCTGCCGGCGATGTCGAGCAGGCCGTTCTCGACGAGAAAGGCGTTCACCGCCGTGTCGAAATAGGAATAGTAGACCACGTTGTTCACATGGCCATAGACGTCGTTGTCCATCCAGCGCGTGGGCATCGCACGAAACAGCGCGAAGGCGGCGCGGGGCAGGGGGCGCGGACGTGTGTCGTTTCCGGCGGATCCGGTCATTGCGTCGCCCTCACCAGGCAGCTTCATAGATGGCCAATGCATCCGCCCGCGTGACCTTGCGCGGATTATTGACGAGAAGTCGGGTCTGTTTCATCGCATCATCCGCGAGCGTCTCCAGCGCCTCGCGCGGCACGCCGAGATCGCGCAGGCGCGCCGCGAGGCCGAGATCGGCCGAGAGCGCCGTGACGGCGTCGATCACCGCCTGCGGATCGCTGCCGCCGGCCAGGGCGGGGAAGATGTCGCCGCCCAGAAGTGCGTAGGCATCGCCACAGGCGGGGGCGTTGAAGCGCATCACATGGGTGAGCACGAGGGCGTTGGAAAGGCCGTGCGGAATGCCGAAATGGCCGCCCAGCGGATAAGCCAGCGCATGCACCGCCGCGACGGGGGCATTGGCGAAGGCCTGCCCGGCCAGCATGGAGCCCAGCAACATGTCCGAGCGGGCTTCGAGATCGTCGCCCTGGTGCACGGCGCGCGTGATCGCCCCGCCCAGAAGCCGCAGGGCCTCGCGGGCAAGAGCGCGGGAGACCGGGTTGGCATTCGCGCTCGCGGTGGTGAAGGCCTCGATCGCGTGAACCATGGCATCGACGCCCGTGGCGGCGGTGGAGGCCGGCGGCAGGCCGAGGGTCGTTTCGGGATCGAGCAGGGCGATATCAGGCAGCAGCAGCGGGGAGACGACGCCTTTCTTCTCGTGCGCGCCGGTCGTGACGATCGCGATCGGGGTCACTTCCGATCCGGTGCCGGCCGTGGTCGGGGCGAGCAGAAGCGGCAGGCGCGGGCCTTTGGCGAGACCTATTCCGTAGACGTCGTCAAGCTGCTGCGGCGTGCCCGCAAGCAGCGCAACAAGCTTGGCGGCATCAAGGGATGAACCGCCGCCAAGTCCGATCACCCCTGTCGCATCACAGCCCCGCGCCATGGCACAGGCCTCCATGATCACGCTGTCCGGCGGATCGGCGACGACACCGTCGAAGATCACCACGGCATGACCTGCCCGATGCAGGGTCTCCGCGACCTGCGGCACGAGCCCGGTCTCGACCATGCCGCGATCGCTGACGATGAGAATGCAGGGCCCGAGTGCCGCCGCATGTTCCGGCAGCCGCGCAATGCTGCCGACGCCGAAGATCACGCGTGGCGTCGTGGCGAAAATGAAGGGTTTCATGCGGTCTCCTCCGGGATCATGGCGCCTCCGACCATTGCCGAAGCGGTATTTTCGCGGCAGGGTAACGCATATTCCGGCACTGACCAGCCGCGTCTGCGCCAGACCGGGTGCGAGGAAGGCCATCAGCCCTTGTTGCGGCCCGAAGGTGGCCGAGGCGCTTACAAAATATTAGAATTGTCACAAACTAGTTCTCTTGCCGCATTGCCCATTGCCCTATGTTTGTTTAAGCACGCAGCAACGCAAGAATTGACAGCGCTCGCGTGGTGAATGCACCGGAAGCGCGAGGCCGGTAACCGGGAGATGAAGGATGGCGCAAGCCGAATCCCGCAACCAGACGCCGCGACCCCTGTCGCCGCATCTGCAGATCTATCGCTGGACATGGACGATGGCGATGTCCATCTTCCATCGGGTGACGGGCGTGGCGCTCTATCTCGGTGCGCTGGTGCTGGCCTGGTTCTTCCTGTCGATCGCTTCGGGACCGGAGGCCTATGCAGGCTCCGCGTGGTTCTTCGGCTCGTGGTTCGGCTATCTCGTCCTGTTCGGTTTCACCTGGGCGCTGATGCATCACATGCTCGGCGGCCTGCGCCATTTCGTCTGGGATTTCGGCAAGGGCTTCGAGCCCGAGCAGCGTTTTCTCCTGGCCAAACTGACGCTGGCCGGTTCGGTGGGGCTCACCCTGCTGATCTGGATCGTCATCCTGATCGCACGCTGAGGAGGACGCATCATGGCTGAGAACCGTTTCGATACCGGCACCTCCATCCGTACCCCCATGGCCCGCGCCCGCGGACTCGGTGCGTCGGGCGGCGGCACCGAGCATTTCTGGCAGCAGCGCATCACCGCCGTGGCGAATGCGCTGCTCGTCTTCCCGTTCATCATCATTCTGGCGATGACGGTGGGGCGCCCATACGAAGATGCGGTTGCGATCATGTCGCATCCCCTTGCCGCGATCCTGTCTGCGCTCTTTGTAATATCAATAGCGATCCATATGCGGCTGGGGATGCAGATCGTGATCGAGGATTACGTCCACGGCAAGGGTGCCAAGGTCGTGGCCCTTCTGGCGAACACGTTCTTCGTCATCGCCGTCTCGGCGGCCAGCCTTTATGCGATCCTCAAGATCGGTCTGAGCCCCTTGCTCTGAGGGAGATGGAAGAAACATGGCGACGAACGGACAAACCAATGGCGGGCCCGCAGTGAACGGCGGGGCCTATCCCATCACCGACCACACCTTCGACGTGGTGGTCGTCGGCGCTGGTGGCGCCGGCCTGCGCGCGACGGTGGGCTGCAGCGAATCCGGCCTGCGGACGGCCTGCATCAGCAAGGTCTTCCCGACCCGCTCGCATACGGTCGCGGCCCAGGGCGGCATCTCCGCTTCGCTCGGCAATATGGGCGAGGATGACTGGCGCTGGCACATGTACGACACTGTCAAGGGCGCCGACTGGCTCGGTGACCAGGACGCCATCGAGTACCTCGTGCGCGAGGCGCCGGCCGCCGTCTACGAGCTCGAACATTGGGGTGTGCCGTTCTCGCGTACGGAAGCGGGCAAGATCTACCAGCGCCCGTTTGGCGGCATGACCACGCATTTCGGCGAAGGCACCGCGCAGCGCACCTGCGCCGCCGCCGACCGCACGGGCCACGCCATCCTGCACACGCTCTACGGTGCGGCGCTCAAGCACAATACCGAGTTCTTCATCGAGTATTTCGCCATCGACCTGATCATGGACGAGGATGGCCGCTGCCGTGGCATCGTCGCGCTCGACATGACGACGGGGACGATCCACCGTTTCCGGGCGCAGATGGTGATCCTCGCCACCGGCGGCTATGGGCGCGCCTATTTCTCGGCGACCTCGGCCCATACCTGCACCGGTGACGGCAATGCCATGGTGCTGCGCGCCGGCCTGCCGCTGCAGGACATGGAATTCGTGCAATTCCATCCCACCGGCATTTACGGCGCGGGCTGCCTGATCACCGAAGGTGCGCGCGGTGAGGGCGGTTATCTCACCAATTCCGAGGGCGAGCGCTTCATGGAGCGTTATGCGCCTTCGGCCAAGGATCTCGCCTCCCGTGACGTCGTCTCGCGCTCCATGACCATGGAGATCCGCGACGGACGTGGCGTCGGAAAGAACGGCGATCACATCTATCTGCATCTCGACCACCTCGATCCGAAGATCCTGCACGAGCGCCTGCCGGGCATCTCGGAGAGCGCGCGCATCTTCGCCGGTGTGGATGTCACAAGGGAACCGATCCCGGTCCTGCCGACCGTCCATTACAACATGGGCGGTATTCCGACGAACTTCCATGGCGAAGTGCTCACCCTCAAGGACGGCAATCCCGACCATGTGGTGCCGGGCCTGATGGCGATCGGCGAGGCGGCCTGCGTCTCGGTGCATGGCGCCAACCGTCTGGGTTCGAACTCGCTGATCGATCTGGTGGTGTTCGGTCGCGCGGCGGGTCTGCGCTGCGCGGAGATCGTCACCCCCGGTGAGAAGCAGTCGGATCTGCCGGCCAATTCCGCTGACATGGCCCTGTCGCGCCTCGACAAGCTGCGCCACGCCGATGGCTCGACACCAACGGCGCAGCTGCGTCTCGACATGCAGCGCACCATGCAGAACAACTGCGCGGTGTTCCGTACCGGCGAGATCCTCGGTGAGGGGCGTGAGCTGATCAACAATGTCTGGAAGGCGAGCGACGATGTGCGTGTCACCGACCGGTCGCTGATCTGGAACACGGATCTGATCGAGACGCTCGAATATGAGAATCTGATCGAGCAGGCTGTCGTGACCATGGAATCGGCGGGCAACCGGACCGAATCGCGCGGTGCCCACGCCCGCGAGGACTTCCCCGATCGCGACGACAAGGAATGGATGAAGCACACGCTCTGCTGGGCGGATGTGTCGAACAAGGCGGTCAATATCGATTATCGCCCGGTTCACGCCTACACCCTGTCGAACGAGATCGAGTACATCGCGCCCAAGGCGCGCGTGTATTGAGGTGTGGAGGGCGGCGTCATGGGCATGCTTGCGATTAGCGATGACCTTCTTGCGAAGATTGTCGATGCCGCGAAGCGACGTGGCGTCGCGCCGGAGCGTCTGGCCGAGGATCTTCTAAGCGGGTCGTTTGGAAAGGGCGAATTGCCGGGCGGTCCGACGGGGCGGCGTTCAGCTCAGGTTCGGCGTGCCAAGGACATCGCGGCGATGACGCCCCGTAACGTGCCGCAGACTGATGCGGTTACGCTCCTGCGCGAGGAGCGGGAGGCGTGATCGTGGTCGATGCATCCGTGGCAGTGAAGTGGTTCGTCGAGGAGCCCGGACACGATCAAGCGGTGGCCGTGCTCGCCTCCGATGAAGATCTTATCGCACCGGATCTCCTGGTCGCTGAAACACTCCACGCACTGCGTAAGAAAGTGCGTGGAGGCGAGATGAGCGCCGAGCAGTTTCTGGCGGCGAGCCGTGCCCTCCCGGAATTTCTCGATCGTTTCGAGACCGCACAGGCAACCTCCTCACGCGCCGCCGAACAAGCGCTCGCGCTGGATCACGGCTATTATGACTGCGTGTATCTTGCGATGGCCGAGGCGCAGAGCGGATTGCTCGTGACAGCGGATGAACGATTTGCCACCAAGGCGGCGTCCGCCGGTTATGTCGCAATTATTTCGTCGCTCGCCGCATGGCATGAGGCCGCGACGGCAGCCGCAGCTTCGCGTTCACCTTCCAACCCTCTGGACGGATAAATTCATGGCCAAATTCTCCCTTCCGAAGAACTCGCAATACACCGAGGGCAAGGCTTGGCCGAAGCCCGAGGGGGCGAAGAACCTGCAGGAATTCCGGATCTATCGCTGGAGCCCGGATGACGGGTCCAATCCGCGCATCGACACCTATCACGTCGATCGCGATGATTGCGGGCCGATGGTTCTCGATGCGCTGATCTGGATCAAGAGCAACCTCGATTCGACGCTGACCTTCCGCCGCTCCTGCCGCGAGGGGATCTGCGGCTCCTGCGCCATGAATATCGACGGGCAGAACACCATCGCCTGCACAATGGGCATCGACGAGTGTGCGTCGAGTGGAGCGGTCAAGATCTATCCGCTGCCGCATATGCCGGTACTGAAGGATCTGGTGCCGGATCTGACGACCTTCTTCGCCCAGCACGCGGCGGTGGAGCCCTGGTTGCAGACTGATTCACCGACGCCGGAGCATGAATGGCGGCAATCACCGGAGGATCGCGTCGAGCTCGACGGGCTCTACGAGTGCATCCTGTGCGCCTGCTGCACCACGGCCTGCCCGTCCTATTGGTGGAACGGCGATCGTTTCCTCGGCCCCGCAGCCTTGCTGCACGCCTATCGCTGGCTGGCCGACAGCCGTGACGAGCGCACGGGTGACCGGCTCGACACGCTGGAGGATCCGTTCCGGCTGTATCGCTGCCATACCATAATGAACTGCGCCAATGCCTGCCCCAAGGGCCTCAACCCGGCCAAGGCGATCGCCAAGATCAAGAAGATGATGGTCGAGCGTCACGTCTGATTCGTTCAGCTGCGGCGCAACTCCCCACGCTTCGCGGTGCTGACTGCGACTTTCGCGTAACAGGCGCGGTCCTCTTGCAGGGCCGCGCTTGCGTTTTTGCGCGCGAAGGGTCATTTCTTGGGCAGGTCCGGAACGGGCGTCCCCCGAGGGCGTTACGGAAAGGGCATGATGCGGCACGCCTTCGGCCTGTCCGAACCAGCCGAGACCCTGATCTCCGGAAGAGCCGGGGGATGAGACGGGTTGCGGCTGTTGGGGTGATACGGGCGCCGGGTCCCTACCCGGTGGGGCAATTCGGGACGAAAGCCATGAGCACGAATACAATCGCAGAGACTGCCGAGCAAACCATCCCGGCACAAAGCATTTCGACATATGGGCGCATGATCGCCCGCCTTACGCTTATTCTCGGTCTTGCCGGGGTGATGGCGGCCTGTCAGACGGCGCGCTTCGGTGGTCAGCCGCAGCAGCGTGAAGTGGTGCGCGATCTCGAGTCCGGACCCTCGGCGCCCTCGGCCATCGTCATGGCCGAGCCCTTGGGCGCGCCCGGGAGTGACCGCATCGACGACTTCCCCGAGCTGGAGTCGCGTAACTCTGGTGATGATGATCGTCAGCAGACGGCAGCGCGCAGCGAGCCTGAGCAGCAGCGCAGCCGGCTCAGCCGCACCAGCCTTGTCGGTTCCTGGAATGCGAGTGAGCCGGGCGGCGGCAGTTGCCGGGTGACCTTGTCCTCGACGCCTGCCCTGGATCTCTATCGCGCGTCCGCTTCGGGCTGCAGCAACCAGGAAGTGGCCAGCGTCAATGCCTGGGATCTGCGCGGCAGCGAGGTCTATCTGTACAAGCAGGGCGGCGCCGTGGCTGCGCGGCTTCAGGCTTCACGGGCTTCCATGAACGGCGCGATCTCCCAGTCCGGCGCACCCTTGACGATGTCGCGTTGAACTGGCGCAATCGGTTTCGGCCCCGCCATCCCGGCGGGGCATGAGGGATTTCCATGTCAAGCGTCAAACTGCTTTCAGACGACGAACTGAGCCCGGCCGCGCGTGCCGTGTTCGACGATATTCGCGCGACGCGCCAGAATGATTTCGTCAACAATTTCTGGCGCGCGCTCGCCCATGATCCGATCCAGCTGGAGCGGGTCTGGAATCAGGTCAAGCAGGTGATGGGGGCGGGCGCCCTCGATCCGCTGACCAAGGAGCTGATCTATGTCGCCATCTCGGTGGCGAACAATTGCGAATACTGCATCGGCTCACATACGGCTGCCGCGCGCGCCAAGGGCATGAGCGAGGCGCAATACCACGAATTGCTCAATGTCATCGCGCTTGCATCGCAGACGAACAAACTCGCCACAGCCCTGCGTGTGCCGCTGGATGCGCGCTTTGCGGAGCCGCCCGAAGGCTGATGCCGGCGATCAGGATGAGGCGGTTCCAGTCGTGAACCCGTCCAGAACCTGCAGCAGGCGGGCGATATCTTCGTCGCGCGACAGCCGGTGATCGCCATCCTTGATCAGCGTCATGGCCACCGAATCGGCGGGCATGCGCTCCATGGCGGCGAGGGCGTGCTGCCAGGGCACGGCATCATCCTGCATGCCTTGCAGGATGTGAACCGGGCAGCCGGTGAGGATCGGCTCGTCCATGATCAGATTGTTGCGCCCGTCCTCGATCAGCCCCCGCGTGACCGGGTAGCCGGCTTCGTCGTATTCGGATGGAATCATGGCCTTGCCGTCATTCATGATGGCGCTGCGGGTCGCCTCGTCGAATGCCGCCCACATGAGACGTTCGGTGAAATCGGGGGCCGGTGCGATCAGCACGAGGCCGGAGGGCGCGCGGGGGCGATCATGCACGCGCAGATGCCGCGTCGCGAGCAGCGCGATCCAGCCGCCCATGGAGGAGCCGATCAGGATCGGCTTTTCGCCCGCATGGGTGGTGATGGCGGCAATCGCTTCCTCGCACCAGCGCGAGATCGTCCCATCCTCGAACGCTCCCTCCGATTCGCCGTGCCCTGAATAATCGAAGCGCAGGCAGGCGCGTCCCTGTGCTGCGGCGAAATCGGCGACGGCCTCCGCCTTGGAGCCACGCATATCCGACATGAATCCCCCCAGCCAGACGAGGCAGGGCCCGCTGCCCGGACGATATTCGACGGCAATCTTTCGGGCCTGGGGGCCCTTCCCCACAGTGATGAATTCCGGCATTGCTTAACGTATCCTCAAGGATCGCTCGTGAATTTGACGGGTGGCATGCTCTCGACAAGGTTCATACACTGGTGACGACATCTGCGCGACCACCCGACGGCGATTTGTTTCCCGCGCCGGCCCGGCATCCTCTGGCCGGCCGCACGATTCTGCAGCTCATCCCCGCACTCGAAGCCGGCGGTGCCGAGCGCACGGCGGTGGATGTTGCGGCGGCTTTGGCGGCGTGCGGAGCGCGGGCGCTGGTGGCGACACGCGGTGGGCGGCTGGTGGGTGAATTGCAGGCGGAGGGCGGAAATTGGGTACGCTTTCCCGCCGATACGAAGAATCCCTTCGCCATGTTGTGGAACGTACGCCGGCTCGCGCGAATCTGCCTGCATGAAGGCGTCGATCTGATCCATGCCCGTTCGCGCGCACCGGCCTGGTCCGGACTGGGTGCTGCGCGGGCGCTTTCGCTGCCCTTCGTGACGACCTATCACGGTTCATACAACGCACGTTCCGGCGTGAAGAATTTCTATAATTCGGTGATGGCGCGCGGTGATGTCGTGATCGCCAATTCGCATTATACGGCGGGGCTGATCACGGCGATGCACCCCCAGGCCGAGGGGCGGCTGCGGGTGATCTATCGCGGGACCGATTTCACCGCCTTCGCGCCTTCTGCCGTGGCGCCCGAGCGGATCGAGAATCTGCGTCGGGAATGGGGCGTGGCGCCGCATGAGCGCGTGGTGCTGCTCGCCGCCCGGCTGACCGGCTGGAAGGGGCAGCGCGTGCTGATCGAGGCGGCTGCACTGCTCAAGAGCTGGGGGCTGACGGATGTCGCCTTCGTGCTTGCCGGAGATGCGCAAGGGCGTGAGAATTACGTCGCCGAACTCGAACAGATGATCGCGGCGCGCGATCTGACCGGCATGGTCAGGCGGGTGGGGCATTGCACGGACATGCCTGCGGCGTTTCTCGGGGCATCCGTGGTGACCGTGCCCTCGACCGAGCCCGAGGCCTTCGGGCGTTCGGCGGTGGAGGCGCAGGCCATGGGGACGCCCGTTGTCGTGTCTGATCTCGGGGCGGTGCCGGAGACGGTCTTGTCACCCCCGCAGGTCATGGCCGAGGAGCGCACCGGCTGGCGGGTCCCCGCCGGTGATGCCGAAGCGCTCGCCGATGCGGTCGCGGAAGCGCTGACGCTGGGGGCGAGCGCGCGCGAATCGCTGGCCCTGCGTGCGCGGCTGCATGTGGAGCGCAATTTCTCGCTCGACCGGATGGTGGCGGATACGCTCGATACCTATGCCGCGCTGCTCCAGCGCTGAAGCGGGGCGCCCTTGGGGCGCCCTTGGGGCGCCCGTCAGGCGGACAGCTTTCTATCAGGCGGACAGCTTGGCCATCGCCTCGTCGGTCATCTCGAAATTGGCGAAGACGTTTTGCACATCGTCGTGATTGTCGAGCGATTCGAGCAGGCGCATCAGCTTCTCGGCGGTTTCGTCATCCACCGCGATGGTGTTTTGCGGCTTCCAGACAAGGGCGGATTTGCGTGCCTCGCCGAAATGCTCCTCGAGCGTCTTGGTGACCTCGTTGAGGGCGCTCTGCGCACAATAGATCTCGTGGCCGTTCTCGGAGGAGACGACATCGTCGGCGCCGGCCTCGATCGCAGCTTCGAGCATGGCCTCCGCATCGGCGCGCTCGGGCTCGTATTCGACGAGGCCGACCCGGTCGAACATGAAGGAGACGGCGCCGGTCTCGGCGAGGTTGCCGCCCGATTTGGTGAAGTAGGAGCGCACATCCGAGGCGGTGCGGTTGCGGTTGTCGGTCATCGCCTCGACGATGACGGCGACGCCACCCGGGCCGTAACCCTCATAGCGGATTTCTTCGTAATTATCGCCATCGCCGGCCTGGGACTTCTTGATCGCCCGCTCGATATTGTCCTTGGGCATGTTTTCCGCCTTGGCCGCAAGGATTGCGGCGCGCAGGCGCGGGTTCATCGCCGGATCGGGCATGCCGAGCTTGGCGGCCACGGTGATTTCCTTGGCGAGTTTGGAGAACAGCTTCGAGCGCTGCGCATCGGCGCGCCCCTTGCGATGCATGATGTTCTTGAACTGTGAATGTCCAGCCATGGTGCTCTCGTCGACGCGCGTGTGAAAGATGTCCGGCGGGCCGGGCCGACCGGTGAAAAGACTGACGGCTTATAGGCTTGGCGACGCGGTCTCGGCAAGCCCCGCCCGCAATGGGATCGTTCGGCGCGCGCGATGAAATCAATGCAGGACAAGAAATAGGAAAATAAGCATTGACAGCGCCCCGGTCTTATGCAATTAATCCTGAACGTTGAGGAATTGCGCCGAGGCGCAGCGTCTTTCACAAAACGTCCCCCCGGAGCTCCGCGATGACTGTACCTTCCGCACCGGCGGATGCGCCTTCGCGTGTGCTGGCGCGTTTCGCTTATGAGAACGGTATCGGTTCCGGCCGGCGCATCGCGGCTTATCTCGGGATGGAGACGGATGCCTTCACGCGGTTTCGGCGCGCTGCCGGCTGGGCTGAGCGCGGCAAGGCGCCCACGGCACGCGCGCTCGGGTTGTTTCTTGCCTCCTTCGATGCGCCTGCGGCTTCCTTATGCACCGAGCATGCGCGGGTGGATTTTGGTGCGCAGGCGCTGGCCGGGGAGCTGCGCGCCTTCGTGGCCGCGCGTCTGTCGACACTGGCAGCTCAGCCGGAGACGGCGGCGGCCCGCGACATCGTCGATCTCACCCGCTGCCTGAAGGAATTGACCATGCTCAAGGACAAACTTGCGCGCAGCCTTCGCGAGAATGAAACCGGCGAGGAAGGGGAAGCGCGCGATGCGGCGTTCATGGGCACCGGAACGGCATCTGATCTGGCTGAGATCGTTGCGCTCGAGGTGGAACGCCTGCACGAGCGACATGGAGCGGGAAGCGCTCTGGAGGCTCTGTACCCCGCAGATGCGCCGGATGCTGGAGGCGAGCTGGGCGCTGGCGGCACGTGACGATCAATTGCCGCCGACGAATGCGCGCAACGCCTCGCCCTGGACGATCTGGCTGGTTCTGGGCGGGCGCGGCGCCGGCAAGACGCGCACCGGCGCGGAATGGATCAAGGGCATGGTCCATGGCCTGCCCTGGCTGACGCGCCAGCCGATCGGCAAGATCGCGCTGGTGGGCGAGACCTTTGCGGATGTGCGCGACGTGATGATAGACGGGCCGTCGGGCCTGCTCTCCATCCATGCCCGGCACGAGCGCCCGGTCTGGACGGCGACGCGGCGGCGGCTCGAATGGCCCAACGGCGCGGTGGCGCTGGCTTTCTCGGCCGATGATCCGGAAAGCCTGCGCGGCCCGCAATTCGAGGCCGCCTGGGCGGATGAACTGGGCAAATGGCGCTATGCGGATGCGGCCTGGGACCAGCTGCAATTCGGTTTGCGGCTGGGAGCCCAGCCGCGCGAGGTGGTGACGACGACGCCGCGTGCAATTCCGCTGTTGAAGCGGATGCTCGCCGATGAGCGCATCGCGCTGACCCGGGCGCGCACACAGGACAATGCCGACAATCTCGCCCCCGCCTTTCTGGATGCGGTGGTGGGGCGCTATGCGGGGACGCGGCTGGGGCGTCAGGAACTCGACGGCGATCTGATCGAGGATCGCGCCGATGCGCTCTGGACGCGTGATCTGCTCGAACGCGCCCGGCGTGAGGTTGCGCCGGATCTGCGGCGTATCGTGGTTGCTGTCGATCCGCCGGCTTCGTCGCGGGCGGGGGCCGATGCGTGCGGGATCGTCGGGGTCGGGATCGATGCGGAGGGGATCTGCCATGTGCTGGCCGATGAAAGCGCCTCCGGGCTCAAGCCCAATGCCTGGGCGGCAAAGGCGACGATGCTGTATCGGCGGCTGGAGGCGGATGCCCTCGTCGTTGAGGTCAACCAGGGCGGCGAGATGGCGACGACGGTCATCCACGAAATCGACCCGGCCTGCCCGGTCGTGCCGGTGCGCGCATCGCGCGGCAAGCGCCTGCGCGCCGAGCCGGTCTCGGTGCTCTACGCGCAGGATCGGGTGCGCCATGTCGGGGTGTTTCCCGAGCTCGAAGACGAGATGTGCGACTTCGGGCTCGACGGGTTGTCCAACGGTCGCTCGCCGGACCGCCTCGATGCCCTGGTCTGGGCGGTGACGCATCTCGCGCTGGGCCCGAAGGGTGGCGACCCGCGACTGCGGTTGGTGTGAGGGTAATGCAGTGCGAACTCCCCTCTCCCTCCGTGGAGAGGGGCTGGGGGTGAGGGGCTTCAATGAAGCGCGGTGGTAATCAACCGCTACCCCGTGTGGTTCCCACCCTCACCCCTGTCCCCTCTCCACAAGGGAGAGGGGAACGCCGGCATTTATGGCGGGTCATTCGATGGACGCCTGATGTGGAGAGGATCTCATGTTCAACTTGCTTCAGAATCTCGGGCGGCTGGCCGCGCCGGGGCACAAGGCGTCGCGGGCCGGGGCGGCGATGGCGCTGTATCATGGCGGGCGCCCGATCTGGACGCCGCGCGATTATGCGGCGCTGGCGCGGGAGGGGTTTCAGCGCAATCCCGTGGTACATCGCGCGGTGCGGCTGGTGGCGGAGGCGGCGGCCTCGATGCCGCTGATCCTGCGCGAAGGAGGCAGCGAGATCGTGGCGCATCCGTTGCTCGATCTGCTCGCCCGGCCCAATCCACGCGAGGGCGGGACGGGGCTTCTGGAAACGATTTACGGGCATCTGATGGTCTCGGGCAATGCTTATATCGAGGCGGCGCTGATCGAGGCGATGCCGCGTGAACTTTATGCTTTGCGGCCAGACAGGATACGCATCGTCGCCGGCTCGGATGGCTGGCCGGCGGCTTATGATTACGTGGTGGGAAGCCAGAGCGTACGCTTCGCGATCCCGCCCGAGGGTGTCGCGCCGGTTCTGCACCTGACGCTGTTTCATCCCACGGACGACCATTACGGGCTCTCGCCGATGGAGGCTGCGGCAACAGCGCTCGATATTCACAACGCCGCCGGCGCCTGGAACAAGGCGCTGCTCGACAATGCCGCCCGGCCCTCCGGAGCGCTTGTCTTCGCCGGGGCGACGGGACTGAGCGACAACCAGTTCGACCGGCTGCGGCGTGAACTCGAACAGACTTATCAGGGCGCGCAGAATGCAGGTCGTCCGCTGCTGCTCGAAGGCGGGCTGGACTGGAAACCGCTTTCCCTCTCGCCGCAGGAGATGGATTTCGTCCAGGCCAAGCACATGGCCGCGCGCGAGATCGCGCTCGCTTTCGGCGTGCCGCCACTGCTGCTCGGCCTGCCGGGTGATGCGACGCATGCCAATTACGCGGAAGCCAACCGCGCCTTCTACCGCCAGACGGTGATCCCGCTGGTGAGACGTACGGCACAGGCGCTGGCGCATTGGCTCGGACCGGCTTATGGGCGCGCTCTGGTGCTGGAGCCCGATCTCGATACCATCGAGGCGCTGGCGCAGGAACGGGAATCCCTGTGGCGCCGGGTGAACGCCGCCGGCTTCCTCGACGACGACGAAAAGCGCGAGGCGGTCGGTTACGGGCGTCGCGGGGGCGGTCACGACGACCCAGGGCCGATCGAGGGCTCCGAATGAGCGCTGCCATCGAGACCCTTGTGGGCACGATCGCTGCGCGGGGCGATCTCGGCCATATTGCGTTGTTTGCCTGGGCCAGCGTGGCGAGCCTGTTCGCCGCCGCCCAGCACCGGGAAGCCGCCGCCGCGAGCCGGCGCTTCGACGAGTTCGTGCGCGAACTCGCCCTCTTCAACCGCAATCATTCGGGAGATTGTGAATGATGCTGAAACGACGCGCGACGCCAGCAAGGCGTCCGGCTACGCCCCGTTCGTCGAAACCGCCGGGGCGCGGGCCTTCCGGTGGATCGGGGCCCGGCAAGCCACCCGGAGAGACCTTCCGGGATTTCATCAGGACATTGGAAAGGCTTGATCGGGGCGCGTCGCACAAGCAACGCGCCCCAATCGGTTTCAGGGAGGGGGCACGATGAAGCTTGAATTTCCCGCAGCCCCCGAAATCAAGCTGAACCCGCATGCGCCGGCGGGCATCACCGAGGAGGGGGTCTTCGAAGGTTATGCCAGCCTGTTCGATGAGCCCGACCTCTCGCAGGACGTGGTGCGCCGGGGTGCCTTCAGCGAGAGCCTCGCACGGCGCGGCACCGGCAATATCCGCATGCTCTGGCAGCACGATCCGGCCCAGCCGATCGGTACATGGACCACGATCCGCGAGGATGCGCGCGGGTTGTTCGTACGCGGGCGGCTCAACCTCGCCGTGGCGCGCGCCCGGGAGGTGCATGCGCTGATGCGCGACGGCGCCATTGACGGGCTGTCGATCGGCTATCGCGTCCGGCGCGCGGGCAAGGATCGCCGACGCGGGCAGCGTATCCTGGAGAAGCTCGATCTTTGGGAGATCTCCGTCGTCACCTTCCCGATGCTGCCGGCGGCGCGGGTGTCGCAGATCAAGGACGGATCTGACCGCCTTGCCGCTGCGATCCGCCGCGCGGCGGACCGGCTGTTCCCGCGTCCGGCCTTTTGAGCCGCGCGCGTTTTCTTCGCCACAACCAACCATGAAAGTGAGCATCATGAGCGTACCGATCGAGACCAAATCCGCCGAGGCCGTCGAGGCTTTCGACGCGTTCAGCCGCGCCTTCGAGGCCTTCAAGGAGACCAATGACGAACGCCTTGCCGCGCTTGAGCGCAAAGGCCATGCCGATCCGTTGACCGAGGAGAAGCTCGCGCGTATCGATGCCGGGCTCGACGAGACCCGCGCGCGTATCGATGCGCTGGCCCTGGGGCGCGCACGCCCGCCGCTCGGCGGCGTCGATCAGGGCGCGGTTCGCGACCACGACCCCCTGATGCATGAGCACAAGACGGCCTTCGAAAGCTATATCCGCAGCGGCGAGAGCGGTGGGCTGAAGCAGCTCGAAACCAAGGCGCTCTCGGCAGGGTCGGGGCCCGATGGCGGTTATCTCGCCCCGCCCCAGGTCGAGAGCGAGGTGCTGCGCCGGCTCTCGGCGCTCTCGCCGATTCGTGCGATCGCCGGGAACCGGGTGATCTCGGGCGGGCTCTACAAGGTGGCGCATTCGGTCTCCGGCCCGGCCTCGGGCTGGGTCTCGGAGACGGCGGCGCGCCCGGAAACGGACAGCCCGACGCTGGCGGAGCTGAGCTTCCCGGCCATGGAGCTCTACGCCATGCCCGCCGCGACGCAGACGCTGCTCGACGACGCCATCGTCGATATCGACCAGTGGATCGCCGACGAGGTCGAGACCGCCTTCGCCGAGCAGGAGGGCGCGGCCTTCGTCAATGGTGACGGCAATGCCAAGCCGCGTGGATTCCTGGATTATACGGCAGTGGCCGATGGCAGCTGGAGCTGGGGCAATCTCGGCTTTATCGGGACGGGCGTCGCCGACGCCTTTCCGGCCTCCGATCCTTCCGACGTGCTGGTCGATCTGATCTATGCGCTGAAGGCGGGCTATCGCCAGAATGCGACTTTCGTGATGAATCGCAAGACGCAAAGCGCGATCCGCAAGTTCAAGGATCAGCAGGGCAATTATCTGTGGCAGCCGCCGGCGGGAATGGGGCGCAACGCGACCTTGATGAACTTCCCCGTGATCGAGGCCGAGGACATGCCCGATATCGGCGCGGGCACCACGCCGATCGCCTTCGGCGATTTCCGGCGCGGTTATCTCGTGGTGGATCGCGCCGGGATCCGGATCCTGCGCGATCCGTATTCGGCCAAGCCCTATGTGCTGTTCTATACGACCAAGCGAGTCGGCGGCGGCGTGCAGGATTTCGCGGCGATCAAGCTGATGAAATGCGCCGCCTGACTTGCGGCGCGGTTCCCGTCCCGGTCATGCGCCGGGGCGGGGTCAATCCGCCCATTCGATCCATTCGTTGCTGTCGTCGCGACCGAGCGGTGGCAGGCGCACCGAGGTCGAGACGCTGGAATCGATGGCGCGCAATTCGCGCATGCGCGCCTCGATCCAGCCCAGATGGGGCGTGAGCGGGGTAATCGCGGTGGACCCGCCACAGGCTGCGCCGGAGCGCTCGCTCGTGGCGCCACTCGACCAGCTGACCAGACCGAGCAGGCTGAAGCGGCCCGGATCGCCGCGCAGGATCGGACCGCCGGAATCGCCCTGGCAGGCGCCGGCACCGGTGCGCTGCGATTCGCGCTCGCTGTCGGACGCCATCAGCATGGTGTTGCCGATCTGCATTTCACCGCGAATGCGCAGATACGTGTAGCGCAACTTGCGCGCCGTCTCGCGTTTGCCGAAGGCGGTGGTGCCGAATCCGGCCAGCGTCACGTCCTCGCCCGGCATCGGCGTATTGGTGCGGCGCAATGGCAAAGGCGTGAATTCCTGGCCGAGCGGCGCATCGAGACGAAGCACGGCCAGGTCGATGCCGGGCTGTCGGCGTGGCGGCGCCGTCCCGTCGAAGCTCGGATGCAGGGCCTGGGCCAGAACGCCGCGTCTGATGGTGCGTCCGCGCCGGTCGAGAGCGAAGACCTCGTATTGCGTATCCGCAAGCAGACAATGGGCCGCCGTCACGATCAGGTCGGCGGCGGTAAGCACGCCGGAGCACATTTCGCCCTGATCGCTTTCGATGCGCACGACGAATTGGCGCAGACCGTCGCGATTGGTCGCCTCAACGCCGCGCACGATCGCTTGCGCCGGTGCGCCAGCGGCAGCGACGAAGAGAATCAGGGCAAGGAGCACACTTCGGATCATCCCTGCAATCTTGACCGCTTCGCCGCGCAAGACAAGCACTTATCGCCACGCCACATGGCGATTCCAGCCCGCCGCGACATCTTCGATCCAGCCTCGCTGCGGGCCCACAAGGACGCCCTGACTCATGGCACCGCAGGACCCGGCGCCGTTGCCGGTCGTCCAGGTGGTGATGGCGAAGACATCCCCGTCACGGCTGATCGGCCCGCCCGAATCGCCGTGGCAGCCACCGCGCGGCGTGGCGCCGCCACCAGACAGCCAGATCAGGATGCTGCTCGGTCCATACGGCTCGATCACATGCAGTTCGACGCTGTGGAAATTGCCGCTCGTGGCGCCGCTGCTATCGGCTTCATCGCGCAGGCCGAAACCGGCCAGGCGCACCCGGGTCTCGGCACGCGGCGCCTGCATCGACAGCGTGGCCGGCTCGAATTGCGTCGGCAGGGGCTGAGAGACGCGGATCAGGGCGAGATCGATCGAGCGGCGGCGGGTGCGGATCGCGTCCGGATCGAATTGCGGATGCACGACCGTCTCGCCGATTTCGAGCAGAACCGGCCTCCCGTCCGCATCGCGGAAATGGACGCGATGTTCCGCAGCGCCGGTCACGCAATGGGCGGCGGTGAGCACGACATCGTCGTCGAGCATCACGCCCGAACAGACCGATCCGCCGGAGCCGAGAACCATCACGCCCGCCCGTGCAAGCGGGGAGGTGTCCGCAGTACCGCCGATCACTGCGCGAACCGGCGCGACCGGCAGCGTCAGCCACAGGCACAGGGTGAGTGCGGCGAGGCAGAGGCGCGACATTCGAGACCTTCTTCCTGAACGAGGTATCCAGCATGATTCCGATACGCGTCGACGGCCCCGCCGTCGAGCCCGTTTCGCTCGCCGATGCGCGCACGCATCTGCGGCTCGACGACACGCATGAAGATGATCTGGTCACGGCGCTGATCGAGGCGGGGCGGCTCCTGCTCGAATCGGCAACGCGGCTGATCTTCATCAATCAGAGCTGGCGGCTGATCCTGGAGGAGACGCCCCGCAGCCTGCGTTTGCATCTGCCGCTCGCCCCGATCATCGCGATCACCGAGATCCGCGCCATCGATGCGCAGGGCGCCGCCAGCATGGTCGACCCGCAGGAATACCGGCTGCGCGCGGGGGCGCAGCCGCCGACCCTGATACTCGAAGACGGCTTTCCGCGTCCCCCCGGCGGTATCGAGATCGATCTGGAGGCGGGGTTCGGACCCGCACCCGAGAACGTGCCGGCGCCGTTGCGCCAGGCTTTGCGCATGCTGGTCGCGCGCTGGTTCGAGGAGCGTGGCGACGGGGCCGGCGAGCCTGAGACAGGGGTATTGCCGCCCGATGTCGCGCTGATGATCGCGCCGTATCGCCATCTGCGACTGAGCTGAGGGAGGCAGGCATGGAACAGCGCACGAAGATCGGCGCGCGTCGCAAACTCTTCGTCATCGAAACGCCGATCGATCTCCCCGATGGCTTCGGCGGTTTCACGCGCAGCTGGCAGGCCGGTCCGACGGTCTGGGGCGCGCTCGAAACCCTGCGCTTCGACGAACGCCGTATCGCGGACCGTACCGAGGAGGTGGCGACGCATCGCTTGCGGCTGCGCCGGCGCACGCCGCCGCCTGCGGGTTCGCGCTTCGCGCTCGGCCCGCGTCGTTTCGACCTGCGCGCGAGCGACGCTGCCGAGGCGCCGGCGCGTGATCTGGTCTGTCTGGTGGAGGAGATCAGGCCATGAGTGGCCCCATACTAGCCCTGCGTCAGGCCGTTCTGACGCGTCTCACCGAGGATGCCGATCTCGCCCAGGCGATGGGCGGCACGGTGCATCTCTACGATGAACCGCCGCGCGCGGCACCGGCAATCTACGCAGTGTTCGGCGATGCGCGGGTGCGCGAATGGCCGGGCGACCTGCAGGAGGCGCATGAGCACGATCTGCGCATCATCGTCTGGGCGCGACCGGGCTCGCGGGCGAGCGCGCTCATTGCCGCAGATTACATGGCGGAGGCACTGCACGACGCCCCGCTGACTCTGACCGATCACCGGCTGGTCAATCTGCGCGTCGTCTCCTGCACGATCGGGCGTGATGAACGCTCCGGATCGGGGCGGGCGGAATTGCGGTTGCGGGCGGTGACCGAGCGCCTGTGAGCGAGAGCGATGCGATTTGAGGGAGACATGAAATGGCAGCACAGAAAGGCAAGGATCTTCTGGTGAAGATCGCGGATGGCGGCGGTTTCGCCACGGTGGCGGGATTGCGCGCGCGGCAGATCAGTTTCAATGCCGAGCCCGTCGACGTCACCCATGCGGATTCCGCCGGGCGCTGGCGCGAACTGCTCGCGGGTGCGGGCATGCGCCGGGCCGCGATCGCGGGATCGGGTGTGTTTCGCGATGCGCAATCGGATGCGCTGATGCGGGCGTTGTTCTTCGATGGCGGGATCGGCGATTTCGAGATCGTGATTCCCGATTTCGGCGCGATCACCGGCCCCTTCCAGATCGTCGCACTGGAATATCGGGGCGATCATGCGGGCGAGGTGAGCTTTGACATGGCGCTCGAATCTGCGGGCGCGCTGGCATTCCAGGCAGCTTGAGGAGGTGGATATGGTCAATCGCAGACGCGGTGAGAGGGAGCTCGTTCTCGGAGAGCGGCGCTTTCGCCTGTGCCTCACGCTCGGCGCGCTGGCCGAGCTCGAAGCGACATTCGGGGTCGATGATCTCGCAAGCCTGGCCGAGCGTTTCAATACCGGGCGGCTTGCGGCGCAGGACGTGATCACCATCCTGACCTGTGCCATGCGCGGCGGTGGTCACGAGATGAGCGAGGCGGAGGTCGCGGCGCTGCACGGGCCGGATGGTGTCAGTCCATTGGTCGAGGGCGCCCTCGCGGCCCTTGAGGCGGCGTTCGGGGTCGATGCGCCAAACCCTCCGCAGGCGCAGACGGGGTGAGCGCCGCGCCGGCGCCGTTTCCCTGGGATGCGGTGCTCGGCTACTGCCTCAACCGTCTGCGCTGGTCCCCCGAGAGCTTCTGGCGCGCCACGCCGCGCGAACTCGCCGTCGCGCTCGGTGATGTCGCGGCATCGGCACCGCCGACACGGGCCGAGCTCGCGATGCTGATGCGCGCCCATCCCGACGCGCCCGCATGCGCGTGAAACAATTCAAGGAGAGACGATCATGGATCCCACACTGCGCCCCGATGACGAGCGGCTCGAACTGCGCCGACAGATCGACGAGACCGAGCGCCTGCGCGAAATCTCCGAGCGTCTCGGCACCACGCTCGAACAGAGCTTCGCGCGCGCCAATGCGGAAGGCGGGCGTTTCGATCGCACCTTGCAGCGGATGCAGCGCTCTCTGACCGGTTTCGTGACGCGCATGGCGCAGGCGCCGCTGCGCAGCCTGATCCGGCAGGGCGTGCGTTCCCTGCTGGGCGGGATCGGTCAGGGGGGAACGCAGGCTTTCGCCGATGGCGGGGTGATCGCGGGCGGTCGGGTCATGCCGTTCGCCCAGGGCGGTGTCGTCGCCGCGCCGACCTATTTTCCGATGCGCGGCGGGACGGGGCTGATGGGGGAGGCGGGCCCCGAGGCGATCATGCCGCTGGCGCGCGGCCCGGATGGCCGTCTGGGTGTCGCTGCCGCTGGGCGTGACGGGCCGGTATCGGTAACGGTGAATATCACGACGCCGGATGCGGCATCCTTCCGGCGCTCGGAGAGCCAGGTCTCGGCGACGCTCGCCCGGGCCGTGGCCCGGGGGCGCCGCGCGACGTGAGACCTCAGGCCGCCTTTTCGAGAATGGCGGCGATCTCGTCCTTGAGTTGCAGCCGCTTGCGCCGCATGTCGTGTTCGACTTCCTCGGTCGTCGGCTCGACACGAGTCTCGACGCGGTGGATCGCGCGATTGATCTCGTGATACTCGTCCGCGAGTTTGGCGAAATGGGCATCGGCCATCTTCAGATCATGGATCTGCTGCACCTTGTCCGGGAATTCCTCGGCCAGTTCGTGCGGGACGTGGCTCATCGTATCTTCTCCTTCTTTGAAAGCCTTCTGCTCCACACAATCGGATTCGACGCGACCGCGCCTTGAGAATTGTCAATGGCGAGGGTGGTACGAGCGGTTGCGGGGCGCTCTGGCCTGTGGCATGCAGCCTTGAGTTGCTGTTTTTAAAGTGGGGTTTGCATGTGTCTTCGTGAGGATAACGAATTGCGCTACGCGCAGCTTCAACGCGTTGCGCGTGAGCATATCGCGTCGAAAATCAACGCGAAGAACGCGCGTGTCGGGGTTGGGCGCTTCAAGGGGGTTACGCTGGCATCGATCTGCAAAGCTGCGCTGGAAGAGGCGCGAAAGGAATGGCCGAAGCATTACGGTCCGGACACGCATGCGGGCTTTTCGGAGAGCTGGGAGCGCTTATATTACAAATTCAGGAACCGTGTTTCATTCTTCAATCTTGCAGTCTGGCAGGAGATTGAGGGACATGGGCGCGTTCTGCAGGGGCTCGCATTGGGCAAGCCGTCGAATTCCAAGACCCATTTGACGATACATTGGGTCGAAAGGAGTTTCGCTCCGACGTCGATAAGAGGCGTGTTATCTCTGATATTGCCTTGTGCGCACGAATATGCGAAACTTTTGCGTGCTGAACGCGTTTTGATCAAGGATCCGGTTGACAGTCGGGTTTACGAAAAATACGGCTTTACGCCATACAAGCTGCCGAAAGTTGGTGGCGTCTATATGAGTAGGAATGTGCGATGACAGCGAAACAGAACGCAGTTGAGGAAATGGTGTCGGTCGACACGGATCTTCTCGTCGACGCGATCGAGTTCGCTCGCAAGCGCGCAGAGGAAGTGCATGCCGAAAGCACGCACACCATGATCGATGAGATCGACGACGCGCTCTGGGCGACCTGGGGCGATGATGACGGCAACATTCTCGTCGCCGACAAGGATGGTCTCGAAGGGTGCGACCCGTTCGACGATGACGATCTCTTCGCGGATGCCGCCTGACCGCATCCGCCAGAACCGGTTTCTCACGAAAGCCCCGGCAGTGCCGGGGCTTTTTGCGTTTTTACTCCCGGAGGTAAGGGCATGCTCCAGGGCTTCCACGAAATCTCTTTTCCTTTCTCCGTCGCGCGCGGTGCGCGGGGCGGGCCGGTGCGGCGTACGGATGTGGTGACGCTGGCATCGGGGGCCGAGAGCCGCAATGCGCGCTGGGCGCGCTCGCGTCGGCGCTACGATGCCGGGCTCGGGGTGCGCAGCCTCGACGATCTGCATGCGGTGATCGCCTTCTTCGAGGAGCGGCGCGGGCGCCTGACCGGATTCCGGCTGCATGACCGGGTCGATTGCCGCTCCGGGCCGCCCGGCGCGACGCCCGGTCCCGGCGACCAGCCGCTCGGCACGGGCGACGGCGAAACCCTCGTCTTTCAGCTCACCAAGACCTATGGCGGCGCCCATGCGCCCTATGCCCGCCCGATCGTGAAGCCGGTCGCGGGCAGCGTGCGTGTCGCGCGCGACGGCAATGAACTGGTCGCCGACGTCGATTTCGTGGCCGATGTGACCACCGGGAAGGTGACGCTGCTCACCGCGCCGCCGGAAGGCAGCGTGCTGACGGCGGGATACGCGTTCGACGTGCCGGTGCGCTTCGACACGGATTCGCTGGATATCGACCTCTCCGCCTTCGAGGCCGGCGCGGTGCCAAATGTGCCGATGGTGGAAATCGTTCCCTAGCGCGTTCCGACCTGATGCAGTCAGGCCGGGCGCTCCAAGTTATTGTTCGACGCATCATTTTTTCCGTCAGCCGGTATCCACCTGACGGAATGATGCTCTAAAGGCGCGTGGCGCGCTCCAACACCGTTTCAAAGAGACTTCCCATGCGACAGATCGACGAGAACCTCGCCGCGCATCTCGCGGCGGGGGTGACGAGCCTGTGCCGCTGCTGGCGGCTGATCCGCCGCGACGGTGCGATCATGGGCTTTACCGACCACGATGCGGATCTCGCCTTCGACGCCACCACTTTTCATGCCGGCACCGGCCTCGATGCCGCGGAAGCGACGCAGGAACTCGGCTTCGCGGTCTCCGGCGGTGACGTCGCCGGGGCGCTGATGTCGGGCGGTATCACGGAAAACGATGTGGAGGCGGGTCTTTATGACGATGCGGGCATCGAATTCTGGCTGGTCAACTGGCAGGATCCTGGCCAGCGCCTCCTGATCGACCTGTTCCATGTCGGCGAGATCCGGCGTGCCGACGGCGCCTTCGTCATGGAGTTGCGCGGGCTCACCCATCGCCTCGACGAGGAGAGCGGGCGGCTCTACCGCGCGGCCTGTTCGGCCGACCTTGGCGATGCCGCCTGCGGGGTGACGATCACGCCGGTCGAGGCAACAGTGATTGCAAGCGCGGATGCGCTGCATCTCACCCTGAGCGGGATCGCGGGGCAGCCGGAGGGCTGGTTCAGCGGGGGCAAGCTTGTCTTTACGAGCGGCGAGAATGCGGGTTTCGCCGTCGAGATCCGCAGCCATGGTGCTGACGGCGCGGTCGCCCTGTGGCAGCGCGCCCCGCGCCCCGTCGCGCCGGGCGACACGGTGACCCTGACACCCGGCTGCGACAAGAGCTTTGGCACCTGCCGAGCCAAATTCGGCAATAGCGTGAATTTCCGTGGCTTCCCGCATATGCCCGGCAACGATTTCATCCTGCGCGTGCCGCGTCAGGGCGAGGCGGGGCTCGATGGCGGGAGCCTGTTTCGATGAGCCCGCAAGAGGCCACCATCATCGCCGCCGCACGCAGCTGGATCGGTACGCCCTATCGCCACCAGGCCTCATTGCGCGGTGTGGGCTGCGATTGCCTGGGCCTGATCCGGGGCGTCTGGCGGATGGTGATGGGCTGCGAGCCCGAGCATCCCGGCGCCTATCGCCCGGACTGGGCCGAGGCTGGCGGCAGGGAACGGCTTCTCGCCGCCGCCCGGCGCCACCTGATCCCCGTCGATGCGCCGGGCCCCGGACGTGTCCTCATCTTCCGCTGGCGCGACGGGCTTCCCGCCAAGCACTGCGCCATCGCCACCGACACGGCCCGGATGATCCATGCCCATGACGGGGCCTGCGTGGCCGAGGTCGCGCTGACCGGCTGGTGGCGGCGTCATCTCGCCGCGAGCTTCGCCTTCCCGCCGCCCGCGCCGCTCGTGCTTTGTGAAGAGGATATCCATCGATGACCACGATGATCCTGCAAACCGCCGGCCAGGCGATCGGCGGCGCCGTTGCCGGCCCTGTCGGCGCCATGCTCGGGCAGACATTGGGAACGATGGCGGGATCGGCCATCGACGGCGCGCTTTTCGCCACCCATGAATACCGTGTGATGGAGGGGCCGCGCCTTGCCGAGATGCAGGGGCTCGCCTCCAGCGAAGGCGCGCCGATCCCGCGTGTCTATGGCCGCGCGCGCATCGGCGGCCAGGTGATCTGGGCGACCCGGTTCGAGGAGCAGGTGGACGTAACCGTTGAGCGCTCCGGGCGCCAGGGCGGCAAGGGGTTTTTTCGCAATTCCGGCGGCGGTGGCGGTTCCACCGTGACCACGAAGGAAGTGCGCTATTCCTACTATGCCAATCTCGCCATCGGCCTGTGCGAGGGCCCGATCGCCTTCGTGCGCCGGGTCTGGGCCGACGGGCGCGAGGTGGATCTGACGCAGATCACCATGCGCGTGCATCGCGGCGGCGCGCATCAGCAGCCCGATGCGCTGATCGTGGCCAAGGAGGGTGCGGACCGGGCGCCGGCCTATCGCGGGCTCGCTTACGTCGTCTTTGAACGCCTGCCGCTCGCTGATTTCGGCAACCGCGTGCCGCAATTCTCCTTCGAGGTGGTGCGTCCCGGTGAGGGCGTCGGGACAATGATCCGTTCCGTCTGCTTGATCCCGGCGGCGACGGAATTCGGCTATGATCCGACGCCCGTCATGCAGGTGATCGGCCCCGGCGAGACGCGCCCCGACAACCGGCATCAGTTTCAGGCGCGTTCCGATATCCGCGCCTCGCTCGATGCGCTGCAACGGCTGTGCCCCGGGCTCGAGAGCGTCTCGCTGGTGGTGTCGTGGTTCGGTGATGATCTGCGGGTCGGCGAATGCAGCATCGCTCCGCGCGTCGATATCCGGAACAAGCAGACGCAGGGGCGGGTCTGGTCGGTGGCCGGGCTCGATCGCAGCACGGCGCGCCTCGCCTCGCTGCATCAGGGCGTACCCGCCTATGGCGGCACACCCTGTGATGCGAGCGTGATCGCGCTGATCCGGCATCTGAAGGCGCGCGGCCTGAAGGTGACGCTCTACCCCTTCATCATGATGGACATCCCCCACGGCAATGCGCTGCCCGATCCCCGCACCGGCGCATCCGGACAGCCGCCCTATCCCTGGCGGGGACGGGTCACCTGCGATCCCGCCCCGGAAGCGCCGGGCAGCGTCGACGGCACCGCGAGCGCGGCGGCGCAGGTGGCGAGCTTCTTCGGCAGCGCCAATCCCGGCGCTTCGGAATGGAGCCTGCGGCGTCTGATCCTGCATTACGCCGGGCTCGCCGTGCAAGCCGGCGGGGTGGATGCCTTCGTCATCGGCACCGAGATGGTCTCGCTGACGCGCATCCGTTCCGGGCCGGGGCAATATCCCGCAGTTACCGCCTTCATGAGCCTCGCGCAGGATGTGCGCGCCATTCTCGGATCGGCAACCCGCATCACCTATGCCGCCGACTGGACGGAATACGGCGCGCATGTGCGCGACGGCGGCAATGAACTGCGCTTTCCCCTCGACCCGCTCTGGGCCCATCCCGCCATCGACGCGATCGGGATCGATTACTACCCTCCGATTTCGGATTGGCGCGATGGGGGCGGGCATCTCGATGCGGCGCTCGCGCGCAGCATCTACGATGTCGATTACCTGTGCGCACGGCTCGGCGCGGGGGAGGGGTTCGACTGGTATTATGCGGATGATGCGGGTCGCGCGGCGCAGAGCCGCCTGCCGATCACGGATGGTGCCTATGGCAAGCCCTGGGTGTATCGCGCCAAGGATCTCGTATCCTGGTGGAGCGAGCCGCATGTCGAGCGCGTCGGCGGCGTCGAGATCGGCGCGACGGCCTATATGCCCATGGCCAAGCCGATCTGGCTGACCGAGATCGGCATTCCGGCCGTCGACAAGGGGACGAACCAGCCCAACCTCTTCCCCGACATGAAATCCTCTGAAGGCGCCTTCCCGCATTTCTCACGGCGCATGCGCGACGATCTCGCCCAGGCGGCGGGGGTGGAGGCGATCATCCGGCGCTTCGATCCCGCTCATCCAGCCCATGATCCCGCCCATAATCCGCATTCGCCGGTCTATGGCGGGCCGATGGTCGCGCCCGAAAGCCTCGCTGTCTGGGCCTGGGATGCGCGGCCCTTCCCCGCCTTTCCAGAATTCGAATCGGTCTGGGCGGACGGCGCGAATTACGAGACGGGGCATTGGCTGAACGGGCGGCTGGAGGGGCTCGATCTCGCCACGCTGATCCGCAAGGTGCTCGATGATTACGGGATCGGGATGCCGCTCGACATTGCCGCTGACGGCTTCGTCGACGGTTTCGTGATCGACCGCCCGATGTCGCCGCGCGCGGCGCTGGAGCCGTTGCTGCGCGCCTTCGGCGTCGATCTCGCCGCGACGGGCGGTGTGCTGCGCTGGCGCGGACGGGGCGGGCGGGTCGTGGCCAGCATCGATGCGGGCATGCTCGTCGATGACGATGAAGCGCCGTTGATGCGTCATGTGCGCGCCCAGGAGACGGAGCTGCCGCGCGAGATCATCATGAGCTTCATCGATTCCTGGGGCGAGATGCGCCGGGCCGCCGCGGCCTCGCGCCGGCTGGCGGGGGCGAGCCGGCGTGAAGCGCGGCTTGATCTCGCGGCCGTGATGAGCCGGGGGCAGGCGGGCCGGCTCAGTGACATTCTCCTGCAGGATGCCTGGGCCGCCCGTGACGGGGCACACTTCGCCCTCGGCCCGGCGGCGATTGCTTATGAGGTGGGCGATATCGTCGCGATCCCGGGGCTCGCCGGTCCGCGTCTGCACCGCATCAGCCGGATCACCGACGGAGCCGAGCGGCAGATCGAGACGCGTGCGGTGGAGCCGGCCCTGTTCGAAACGCCGGGCGCACGCATCGCGCCGCAGCGCCGCAGCCCGCCCGCCTCACCGGGGCGCCCCTTTGTCGTCGTGCTTGATCTGCCCGTCAGCCAGGGCGAACCGGCCGCCCTGCAATATCTTGCCGCCTATGCCGATCCCTGGCCGGGTGCGCTCGCCCTGTGGCGTTCAGTGGATGGCGAGGGATTTGACCAGTCCGGCTTTGTATCGGCTGCCGCGCAGATCGGCTTCACCGAGACCGCCTTCGGACCGGGCCCGCTCTGGCGCTGGGACCGGGTGAATGCGCTCGAAGTGACCCTGCGCGCGGGCGCGATCGCCGCGCTCGGCGAGAACCCGGTGCTTGCCGGCGCCAACACCTTCGCGCTGGTCGGGCCCGACGGTGTCTGTGAGATCATCGCGGCGGCGCAGGCCGAGCTGATCGGCGAGGACCGCTACCGCCTGACGCATTTCCTGCGGGGTCTTGCCGGCAGCGAAGCGGTGGCGTCGCGCGATCTGGCGCCGGGCGCCACCCTCGTGCGGCTCGACGAGACGGTGGTGCCGCTCGCCTCGGGGCTCTCGGAACTCGGCCGGGAATGGCAATACCGTATCGCTCCGATCGGGCGCGATCACGCCGACGATTCGGCCCTCGCCTTCGAAGCCCAGGCGCCGCGCCTCGCCCTGAAGCCGCTCGCACCGGTGCATCCGCGTCTGCGGCGCGTCGCCGGCGGCATCGCGATACGCTGGATCCGGCGCGGGCGCATCGAGGCGGATGCCTGGGAGCCGGTGGAGATTCCGCTCGGCGAGGATGGCGAGCAATACGCTGTCGAGATCATGGACGGCGCCACGCTCAAGCGGCGCATCGTCGTCGATCAACCGCTCTGCCTCTATCCGGATGCCGACGAGATCGCCGATTTCGGCGCGCCCCGCGACAGCCTCGATCTGCGCGTGATGCAGATCAGCGCCAGCGTCGGCGATGGTTTTGCCTTCACGGGCACGCTTCCCGTCATGCCCGGCTGAAGCCCGCCTCCTTCCTTCCCTCAACCGAACCGAGGAATCCGTCATGAGCCTCACCCCTCATCTGGCACTGCCGCTGCTCGCGGCGGCACAGGCGCAAAAGCATGTCACCCATAACGAGGCGCTCGCGCTGATCGACGCGCTCGCGCAGATTTCCGTCGATGCACGTCTGGTCACCACCCCGCCTGCCGAGCCCGAGGACGGAATGCGGGTGATCGTCGGGGCAGGGGCGAGCGGAATCTTTGCCGGGCAGGAGGGGGCGATCGCCTGGTTTGATACCGGGGCGTGGCGCTTTATCACGCCGGGGCCCGGCTTCCTCGCCTATGATGCGGGCGACGCGGCGCTGCTCGTGCATGATGGAGCCGCCTGGCGCGATCTCGAAGAGCTGATCGCCTTTCCCGAAATCTACGACCAGCTCGGCATCGCAACAGTGCCGGATGCGCAAAACCCCTTCGCCGCCAGGCTCAACGCGGCCCTGTTCGCCGCGCGCGAGACGGGGGAGGGCGGCAGCGGTGATCTGCGGATCGTCCTGAACAAGGAAGACGTGGGCAATGCCGGGGGATTTCTGTTCCAGCGCGGCTGGTCGGCGCGGGCGGAATTCGGGCTGCTGGGCGACGATGATTTCACGCTCAAGGTCAGCCCGGACGGCTCGGCCTGGCACGATGCATTCAGTGTCGATCGTGCCACCGGCGCCGTCAGCTTCCCGCGCGGTGCGGCGCGGGCCGAGATCGCGATCTTCAACGCGGATGGTACATGGACGAAACCCGCCTGGGCGAAGAGCGTGATCGTCGAGGTGATCGGTGCAGGCGGCGGTGGCGGATCGGGCGCGGTCGGAGATGATGCCGCGCCGCGTTTCGGGGGCGGGGGAGGCGGCGCCGGCGGTGTCGCGCGCATGACGCTGCTTGCAAGCGAGATCGGCGCGAGCCTTGCCATCACCATTGGTGCGGGCGGTGCCGGCGCGGCGGGCGTGTTCGACAACGCTGATGCCGAGGGGCTCGACGGGGCCGATGGCGGCGAGACGCTTATCAGTGATGATGGCACGAGCCTGCTCGTCGCCGAGGGCGGTCGCGGCGGGCGCGGTGGTTCGACGAGCGTGCGAGCGGCTTCACCGGGCGGGCTCGGCCATCTGCAATACGGCAATGCGGGCGCGGCGGCGGCACGCGATCACGGGGCGGCGGGGGCAAAGGGCCCGTGCGGCGAGGGTCCCGGCGGCGGCGGTGCGGGCGGGGCGATTGATAGCGATGACAGCCGCACTTCCGGGGGCGATGGCGGCCTCGGCCAGGCCATTGGCGGAACCGACCGTGCGGCACCGGGGGCTGACGGCGCGGGGCCGGGCAACGGCGCCGGGGGCGGTTGGGGCAAAAGCTGGGATCGCGGCGCGGGCGGCGGCGGTGGTGGCGGCGGTGCCGGCGCATCCGCAGCCAATGGCGGCAACGGAGGCCCCGGCGGCGGTCCGGGCGGCGGCGGCGGCGGTGGTGGGGGAAGTCGCAGCAGCACAACGTCCGGATCTGGCGGCGATGGCGCCGATGGGGAGGTGCGAATCCTCGTCATGGGGTGAGCGGCGCAAGGTTGCGGCAATGCACTTTCCCTCAGCGCACCACGGTGATGCGGTGCGCGGCGCGGGTGAGGCCGGTATAGAGCCAGCGGGCCCGGTTTTCGCGGAAGGCGCCGGATTCGTCGAAGAGGACGATGTCGTCCCATTGCGAACCCTGCGATTTGTGCACGGTCAGCGCGTAGCCATAGGTAAATTCGTCGGATTCGCGGCGGATCACATAGGGCAGATCCTCCTCCCCCCCCTCGAAGAAGGCACGCAGCACCTTGACCTCGACCGCATGGCGGCGGCTTTCATCCTCCGGCTTGAGATCCATGCGGATGAATTCTCCCTTGCGGTCGGTCTTGAGGCCGCGCATGGCCTCCACCAGCCAGGTGCCGCCGTTGAGCAGGCCCTTGGACTTGTCGTTGCGCAGGCAGACGAGCTTCTCGCCGGCAGCGGGGAGGGGGTCGCGCAGGCCGAGCAATTCGCGGATGCGGCCATTGTAATTGCGCCGGGTGCGGTTGAGCCCGACCAGCACCTGGTCGGATTTCATCACCTCGTTCTGGTCGATCTCGGCGCGGCGGATCACCCGGCTCTCGCCATAGAGGCCGTAATCGAGCTGCCCGCCCTCGCGCACCTTCATCGACAGATGGATGATGGGATTATCTGCCGCCTGCCGATGCACCTCGGTGAGCATCACGTCCGGTTCGGCCTCGGTGAAGAAGCCGCCACCCTTGATCGGCGGCAGCTGCGCCGGATCGCCCAGGACGAGGACCGGCTTGCCGAAGGAGAGCAGGTCGCGCCCGAGATCCTCGTCCACCATTGAGCATTCGTCGATCACGATCAGATCCGCCTTGGCCGCCGCGCCCGAGCGGTTGAGCACGAAGGAGGGACCCTCCGTCTCGTCGCTCTCGCGCGAGCGGTAGATCATGGAATGGATCGTGCCCGCATCAGCGCAGCCCTTCGCGCGCAGCACGGATGCTGCCTTGCCGGTGAAGGCACCGAAAGCGACCTCACCATCGACACCCTCGGCAATATGGCGCGCCAGCGTGGTCTTGCCGGTGCCGGCATAGCCGAACAGGCGAAACACTTGGTTGCCGCCGCCAGTGTCGAGCCAGCGCGACACGGCCTTGAGGGCGTCATCCTGTTGGGCCGACCACGACATGGCTTCACTCTTCCTTCATTGTCACGCGCGCCGCCCGCGCCGCCAGATTGCGCCTGCGCTCTGCGCGCAGATTCTGCAGGATGCCGATCAGAATCAGCGCCCCGCCGGCGAAGATGAACGGATCGAGCGGCTCGGTATAGAGCAGCCAGCCGATCAGCGCGATCAGGGGCAGGCGCAGGAAATCCAGCGGCACCACGATCACCGCATCACCGTGGCGATAGGCGTTGGTGAGGCAGAAATGGGCCGAGAGCCCGCCGACACAGATCCCGATCAGCGGCAGGATCGGCAGATCCGGGATCTGCAGGAAGAACAGCTTGTCGGCGCCGAGATAGTTCATCGGCAATTGCATCACGTTCATCCACAACAGAATCGCGAAAGTGCTCTCCGTGCCGGTCAGGCGCTTGGTGGCGATGGTGGTGAGCGCGAAACAGATCGCGGCGCCGAGCACGATCAGCCCCGTCGGATCAAGGGAGCCGGGGGCGGGGCGCAGAATCACCAGAATGCCGATGAAGCCCAGCGCGATGGCGATCAGGCGCGGCGCGGTGAGCTTCTCGCCCAGCAGCAGGAAGGCGAACAAGGCCACCCAGGCCGGGGTGGTGAATTCGATGGCGAAGACCATGGCCAGCGGCAACAGCGTGACGCCGAGCGCCCAGGCATATTGACCGAAGAAATGGATCACGTTGCGCTGCAGATGCAGCCCCATCCGGCGCGGGCGAAAACCCTCGCGCAGGGAAGGATAGGCAATGGCGACGCCGACCAGGATGATGATCCCGGCAATATTGCGCAAAGCGAGAATGTCGAACACGCCGATCGAGCCCGACAATTCCCTGATCGAGACCGCGACGGTCGAGAACGACAAGAGCGTACCGGTCATCCAGGCGACGACGAGCAGGACATTGCCGGCGGGGCGCGCGGCGGTTTGCGATGGTTGCGCGGATGGCTGTGACACGGGCGAGGATCGAACGTTTTATGAACCTGCGCGATCCTTACCCCGGATTGTCGCGACTTGCAAAGCCCGGTTCGAGGGCGCGTCAGCCCAGGAGTGGCGCAAGGGTCGCCAGCAGGGTGCAAAATCCGATCGCAAGCGCACCCGCGGCCGCGCCGGAGGCCACCGGGCTCACGCGCGGAGCCCCGTTGAAGCGGCCAGCCTCGGCGAGGCGCAGGGCATAGTCGCATCCAGGCTGCGGAGACAGCGCAGCCGCATGGCGGTTTTCCTCAGCGTCGAGGCTGATTTGCTGCGATGCCGCCATGCCGGATCTCCGTGCGCTCTTCGTCTCATCCCGGAAAAATCGACGGGAATCACTGAAGCGCAGGTAAACCGGCGCGCCCACGACGCGGCTTTCGACGGGCAGGGTGAACGGAGCGTTACCCCCCGCCGGCTTTGCGTCTTCACACGGGTGGGCGACAATGGCATGCTGATGCAAGAAGGGCGCTGACGGAGGATGGCGTCATGGCGGACATGGCAACGCGGAAAACCGGTAAAGCACAGCGGATACGTGCGGCAGGAGCGCCAGCTGCCAGCGCAGGCGGGCGCCGCGAGCGCCTTGATGAAGCCCTCGACCATCTCGCGCCGCGGTTGCCGCGTTTCGAGCGCGAGGCCATCATCGATCACGCCCTCGACAGCCCCGGCCTGAGCACCGCTGACCCCGGTAATGCGGCCTGGCTCGCGATGGTGGCCTATATTCGCCACGTCTTCACCGATTACGATGCACTGCTCGCGGACGGATTCGACCAGGATGCCGCGCGCTTCTTCGTGATCGACGCGATCAACGATTATCTCGCCGAATGGGGTGCGCGGAGGCGGGTCGAGGGCAGCGAATAGCCGGCGCGCATCTCACCGCATTTCCGCCAGCAGCCGCGCCACGAAATCGGGCACCACTTCGCTCGCCGGGCCGTAGGCGCGTTCATCGAAGACATCAGCATTGTCGGAGGGCTCGAGATTGAGCTCGCAGGTGCGCAAACCCATCATCCGCGCCTCGCGCACGAGCCCCGCCGCCGGATAGACCGAGCCCGACGTGCCGATGGCGACGAACAGATCCGCCCCGGCCAGGGCTTCGCCGATAGCGTCGAGACCGAAGGGGATCTCCCCGAACCAGACGATATGGGGACGCAGCCGCCCCGTCGTGCCGCAGGCCGCGCAGTTATCGCCGGTGCCCAGATCATCGCGCCAGTCATGTACAGCGCCGCAGGCGGTGCAGCGGGCCTTGAACAATTCGCCATGCATGTGATGCACATGAAGCGAGCCGGCGCGTTCATGCAGGTCGTCGATGTTCTGCGTGCAGAGAAAGAGCGATCCCGATACCGCCGCGAGCCCTGTTTCGAGGCGCGCGAGCGCCTCATGCGCGCGGTTTGGCTCCGCCCTGCGCAGATTGGCGCGGCGGGCATTGTAGAAGGCCTGGACGGTTTCCGGATCGGCGGCGAAGGCCTCGGGCGTCGCGAGCTTCATCGGATCGAAGCGTTCCCAGATCCCGCCGGAATCACGGAAGGTGCCCATGCCGCTTTCCGCCGAGATACCGGCTCCGGTCAGAACGAATATGCGCATCTCGTCTCCCGACATCCTGCAAAGGGGAAGGGTCATGCTGCACATCCGAATACGGCTTGTCAGCCCCGGATGAAGGGGCAATAGTTCGGCTCAACGCCGGAGGCAGGCCATGACGCGCACCATCACCTATTATTTCACCAGCAGCTCACCCTGGACCCATATCGGGCACGAGCCTTTTCTGGAGGTGGTGGGGCGGCACGCGCTCAAGGTCGAATACCGCCCGATGCCGGTGCCGGAGGTGTTTGCGCGCACCGGCGGTCTGCCGCTCGGGCAGCGCCCGAAACAGCGTCAGCGATACCGGCTTCTGGAACTCCAGCGCTGGCGCGATCGGCGCGGCATGACCTTCAACATCCAGCCCCGATTCTTCCCCGTCGATCCCGGCCTCGCCGACCGGAGCGTGATTGCACTGATTGCCCGCGACCGCGACCCCGGCGCATATCTGCGCCGTATCTTCGAGACCGTCTGGGAAGAAGAGGGCGACATCTCCGATGCCGGGACGCTTGCAGCGCTTCTCGATGAGGCCGGGCATCCGGCGCAGGCCGTTCTGGACGAGGCCCGCAGCAATGCGGTCGAGGCGCTCTACAGGTTGAATGCGGACAGCGCGGTTGCGGCGGATGTATTCGGTGCGCCGAGCTATGTGCTGGACGGCGAGGTGTTTTGGGGGCAGGATCGCGTCGAATTGCTCGATGACGCCCTGTCGAGCGGTCGCGCACCATACAAGCCCTGAAATGCACCGTAACACTATCTCAATCAAAGAGTGCGACAGGGCGAGGGCGCATCAGCCCTGCATCAACGCCCGGATCCGCCCATGCCTCTGACTGACATCGCTTTTCTCGCCGCCGGCTTCGTTTTGCTTCTTGTCGGCGGTGAATATCTCGTGCGTGGTGCGGTCTCGATCGCGCGAAGCTTCGGTATTTCACCGATGGTGATCGGCCTGACGCTGGTGGGTTTCGGCACCTCCGCGCCGGAACTGATGGCGAGCATCAATGCCGCGCTCAAGGGGGCGCCGGGGATTGCGGTCGGCAATGTCGTGGGCAGCAATATCGCCAACATTTTCCTGGTTCTGGGTATTGCCGCGCTGATCTTCCCGCTCGCGACCAACCGCGAGGCTTATCGGCGCGACGGCCCGGCGCTGATCCTCGCCACCGCCATACTCGTCCTGATGGTGCTCTCCGGCGAAATCGGACGGATCGCCGGGGCGATCGGGGTAGCGTTGCTGGTCGCCTATACGAGTTTCACCTGGTGGAGTGATCGCCGCTCCCTCGATGCCGGTGCGGTCATGCATGGGCAGGAGGCCGAGGAGGTCGACGAGATTCCGCAAAGCTCCATGCCCTTTGCCTTCCTGATGGGCTTCGGCGGGTTGGCGGCCGTGCTCTACGGCGCGGATCTGCTGGTGGACGGGGCGATCGGTATCGCCCGGAATTTCGGCCTGTCGGAGGCGGTGATCGGGCTGACCATCGTGGCGATCGGCACCTCGCTGCCCGAACTCGCCACCGCCGTGATCGCGGCCTGGCGCCGGCATGCCGATGTCGCCTTCGGCAATATCGTCGGCAGCTGCATCTTCAACATTCTCGGCATTCTCGGCGTGACGGCGCTGGTCATGCCGCTCGCGGTGCCCCCCGAGATCGCGCTGTTCGACGTCTGGGTCGCCGCTTTCGCGGCCATCATCTTCGTCATCTTCGCCATGACCGGCTGGCGCATCGGCCGCCGCGAGGGCGCGGTGCTCAGCCTGCTCTATGTGGCATATATCGCGATCCAGTTTTCGCCGGGCCTGCGGGGGATGATCGGGCTGGGGTGAGGGGTGGGTTGGAATACAGCCTTTGAGTAATTTAATCCGAAATTGCAATTTAAGATCATATTGGCTATCACCCTCCGGCGTCGCGGGGGGAAATTGCCGGATGAAGCTGGATACGAAAGCGTTTTTTGAAGCGTGCAGAGGCGATAGCGACTTGATGGCCTTCATCGCAATTTGCATGATGGCTACGGTGATCTCGGTAACGAAATCGTTCTTTCTTGCTGCTGGAATGGCGGCGGTCTTTGCAATAATCTGGATATTGATAAGAAGCGCGTTATTAAGGGTACGGATAAAGGAAGAGGCTGCGGGGATCCGGCGTAAAACAGGGCATTTATCGAAAGATGTAATTGATACCTGCGCGACCAATAACGAACGAAGCGAGTTAGAAATGGGGCACGGAAAGGATCATCATGATGGCTGACATTGATCCAACTATCCTCAGTATCGTCACCGTCGTTGCAGCGCTCGCCGGCGCTTCTATGGCGTGGTTCTGGCGCAGTAAGGCCGAGCTTGAGCACCGTTACGATTTCCTTCTGCACCTTCGCCAGGATCTCTGTCAGGCGTTTTCTGCAGCGAAGCGCGTGCTTCAGGAAAACGACCTGCCTCCGCAAGTGCGTCGCATGATCCTCTTTCTCGTCTCCGGCTATGCCGACGAGGCACGTGGCAAGGCCTTTGCCGATTTCATGCTGGACCATGTCGCAGCTGGCGCCCGCGATGCCGATAAGCCGTCCGAAGACGAGATCAGCGCTGCCATGGAAGATCTGTGGCGCAGGGATCCGGACCTGGCAAAGGAGGTTCATGGCATCCTGGCCAGCCTGTCCTTCGGGCTGATGATCCTGAACAACATCGAACGTTTCCGTGTAAGACGTCTGGAGGCCGAAACCGCGCGGGCGCCGGATACGCTCATTCAGCGTCTTGCGGGCATCATCAAGCGCGACAAGGAAGACGGCCCCAGCCCTGATGGTGACGGGCTGCGCACGATCTGAAGCGTTGTGGGAGATGCTACAGGCGAAAGCGCGCACGCCCCCGCCTGTTTCACGCGCAATCACCGCATCGTCGGGATGACGAATTCCGCGCCGTCCTTGACGCCGGAGGGCCAGCGGGAGGTGACGGTCTTGGTCTTCGTATAGAAGCGGATCGCGTCCGGGCCGTGCTGGTTGAGATCGCCGAAAGCCGAGCGCTTCCAGCCGCCAAAGGTATAATAGGCGATCGGCACCGGGATCGGCACGTTGATACCCACCATGCCGACATCCACCTGGGCGGCGAAATCGCGCGCCGCGTCACCGTCGCGGGTGAAGATCGCGACGCCGTTGCCGTATTCATGGTCGTTGGCGAGCGCAAGACCCTCATGGAAGCTCTTGGCGCGCACCACGGAGAGCACGGGGCCGAAGATCTCTTCCTTGTAGATGCGCATGTCCTTCGTCACGTTGTCGAACAGGCAACCGCCCATGTAGAAGCCGTTCTCGTAGCCCTGCATGGTGAAGCCGCGCCCGTCCACGGCGAGGGTTGCGCCTTCCTCGATGCCGGTTTCGACGTAATCCTTGATCTTGTCGAGATGCGCCCTGGTGACGACGGGGCCAAAATCGGCGCCGGGATCGGTCGAGGGGCCGATCTTGAGGGATTCGACGCGCGGGATCAGCTTTTCCATCAGCCGGTTCGCCGTCTCCTCACCTACCGGCACCGCCACCGAGACCGCCATGCAGCGCTCGCCGGCCGAGCCGTAACCGGCGCCGATCAGCGCATCGACCGTCTGGTCGAGATCGGCATCGGGCATGATGATCATGTGGTTCTTGGCGCCGCCGAAGCATTGCGCCCGCTTGCCCGAGGCGGTGGCGCGGGAATAGACATATTCGGCGATCGGCGTCGAGCCGACGAAGCCCACGGCCTTGATGTCGGGATCATCGAGAATGGCGTCCACGGCTTCCTTGTCACCGTTGACGACGTTGAGGATGCCCGCCGGCAGCCCGGCCTCGATCATCAGCTCCGCAAGCCGCATCGGCACGCCCGGATCACGCTCGGAGGGCTTGAGGATGAAGGCGTTGCCGCAGACGATGGCGGGAGCAAATTTCCACATCGGGATCATGGCCGGGAAGTTGAACGGGGTGATCCCCGCCACAACGCCAAGCGGCTGGCGCATCGAATAGATGTCGATGCCGGGGCCGGCGCCCTCGGTATATTCGCCCTTCATCAGATGCGGCGCGCCGAGCGCGAATTCGCAGACTTCGAGCCCGCGCTGGATGTCGCCCCTGGCATCGGGGACGGTCTTGCCGTGCTCGCGGGCGAGCAACTCGGCGAGTTCGTCGTAATTGCGATGCAGCAGATCGATGAATTTCATCATCACCCGCGCGCGACGCTGCGGATTGGTGGCGGCCCAGCCCGGCTGGGCGGCCCTGGCGTTCTCGACGGCGGCACGCAACTCGGCAGTCCCGGCCAGCGCCACGCGGGCACGCACCTCGCCGGTCATGGGCTCGTAGACGTCGGAGAAACGATCCGACTTGCCCGCGACGTGTTCGCCCCCGATGAAATGGCCATAGGTCTTCATGCGTTATCCTCCCCGAAATCTTTCAAGCCTTGACCGTCTGTTTGCGGCATTTCGGCATGGGATAAAACCGTATTCCCACGTCCAGCGCCGTGCAAGTTCGGCAATCCGCGCCGTGTCGGAATGCCATTTCCGATACAGCACCGCCCCGCCATCGTGGGGATGAAGGGGCGGCGACAGTCTCGTGCGGATGCGACCGATCAGGTGCGGCGTGCCACATAAACCTTCGCACCGAGCCCGATTGCGGGAAGGTGCGGGCCGTGCGTATCCTCGAGAATGGTGATTGTGCCGGCCTTCCCGGCGGCGCGCAGCCGGGCCTCGAAGGCCGGGTCCTCAAGCGTGTGATCATTCAGCGAGACCACGAACAGACCACCCGGCTCCAGCGCGGCCAGCGCCCCGTCGATCGCATCGACAGGAGCGGCTCCGGCGCCGATTGCGCCGACGGCGGTGATCGCGGCATAGCCGTGCGCGCGCTTATCGAAGGGGGTATCCGGATCGCAGACCCAAAGGGCACGATAGGCGTTCTTCTCGCGGGCGATGTCCAGCATCCCCTGCGAAATGTCGATCCCGTCGATCCGTGTGAAACCGGCTTCGCGCAGGGCCACACCGGACATGCCGGTGCCACAGGCGAAATCGAGAATCGGGGCGGATTTGTCGCTCAGATGACGGGCCAGCGCTTCAGCGCAGCGCGCAGGGGTGCGGTAATCGTTGTCGACCAGATCGGCGTCATAGCTCGTCGCCCAATCGTCATAATAACGGCGCATTTCCTCACCGCCATCCACAGAATAGATATTGTCGAGATAGGCACTTTCGCGCGCCATATCGGCCTCCAGGTTTGATTTCAGCATGGTGATTGACATAGCAATCGCTGTGGGAATTGGCAAATCTCTGAAAAATCGCTTCTCGGGCGCGGCTGATTTCAAGCGGATCAACCTTGAAACTCTACGAAACCGCAAATCCTCTCATGCCCTTTTCGAAGAACCCTTTCTGCCGGGGCCGGGCCTCGGCGGCCTTTGGCGGATGCGGCCTTGCGCCTGACAAACCCGATCCGTCATGCTAACCCGACGATCATCGGGCCGCATCGGCGGCTTGGGCCTCGGCAGGCAGCGAGGGGATTCCCATGAGCGGAAATGGATTCGAGGCCACGGCTTCAGGCGAGCGTGCCATGGCGATGCTCGACGCGCTCGGCGCGATCAGCGACGCGCCGGACAATCTGACCCGGCTCTATCTCTCCCCCGCCCATCGCCGCGCCGCCGAACAGGTGCGCGCCTGGATGGAAGAGGCTGGCTGCGCCGCGCATATCGATGCGGTCGGCAATGTCGTGGGCCGCTACGGGCCCGCCGACGGGCCCGTCCTGTATTGCGGGTCGCATATCGACACGGTGATCGATGCCGGGCGTTTCGATGGTTCGCTGGGGGTCGTCGCGGCAATTCTCGCGGTTGGGGAACTCGCGCGCCGCGGCATCGCGCTGCCCTTCGCGATCGAAATCCTGGCATTCGGCGACGAAGAGAATGTGCGCTTTCCCACCAGCCTGTCGAGCACCCAGGCAATCGCCGGCGGCTATGATCCACGCTGGCTCGAGGTGTGCGATGACGATGGTGTCACCCTGGCGCAGGCGCTGCGGGATTTCGGTGGCGATCCGGCGCTGATCGCGCAGCTCGCCCGCGATCCGGCGCAGGCGCTGGGCTATCTCGAACTGCATATCGAACAGGGTCCCGTGCTGGAGCGCGCCGATCTGCCGGTCGGAATCGTCACAGCCATCGCTGCCGCCTATCGGGCGGATTGCCTGCTGCGCGGTGAAGCCGGTCATGCGGGCACGGTGCCGATGGGGCTGCGCAGGGATGCGCTGGCGGGAGCAGCGGAGATGATCGTGGCGATCGAAGCCATCGGCGCGCGCCATGAGGGCGGTGTCGCGACGGTGGGGCGCGCAGCGGTGGCACCGGGCGCCGTCAATGTCATTCCGGGCGAGGTGCGCTTCTCCATCGATGCCCGCGCCCCGAGCGATGCGATACTCGCCGCCATGCTGGCCGAGATCGACGCGGCCTGCAGCGAGATCGCAAGGCGCCGTGGCCTCGGCTTCACGCAGGCGCCCTTCATGCGCGCGCCCGCCACACCGATGGCGCTGCCGCTGCAGCAGGCGCTGGCCGATGCAGCGCGCGCCGTGACCGGGCAAGCGCCGATGATCCCCTCCGGCGCAGGGCATGATGCGGTGGCCATGGCGCGGCTCTGCCCGGTCGGGATGCTTTTCGTGCGCTGCGCCGGCGGGGTCAGCCACAATCCGGCGGAATCGGTCACGCGGGAAGATGTCGGCATCGCCGTCGCGGTGCTGGTTGCGGCAATCGCGGCATGCGCATCCGGCCACGGCGCTGCGGATCACTGAAACTCCCGCTGCGTAAGGTTCGGACAAGTCGGCAAGGCGACAATGATGTCAGGTCCGGCTCCGCCCGGATATGCCGAATCCGCTGCCGGAAAGTCCGATCATGCCGCAGGAATATCGCCCCTATTGGATCGACAAACGCGCCGAGCCGCGTCTGCATCTTCATCTCGCGGGCACGATCAGTTTTCCTGATGGCAGTGATCTGGCCCTGCACAGCCGTGACGTGTCGCGGTCGGGCATGGCCGTGATCGCACCGGCGCGTCCGGCGCCGGGATTGCGCGTGAACGGGATATTCGAGGAAATCGGCATCATTGCAGGGCGCGTCGCACGCTGGACGCCGGATGGTTTCGCCATCCGCTTCATGCATGATGCCGCGCATCAGGCCCGGCTCTGCGCGCGCCTCGACACGATCGAGGCTGCCGGCGGACGTCGTCCGCTGGGTGGCGGCGGCTTCTTCGACTCGCGGATCCCGCAGCAGCGCGCCGGACGCTACAGCGCGCCCGACCTTCACCTCATGATCACGCTTCCCGATGGCCGCATCATCGCCGAGCGTCTGCGCGACATCTCCCGCAGCGGGGCGAGCGTGATTTCGCGCGAGCGCCCGAGCCTCGGCGCCGGCATACGCATCCGCGACCGGGATGCAACCGTGATACGCCACACGCCGGACGGTTTCGCCGTGCGCTTCGAGGGTGTCGAGGCGGAACACGGCGCGCGCGGATGCGCTCCCTGAACCGCTGCCGTGCGATGATCTCTCAGGTCACCTTCGCGCGGATCTGGAATTCGGGGCGCTCATGGGCGCGCGTCTCGAGCACCGCGCGCAGGGTCTTTGCCGCGTCGAAGACATCGACGAAACGGGTATAGAGCGGCGTGAAGCCGAAGCGCAGGATGTCGGGGGCACGGAAATCGCCGATCACGCCGCGCGCGATCAGCGCCTGCATCACCGCATAGGCCTGCGGATGGCGGAAACTCACCTGGCTGCCACGCCTTGCCGGATCGCGCGGGGTGATCAGTTCCAGCCCCATATCGGGACACGCGCCCTCGATCGTGGCGATGAAGGCATCGGTGAGGGCGAGCGATTTCGCCCGCAAGGCATCGAGATCGACATCCTCCCAGAGTTCGAGCGCAGCATCGAGCGCGGCCATGGCGAGAACCGGCGGCGTGCCGCACAGATAGCGCGCGGCACCGGGGGCGGGGCGGTATTGCGGCTCGAAGGCGAAGGGCGCTTCATGGCCGAACCAGCCCGCGAGCGGCTGCACGAAGGCATCCGCATGGCGCTCGGCAACGTGGAAGAAGGCCGGCGCGCCCGGTCCGCCATTGAGATATTTGTAGCCGCAGCCCACGGCGAAATCGACATCCGCCCCGGCAAGATCCAGCGGCACGGCCCCGGCGCTGTGGGCGAGATCCCACAGCGTGAGGGCGCCGACCCGGTGAGCCTGATGGGTAAGCGCCGCCATGTCGTGCATGGCGCCGCTGCGATAATCGACATGGGTGAGCATCAACAATGCGGTATCGTCGCCCAGCGCGGCGGGAATCGCACTGGCATCGTCCACCAGCACGAGACGGTGCCCCCGGTCGAGCTGCGTTATCAGCCCCTGCGCCATGTAGAGATCGGTGGGGAAATTGCCGCGTTCCGAGACGATGACCCGCCGCTCGGGCCGCAGGGCAAGGGCGGCGGAGAGCAGTTTGAACAGATTGACCGAGGTGGAATCGGCGGCGAAGACCGCCTGCGCCGGGGCGCCAATCAGCCGGGCGATGCGCGCCCCGACGCGCTCGGGCAGATCGATCCAGCCGGCATCGTTCCAGCTGCGGATCAGCCCCTGGCCCCATTCCGCGTTGACGGTCCGGGTCATGCGCGCACGCACGGCATGCGGCAGCGGGCCGAGCGAATTGCCGTCGAGATAGGTGATGTCGTCCGGCAGGGCGAAATGCGCGCGCATCGGCGCGAGGCAATCCTGCCCGTCGCGCGCCTGTGCCTGATCCCGGCTCGTGAGCCGGTGCTGCGTCATCATGGTTCCGCTCCGTCGTGATCGCTGTGAAAGACGGCCCGCATGGGGGATGCGGGCCGCAGAAGTGACGTAACGGAACTCAGCGATCCGGTCGAGCCCGGATGGTGCGCGGATCAACGTGCCTGTGCGTCGATCTCGATACGCTCCATCAGCGCGGCGGGGGTGCTCATGGTCCCGAGCTCTATGATCGGAATGCCTGCCGGATCAATCGATTCGACAGCGATCTCGAGCTCGCCGGGATTCTCGAGGAATTGCCCGACGGCTTCCGCCAGGCCCTGCGCCTGCGGCCCGCCACCAAGCATCGCCGGCAGCATCATCTGAGACATCATTCCCATCTGCTGGCGTGCCTCATCAGGGCTTACGCCCATCTCTGCAGCCTGCAGGGTGAGAAGGATTTCGGCGATGCCGCGATCCTCCACCATCAGATGCAGGTTCTTCACCGAGGCGCCCATCAACGCCATCAGGCGGGCGGCCTCGTCGCCGCTGAAAGCCTGCGGCCCGACACCGCCGATGACGCCGCGAAGCGAGGCCGCGCCGATATCCTCACCACTGAAGGAGAGGTCGCTGAGCACGATTTCCTGCCCCGCCTCGTTCCAGCGCGCGGCGAAACTGCCGGAAAGGTCGAGCCGCTCATAGCCGAAGGCGCGTGCCGTCTCGACGAATTCCTCTCCTGTCCCCTCCGGCAGGTCGAAGGCGAGATTGTCGATGGCGACGCGCAGATTGGTGGGCACGCCCTGATAAGGCGTGTCCGCCGTGACGCTCAGGCGGCCGATCGCTCCATCCATCGCCGGGGCGTCGGGCTGCGGCGGGATCGAGGCTGTGAGATTGTCGAGCGTCACCGTGCCGATCACCGGCATCATGCGCTGAATCTCGTCCGGGGAGAGATCGGCATCAGGGTCTTCCGCAAGCCGGCGCAGCCCCTCCGTCATCGGCGCGAAGGAAAATCCTTCGGAGCCGATCGATGCGATGGTGATCTCCGCGCCTTCTGCCGCGACACGCATGTCTTCGAGGGTGAAGCTGGCGAAACCGCCATCGGGGCTGCCGAGGAATCCGATGCGCGCGATGGACATGTCGACCGGATCCTCGTCACTCTCGTCGACGATGCTGATGCCGGTCACGCCCATTTCTTCGAAGCGGAAGGAATCCATCAGATCCGCCATGAAGTTGAGCATGCGCGTGGCTTCTTCCGGCGTCGGATCTTCGGTATCCTCCATTTCAGTGATGGCCGCGATGGTCTCGGTGAGTGGCTCCTGCAGCAGACGCATGGCCACGGCACGACCGGAGATCCCGTCGATCGTGAAATGCACATCCTCGCCGTCATGCATCACGAGGTCGCTGATCGAAAACGATTCGTAGGCCGTGCGGAACGGATTGTCCCCGTCGCCTGCCGCTTCGGTGTAGTAGCGCAGGATCGCCGGCAGATCGATCATCCGCGCTTCGACCGCACCGAAGCGACCGCTGACGTTCTGATCCCCGTCCTGCGCGGAAAATTCACCGCCGGCAGCGGTGAAGCCGGCAATGCGGCCCTCGCGCATGTCCTCGATGCGGATGTCCTCGTAAACGGCCTCCTGGGTGACATCCGCGACATCCTGGCTGAGGCTCATGCGCGGGATGACGACCTCGGTCGCCGAGAGCGTTGCCAGCGTCTCGAACAGCACGCGCGGATCACCCTGCGCGAAAGCGGCCTCGATCTCGGACGCCGTGAGGCTCGAATCGGTCAATTCCATGCGCGGGATCGCATAGGTTCCCATCGCCCCGGAATATGCCAGATCCGCCACGACGACGTCGTTCGCGGCAGCCGGAACACTCCATAGCGCCACGGTGCCGAGCAAGCCGAGACCGAATGCGCGTGCGGCTTTCGCCGATCCTCCGCGATCATCGGTATATCGAGCCGAAACCGTCATATCTGCCTCCGTTATCCGTTCACTTTGGTGGCGATCATACAGATCGCCACCGTGAAAAACAGGGGGCGCGACGGGGAAATCCGAACCCGTGGCCTCGGGCATCGGGATCAGCCGCCTCAACTGCCCCCGTCGATACGCTTGCCGACGCGTCCGGCGAGGTCCTGGATGAACTGCCAGGCGGTACGCCCCGAGCGGGCGCCGCGGGTTGTGGCCCATTCGAGAGCGTCGCGGCGCAGGGTGTCCTCGTCGCAGGCGATGTCCAGATGCGCCGCATAGCCGAAGACCATGTCGAGATATTCGTCCTGCGAGCATTTGTGGAAGCCGAGCCAGAGGCCGAACCGGTCGGAGAGCGAGACCTTCTCCTCCACGGCCTCGCCCGGGTTGATGGCCGTGGCGCGTTCATTATCGACCATGTCGCGCGGCATCAGATGGCGGCGGTTCGAAGTGGCGTAGAAGAGCACGTTGTCGGGCCGTCCTTCGATGCCGCCTTCGAGCACGGCCTTGAGTGACTTGTAGGAGGTGTCGTCGGAATCGAATGACAGATCGTCGCAGAAGATCACGAAGCGATGCCGGTCCGCACGCAGGATCGCCATCAGTGCCGGCAGGCTCTCGATATCCTCGCGGTGGATCTCGATCAGCTTGAGCGGCTCCATGCCGATCTCGCGGTTGCTGTTCACCTGGGCATGCACGGCCTTGACCAGCGAGGACTTGCCCATGCCGCGCGCGCCCCACAGCAGCGCGTTGTTGGCGGGGAGCCCCTTGGCGAAGCGCCGTGTATTCTCGTGAAGCTGGTCACGCACCCGGTCGATCCCGCGCAGGAGCCCCATCTCGACGCGGTTGACCCGCGCGACAGGCGCGAGGCGCGGCGGCGCAGCGTGCCAGACGAAGGCATCGGCACTCGCAGTATCCACGGCCGCGGCCTCGGGCGGAGCGAGGCGCTCCAGGGCATCGGCGATACGTGCCAGCAGCGCGGTGGTCGCATCGGATTGGGATCGGAACATGGCGGGCCTTCGCGGAATCGGATCGTTGCAAACGGAGGACGGGGCCTCCATATCGCGAAGGCAGGCCGTGGTCTATCGTGCAACACGCCGATCACGGTTTGCTTTCGGCGCCTGCATCGCTATAAGTTGCGCCGCTTTCGAACGAAACGGCGGAGGCACGGCCCGCAGGGTCGCCGCATCCGGCGCACAGGCATCAGGAGTCACCAGTGATCATCACGCCCGCTTATGCACAGGCCGCCGGGGGCGGCGGCGCAGACATCTTTCTGCAGCTTCTGCCGTTCATCCTCATTTTCGTCATCATGTGGTTCCTCATCATCCGCCCGCAGCAGAAGCGGGTGAAGGCGCATCAGGAACTCGTGAAGAACCTGCGGCGCGGTGATACGGTCATCACCAATGGCGGCATTACCGGCAAGATTTCGAAGGTCGTCGACGACAACGAGATCGAGGTCGAGATCGCCGAGGGCGTGCGGGTGCGCGTGATTCGCGGCATGGTCGCCGATGTGCGCGCCAAGGGCGAGCCGGCGAAGGACGCAGCGAAGAGCTGACGCCGGATCGCCGGCATCTCCTTCGCCACAAGGACGCGGCGCGTCTTCGGGAAGCCGCCGCGTCGTCGACACCGACATTCGATTCCCGGGAGTCGCACGAGCATGTTGCGCATCTCTGCCACCAAGACTGTCGCCATCCTGCTGGCGCTGTTCTTCGGCATGTATCTCGCCGTTCCCAACCTGCTTTCGGGCGAGCAGCGCGAGGCCGTGAGCCAGGCGGCACCCGGATGGATCCCGGGATTCCTCGTCCCGGATCAGGCCGTGGTGCTGGGGCTCGATCTGCAGGGCGGCTCGCATGTGCTGCTGCAGGTGGATACTGCCGAACTCGTGCGCAATGAAGCGACGCAGGTCCGCGACCAGGTGCGCAATCTCCTGCGTGAGACCCGCACCCCGCTCGAGGGCGGTATCCGGATCAGCAACCGCACGGTGGAGCTGCGGATACCCGACGAGGCTGCCCGTGAACGGATGCTGCCGCGTCTGCGTGATCTCTCCGAACCGCTCGCCGATGCCGCCTTCGGACAGCCCGGGTCTTCGACACTGACCATCGAGGAACAGGATGACGGACTGATTCGCCTCACCCTGACCGAAGCGGCCCTGGACGAGCGCATCAACCGCGCTCTCGCCCAATCGATCGAGGTGCTGCGCCGGCGCATCGACGCGCTCGGCACCACCGAGCCGAATATCCAGCGCCAGGGTGCCGACCGCATCCTCGTGCAGGTGCCCGGCCTGCAGGATCCCGAGCGGCTCAAGGCGCTGCTCGGCGAGACCGCCCAGCTCGAATTCCGCTTCCTCGCCAATCCCGGCGATACCGACACGGTACAAATGCCGTTGCGAGAGGCCGGCGACGAGCCTGTCGATGTCGAACGCAGGGTCATCGTCGGTGGCGAGGATCTGATTGATGCCCAGCCCTCCTTCGACCAGCAGACCAACCAGCCGATCGTCACCTTCCGCTTCAACGTCTCGGGCGCCCAGCGCTTCGGCGAGGCGACGACGCGCAATGTCGGGCGCCAGCTTGCCATCGTCCTCGACGAGGCCGTGATCTCGGCACCGCGCGTGCAGTCGCCGATCACTGGCGGATCCGGTCAGATCTCCGGCGATTTCACCGTTCAGGAGGTCAATGACCTCGCGGTGCTGCTGCGTTCCGGCGCGCTGCCCGCGACGCTGACCATCGTGGAAGAGCGCACGGTCGGCCCGGGCCTCGGGGCGGATTCGATCTATGCCGGCACCATGGCCGCGATCGTCGGCGCGCTGCTCGTCGTCGTCTTCATGATCGCGGCCTACGGCTTCTTCGGCGTCATGGCCACGGTGGCGCTCGCGGTGAACATGATCATGCTGTTTGGCCTGCTCTCGGCACTCGGTGCGACGCTGACCCTGCCGGGCATCGCCGGTATCGTGCTCACGCTGGGCATGGCTGTGGATTCGAACGTGTTGATCTATGAGCGTGTGCGTGAGGAGGAGCGGATCGGGAGATCGGCGATCCAGGCGCTCGATACGGGCTTCGCGCGGGCGCTTGGCACCATTCTCGATGCCAATATCACCACGCTGATCGCCGCCGGAATTCTGTTCTTCCTCGGCACCGGCCCGGTGCGCGGCTTCGCCGTGACCCTGTCTCTGGGCATCGTCACCACCGTTTTCACCGCATTCACGCTTACGCGCTTGATGATCGCAACCTGGTTCAGGGTCATGCGTCCCAAGCAGCTGGCGATGAATTGAGGAGCGCGTATCATGTGGCTCGTCCGCCTCGTCCCCGTCGAGACCCGCTACCGCTTCATGTGGTACCGGCGCTGGACCTTTCCGCTCTCGGCGCTGCTTTCGGTGCTTGCGGTCGCGACATTCCTGCATTTCGGCATGAATACCGGCATCGATTTCCGTGGCGGTACCGTGATGGAAATGCAGGCCCGCGATGGTAATGCCGATATCGCGCAGATCCGCGTCGATGCGAATCAGCTGGGCTTCGGCAATGTCGAGGTGCAGGCATTCGGCACTCCGCGTGACGTCGCCCTGCGCGTACAATTGCAGGAAGGTGGCGAGGAGGCGCAGCAGCAGGTGGTTTCGACGCTGCGCGACGTCTTCGAGAGTGATTACGACATTCGGCGTGTCGAGGTGGTGGGGCCGCGCGTCTCGGCGGAGCTGGTGCAATCGGGCACGCTCGGCGTGGTGATGGCGATTTTCGGCGTGCTGGTCTATCTCTGGTTCCGGTTCGAATGGCATTTCGCCATCGGCGCGGTGATCGCGACCCTGCACGACCTGGTGCTGGCGATCGGCTTCTTCGCGATCACGCAGATCGAGTTCAACATGACCTCGATCGCCGCCCTGCTGACCATCCTGGGTTATTCGCTCAACGATACCGTGGTCGTGTATGACCGCATCCGCGAGACCATGCGCAAATACAAGAAGGTCTCCGTCTACGAAGTGCTGGATATCGCGGTGAATGCCACCTTGTCGCGCACAATCCTGACAAGTGTGACAACCTTACTCGCGCTGATGGCGCTGGCCGTTCTCGGCGGCGAGATCATCAAGGGTTTCGCCTATGCGATGATCTTCGGTCTGGTGGTCGGCACCTATTCCTCGATCTTCGTCGCCGCGCCAATCCTGATCTATCTCGGCGTGCGCGCCTCGAGCGCGGTCGGCTCGGCAGCGCAAAGCGGGCCCGATGCCGCGCAGCCGGCGGAGTGATCTGATGGCGGGGCCGCTCTATGACGGCTTCGTGCCCGGGCGCCATCCGATCGATGCCTATGGCAATGGCGGCTTTCGCTTTGCCGAGATGTCGCACAAGGGCTCCATTCTGGCGCTGCCGTCGGGCATCTCGAAATGGGATGTCGCGGGCGCATCCGCCCTCGACGAGGAGGCCTTCAGGCCGGTTCTCGCGGAGGCGGAGGGCATCGAGATCCTGCTGATCGGCACCGGGCGCAACATCGTGCCCCTTCCCGAGCCGCTGCTATGGCGCCTGCGCGATCCCGGCATGCGCCTCGACGTCATGCAGACGGGGGCTGCGGCGCGCACCTTCAACATCCTGCTGGCCGAGAACCGGCGCGTCGCGGCGGCGCTGATCGCCGTGGGGTGATGATTTCCGTCGCGGCGCATCGTCGTGTTATGAGATGGTCCGGGTGGGTTGGAGCCGAGAGATCGTGGCAATGACGGGCGAATTGCAGGGCAGGCGGATTCTATTGATCATCGGCGGCGGGATCGCGGCATACAAGTCCCTCGATCTGATCCGGCGCCTGCGCGATGCGGGCGGGCAGGTGCGCTGCGTGATGACCGCCGGCGCGCAGGAATTCGTCACGCCGCTCGCCGCTGCGGCTCTTTCCGGCGAGAAAACCTGGACCGATCTGTTCGACCGCGCCGATGAAGCGGCGATCGGCCATATCCGCCTCGCACGCGACGCCGATTGCGTGGTGGTGGCACCGGCTACGGCCAATCTGATGGCCCGCATGGCGCAGGGCCATGCCGATGACCTCGCCACAACGGTTCTCCTCGCCACGCGCCTGCCCGTCCTGATCGCGCCGGCCATGAACCCGGCCATGTGGGCGCATCCCGCCACGCAGCGCAATCTCGCCACCCTCAAACGCGACGGCGTGCGTACCGTCGGCCCCGATTCCGGCCCCATGGCCGAGCCGGAAACCGGGGCCGGGCGCATGGCGGAGCCGATGGCGATCGTGGCGGCGACACAGGCGCTGTTCGATGTGGCGCAGACGCCGCGCGATGGCGCGCTCGCGGGTCGCCATGTGCTGGTCACCTCCGGGCCGACCCACGAGCCGATAGACCCGGTGCGCTATATCGCCAACCGCTCCTCCGGGCGTCAGGGCCACGCCATCGCGGCGGCGGCGGCGCGCGCCGGGGCCCGGGTGACGCTGGTTTCCGGCCCGGTTGGGATCCCGGCCCCGCCGGGCGTCGATCTGGTCCCGGTGGAAACCGCACGGCAGATGCAGGCGGCAGTGGATGCTGCGCTGCCCGCCGATATCGCAATCTTCGCCGCTGCCGTCGCCGATTGGCGCACCGATCGTGATGCAGCGCGCAAGATCAAGAAGGTTGGCGGCGGGCCGCCGGCGCTGGCGCTGGTGGAAAATCCCGATATCCTCGCCACCGTCGCGGCGATGCGTGCGGGCCGTCCGGCGCTGGTCGTCGGTTTTGCCGCGGAAACGCACGACGTGATCGCGCTCGCGCGGGCAAAGCGCGCGCGCAAGGGCTGCGACCTGATGATCGCCAATGACGTCTCCGCCGGCAGCGGCGTCGCGGGCGGTGTGATGGGCGGGGCACGCAACGCAGTGCATCTGATCGATACCGGTGACGCGGTGATCTCCTGGCCAGAAATGGACAAGGACATGGTAGCGGAAAGGCTCATCGCGGAATGTGTCACGCGGCTTGAGGGCCTGGGCGAAGCTGATCTCGATGCGGGGTCGCAGGCATGAGCATCCGGCTTCTCGTCGAGGCGCTGCCCCATGCCGAGGGGCTGCCGCTGCCCGCCTACGAGACTGCGGGCGCCGCCGGATTCGACCTGCGCGCCGCTATTGCCGAAAATTCCCCGATAAAAATGGAAAAATCCGAGAGAGCCCTTGTGCCCACGGGTTTGAAGTTGCAAATACCGGAGGGTTACGAAGCTCAGGTGAGGCCGCGTTCGGGGCTCGCGCTCCGGCACGGCGTTACCGTTCTCAACACACCCGGAACGATCGATTGCGATTATCGGGGGGAGATCGGCGTGGTTCTGATCAATCACGGAGACGCCCCCTTCATGGTCATCCGGGGCATGCGCATCGCTCAGATGGTGCTCGCACCGGTGACGCAGGCGCAGCTTTGCATGGTCTCGGAGATCGATTCGACGCCACGCGGGGCAGGGGGCTTCGGATCCACCGGTCTGTGATATGCGTCTCGCGGGCGCGCCCCGTATTGTGAGGTTCGATCGATATGATTCTTCTGTCCCGGCGTTCCCTGCTCGCGATCGCGGCGGTGGTGGATGTGGCCCTGCATGCCCGGCCGACGCCGGTTGCGGCCAAGCTTCTGGCGCAGCGCCACAATCTTCCCCCGCGTCATCTCGAAACCGTGCTGCAGGCGTTGGTGCGACAGGGCATTCTCAAGGGCGTGCGCGGTCCGCGCGGCGGCTACGAACTCGCCCGCGAACGCCGCAAGATCACCGCCGGCGACGTGGTGCGTGCAGCGATGACCGCGACCGGCGAGGACGGATTGCCACCGCTTCCCGAATCCAAGCTCGTTGATGATGTGGTCGGTCCTGCGGTGAAGGAGGCAGGCGAGAGCTTCCTCGGCGCGCTCGATGCCTATACGATCGAGGATCTCTGCCAGCAGGCCGAGCAGAAAGCCGTATTCGGTGGCCCTCCCCCGGCACTCGATTTCGCGATCTGAACCATTCTCCCTGAGATTCCGGAGGCGTCATGAGCGACGAGACAAGGGCACGCGGTTTCGGTCGGGGCCGCATCTACGATTCGATCACGCAGACCATAGCGGATACGCCTCTGGTGCGGCTCGCGCGCATGCCGGCTGCACACGGAGTCGATGCCGAGATCCTTCTGAAGCTCGAATTCTTCAACCCGATCGCGAGCGTCAAGGACCGTATCGGCGTTGCCATGATCGATTCCCTCGAGGCGCAGGGGCTGGTGCGCCCCGGCGGGGTGCTGATCGAGCCGACATCGGGCAATACCGGCATCGCGCTCGCCTTCGTGGCGGCGGCGCGCGGCTATCGCCTGATCCTCGTCATGCCCGAGACGATGTCGATGGAGCGGCGCAAGATGCTCAGCTTTCTGGGTGCTGAACTTGAGCTCACGCCTGGCCCGCTGGGCATGCGCGGCGCCTTGAACCGGGCCCGCGAACTGTGCGATACGATCCCTGGCGCGGTAATCCCGCAGCAATTCGCCAATCCGGCCAATCCGCAGATCCATCGCGAAACCACGGCAGAGGAAATCTGGGCTGATACGGGCGGCAATGTCGATATCATCGTCTCGGCGATCGGTACCGGCGGCACCATTACCGGCGTCGCAAGCGTGCTGAAGGCGCGCAATCCCGATCTCCAGGTGATCGCGGTCGAGCCCGAGGATTCGCCGGTGCTCTCGGGCGGCCAGCCCGGTCCACACAAGATTCAGGGGATCGGCGCCGGCTTCGTGCCCGAGATTCTCGACCGCGACCTGATCGACGAAGTCATCACCGTGGGCAACCAGACTGCCTTCGATTTTTCCCGGGCGCTCGCACGCAATGAAGGCATTCCCGGCGGGATCTCCACGGGCGCCAATCTCGCGGCGGCCCTGGAAGTGGGGGCGCGTCCGGAGAATCGCGGCAAGCGCATCGTCACCTTCGCCTGCTCCTTCGCCGAGCGCTATATTTCGAGTGCCCTGTTCGAGGGGCTGTGAGGTTTTTCTGCGGGGCCGATTACCCCTCGTTGACGAGCTGTTGGATCGTGACCGGCTCCTTTTCGATCATGCGGATCAGGTGCCGGTTGCCGCGGTCGGGGACCTTGCCGATCTCCCAGCCCTGAATGGTCTTCGTTTCGAGATTATAGGTCCGCGCGAATTCTTCCTGCGACATGCCGAGGCGTGCGCGCAGAGCCTTCAGCCGTGCAGAGAAGTGTGCCTTCAGATCCCGGTCGGCGGCGCTGCGGAAGGCGACGCTGATCCCGGCGGACCGGAGTTCATCGGAAAGCGCCGTTGCATCGTCCACCTGCGAAAGCGTGATGATCGCAGCACCGTCGCACAAGGCCCGCTCGATCGCCCGCTTGGCCTTGAGCATCGTGGTGCCGCGCGCGACCATGGCCAGGGTCGCGGCGATCACGTCGGGCGCGGCGTGATCAGGTTTCAGGACGATCTCTTCCCGGGAACCTGAATTCACGCGGGGTATGGCCCGGACGCGCCCCTGTCGTGCGAGACG